>Ga0315292_10000225_pt1 | contig 24120 bp, 17 predicted proteins | sample YL17G13_0_MG_FD_204029 | JGI IMG/M metagenome (GOLD analysis project Ga0315292, IMG submission 204029) | Sediment microbial communities from Yellowstone Lake, YNP, Wyoming, USA - YL17G13_0 | ecosystem: Environmental > Aquatic > Freshwater > Lake > Sediment | place: USA: Wyoming | collected... | reverse complement strand
CCGCAATCCCTTCACAAGGCAAGCTCAGGGAGTACTCTCCCCGTCCTTGGATCTCCTTCCGGATAAGAACGGCGCCGGATTTCGAGTCCGTGTTCCCAAGTGACTCGGGCAGGATGATGTCCTTTTCAGTAATGATTTCCTTAAGCGGGTCGAACGCTTCAGCCGCGAAAATCCCGAGCTTATCCTTGACCGTCCCCGCCCGGATAGCGCGGAAGGCAATGTACGGCGAGGCGCCCTTTTCTGTGATCCGCTCGAGCCAGACATCGACGCCCTCGATCTGAAGCCGTTGGGCACTTTCCCTGGAGAATAACGGTTCGTAACCGATATGCGCGGTACAGCCAATGTATTTCAATACCTTGAACTGACCAATTGGAAGAAGCTCTTTTGTGGCTCTTTTTAGATCCTGAAAGCGGCGCGAGTAGGTACCGTAAAAGTCCCAATTGAAGACATATCGGACGCCGTCGCCCATCCAGGTGAAAGGATAAATACTCTTCCGGAAAAAGCCGAGCAGCTTGAGGTTATCTCCCATCGTTTCCTTGAAGAATGGGGCATAGAGTTCGTCCCGGTAAATGGTGAGCGGAGTCGTGAGACCGCCCGGGAGCGGTGGCTTATTGTAGAACGAGACCGGAGCCGTCGGGTTGATGTACCTGTTGTGATAAGCGGGATCTAGGACGACAAGGGCGATAAGCGCCCAGCCCAGGATCCTGCCTTGTCCCTTTGCCCGGTTAAACAATACAAACAGAAGGGCATAGACGGCCAGAAGAAAGAGGCCCGTTTCGATGGACCGGCCGAACTCACGGAACGATGAGTCCTGGTCGATGAGGAACAACTTGTTCAGAACACCGATCGTCGGCTGTTTGAACAGCCAGAAAAGCGTGAGGCCCAAACCCGATACGACAACCAGCCGGAAAACAGCTTTCCTGCCCGGTTTCCCGGCGCCGGTGATCCGGTCGAATCCAAAAGCGGCCAGGATCGACAGGCAGAACACGGAGCCCAGGAAAAACTTGACGGGGAATCTGATCGAAGACAGCAGGGGAACGAATTTGTAGAGGAAGAAGAAGGGCGAATAACGACCGCACGAAAGAAGGAAGAGAACGAAGAACATGAGCAGGAATATCCTTCGCTGCCGATCCCAGGGCTTCCTCAGCCCGAAGAGGAAGAGGAGAAGGGCGCCGACGCCCATATAGAGGCTATAATAAAGGGGGTTTTCCTTGTCGAAGATGTGCCATCCCCAGAAATCATTGTGCCCCGGCTCCCGGTCGTTTCCCAGGAATTGGGGGAACGGCAGGTTGAATAGCTGGACGAGCTCGAGCGGCCATTGCGCGGATTGGGCGGCCCTCTCGGTCCGGCCCAGCAGTTCGATCGAAGGGAGGAGTTGGGCCGCCGAGATCAATGAGGCCAAGAATAGGGAGAGGACCGTCAGCCCGACCCTCTTTTTCCAAGTGCCGGCGGTGAAGAAGGCCTGCCCTGCGGCCAGAAAGAGCGTCATCAGGATGAACTCCGGGGCGCCGGCCAGGATCATCAGGGCCCAGAGGAACGCGAGCGGAACGATCCGCGTTCGGCCGGGCCGGACGTCACGGTGGAGAAGCCAAAGGACCCAAGGCATCCAGGCCAGGGCCGCGATATGGTTGTAGAACTCGAAAGACGAGAGATACATGCCGCTGAAAGCGAAAAGCGACGCCCCCAGGAACGAGGCTTTTTTTGAAAGGGAATAGGACCCGCAGAGGACGTAGAGCCCGAGCCAGCCGAGGATGACGTGGATGAGATAGTGGAGCTTGAAGGCAGTGAAAAGCGGCAGGATAAGATAGAGCCAGGTCGTCGGATAAAAGATCGCGTTCTTCGGATTGGCCAGGAACGGCTGGCCGTTGCCGTGGGCGTCCGTCCACAGGGCGAAGTTCCCTTCTTTCAGTAATTGAACGGTGAGTTTCTTGACCGGGATCTCGACGACGGTTGTGTCCCGTTCGAAGAAGACGCGGTTCGTGAAGAAGAACTCCCTGAAGACGAGAAGAAAAAGGACGACGAAGAGGGCGAAAAAGGATAGGTTTTTCTTAGAAACGGGGCCGACCGCGCTTCGATCCGGAATCATGCTTACAACTTTTATCAAAAATTGCGTTTTTTCTCAATTCTTTGATTTTTCGGCGACGATTTCATTATACTTGGGAAAACTCCGGTGGCCGGCAAAGGTCCGGTGAAGGGCCTGAGCGCGAGCAGGATAGCAGCGAGGGCCGGGAACGAAAGGTCGTCAATGGCAAGACTTGACCGAAAGACAAGGGTTATCGTCGCGACCGGACTCGTCGAGACATCCTTTCAGTACAGAAGACGCGGTAAGTCGCCGCCAGCCTCCCGACGCAGAAACGATATGGAAAGAAATCTCCGGCTATCTTTGCAGTCGTCAACGCCGACCGCAAAATATGATGAACTGCTACAAGCACGAGAGCGTCCGTTTATTACACTACTTTTCAGAAGATTTAAAAGAAAAACGTGAATGGCCTAGATAACTGATTATGGTAGTAATTGGGATAATCAAAGCCACCGAGATTTTTGGATCAAGATGGAATATTTCCGCAAAAACGGGAAGTAGAACAAGCCCAATAATAAAGCTAAACAGATACATTGAAAAAAAACGAATAAATTCCGGTAAAATAGCGATGCCCTTCCTAGGAGATCGAAAAGTGACAAACTTGTGGAATATGTAAGCATTAATAATGGCTAGAATATTCGATAAAACCGCCGCCAGCATATAGGCGGCATATCTCGTTTTAAATAAAGGGGTAAAAAGGAAATCAATGGCCACAAATACAGCGTATCCAAAAACGGTATTCCAGAGGCCCACAATCAAAAACTTGATTTTGATCTTATGGCCTTTCATTGAATCGCGAGCCCATCCAAGTAATCGTCTAATCATAATTAGCCCTTTCTTTTTCCACTTTATCCATTTTGAAGGCTGAAAGCTATTTTAATGATGAACGTCAAGCATTATTTCCGATTCTGTGAAGCAATTATTTATAAATAAGTCTATATTAATATAGGACAGCTAATATGTGCCATTTATCTCGCGCGCCTTGGAATATCCTGCCACGTCAGCCGAAGGGGTGCACGTAACACCACAATAGCCATACAAAGCCCCATCGAACTTACTGTTACCCGGATGTTACACAATATCGTCAAAGTTAATCCGTTCATCTTCAATCACCAACGGATGATTTTTGACCTGAGTCAGAATCGCCCCTACATATTCACCGACAATTCCCGTAAAGATAAGCTGCACCGCGGAAAAGAAGAATAGGCCGATAACCACTGGCGCCAATCCTAAAGAGAATGTTTTCCAGTATAACAATTTATATATAAGATATCCCATCGAAATCAGCAAACTAATTCCAGCTAGGCAGAAACCGGAAAACGTTGCCAGCCGCAATGGCAGTTTGGAATGGCTGACAAATCCGGACATGGCAATGTCGTATAAGGTAAAAAAATTATGTTTGGACTGGCCATATTTACGTCGCGGCTGTATAAATTCGATCTCTGTCCGGCGGAACCCGATTTCATTGACCAGGTCGCGAAAGTAAGGGACAGGCTCATTATACTTTTTTAGTGCATTCATGAACCTGCGATCATAAAGACCGCATCCGGTAAAATTTAGCAGCAACTCCCCTGTATCGGCGATTTTGGATAGCAGTCGATAATAGCATCGGCGCAGAAAAAACATCAACTGGTTTTCTTTGCTCTGGTTCTTAATGGCTACAACAACCTGGTAGCCTGCCTCCCATTTTATTATCATGTCGCCGATGAGTTCCGGAGGATCCTGCAAGTCAGAACTCATCAGAACCACAGCATCGCCGGAAGCCTGCAGGAACGCATTGTAGCCGGATCGTTGCGATCCGAAATTGTTGGCATTAAATATTACCTTAAAACTTTTATCATAAGCCGCGATCCGGCGCAGAATGTCACGGCTTCCATCAGTTGAACAGTTGTCCGCAATGATGATCTCGTATGAATATTGGGGAAACTGATTCATCACTTTGATGATACGGTCGTAGAATTCCTGTAGGTTACCTTCCTCGTTGTAGCAACCGCTGACAATGCTGATTCTTTTTTTGTTATCTCCCATAAAATAATTCCTTAATCATGAAAAAATAGTTGAACAACCGTGGCTTATTTCCCCCGCAATATTTCCACAGGTAACCAATCTATATGATTCCTGGGCAATACCGTAGGATGGGAATGTATCGCGATGCAAAATGGGATATGCGCAAGGCCTATACTTCGCATACGTTAGCGTGTTTTTGCGGATCGTAAGACGGCTACCGGCATTCGAGTCTTGGCCGAAGCGAACAGCGCCAAAATGGCCGCCACGTTTGCCCTGCTATCGGCCAAGCTGATTACCGGCGGCTTGCCCATCAGGATGGCATCCGCCATGTCCTCCACCTCGCTCACGTACGGCGGCGTGCCCTTCACTAGGATTGTATCGGTTTTCCCCTGCCGGATCAGCACCAGAGTCTCCTGCACGCCCGGATTGAAAGGCCGGGGTACTCTCAGAGTCGCCTCGTCGCCCGAGATTTCCATAAAGACCCGGAAGGGTAATCTGATGCTGCAGTCGAACTGAGCAAAGACATCGCCGGGGAAGCGCATCTGAGCAGCGAACGAGTCGTCGATCCCGGTCGGACCAGTGACCTGCCAACCAAATACCTCCAGCGGTTCAGCCGCAAGGACCGCCCGGGTAAAACTGAGTGGATAGCAGCCGATATCCCACAGAGCGCCGCCACCCATTTCGGGCTTTAAGCGATAGTCGTCGGCGTTGGTCATAACGAAGGTGAAGGAGCTGCGCACCACCCGAACATTACCCAAATTGCCGCACTTCACCATTTCTCTCAATAGGCGCGTCTGGGCGTGTGTCCGGTACATAAATGCTTCCGCCACGACCTTGCCTTGCCTCTGCGCCGCGGCTGAGATGGCATCCACTTCGTCAAGGGACAGGGCGAGCGGCTTTTCGCACAGCACGTGCTTGCCGGCCTCCAAGGCCTTGATAGTCCACTCGGCGTGTAGGTGGTTCGGCAATGTGTTATAGATCACATCGACATCGCGGTCGGCCAGCAAGTCTACGTAGGCTCCGTAGGCCCGCTCAATCTTCTTTTCACGGGCGTAGGCCTCAGCCCGGTCTTTCTCGCGACTGGCCACAGCCAGCAGGCAGTTGCGTTTGGAGGTACGCAATGGCTCGAGCAGAGCTTTGTTGATGCGGGCGGTGGAGAGCAGTCCCCACTTCAGAATATGTTTAGTCATTGAATATGATCTTCTTTAGTAAACGCTTCTTCCCACCTAATGGGTTTATTATGTCCAAAAGTTTTAGAGATGTATTTATTAATAAATGGCTTATTTTCAGCACATAAACATAACTTTTGATGTTCTTTAAACCATTTAATTTTTGCCATTTTATCTAAAATGTCTTTTAAGCTTTCCTGGGCTATATTTCCAAATGATATTGGAATACCATAACAGGGATAAACCTCGCCATATTTGGTTATGTAAATATTTATATTGCCTGCTTTACAACCATATTCGATACCATATGAACCAAAGATATCTCTATGAAAGAGAGTATATTTATTGCTTAATTCCCACATAAACTTGGTATCTTCAGCGGTAATCTGTAAGTCAGTACGTCCGTCGACTTTTCCCATCGCGGCAAGCACAAGTACGTTGATGTCTATATCATTATCTTGTCCGAATTTAGCGAGTCTTTCCATTTGGCCGTCTCTCACATTAACGTTTGTAGCAACTGTATTAACGATTGCGTGCAACCCTGCCTTTTTTGCAATAAATATTGATTCGATTGCCCGTTTATATACCTTTGCATTACGATTATCATTGTGCAAATCTTCATCTATACTATCAATACTTACCTTCACTTTATCCACACCTATTTCCTTTAGGTGTTGCGCGGATTTATCATTGATTAGCAAACCATTTGTATCGAGACCAATATAGAACTTGTTGGGATTTATTGCTTTAATTAACTCATCAAACTCTTTAAACATTAGCGGCTCACCACCAGCGAGATTCATTTGAGAGATTCCCAATTCGTCAGCCTGATTTGCCAGCTTTCGTACATTTTCAATTGTTAATACTGGTGCATCATACTTCATATTCTCAATGCAGCAATGTTTACATTTCAAATTGCATACCGTATCATACGCTATGGCAATTAGAGGCACAAATTCTCCATTCTTTATTCTGTCCGCGATTTTAATAATTTTTTCATGAACGAGCGGCTTGATTTCTTTTAATATTTGCCTACGCTGCTGTTGGATAATCATTTTATTATCAGCCATGCGGTTCTCCTTTTTGATTATTCCAAATGTTCTAATAAATTGCATAACATACCGTTTCGTAAGCCAAATCGGTATGGTGACGCAGATAAATATTGTATTCCGGAACCAGTTCTTTTATATACAACGGGATTTCCCAGAGGTGCTTGAAATTGTGGTAAATACAAATGGCCAATTTCGGTTTCTGCATCCTGATGATGTTCTGAGCGCCGCGTAATGCCTTGGGTTCAGCTCCTTCGATGTCCATTTTGATGAAAGTAACCTTTTCATTTATTAGAACGCCATCAAGCGGGATGAGATGCCCCTTTCCATCACCATTCCCAATGCTACTTTCTGTTTTTCCTATGTTATATGCAATATCGCACTCGCAGTCCCAGATTCCAACATTAAATATTTTTATTTTATCATGATTGGGTATAAGCTTGATATTTTCTTGCAACGCTTTGAAATTGATTGCATCAAGTTCAAAAGCAAAAATATTGTCAAATCTAGATTGACAGTGATCAATAAATTTATTGATCGTATCGCCATTGAACGCGCCAATGTCAACAAAGCTTTCATTTTCTGTAAGCTTTATTATATCCAACGGGAAATACTGATGCTTCTCGCAGACATTCATCATAATTTCAGGAATATTTCCATATCCAAAAACTCGAGAGATAATAGAGTCAAAAACTCTTACGGATTGCTGATCAGAAAGAAAGTCATAGATTTTGCATAGATTGGCAACCATCTCGTCATGTTCATAGCTGGCTAAAAAGTCGGTAGCGTCGAGATCGGGTTTGTATATAATATTAACTGAAGCAAATCGATTATGTTGCAATAAATTAAATACCGGCTTGAATTCACCGATAGTAACAAACACGGCGCATTTATCTTTTATTAAGATCAATTCTTTAGGCGATATGCACTTGATTCCGCGGAAAGAATTGCCCCATTTATCACTGTTGCTGTCACAACAAAAATCAATCTTCCTTCCGATATACAAATTCCAAGTGTCAACAATGCTATTGAAAATCGCGCCGCAACCGTAAAATACGACATGCTCGTATTGCTTCACTATGTCTTTGATTTCCTGTTGATAATTTCTGTTTTTCGCCAGTAGCTCGATAAGATGCTTGCGCATTTGAGAATGATTATGCATCAGCGTTCCACTCACTCTTAACTTATGTCCATTCCAATAATTTCCATACGCACCTATGGCCGCCACGTGCGCCGATCAATAAACATTACTATCATGCTCACCAGCAACTTCTACCACCGTCAACTATTAAGTTTGTACCGGTCATGTAAGATGAAGCATCTGAGCATAAAAATAGGATGGCTCCTTGATATTCATTTAAATGTGCCATACGTCCTAAGGGAATCAAATTGTTAAGCCTCTGTACAAATTCATCTGGCTGGCCGTTGTAAATGCCGCCTGGTGAAAGGGCATTAACCCGAACGCCGCAATTGGCCCAGTAGGTTGCCAGATAGCGAGTTAAACCGATCAGTCCGGTTTTCACTACAGAATATGTTACCGGTTTTACTGGCTGGTGTTCGTCGGGCAATCCAGCTTGGCGATATAGGCGCTGATCTGGTGCAATCAGAGCTAAATCAGACGCTATATTGACTATCACCCCTCTTTTTTGATGTGCCATTTCACTGCCGATAATTTTACTGCAAAGAAAGGCGCCTGTTAACCCGATGGCCAAGTCGCCTTCCCATTGTTTTAAAGGAAAGAACTCCAAACGTGAGAATTCCGTGTCCGACTTATCTTCCATTTTGGGGTTATTGGCGGCATTGTTGACTAAAATATCGACGCGTCCATATCGATCCAACACTTCCGAAAGCAGTGCCTGGACAGATTCCGGCTGTGTAATGTCAACCTGAATCGCACATGCCGACTCGCCAAAACGATCATTCCAATCATCATTATGAGGTAAAGGATCTCTCAAAAGGATATCTGCCAACACCGGGATGCCACCTGCGCCGGCAATAGCCTCGGCATGCTGTCGTCCTAAAAACCCGGTACCACCCGTGATAATTGCCACTCGTCCAGTGAGATCAAGCAAATTCTGTCTAAGATCTTTCATGTCGTGTGCCCCAGTTCAATCACTTGACATGTCGAGAGTGATTCTTTGGCTGCAAGTGCCATACGCAAGCTCTCGGCACCATCGCGCACCGTAACCAGAGAGGTCTGATTCCCCTGCAAGCATCCCAGAAAATGTCTCATTTCATCTAAAAATAGCCGGTTGCGCTGAAAAGATTCATAAGTACTTGTTTCAGCAAGGCATCCCTGGCTATCAAAAACATTCACGGTAGATATACGAAGGTCGACCATAATCTTGCCCTCATCACCAAGGATCCGACAAGTACGGGTGGGTGGACGCTGTATGAAATCTTGATGTAGATGTACGGGAATAGAGTTGCCTTCAATAATATATTCCATTAAAATGCTAGCCGTGTCTTCCGAATCTATTTCCAATTTGCTCAGATGGCCGCCGATCGTAAAGACACGTTTGGGAAAACCAAATAGCCAATATATGTAATCCAACTCATGGATTTGGGAGAGGATGACGCCACCACCGCGTTCCTGGTGTGACTCATGCATATTCCGGTAATCCTCATAAGGATGGAACTCGGGAAGGTACTCACCAATTTCAACGCTTATTGATTGAATTGTCCCAATCTTCTTCTGTCTGATAAGCGCCTGCACCTTCTGGAGACAAGGGTGAAAACGCATCTGGTAACCTACAAAAGAAACAAGTTTCTGACTTTCTACGAGTTCTATCAATTCATTTACTTGGTCATATTTGTGTGAAAGTGGTTTTTCTATAAATAAGGGGCAACCCCTTTTCGCAGCTATCAGGGCAACGGGCATATGCATATCAGGAGGGTTGCATATGAAAATTGCCTCTGGTTTTTGATCCATTGCATTATCAAGGCTATCATAGGGCCGGATATGATATTTCTCTTCTAAATTACCGCCTTGTTCAATGGATGATTGTTCCGTAATTACATGGGATAGCTTGCGAGCCCGGTAGGCCATAATTTCTATTTGATCGCCCATGAGGTGCCGCAAGTTACGAACATGCCGTTGTCCTATGCTCCCTAAACCTACCATTAGGACCTTTGTAATGTTACTTTTCAAGATAACCCCATAAAATATATTAGCTTCTTGCTATCTATCGGACAGAATAAAATACTGTGGAAGGAAAAACAGCCTCAACTGATCGGAGACCGTTTCGACGTATTTCCGGACCATTGACGCCTTGTGGGTCGGATGCGCGTCTACAATCAGGAAGATCGGCCTCTGGGCGTTCACGATCAGGCATTTAAGGAACTCAACAATAACCTTCGCTGTCACCCTCTCCTCGACGGCCATAAACCGAAAATCGCCCCTCCGGCTGACGGCCGAGATCAAATTGATTCTGAACCGAGCGTCCATCGTCGATACAATCGGCGTCCGGCCGCGCGGTACCCAGGTCGTCCCCGCATGAGAGGCCGGACGAACTCCCGTCTCGTCCGCAAACCAAATCTCTGCCTTCATGTTCAGGGCGTTGCGTCGTATCGCCGGATATTCGGTTTGAAGCCAGTGCTCGACTTTCACGGAATCCTGCTGATAAGCCCTCCAGAGAGGCCGTTGAGCAGAAAGTCCCATCTGATTCAGAAGACGGGAGACCGAAGACCGTCCCAAGGAAACGCCGAGCTGGCGGCGGATGATGTCCCGAACCATCACGCTCGTCCAGAGAGCGAACTTGAACTTGTATTGACGGGGATCCCTCTGCACAGCCTTGTAAATCCAGGCCAGGGCCCGGCTGTCGAGCTTGGGGGGACGACCGCCGCGCTTCTTGGCGTCGAGCCGTCCCCATCCGCCTCGCCGATAGCGGACCAACCAACCGAAAATGGTCGAGCGGTTGATGCCGAGAATCCGGGCGACGTCGTCGGGCGATTCCCCTTCTTCGACTGCGGTCACCCCGCGCCGGCGGAGTTCGGTGAGTTGGGAGTGAGTCAAGCCTCGGGCATCGGTTGTTTTCGTGCCCGGAAGGGTAGCACATTATTCTAGAAAAATCTATATTATTATAAGAAGGTTAATAATTATTCTTCAAGCGTTGGGATAATCATGTTAAGTAAAAATTCTTTCCGATCTAAGAATGGCCATAAATCCTCTAGAGGCTTGCTGACTATCGATCCATCCGGGCGCACATATGAGGAGACCCTCGGTCCAATAATCTGGTTAGGGTCAATCATCACATCACATACAAAAGGACCTGGAGATTGTAACACCTCAGTAATTGTTTCCTTAAGGTTTTCCTGGTTTCTGATTCGAGTTGCTTTTATACCATATGATTGTGCCTGTTTTACGACATCAGGTAGCGTAAGCCCGCTAGAACTATCGCAGGCAACTAAGCGGCCTTCAAAGTGGTTTTGCTGCATTGCACGGATTGACGCATAACCCTGATTATTCAGTACAAAATACTTTATTGGCAGGTTCAGCCTTGCAGCAATTTCCAGCTCTTGGATGTTCATCTGAAATCCGCCGTCGCCATCAACACAAATAGTTCGCTTCCGTCCGCTTGCTATGCATCCTCCAATGCTTGCGGGTATTCCAAAACCCATAGCGCCCAATCCCCCTGTATTATAAACTCGTTGTCCCCGCTTAACTTTGAAGGATAAAAAAAACGTATCAATAGCCGATCCCGAACTTCCGGGTATAATAATATCATCTGAATCCAATAATTCTGACAAAATCGTTGTAAATATGTACGAATTTGCATATTCTTTTTGAGACCAATACTCTGGGATTACTACAGGATACTTTTCCTTCCACTCCTTGCAACGTTTTAGCCATGAACTCCGATTAATTATTCTAATTGATGAAGATTGATGAATAAATTCATCAATAAAGGACAGGGCATCACTACGAATAGGAATATCTACTAATATCTGAAATTTCCTTATCTCCGATTCGTCGATGTCAACTATAACTTTTTTTGCTGCGCGCGCAAAAAGGGATTTATCAAATCCTGTAATTGAATAATCGAGTCTCGCTCCAATAGTGATCAACATATCTGCATTTTGCAACGCAAAATTTGGACCGCGGGGGGCAATTATTCCAGGACTGCCATAATTCAGTGGATGCGCTTCCCATACGATATCTTTACCTGTCCACGTGGTTAAAACAGGGATTTGTAAAATGTCTATCATTTGCAGAAAAACATCGTGAGCAGCAGCAACACGCACACCATTGCCGACAAGCAATACCGGTCGTTCTGATTGATTAAGCAAATCAATTGTTTGCGCGACCTTGTCGATAAGATTTACAGAATCACTTGTATCGTTGATCAACGCTGATTTATCAAATCCATCAATATTATCAGGATTGATATGGGATGCCTGTACATCAAGTGGAATGTCAATCCAAACCGGTCCCGGTCTTCCGGATTTAGCGAGAGTGACAGCTTTTTCCAAGTGATACTTAATACTCGAGGGCTCAGTTACCGTAATCGCATATTTTGTAATTGTCTTCACAAGAGATACAATATCGAGTTCCTGTGGCCCAAATTGCCTTACTCCAAGATCTTTTTTCATGTCTGATCGTTTTACCTGCCCGGAAACAAAAAGACACGGGGTTGATTCCAGCCACGCTCCTGCAAGCCCGGTAATCGTGTTTGTTCCGCCTGGCCCAGTGGTCACAAGGACAACACCCAAATTATTAGTAAAACGTGCATAGGCCTCCGCTGCAATAGCGCAGGCCTGTTCATGAAGATTACAGATGTATTCTATATCTTTACATCTACCCAATGAATCTACTAAATGCATCGCACCGCCACCTGGTAACAGAAACACATGCTTAACGCCCTGCTCGGCAATAAATCGTATAACGTAGTCGGAAAGCTTCATTATGCCCACTACTCACAATTATTCGTCAAAATTAGGTCCACTAACTCCCTTACAGCACCTTGACCACCGCTGTTTTTCGTTATCAGCTTTACCATCTGTTTCACAATATCATGGGCATTAGCAGGTGCGACAGATAAACCAGCCAATGCTAACGCTCTAAGATCATTCACATCGTCTCCCATAAAGCAGATTTGAGACAACTCAAGATCGTATTTTTGTGAAAAAGAACAAAGTGCGGCTGCTTTATCTTTGCTTCCCTTGTAGATATCAACTATTCCCATTTTTTCCGCAAAACGGTCTATTAAAGTATTACTTTCGCCAGAAATCAAGGCAAATATCAATCCGGCTTTCTGTCCTAAAGATACCCCCATGACATCGGAAAAAGAAAATTTTTTAAGCTCTTCTCCATTAGACCCCCAATAAAAGTTTCCATCGGTCAAAACACCATCGATGTCCAGTGCAACTGCTTTAATCTTATCCACGAAATCACCCTTTGCGACGCAGTTTCTTGATAATTGGCTTCTCGCGTTCGATCACTCTTTTGATGCCATCACCCATCGCAATCTCCAAAATGCGTATATCTCTCACCATCTGTAAAATACCACTTGGGCCTAAGGATGCAGCATGATCAGATCCCCACATGGTCCTATCAATAGTGATGTGTCGTTCAACAATGCATGCGCCTAAAGCTACCGCGGCAACAGATGTCGGGATACCCGTCTCATGGCCTGAATAACCGATCAGAACACCGTAACGCTCCCGTAGCATTGGAATAACGGATAAATTTAGTTCATCGTAATATGCTGGATATGTACTTGTCGTATGTAAAATCGCTAAATTATCTTTATCGAGTATTTCGACAACATGGTCAATTTGCTCCAACGTGCTCATCCCCGTAGATAAAATTATAGGGCGTCCTTTTGATCTTATATGACGGACAAGCTTATCATCTGTAAGACTGGCCGAGGCGATTTTGTAACAGGGGACACCAAATTGATCAATAAAATCGACCGAAGCCTCATCCCAACAGGAGGCAAACCAATCTATCTTTTTTTCTTTACAATACCGGTCTATCTCCTGATATTCCTCTAGCTCAAACTCCAAACCATACTTTAAATCACCATTAGTATTCCCAAGAGGAGTTTCTTTTGGTTTTGCCAATTCTTCAGGGGAATAAACGACATCAACAGTACGTTTTTGAAATTTAACAGCATCACAGCCTGCCACTTTTGCCAGGTCAATCAATTTTTTGGCAATCTCTATGTCACCGTTATGATTAATGCCTATTTCAGCAATAATGTAACAGGGGTGTCCATTTCCGACTTTGCGATTACCAATTGATATGCTATTCATCTGCTACCCTCCTTAAAAGTTATGTACTTAATCGTTCTTTTAATGGCGTCTCGTAAGTCTATTTCCTGTTTCAAATCCAATTTTGCCTGAGCTCTTTTTGTTGATGGAACATAGCGATCAAAAATGGTCATTTCAGCGGACTTTCTTGAGATAACGACATCTTCTTTCATTTCAAAAACAGAAGAGACAATTTCTGCAAGGGATCGGATATTAATTTCCATATCAGAGCCGACATTATATGGAAGACACGATTCGCCTTTGAAAAGTATAGTCCATAAGAAAATGGTTAAATCTGCGGCGTATAAATAAGAGCGGTATGGCGTACCATCGCCTTTCACCAACATCGGACTGCCATTGAGGCCGTCACGGATGAAATTCCCGATAGCCCATTGGACAGTGAGCGGTTGATAAGGGCCTACAAAGCCAAAGCATCGAGCAATCTTTGATTCAAAACCATATTGCTTGGAATTGAGGACACAGAGGTGCTCTGCGACCCTTTTACCTTCACCATAGGCGGAGTGCCAATCAGTAGGATCAGGGGCGCCCAGATAGTCTTCCGGGATATGGCCTATTTCGGGAGGCTGTTTACCATAGACGGCCCCTGAACTGGTTAGAAGAAACTTCTTCACTCCGCATTGTTTAGCAAACTCGAGGGTGTGGCGCGCACCATCAGCAATTGTCTCGAATATCTGCAAGGAATCTTCTCCGTTTAGGTTTGAGCTTAATGATGCTGCGGCATGAATAATGTAAGGAAACTCCCCTCGGGGAAAAGCGAACGAGCGGACGTCACCATTATGGAAGGCAATGGACGGTTGGTCCGTCAAGTGCGGGGCTTTCTTTTGGAAGGCCTCTAAATTCCTTGTCAAAACGAGCATTGAAGCATTCAAACCCAGCTTTTCATTTGCCCAGGCAAAACTCTCCAGGAGCCAGCAACCGAAAAAACCTGTGCCCCCAGTAATAAATAGTCTTTTACCCCGTAATTCCTCCCATAAGGCTTCGGTATGGGCAAGAATGTGATTCAGATCTTCTTTCAAGGGATTCTTATCGAAATGGCTACGATGTGTACGCAATGGTATTCTCTTTCTCTACCATGTGTTCCAAGGAGGTTGGACAACTTCCCAACTCGTCTCCAGGTATTTTAAGCGTCTGGCGATGATCATTGGGCAATATTAAACAACTTCCAATCCAAAATCTCTCAATATAGAAATATTTATTTTTCTATCAAACTTCTGTCGCATAAGCCTTGCTACTTCATCAGAGTAACCGGCGGCCATAACAATCACGGCATCCACTGGGTCTGAGTCAAGTTTGTCAGGGGATACTATGGGCACATGTGTGGCCGGCGTGTATTTTCCTTGTTTAAATGTTGCAGAGTCAACAACATATTTGACCTTATCAGCTAGCTGCATTATAGAAATATTCGCCAGAGCTTGATGTCCCGCGCCCCATATTGCCACTTTTTTATTCTTAAAACCACGGATATATTCGTCTATCTCATTTTTGAGTTTCGCCTGGCATTCATAAAAATGCGACAAGTCCAGCTTTTCTTTTTTCTTTACGACGACCGAAATGATGTAATCGTACCACTCTTCCTTACAATCGATAATCTCAAACCCATTTAGGCTTAATGTTGTATTTAGAGTTTCTCTTGTAAAATAAAATAAATGATCACAAACAAATTCAGAGAAAAGGTTATTTCGCAAAATCATATCAAAATTTGGCACTTCGATAAGTCCAATAGCGTCATCTGTTAAATTGCGATATATTCCTCTTAGAGTAGAATTTGGGTCAGGTAGATGCTCAAGAAAATTCAATATAAAAAAAGCATCAAATGGGGCAAAGTTTAATCTGTTGGTATTGTGTTGGATAAATCCTTTCGAAACATTTAGGCCATTATTGACGCAATGCATCACCGATTCTTCTGAATACTCCAAGCCAAAAGCCTCTACAGCAAATTGCTTTATAAGGGAGAGGAACTCACCGCAGCCACAGCCGATCTCAATGACCTTTTTCCTTTTTAGCGAATATTTATCAACAAAACTGCAGAATTGTTTACTCCTAAAGGACTTCATTTCATCTGAGAAAGCAGCGGCGCGTATAACCTCTTTATAATAAGGAACAGGATCATTGCTAAGTTGCACCAAGCCACAACCTGAACACTGGCAGATATCCAAATCAACTCCGTTATCGCTTCCAAGGGACTCTGCATCGGGCAAAAATTGAGCTGTCTTTGGCATGTTTACGTAGCGCAGCAATGGCTCTTCAAATAAAACATGATTACATACTCTACACTTAGTTATTTGCATAAAATAATTCCTGTTGCTTTCAATAATAAAAACATTTCTCCCATGTATCCTCCCACAAGCCATAAATATGGGCAAGGGTACTGCACAGGTCTACGGAAAGTGGGTTCATGTGGCTTATTGGGTTTAAAACTTACAGTTTACCTGGTTATCCAGGGAGGGTTGCCCGTTTGCCAAAGATCCTCCAAATACTTAAGATCCCTGGCGGTGTCCATGCACTGCCAGAAGCCCTCGTGCTTGTAAGCGTAAAGTTTGCCCTCTTCGGCCAGTTTTTCCATCGGGGCGTGCTCCCACATGACATCTTCTTTGATGTAGTTGAGCGCCTCTGAGTTAATGACAAAGAACCCGCCGTTGATCCAGCCTTCATGAAGGATGGATTTTTCCTTGAAGTGACAGATACGATTCCCCTCGAATTCGAGTGCCCCGAAGCGGGCAGGTGAGTGGACCGCCGAGAGCGTGACCAACCCGCCTTGTGACCGATGGAAGGCCAGGAGCTTGGGAATATCCACCAGCCCCACTCCGTCCCCATAGGTCATCATGAATGTCTTGCCGCCGATAAGATGTTCTAAGCGTTTTAGCCGGCCGCCGGTGAGCGTGTCGGTGCCAGTGTCCACCAGATGGACCGTCCAGTTCTCGCCGCCGTTGTCACCAAGCATTCGAACGTGTCCGTCCTTAACTGAAATGGTGAAGTCACGGCTCAGAGTGCTGAATTCGAAAAAATAGCGCTTGATCTGCTCCCCTTTATATCCTAAAGCAAGGACGAACTCGTCATACCCATAATGCGAAAAATGCTTCATGATATGCCAGAGGATCGGATGGCCGCCGATTTCTACCAACGGCTTCGGCCTCATTTCCGTTTGCTCGGCCAGCCGTGTTCCCATCCCGCCGCATAGAATGACGACCGGAATATTTTCGCTCATCTCTACTCCCATGCATCGACCTGGATTACATCCTGATCGACATTAAAGCTCCGTTTTCGCGCAACAGTCATTAAACTCGGTTGCCTCGCATAAAGCTCGCGAAACTGCGCTCGATATGTCCAAGATGTACAGCCTCGATTCCCGGATATACGCCGATAAAAAACGTGTTCGTCGTAATGATATCGGTATTGATCAAGTTTCCAACCATCCTACGCGGGACGCTCTCATAGGCTGGGTGGCGCAAGAGGTTCCCAGCAAAGAGGTTGCGCGTCTCGATCCGGTTAGTCTCCAAATAGCGAGTGAGATCGTTTCGTGTGAAGCCCGCGTCGGGGCGAACCGTAATAACAAAGCCGAACCACGAGGGATCAGAATGCTCGGTTGCATGGGGGAGGATTAGCCGATCCAGATACGGCTGGGCGATCTCTTTAAGCTTCCGGAAATTAGCCTTTCGAAGTGCTGTGAACTCTTCAAGTTTCTCAAATTGAGCGCAGCCAATCGCTGCCTGCATATCCGTCACTTTGAGATTATAGCCGATGTGGCTATAAACATACTTGTGATCGTATCCGGCGGGAAGCGTTCCAAACTGCTGTCCATAACGCTTTCCGCAAGTGTTATTCTCTCCTCCCGCACAGTAACAGTCCCTGCCCCAGTCACGGAATGAGCGCGCGATTCGGGCTAGATCGTCATCGGCGGTCGCAATACAACCGCCCTCGCCCATGGTGATATGATGGGCCGGATAGAAGGAAAATGTCGAAAGGTGGCCGAAGGTTCCGGTCAAACGGTCGCGATATCTCGATCCGAGGGCATCGCAATTATCTTCGATGAGCCAAAGGTCGTGTTTTTTCACAAGGTCCATGACGACATCGAGGTTGAACGGCACGCCCAAAGTATGGGCCATCATTATGGCTTTGGTCTTCGGGCCTATGGCTTCTGCAAGCCGTTCAGGAATGGCCGTATAGTCGCCAAAGTTCACATCCACGAATACCGGGGTGAGTTGGTTCTGGAGGATGGGATTCAGAGTGGTTGGAAAGCCGCAAGCTACAGTTATAACCTCATCGCCCGGCTTAAGACGCCGGTCTTTCAGCTTCGGCGAGGTGAGGGTTGTTAAAGCGATTAGATTGGCGGAAGAGCCGGAATTTACGAGCAGGGCATTGGATAGGCCGAGGTATTCGGCGAATTCCGTCTCGAACCGTTCGGCATAGCGATTAGCCGTGAGGAAGAAATCCAAGCTGGCATCGACGAGATAGGTCATTTCCCGGGAATCGAAAACCCGTCCGGCATAATGCACCATATCGCGGGTTGGATCGAAGCCTTTTTTGCCGAATTTCTCCCGGTAATATTCTTCGACGAGCTCGAGGATGCGTTTGCGGATCGCTTCAGGGTCTGGCATGGATCAACCTGCCGTCCAAGTAAGGGCTTTCAGTGAGGCGCGATCTGAATACTCCCGGATCTGATCGACGCATACGGGGTACATGTCTTCCTTGGAGCCAATATCATAATATTTTTTATACCAGTCAGCAGTCATCTTTAAGCTCTCATCGAGGTTGAGGACAGCACGCCACTGGAGCTCCGCGTGGGCTTTATCGCAATTAAGCTTAAGGAGTTTCGCTTCATGGGGGGCATTTTCAACCGAAAGATCTTGCCAGGAGCCCTCACCCCAATAGTGAATGAGCCGCTCGACAAGCTCGACGGTCGTCATATGGCTGTCATCTTCCGGGCCCAGGTTCCATGCCCCGGAATATCGGACAGGGTCTTCCTTGAGTAAGACGCCGAGCCATAGGTAACCGCTTAGAGGCTCCAATACATGTTGCCAGGGCCGAATGGATTTGGGGCTACGTATGCCGATGGGTTGTCCGCTACAGAGAGCACGAATGCAATCCGGAAGCAGGCGATCTTTGCCCCAATCTCCCCCGCCGATAACATTTCCGGCGCGGACAGATACTGCCCCAATGCTCTTGCCTGAAGAGGCGTTTTGATCGAAAAACGACCTTAAGTAGGCACTAAAAGCCAATTCTGCACAGCCCTTGGAAGCACTGTAGGGATCGTGTCCGCCCATCGGATCATTTTCGCAGTATCCCCAGGTCCATTCTTTGTTCTCATAGCACTTGTCGCTCGTGATGTTGATGAGGACTTTGACGCTTGGGCTCGATCTTACGGTTTCGAGAACGTTGACAGTGCCCCCCAGGTTGGTATCAAAAGTTAACTTGGGTTCTTCGTAGGAAAGCCTAACGAGCGGTTGGGCGGCCAGATGGAAGACGAATTCAGGCTGGTATTCGCGAAAAGCTGCGGACAATTGGTCGATCTCGCGGATATCTCCATACAAGTGGCTAATCTTATTCTTGAGTCTGGCTGCGACGAAGTTGCTGGGATCGCTTGGTGGTTCGAGAGAAAATCCCACGACTTGGGCGCCTAATTCGCTTAACCAGATCGAGAGCCATGAACCCTTGAAGCCGGTGTGCCCGGTAACTAAAACGGTTTTATTTTGATAACTATTATTAAACATGTATCACTTGGAAACTGCGATATTCCCGACTCGATAATATAGTTGATGATACCACGTTATAGTCTTGTTCAAGTTTATTTCGAACGAGATCATGGCCCGGAAGCCGAACTCCTGCTGCGCCCGACGCGTATCAAGCATGCGGCGCGGTTCTGGGCGATGTGGCGGCGGTGTAATCGCGAAAGTAGGGAATCCAGCCGAAACGGTAACAGCCGCGGCAAGAGGAACGGCTCTCCCTGGTCAGCGTCATATTATCCACAATGTTTATCCTGTGCTTGTTATGTCATGTCGGTGGTCTAGTCATTGAAAAACAGGACAGGCTACCGCCGTTGGGTCGAAAGGGCCACCGCAATAACTGAGCCAATAACTCTATTTTCTGGGCCGATCGGAGCGGTCAGGCTGACCCGACCTGACGGGCCAACCTAGTCGGACGGCCCGCGCCGGATCGGCGTTTTTCGCCATTACGAGCTCCTCAACGACCGCGAACAGCTTCTCGTAGTCGCTATATTTATCGATAAAGTATTCGGTGCCCATGCCTAGACAGTGCTTCTGGCAATACGGTGAGGTGCCGCCCGATGGTTGGACAGTTTAATGGCTGGTTGAACGTGCATAGCGGGCCCGCCGGCCGTGGCCATTATAACTTCTATTAAACCTGAACGCCATCGATTTCGGGATCCTCGAGTCCCGTGAAGTCATCGCTCGTAAGAGAAGCCGTCGTTTCTTGACTTCTTTTCGGAGCCCATGGTAAATTTCCCACAAGATGAGTGAATTCGATTCTTCTCCCTGCAATGAACACGTAAATGGAGAAGGGTCGGAACAGAATCCGGGCCCTTCGCGCCACTTTCCTGCGAACTTATTGAGAACCCGCTGGCTTGCGCCGTTGGTCCTGGCGTTGGTCGTGCTTGCCCCCTACCATCGACTGCTCGTCGGCGCAGCCATTCCGATCCCTGATGACATCTTCATTTCTGATCTCGCCGATGGGGACTTCCCGGCGCGAGTCGAGGCCGGACGTCTTATCCGCGCCGGGGAGCTGCCTCTTTGGACGTCCGGTATCTGGACCGGGTTCCCGCTCGCCTGCGCCGAACCGGTCTCGCTGATGCTCTTTACGGTGCTGCCGCCGGCACTCGCCTTGGGTTGGCTGATCGCCCTCTGTCTCCTTGCCGCCGCATTGGGAACCTACGCTCTTGCCCGCCAGTTCGGAGCGAGTCGCCTCGGGAGCACCCTCGCTGGATTCGCGTTCGCGTGGTCGGGGTTCATCGTCTGTCAAATGCGCCATCTTGGCACGCTCACGATCGTGGCGCTCTTTCCTTTAGCCCTGCTCTTTCTCGATCGAGCCGCCACGGGCGGCTTACGGGACGTCGTTGCCGCACGTTCTTTTCCATTGCGCCGTAGGCTCCTCTGGCTCTCAGGTTTCGCTGCCATCTTCGGGCTACAGCTTCTGGCCGGGTTCCCGCAGTCGGCTTATAATGCGGCGCTCGTTTATGCCGCTCTCGTCACCGCACGCTGTATTTGGCTCATGGCGCCCTGGGCACACGACATCGGTCCCCGTCCTCGAACATCGCCCTCAATCGGGCTTCTTTTCGGCGCCCTGGCCGCCGTTACGATCGCGATTTTGATCGGCATGGTCCAACTGCTGCCCCTGCGAGAGCTCGGCGCGCTATCGGACCGCGCTGGGGGGGGCACATTCGAGTGGGCGACGAAGTACAACTATTGGCCCCCTAACGTCCTGACCTTTTTTATTCCCTATATCAACGGGGATATTTCCGATCTGAGCTATACCGGAAGCAGCATCTTCTGGGAGGATTATGGCTACGTGGGGCTCTTCACGGTTCTGCTCGCCTTTGTCGCGATAGGGCTCCGCATAAAGAGGTTCGCCGTTGCCTTCTGGCTGATAGCGGGCTTTTTCGCTTACGGGCTTGTTCTCGGCCGGGCCACGCCCCTTTTTGGCATAGCCTTCGGCGCTCTTCCGGGGATGTCGACCTTCCGCTTCCCGACGCGATTTCTTTTCATCGTCGAGCTCGCTTTGGCCCTGCTCGGCGGCCTTGGCCTTACCGTCCTCGAGGAATTCCTGGAGGATCGCCGGCGCCGGGGCATCGGCCGGCTCTCCGCGTCCCTTGTGGCGATCATCATCGTATCGATGACCGCCGCCGAGCTCATCTATCACAACCGCCGCCAGAACCCGCTCGTCGATGCCGACCGCTGGCTGACCCGCCCGGCGAGCGCCGCAACGATCCTCGCGAGCCACCAGTCGGGGCGTGTCTACTCTCCCGGCAGTCAGAGACTGCATACGGCGGCCTTTTACCTGGCCGGCGGCTGGCGCGGTGACCTCGGTCCGTATCTAGCTCACCGCGAGATGCTCCAACCCAACTCGAACCTCCTCCACGGCGTCGTGGCGGTCGATGGTTATGCCGGGATCGAGCCAAGTTGGACGGTGGACCTCCTTGGCGATCATAACCGCGCCGGGATCCTTAGCCGCTTGTACAGATTGGAAAAGGAACGCCTGGTCGCGGCCCCCGCCTTCTTCGATCTCCTCGAAGCCATCTCGGTGCGCTGGGTGATCCTGCCGTTTCGGATCCTGGGCGACAGGATGGAACACGTCGCGAGCGTCGGGTCCGCCGAACTGTACCGCCTCCCTGGGGCCCTGCCGCGGGCGCGTGTCGTTTCCCGGGCCCGGGTCGTCGGATCCACCGACCAACTCCTGAAGCTCCTGGCCAGCGGAGAGATCGATCTGCGCCGCGAGCTCATCTTCCACGATCCGGCGAACCTGGGTTTGGCCGTAGGGCTCGATTCCTCCGAAGAACGCTCCGATGTGGTCGGCGAAGCCAGTCTAATCGTCGATGGCTCTATTAAGGTTGTTATCGATGCGGTCGCGCCTCGGGCTGGATGGCTGCTTCTCTCAGACACATGGTATCCCGGATGGAAAGCTACTGTCGATGGTCGCCCGGCACCCGTGCTGAGGGCTAACGTCGCCCACAGGGCTGTGCCGCTTCCTCCCGGGAACCACCGTGTGGTCTTCAGCTTCCGTCCTGCGAGCACCGCGAGAGGGTTCGTTATCAGCGCCGCGGGGCTGGCCATTCTTCTCGGCGGGGTTGTGGGGCTCCTGAGAAAAAAAACACGCACCGGAAGTCATCGGCGAAAGAATTGAGATGAGGGGCAGGTCACTTCATGGGTTCTTTTGGCTGGATAAGCTCTCGATTTCTCGGCGGGCCGTCTCCGTGGGGGAAATTTTATAAGCCGCCTTGAAATCCGTTAACGCGCGGTCCAATAAATTCACTTCTTTATAGGCGAGCCCACGATAATAATAGGCCAGATAGAAGTATCTATTGATCTCGATCGCCGCAGTAAGATCACGGATGGACTTTTCAAATTCCTTCATATGGCCCCAAAGGATAGCCCGGTTGAGATAACCGATATGGAAGCGTGGATTGAGGGCTAAGCTCCGGTTGTATTCGTTAAGGGCCTTATCGTATTCGCCCCTTTTAAAATAGATGAAGCCTCGATCGTTGTAGATATTCGGGTTTTCCGGTTTGAGCTTTTCAGCCGTGTTGAGGTCAGCCAGCGCCTTATCTATTTCTCCGGCGTCTGCATAGGCTTTACCCCGATCCAAATAGGCGCGCGCGTTCTGCGGATCAATTTTCAGGGCATTGGTCCATAAGGATATGCCGTCATGCCAGACCCGGCTGAGAGCCCAAGTTTTTGCGCCCAACAAGAGGACCGCGAGGCCCAACAAGGCTCCCGCACCGCAGCTGAGAATTCGTCGCTTGGGCCATTTGTTGGGCAGGATTTCGAGAAAGAAAGCGGAGATGATTAAAAGAATGCCAGCCAAGGGCAGATAAGTGTAACGGTCGGCGTAAGGTTGGCCCGCAAAATGAAAGGGAAGTGTAGGTATCAGTGTGAGAACAAAGAACGCCGTTCCGAACATCACCAATTCTTTCTTGCGGCGGTAGATAGAATAAATAAGCGCGCAGGCGCCGGCAAAAAGCGCGATATTCAGCACGAGGCCCAACGGATTTTGACCGATGTCGGAGGAATAAAGAGCCATAAGTCGGACGGGAAGAAAGATCTTACTGATGTAAAAAACGAATGCGTAGAAAAAGAGGCTCAGATTCTGGAAGTAGGTCAAAGGCCCTTTGACCGGAGGGCTTCCGGAGGACCCGGGTCTCATGGTGATGAAGGCAAGAAAAATAAAAACGATGGCCAGGACAAAGAATGGGGTCAATCGACGAAGAACCTTCCTGTCGAGCTTTCGACCGGAATAGGATTCCAAAAGGAGGATCACGAGGGGGAAGGCGACGGCCGTGACTTTTGAAAAGAGCGAACACGCGAAAAGCACGAGCGACAGGATGTAATAGATGTTTTTCTTGACCCTCTTCCGTAAGAAAAGCAAGTAGCTGATCAACGCCCCCAAAAAGAAAACCGAGAACAGGAGGTCTTTCCGACCCTGTATCCAAGCAACGGATTCGACATGCAAGGGATGGATGCCGAATAGCAACGCAGTGATAAAACTCACCCAGGTGTTCCGGCTGATCAAGAAGATCAAAGAATAGATCAGGACCGTATTCAGGACATGCAAGATGAGGTTATCGATATGGAAGATCTTGGGATCCAGCTTAAAAAAGCGGTATTCCAGCGCATAACTCATAAAAACAAGAGGGGTATAGCCGCCGAATCCCGCATAGGAACCCGAGAAAAAGCTCCGGATATTGCCGGAGGAAAGGCTCTTCACCGAGTCGTTCTCGAGAAGCAGTTCCGGATCATCCCAATTGGTGAATCCATTCTTGAGAGAAGGGTAAAAAGCGATCACAGTGACCAGGATGATAAGACATACCTGAAGG
>Ga0315292_10000224_pt1 | contig 24206 bp, 17 predicted proteins | sample YL17G13_0_MG_FD_204029 | JGI IMG/M metagenome (GOLD analysis project Ga0315292, IMG submission 204029) | Sediment microbial communities from Yellowstone Lake, YNP, Wyoming, USA - YL17G13_0 | ecosystem: Environmental > Aquatic > Freshwater > Lake > Sediment | place: USA: Wyoming | collected... | reverse complement strand
ACGTCGATGATGTCCGGATCCACCTTGACCGGGCGCTCGAACGCGTGTGCATTCACCTGCGAGAGCTGGCTCTCGGGCTTGTAGGTGCTCATCAGTTCGTCCGTGCGATGCATGTCGGCCATCACGGCATCCATGGCACGCGCCGCAAGATCCGGATCGGTCGCCCAGAGCTGGACGGCGATCCGCGTGCCCATGATGGCCTCCTCGCGCTCGTACCACTCGGCGCGGGCGGCGGCCGAGGCCAGCCACAAGATGCAAGCGAGTGCGATGGCTCTGGGCATGTCTGCGGTAACTCGTCTGTAACCCACGGGGCACGCGGCAAGACTAGCCGCGGATGATTCGCAACTCAAACCGGAATCAAGGCTGCCAGGGCAACTGCGCCTCGTCGAACAGCCGCCGCAGGAAGGCGCGGACCGCGGGCTCGGCCTCGTCCGCCGCCATCAGGCGCTCACGCACGAGCACGTCCGCGATGTCGCGCACGGTCCGCTGACCGTCCACCAGCGACGCGACGAACGCATACACACGCATTGCGAGCACGCGGCTCGAGACGTCGGGCAGCAGCGGCACGGGCACGTCGCTGCGTGCGCTCCAGGGCGGCGCCAGGAGCCGGCCCTGCGGCACGGCCTTGGGCTGCGAATGCCGCACGGCACTGAACGTGACCAGACCTTCCTGGCGGGCGTGCCGGCTGGCCGGGGACGCGAGGTACGGCACGACCTCCTCGTGCACCTGCACGTCCGCAAACCCTGCCTCCTGCACGATCACCAGCGTTTCTTCCGTCGAGTAACAGCGCGCCGCGTCCCGATGCTGAAAGAACAGCGAGCCGCTGTTGACCCAGCGTCCGCCCGGTTTGAGCCAGTGATTCACCCGCGCGGCAAACGCCACGAGGTCCTCGTCGAGGATATCGATGAGCCACGGCGTGACGACAGTATCGAACTCGCCGGCCGCGAAAGGCGGGCAGGACGCATCCGCCAGCACCAGATGCAGGCCGGGCGGGGCCGCGGCCGGGGCCTTCAGGCGACGCAGCACCGCGTGACTCGCGAGATCGCGCGGCGCGACGGGAAACTCGTACAGCTCGACGGTCTCCCCGGCGAACATGCGCCGTGCCACGGCGAGCATCAGCGGATTGAGGTCGGCAGCGATCAGGGCCGGCGGGCGGCGACGCGTGTGTATATCGTAAGCGAGGCGACCGGCCCCGGCGCCGAGCACGAGCGTCCGGCCGGGATTGGCCGCGCCGAGCGCCGCACCGACGGCCCGGAACGCCGCCTCGTTTTCTGCATCGCCCCAGCACCAGTCGCGGTGCAGGTTGGCGTAGTAACTGGTGAGTCCCTGCCCCACCGGCAACGGTGCGGCCAAGGCGCGATAGGTCTCGGCGGCGGCCGACGCGTCGGCCACGCCGAGCGACGCGAGCAGCGACTGCAGTCGCCGCGCATGATCGCTGCAGGCGCTCGAGAGCAACCTGAGGCGATTGCGTGTCGCCGCAAGGGCCAGCTCGCCCGTGAGCGCCGCCCGGTAGCGTCCGGATTGCGTTTCGAGTTCGGTCGTGAGCGCCCGCAGCCGGGTGCGCCACTCACCGAGCACGGCGTCCGGTTCGCTGCAGAGCCAGGGAATGTCGTCGATGAGCGGATAGCGCGTCGCGCAGGACGCGCAGACACAGGCCGGCCCTTGCTCAAGCGCGCCGGCGCAGCGTGGGCAGCACAGCAGTTCGGCAGGGATTGTGTCGCGAGCGGTTGCCAATAGGCCGCATGCTAGCCGATCTTGCCGTTCACGATGGGATTGAAGGCGATCAGGCTGTCCTGCAACGCAGCCGAGCCCAGGCCGTGGTTCGGCAATTTCTGCGCGAACTGCCCTTGCTCGCCGTGCAGCGCCATGTAGTTCAGCACCACCGTCTCGACCAGCAGGTTGACGTTGTTCGCCGCCGGACTCGATGCCGTCTCGATCGACGCATCCGAGCGGAAGTAGCCGATCTGCTGGTGCCGCGCCGCACCCCCGGCACCCGTGCTGACGAGCTGCGGCGCCGTGCCGGGATTGTAGACCAGGAAGAACGCCGCCGCCGTGGACTGGTTGTCGCTCGTCCACATGAACTTGCCGCGGCCGTCCACGGTGTTGTCCACCTGCCCGCTCGCGGAAATCGAGCCGTCCGAGAATACATAGAGCATCAGCGGCAGGCCGCGACGTGCGGCGTACTCGAGGCACGCGCCCATGCAGCGCCCTGCCCGCAGGTCGCGCAGTTCACCCGTCGAGCGCCCCTGGCCGTGATAGTCGTAGCCGCCGAGCGTGATCGTGCCCGCGCCGGCGTAACCGGAGAGCACCATCTTCATCACAGCCGCCGTCTTCTGGAACTCCTCATCGCCGTCGTACTCGGCTTTGCTGAAGATGCCGCCGGCACCGACGATGTCGGGATCAAGGTCCGGGTTGAGGCTGGAGGGATCACCAAAGCGGTCGACCACGTCCGCGGACTTGACATAGCCGCAGGTCACCAGCTCGCGCACGACTTCGTCGCGCGTGACCGTGGTCTTCTTCGGATCCTGCCACGGCTGTTTCGGATCGACCACCAGCATCTTGCGGTGGCTGATGCGCTCGATCGCCTCCATCACGGCGACGGTGTCGTCGACGCTCAGGAGGCTCGCCAGCTGGCCCGTATCGACGAGGCCCGTGACGTCGCTGGCGCGGTCGACCTTGGTCGGCCGCACCGACAGGTCGATCAATCCCGCTGGGGCCATCGAGTTGCCGCCCGAGTCGGAAGCGCGGGAGCCGATCAGTGTCGCGAGTGAACCGTTCGCGCCCGCCTTGTAGATCCCGTACATCGGGTTGTGCGGGTTGTTGCCGGTATCGTTCTCGGAACGCGCCGCGATGACGGCGCCGTTGATCGAGGCGGCGGTGGATGGGGCGACCCGGTCGAGGATCCCGCGCAGGAATGCGCTGTCCGAGTGGAACGCAAGCCCGAGACGCGAATCCGTGAAACTCTGGTTGGTCACCGGGTTGGTCATGCCCGGCAACATGTCGCCCGGCAGCCCCAGCTTGCCGTAGCCGGCCGTGCTCAGGAAATCGAGCTGGCCCCCCGGTCCGCCGATCAGCACGTTCGAGCCGACCATGTTCGCGCCGCCCGCGAGATCGATGCAGATGAACGGGATCTTGCCGGCTCCCAGCACGCTGATGCCGCAGCTCGCCTTCAGCGCCTCCAGGTCCGGCGACAGAGCTGCCATCGCGGCGCGCGGGTTGGCGAACAGACTGAAGACCGTGGGGGCGATGACCGTCCCGAGACCGGCGGTCACGCCCTGCGCGATGAAGTCGCGGCGCGACACCGGCCGCTTGTGCGTGCCGTCGTGCCGGATCGGCTCGTCGAGACGGAGTGTGCGGGGATTTGCTCGGCGAATGATCATGGTTCGTTCCTTGATGAGTGCCGGGGCCGGGCCTCAGTTGATCAGCGTGACGGCGCTGCCGAGCAGGGCTGCGCAGGTCGCCTTGACGACGATCGCGGTGCGGCCAGCCGGACAGCTGGCACCGCAGGCGGTCAATTGCGTGATGAGGCCGTCGAGATCGCCGCGCACCTCGGCCGGATTCGGGTCCGTCGCCAGGTTCGTGCGCAGCATGTGGCCGATCAGCGCGTCGAGCACGCTGGCACGCCCCGCCGGACTGAAGGCGACCGCCGGGGCCGCGTTGAAGTCGAAGCCCGGGAAGTACGTCGCCCGCGCGCTGGTGTCGTCCACCAGCGCGTTGCAGTACTGGATCGACAGCTGGGCGACGGCCACCGGGTGCGCCGACACGAACGTTTCGATGTTCTCGACCGTCGGCAGCGCCTGCTTGACGCTCTCGTACGTCGTTTTCACCGCCGGCGTCTGTGCGCTCACGCCCGTGAGATCGGCCATCGTCGCGTTGATCTCGTCGAAGACGCGCAGCCCGATGTCCGCCGGGCGGCGGACGTCGTCGGGAGGCGCCGGCGCCAGCGGCACCGGGTCGAGGCGCACGTTGCTGTGCGTGCCGAGCACGTCGAACGTGAGGAAGAACTCGTCCGATTGCGGTCCCTTCTCGAGCGCGATGACTGTGCCGATATTCGACAGCGGCTGCCCCAACGGCCCGTATTGCGAGTCGGTGATGGCCATATCGAGCGTCCGGTACGCCTGGCCGACGCCCGCTTCGGCGCCGTTGATGCCGATGCGCATCCCGGCGATCGGGATATTGCCCGGCTTCGCGGCCGGGTCGAGGCTGATGAACGTGGGTTTGTCGAACAGATAGCTGTAGCTGTCGAACTGGCTCACCTCGAGCATCAGGTAGGCCTGCGGCACGTCGACGAGGTGGCTGATGGAGAACAGCAGGTAGTACTTCTCGCCCACGCCGGCCTGGAAGTTCGTCTGTATCTGCTGCGGAGTGAGAACCCGGTTGTACACCGCCACCAGGCGCAGCACACCCTGGAACTGGCGATCGCCGGACACCTCGTTGCCGAGCACGAACGCGAAGGTGTCGTCCCAATCGGTAAGCGAGCCGCCGGCGGCCGGGTCGCCGTCGCCCGTGTACACGCCGTTCACGTAGATGCGGCGGCCGTTGACCGGGTCGTAGGTCGCCACCACGTGCTGCAGCGTGGCCTGCAGGTCCTCGTCGGCCGCCGCGGTCGTCAGCTTCGGATCGCCGTTCTGGTCGGTAGTCGTCGACCGGTTGTAGAAGTCGTAACTGTAGAGCGTCTGGCCCAGCATGAAGTTGCGGGTCGTCGTGCCGCCGGAGTACGAAACGATGCGCGCGTCTTCCTGCGCGACGTTGCCGGGCGCAACCCAGGCCTCGATCGAGTACTCGCCCGTGGCCTTGATCAGGTCGTGCAGCTTCTTGCTGGCCGTGGTCGAGCCCTGGGCCTTGCCGCTGCGGACGTTGATTCCCCAGCCACCCATCCACGTCACGTCGCCGGAGAGATTCAGGTTGAGCGCGGGCTCGACGCCACTCGTGTCGTAGGCGACGCTGCCCTTGCCGGTCTTGAACTCCCACAGGCCGATGATGTTCGCAGTGTAGCGATTGCCGCCGCTCGCGACGATGCCGTCATAGAGGCCGAGCGCCTTCGAAAGCACCAGGGATGCGTCGACCTGCGTCGGCGGCACCTGGTCCGCGAAGGCCTGGATGGCCGCTTCCATCTCGTTCGAGTTGGCGGCGCAATCGCTCCAGCAGTTGTGAAACTCGTTGCGCAGGCGCAGCACCAGCCGCGACTGCGCGGGCTGATCGAGGTTGATCTTCACCTTGACCGCGGCATACGCCTCGTTGAGGTCGCTCGACGCGAAGTACGGCGACTGCGCGGATGCCGACGACGACGTATGGCAGCGCGAGCAGTATTCCGTCAGCAACGGGTACACCGTGGATGCGAAGAGGACCGGCGCGGCCGGGAAGCTCTTGCTCGCGCCGGGGTCCTTGATGATCGGGGCCTTGAGGACGACGCCCTGGGTGCCGCCGCCGGCAGTCGCGCCGGCCCAGGCGGTGACCCAGGTGGTCAGGATGTCGGCGCAGGCGTCGGGGCTCGCGAGCCAGCAGTTGTGGCCGCCGCCCACCTTCTGGACCATGCGCGAATCACGCGGCGAGGTGAGGTTGACGATCGGATTCGCGGCCGAGTAGGCGAGGTTGACGTCGTCCTGGCGCACGAACTCCGGCGCCTGGCCGCCACTCACGTGGCACTGGCCGCAGCGGTTACTGGCCTTGAGGTTGTCCCAGACGTTGATCTTGAACGCCTGCACGTCGGCCGTGGCAGGCGGTGGTCCGCTGTACGCCGGCGGCGGGCCGCCGGACGTGACGGGATTCCCCACCGTCTTCGCGCCGCCGCCGCAGCCGGCGAGCAGGAGCGTGAGGGCGCCGACGGCAGCGGCACGGGTCAACCAGTTGCGCGAGGTGGCGTCGTCCATGGCGGCTCCCTTAATCACCCATGCAATAGGTCGCGGCTTCGGCGAAAACCCGCTTCAGCTGGTACCCGCTGGACTTGAACGAACCGACCATCGCCTGGATCTTGGCGCGGTCCTCCGCATCGCTCGGCGCGCGGAAGCAGACGTTGCGGAACACCTTTTCGACCTGGCAGCCGGCGAACGCGTCCGTATGCGAGAGTTCGCGACCAAGCGACTTGGCGCCCTGACCCTTGCCCGGCAACGCTGCGTCCCAGCCGAGCAGCGAGTTGCGGCCGTTGCGCCAGTAGTTGTCCCAGCTGTCGTCCGGCGTCGAGTAACCGGACGGGAAGGTGTCCTTGTTGTGGAAGTACTTCGGCCGCACGACGCCGGACGTGTACAGCAGTCGCCCGGCAGTCTCGTCGTAGTCGTAGTACGCGAAGGCTTGGGTCATCGGGTCCATGCCGCTGTGGCAGCCGACGCAATTGTTCAGGAATATCCGGCTGTCGCCGCCCGGGCTGCGGCTCACGTCCTGGCGGATGCGGTCGGGCGGGCGAGTCGTATCCATCACCTGCTCCATGTCGCGGCACAGGTGGTTGATCAGCGTGTAGCGGAACATGGCCCGGTTGGTGCCGGCGACGAAGAACGCCTGCGCTGCTGCGCGCGTGGTGAGCACTCCGGCAGTGGCCTCGGCAGGCAGGCCGCTGGCTGCCGACTGCGTCGTCTGCACCAGGCCATCCTTCAGGTTGATCCCCTGCGCCTCGAGCGCCGCATAGTGATCGTTGCTCGCCGACGAATAGGCCGGCACGCCGAGGCCGCTGCGGCCGACGTAGAGAATGTCGTCGTACAGCACGCGATCGAAAGGCACGTCGTCGCGCACCATGCCGATCACCGTCGCCACGTAATCGTTGAGCGGCGCGAACACCGTCTGGTCACGGTTCGTCCACGGCATGGCGAAATTCTTCAGGGTCACGTCGTAGAACGCGCGGTTCTGCATGGCCGTGAGGGCTGCGTCGGTCGGCCGCCCGGCGGCGATGTCGGTCGCCATCGACGTCAGCACGGCTTCACTCGGCGGCACGCCGGTGAGCCGGTCGTGCAGGCGCTTGGCCTGGGTGCGCGCATCCGCCTGAGACACCGCAGGCTGCAGGACCAGCAGGGCCGTGCACGTGACGAACGCAACACGCCGCAGTATCGCGAGCCCGTCCATTGCGAGTGTAGTGAAGCGCATCCTTACCCTCTCCGAGCCGGGCGGTGCCGGCTTGTGGCGCGCAATGTGTCGTGTCGCAGCCGCAGCGCCAAGCGCAGAGCGCGGTACTGAGAGTCCGCTCACACAACCGGAGCCTGCGCGTCGCGTTGCGGCCGACATATGAGAAAAAGCGGGCTACACGGTGCGCAGGCGCCGTGGCGGATCCATCCAGTGAGGGCTTTGAGATGCGCTATCTGGCTGCGGGACTCGCGCGAACCGCGAAGCTCATCATCCTGACCGCGGGCCTCGCGCTCGCGGCTGCGATTGCGGGCTGCACCAGCGGCAGCGGCTCGCCCGGCGGCGGGCAGAGTCCCGATCCCGTCGTGCTCGACTTCCCGATCGCGTACGTGAAGCGCCCGGTGACGGCGGCCGACGCGCCGGCCGTGGACGTCCGCGAACTGCTCGCCTTTCAGGCGGGCGGCGACTTGTACGTCCGCGATCGCGCCTCGCCCTCCGCCGCCGAGCGCAACGTGACCGTCGGGATCACGGAGGGCAAGGGCGACGTACGCGACGTCGAGCCCTCGTTCGACGGCACCAAGCTGGTTTTCGCCTTGCGCAAGGCCCTGATTCCCGGAGCCGCACCTGAGGACCAGCCCACCTGGAACATCTGGGAATACGACGTCACCACGCAGCAGCTGCGCCGGGTCATTCCCTCGGACATCGTCGCCGAGGAAGGCCACGACTTCGCGCCGCACTACCTTCCGGACGGCCGCATCGTCTTCACCTCCACGCGACAACGACAATCCAAGGCCATCCTCCTCGACGAGGGCAAACCGCAGTTTGACGCGCAGGACGAGAGCCGCAACGAGCCGGCCTTCGTCCTGCACGTAATGAACGCCGACGGTGGCAACATCCACCAGGTCTCGTTCAACCAGAGCCACGACCTCGACCCGGCGGTGCTGGACGACGGCCGTGTCGTCTTCAGCCGCTGGGATAACGCGGCGGGCCACAGCGAGATCAGCCTGTACGCCATGCGCCCCGACGGGACCGGTCTCGAACTGCTTTACGGCGCCAACAGCCACGACACCGGCACCGATGGTGCGACGGTGCAGTTCCTCGACCCGCGCCCGATGGCCAACGGTCACCTGCTGGTGCTGGCGCAGCCGTTCGTGGCGCCGGACCAGGGTGGCGAGCTGCTCGAAGTCGAGGTCGCCACGTATGTCGAGAACACCCAGCCCACGGCGGCCAACAGCGGCGTGTCGAACGGGCCGGCACAGAAACCCGCGACCATCAACATCGTGCGCACGATCGACGGCCCGTCCCCCGGCGGCCGCTACCGCTCCGCCTACCCGCTGCGCGACGGCACGGGCCGGCTGCTCGTGACCTGGACCGAATGCAGACTGCTGGAGGGTACGAAGATCGTGCCGTGCACCGCAGACAGGCTCGCCACCGGCACCGCCGTGCCTGCTCCGCCGCTCTATGGCCTGTGGATCTACGACCCGGCGAAGCAGACACAGCTGCCGGTCGCCAATCCGACCGAAGGTATCGTGTACACGGACGTCGTGGCACTGCAGCCGCTCGCACTGCCACCGGTGCTTCTCGACCGCGTGGCCGGCGTGGATTACGACCTTGATTTCGAGTCGGAAGGCGTTGGCATCCTCGATATCCGCAGCGTGTACGACATCGATGGCGTGGACACTGCGCCCGGTGGCATCGGCACGCTGGCGGATCCGAAACTCACCGTCGCCGCGCAGCGCCCGGCGCGGTTCCTACGTATCGAGAAGCCGGTCAGTCTGCCGGATCGCGACGTGCTCGATTTCCGCAACAGCGCGTTCGGCGTGACATCGGCGTTCGGGATGCGCGAGCTGCTCGGCTATGCGCCGATCGAGCCGGACGGCTCGGTGCGCGTCAAGGTGCCCGCGAACGTCGCATTCGCCGTCACCATTCTCGACGCAAATGGTCGCCGCATCGGCCCGCGGCACGAGAACTGGCTGCAGGTGCGCCCGGGCCAGGAATTGCAGTGCAACGGTTGCCACGACCCGGCCAGCGGGATGTCGCACGGGCGCTCGGACGCTTTCAAGTCCGCATACGCCGGAGCGCCGACGACCGGACTGCCGTTCCCGAACACGAACCCGGCACTTTTTGCGGACTTCGGCGAAACGATGGCCCAGACGCGGGCTCGCATCAGTTGCCAGACGGACTGCGCGGCACTGAAACCGGGCACCAGCATCGTGTATGCCGACGTGTGGACCGATCCCGTCGCGGCCGGCCGCGCGCCGGACGCGGCATTCGAGTACAGCTACAGCGACCTCGACACGCTGGCTCCGACTGCAAGCGACTGCGTTACGACGTGGCGTTCCGGCTGCCGGATTACGATCCACTACGAGAAGCACATCCACCCATTGTGGAGCAAGCCGCGCGTGACGCTCGCGGCCGACGGCGTCACCGTGCTTGCGGACGACACGTGCACGGTGTGTCATTCGAACCGGACGGCCGCCGGCGCGGTGCAACTGCCGGCCGGCCAGCTGGAACTGACGGACGGGCCTTCCGCCGACGAGCCCGATCATTTCCATGCTTACCGCGAACTGCTGGCGAGGGACAACAAGCAGGAGCTGGTGAATGGCGTGCTGCAGGACCGCCAGGAACAGGTGGGCGTCGATCCGGTGACCGGCCTGCCGCAGTTCGCGCCGGTCCCCGTCGAACCGTCGCTGCAGGCTGGCAGCGCCAGCCTTTCTGTGACGTTCTTCTCAAGATTCGCGCCGGGCCGCAGTCACGCCGGGCGCCTGACCCCCGCGGAGTTGAAGCTCGTCTCAGAATATGTCGACACAGGTGCGCAATATTTCAACGACCCATTCGCCGCACCCGTGAACTGAGTTAATGCGCCGCACCCTGACCGCACTCTGCCTTCTGCTGGGCACCCTGGCCGTCGCCCCAGCAGACGCCGGCGAGCCCGTGCCGGTCGTGGTCCAGGATCCGTTCATCGATCTGCACACGGGTCCCGGGCGAGGTTTCCCCGCGACGTTGTCCGTGCCACGTGGCGCAACGGTCCAGCTGCTGCGGCAGCGCACCGACTGGATCAAGGTACGCACGGACCACGGCAAGGAAGGCTGGGTCCATCGCTCGCAACTCGAACGGACACTGACCCCCGACGGCGGGGAGGTCCGCCTGGCCGGACCGACGCCGCAGAGCCGCGTCGAACACAAGTGGGAAGCGGGCGTGGCGACAGGACAGTTCAGCGGCGCCAGCGTCGTGAGGGTGAACGGCGCGTATGCCGTCACGGAGACGCTGCAGGTGCGAGTTGATGCGTCCCAGTTGCTGGGCACCTACTCGAACGGCTGGCTTGGCACCGTGGGCATCTCCCATGTCTTCATGCCGCAATGGCGCGTCTCACCCATGCTCGGCATCGGTGGCGGCGTCGTGCACATCGCTCCCAAGGCCACCCTGGTCAGCCCGGACGACCGCACGGACACCACCGCTTTCGGCAGCCTCGGCCTGCGGGGCTACCTGACCGACCGCTTCCTGCTGCAGGCCGAATACCGCAGTTTCGTCGTGTTCACCAGCCGCGACGACAACGAGGAGATCGACGAATGGACCGTAGGCTTCACCTATTTCTTCTGAGCGTCGTCGCGGGCTGCGGCACCCTCGCCGCGACCGGCACGCACGCGCAGGGCCAGACCGACGCCGTGGGCGCCCCGGCTCAGGCGCCGCAGGTCGTCGAACCGGCGGTGAAGCGGCGCGACGTCGAACCCGCCGCCATCGACACCGAGAATTTCGAAGCGGGGCTCTTCGTCGGCACCATCGGCATCGAGGACTTCGGCTCGAGCCTGCTCTATGGCGGCCGCATCGCCTACCACTTCACCGAGGACGTCTTTGCGGAAGCCATCGTCGGCAGCGCCAAGGCCGGCAAGACCAGCTATGAAGACCTGAGCGGCTCCGCACAGCTGCTGACCGACACCGAGCGGCAGTTCACCTACTACGACCTGTCGCTGGGCTGGAATGTACTGCCCGGAGAAGTCTTTCTCGGCCACAAACGTGCGATGCCGAGCGCCGTGTACGTCACGCTCGGCGCCGGCAGCACCCATTTCGCCGGCGACGATCACTTCACGGTGGCCCTGGGCACGGGACTGCGGCTGCTGGTCACCGACTGGCTGGCCGTGCACGTCGATGCCCGCGACCACATGTTCGAAAGCGACCTGCTCGGCAAGAACAAGCTTACGCAGAACCTGCAGTTCACGTTCAGCCTGACGGCATTCTTCTGATCCACGGGAGCACTCCATGCGCCTCGGCCCACCTCTTTCCGCCCTGATCGTCGCCGCCCTGCTCGCCTCAAGCGCTCTGGCGGGCGGCACCAGTGCGCCGGACTTCGTCCTGCCGGCGCGCGACGGCAGCACCGTGCGCCTGAGTGAACTGAGGGGCCAGGTCGTGATGATCAACTTCTGGGCGACGTGGTGCGGCCCATGCCGTCAGGAGATGCCGCTGCTCGCGCAACTGCAGTCGAAGTACGAGCCGCTCGGCTTCACGCTGCTCGCAGTCAACGTCGAACCGGACAGTGCCGCGGCACAGGACTGGCTCAAGGGCATGGCGGCAGACCTCCCCGTGCTGTTCGACCGCAAGAACACGGTCGCCGAAAGCTTCGGCGTGCAGGGCATGCCGAGCTCGGTCTTCGTCGATCGGACTGGCAACGTTCGCTACGTGCATCGCGGTTACCAGGCCGGCGACGAGTCGAAGTACGCCGACATGATCCGCAGCCTGGTGAAGGAGTGAAAATGCGCGGCATCGACCGGGTCTGCGTCGCCGCCGTGCTCCTGCTCGCCCTCGCGGGCTGCTCGAGCGTCGAGCCATGGGTGAAACCCTACGAGCGGCAGAACTTTGCGGACATCATCATGGCGCCCGACCGTAACCCGGTCGCCACCGCCTACATCGACCACGTCTTCGAGGCGCGCGAAGGCGCGCGCGGCGCAAGCGGCAGCCACGGCGGCGGCTGCGGCTGCAACTGAGGACCGACTGTCATGCAACGGCTGGGCCTGTCGGCATTCGTCCTGTTCGCGCTCACGGCGGCGCTGCCCGCCACCGGCGCCGTGCTGCCGGACGACCGAGCCGACGTCATGTACCACCGCTATGACGGCGGCGGCGTGACCATCGACGGCCCTTCGCTCCTGGTGCGCAAGAAGTTCGCCGAGAAGTATTCCGTAGCGGCCAATTACTACGTGGACATGGTGTCGAGCGCGTCGATCGACGTCGTGACGACCGCGAGCCCGTACAAGGAAGAACGTAGGCAGGGCAGCCTCGGTTTCGACATGCTGAACGGCAAGACGCAGTACAGCGTCAGCTATACGAACAGCGACGAGAACGACTACACCGCGAACAGTGCGAGCTTCGACCTCAGCCAGGACATGTTCGGCGACCTGACGACGGTGTCGTTCGGCTTCAGCCAGGGCTGGGACGAGGTCCGCAAGCGCGGTGACAGCGCGTTCTCCGAATCCATCGACCGCCGCAACTACCGTCTCGGGTTCTCGCAGATCGTCACGCCGCAGCTGATGATGGGACTCAACTACGAGATCGTCACCGACGAGGGTTTCCTCAACAACCCGTACCGCTCAGTGCGCTACCTGGACGCGAGCAGCGCGCAGGGCTATTCGTACCAGCCGGAGGTCTATCCGGGCACTCGCACGAGCAATGCGGTATCGCTCAATGCGCGCTACTTCCTCAAGTACCGGGCCGCCGTGCACGGCGAATACCGTTACTACACGGACACCTGGGGCATCGACGCCAATACGGTGCAGGTGGGTTACACGCAACCCTGGCGCAAGCAATGGATCTTCGAGTTCGGCTACCGCTGGTACGACCAGGCGGCTGCCGATTTCTATTCGGACCTGTTCCCGCGCGCCGACGCGCAGAACTTCCTGGCCCGCGACAAGGAACTGAGCACGTTCACCAGTCAAATGTTGAGCCTCGGCGTGACGTACGAGCTGCCGCCGCTCGGCTGGAAGTTCATCGAGCGCTCGACGGTGAACTTCTTCTATGACCGCGTCCGTTACGACTACGCGGACTTCCGCGACGTCAGGGCCGGCGGCGCGCCGGGCTCCGAGCCGCTGTACCAGTTCGACGCGGACGTTTTCCGGCTCTTCGTTTCCGGCTGGTTCTAGCGCGCTGCCTGCGCCAGGATCGCGCGCGCGTAGGCCGCAGCCGATGCGGGCGCCTGCTCCAGGAACAGCGACGGCTCGGTCATCTCCAGTTCCAGCACGGCCGGCTGGCCGCCGGCATCCCGGATCAGGTCGATGCGAGCGTAGAGCAGCGGCTCGAACGGAATCGCGGCATAGGCTGCGGCCGCCACGTGCAACTCGGCGGCATCCGGCACACGGGGTGTAATCTGCTCCGGCGCGAACAGACCGGTCACGAGCCCATCGCCGACCCGGAGCAGCGGGCCCTTGCGAATGGCGTGGCTGTAGCGGCCGCCCAGGTACATCAGGGCCGTCTCGCCGTAATCGTCGACACGGTCGAGGTACGGCTGCAGCATCGCACTGCGCCGTTCCGCAGTGACGAGGCGGCGAAGATGCGCCCGCGCCGTATCCGCGTCGGCGCGTCGGTAGCGCGCGGCGTCGCGCGATCCGGCGCCCACGGATGGCTTCACCACGAAGTCCGCAATCTCCGTGACTGAGCCCGCGCTCAGCGAGCCGTCACCACCACCCAGGAACGCGGCGAATTCTGCATCAGTGTCCGCACCCGGTTCGACGAATCGCGTCGGCACCACGGGCACCTTGGCCTTGGCGAGATGCAGCAGGTAGTGCTTGTCGGTATTCCAGCGCACGACTTCCAGCGGATTGAGCAAGTGGGTGGCGTGCCGGCAGCGCTCCGCCCAGGCGAGAAACTCATCTATACGCTCGGCGTAGTCCCAGGTGGAGCGCAGCACGGCAACCGCGAATCGATGCCAATCTACGCCCGGATCATCCCAGAACGGCGTCTCGACCTGCGCACCCTGGGCGGTCAAGGCGGCAACGAGCGGCGGCATGTCCGGATCGAGGGCCAGCGCCTCGCGGGCGGTGACCAGGGCGATGCGTGCCCTCATGATCCGGCGCGGCGCGACCCGTGGGCGCGCGGCACCTGCTGCGTGATGCAGTGGATGTTGCCACCGCCAAGCAAGATCTCACGGCCCGGCACCCCGACAATCTCGCGGCGAGGGAACAAGGACCGCAACTTGCGCAGCGCGGCCGCGTCGCGCTTGGGATCGAGCAGCGGCGCGACAATGCGGCGCGTGCCGACATAGAAGTTCACATAGGACGCGGCCAGGCGCATGCCGGTTGCGCGGGGCTGCGTGCCCTCGGCGGCGTCCACGCCTTCGGCCTCGTGCCTGGTCAGATACAGGGGGCCCGGCTGCATCAGCTTATGCACCTTGAAGCGCCGACCGCGTGCGTCAGTGGCCGCCATGAGGCGCTCGTAAGCGTCGCGCGAAATCGCGTACTGCGGATCGCGCTTGTCGTCCGTCCACGTGAGCACGACCTCGGCAGGCTTCACGTAGGCGCAGAGGTTGTCGACGTGACCGTCCGTCTCGTCGCCGTGCACTCCCATTCCGAGCCAGATCACGGTCTCGACGTTCAGGTAACGACGCAACAGGTCCTCGATCTGCCCGCGGGAGAGCTGCGGATTGCGGTTGCGGTTCAGCAGGCACTCCTCGGTCGTGATGACCGTGCCCTGCCCGTCCACGTGAATGGCGCCACCCTCGAGCACGAACGGCGCGCGGTAGCGATCACACCCCTCGGCCTCGAGCACCTTCTGCGCAACGGCTGCGTCCTGGTCCCATGGGAAATACAAGCCGCCGTCGAGCCCGCCCCAGGCATTGAAGCCCCAGTCCACGCCGCGCAGTCCGCCGCTCTCGTTGACCAGAAACGTGGGACCGACGTCGCGCATCCACGCATCGTTGCTGGAGATTTCCACGACCCGGATCGCCGCCGGCAAGCGGCGACGCGCGTTCGCATATTGCGCTGCGGACACGCCGACCGAGACGCGCTCGCTGCCCGCAATGGCCGTCGCCACGGCGACAAAGGCCTGCTGCGCGGGCTTGCCGCCGAGGCGCCAGTTGTCGGGGCGCTCGGGCCAGAGCATCCAGCAGCCGGCGTGTCGCTCGAATTCGCCGGGCATGCGATAGCCGTCGCGCCGCGGCTCGGACTGCAGGGTTCGCGTCATCGGGATCGCCTTGCCAACCGGAGGGTGGCCGCGATGGTACCGGCCCCGGTGTCAGGCAGGCCAGAGCGCGCGCACCGTCGCCGAGCATGATGGCGGGAAAGATCAGGCCGGCAGCTTCTGGTCTATCGTTTGTGACGACGTTTTTTTATCTATTTCAAAGTGTTACGAGATATATCTCGGTTCGTACAAAGACAATGGGTCGTCACAAGAACCCGCACGGACCAGCGTCATGCCAGCGACACGGCTGCGCCCCTCCGGCGGGTGACAAGCACGGGACGGAACTCAAAGGCGGATCTTGCGCAGGCGCAGCGCGTTGCTGATGACGCTGACCGAACTCAGGGACATGGCTGCCGCGGCGACGACCGGGGTCAGCAACCAGCCGGCCAGCGGATAGAGCACACCCGCCGCCAATGGCACGCCGAGCGCGTTGTAGCCAAACGCGAACCACAGGTTCTGGCGCACGTTCGACATCGTCGCCTCGCTCAGTCGGATCGCGCGGGCGATGCCATGCAGGTCGCCACTGACGAGCGTGACACCGGCCGTCTGCTTGGCGATGTCGGCGCCCGCCCCCATCGCGATGCCGACATCGGCCTCGGCCAGCGCAGGTGCATCGTTGATGCCGTCCCCGGCCATGGCCACCCGGCGATCCTGCGACCTGAGGTCGCGCACCACGGCCGCCTTCTGCTCCGGCTGGACGCCGGCGAAGACTTCGTCGATGCCGAGTTGCCACGCGACCGTGCGCACGGACGCCTCGTGGTCGCCCGACAGCAGCACGACGCGCAGGCCGTCGTCTTTCAATGCCTGGATGACGTCCCACGCCTCGGGCTTGAGGGGATCCGCCATGCCGAGCAGGCCGATCGGCACCCGGTCGACCGCGACGTACACCACTGTCTGGCCGAGCGTGCGCAACCGTTCGGCATCGATCTCCAGCGCCTTGGTATCGACGCCCACCTCTGCCATCAGGCGCGCGTTGCCGACGGCAATGTTGCGCAACTGCACGACGCCGAGCGCGCCAGCCCCCGGCCGCGCCTCGAAACCGTAGCTGCGCCCGAGCCTGAGGCCACGTGACTGCGCCGCCCGGACGATGGCGGCTGCCAGCGGGTGCTCGCTGCCTTGCTCCAGGCTGGCCGCATACCGCAGCAATTCGGATTCGGCGACGTCGTCGACGGGCAGCACGCTCGAGACCTCGGGCCGTCCTTCGGTCAGCGTGCCTGTCTTGTCGAGCACGACCGTATCCACGTTCTGCAGCGCCTCGATCGCTGCGGCGTTGCGAAACAGCACACCGGCCTGTGCGCCCCGCCCCATCGCCACCGTCATCGACATCGGAGTGGCCAGGCCCAGCGCGCACGGGCACGCGATGATGAGCGTGCTGACGGCAACGACGAGCGCGTACGCGAGCCGCGGCTCCGGTCCGAACAGGCCCCACAGCAGCGCCGCAACGAGCGCTGCCAGCACGACGGCCGGGACGAACCAGGCCGAGATGCGATCGGCGAGAGCCTGCACCGGTGCCCGACTGCGCTGGGCCTCGGCGACGGTCTGCACGATGCGCGCAAGCAGCGTCTCCGCGCCCACCCGCTCGGCTCGCATCACCCAGCCCGTCGCGCCATTCAGCGTGCCGCCGACCACGGCGTCACCGACGGTCTTTTCGACAGGCAGGGATTCCCCGGTCACCATCGATTCGTCGATCGTGCCATGGCCTTCGACGAGCGCGCCATCCACCGGGATCTTTTCGCCGGGGCGAACCCGCAGGCTATCCCCAACCTGCACCTGCTCGAGCGGCAGCTCGGCCTCCTGGCCATCGGGCGCGATCCGCAACGCCATTTTCGGTGCGAGATCCAGCAGCGCGCGCAGCGCGGCGCCCGTGCGGCCGCGAGCCCGCAACTCGAGCACCTGCCCGAGGAGCACCAGGGTGACGATCATCGCCGCCGACTCGTAATACAGGCTCGCTCCGCCGCCATGGCGGAACGCGTGCGGCACGACTGCGGGCATCAGGGTGGCCACTACGCTGAAGCCGTACGCCACGGCGACACCCAGGCCGATCAGCGTGAACATGTTGAGGTGCCGCGTGCGCAGAGATTGCCAGCCACGTTCGAGCAGCGGCCAGCCGCACCAGAAGACGACCGGGGTCGCGAGGCAGAACTGCAGCCAGGCTGAGCGCCCGCCCGCCAACCAGCGCGGCAACCCGCCGAACATGCCCGACATGGCTGTCGCCACGAGCGGCAGCGTGAGTGCGGCTGCAATCCAGAAGCGGCGGCGCATGTCCGCCAGCTCGGGATCTTCGCCCCGCTCCAGGCTCGGCATCGCGAGTTCGAGCGCCATGCCGCACTTGGGGCACGCGCCTGGCACCGGGCTCTGCACCTCCGGATGCATCGGGCACAGGTAGAGCGCCGTGCCCGGCGGCACCGCGATGCGTGGCGGCGACGTTACCGCCGCGTGACAGCAGTCGTGGGTTGCGGCCGGGGCGACCGGTGCCGACGCATGACAACAATCGTGAGCGGCAGCAACCACAGGCTCCGGTGCCTGCGGCACGTGGCAGCATTCCCCGCTGGCGGGCTTGTGGTCCGACATGTCGCTAGTTTACCGCCCTCGGCAGCTTCCAGCCGTTCACGATGAGATACAGGGAGGGGATGATCACGAGCGTCAGCACCGTCGCCGAGATCATGCCACCCACCATCGGTGCGGCGATGCGGCGCATGACCTCCGAGCCCGTCCCTGAGCCCCACATGATCGGCAGCAGGCCGACGATGATCGTGATCACGGTCATGAGCTTGGGCCGGAGGCGCAGCAAAGCGCCCTCGACGATGGCTGCGCGCAGTTCCTCGCGCGTGGGCTCGCGGCCTGCCAACTGTGCGCCGCGCCGGCGCTCCGCCCAGGCCTGCTCGAGGTACATCACCATGACGACGCCGGTTTCGGCAGCCACGCCCGCCAGCGCAATGAAACCGACCGCGGCGGCGATCGAGAGATCGTAGCCGAGCAGGTACAGCAGCCAAACGCCGCCCACCAGAGCGAACGGCAACGCCCCCAGGATCAGCAGCACGTCGCGCGCATTGCGGAAATTGAGATAGAGCAGCAGGACGATGATGCCAAGCGTCAGCGGCAGAACGACCTTGAGGCGCGCCACCGCGCGCTCGAGGTACTCGTACTGGCCGGACCAGCCGAGGCTGTAGCCCGCCGGCAGCTTGAGCTGGGCCCCGATGCGCTGCTTCGCGTCGCCCACGAAGCTGCCGAGATCGCGGCCCTGCAGGTCGATGAACACCCAGCCGGATGGTCGTGCATTCTCGCTGCGAATCATCGCCGGGCCGTCTGCGATCTCGACCCGTGCGACGTCCTGCAGAGTGACGTTGGCTCCCGTCGGCGCGACCAGCGGCAACTCGCGCAAAGTCTGCAACGAGTTACGGAAGTCCTGCGGATAGCGCAGGTTGATCGGATAGCGTTCGAGCCCCTCGACCGTGTAACTGACCGTCATGCCGCCCACGGCGCTGCCGACGATGTCCTGCACGTCCCTGATGTTGAGGCCGTACCGGGCCGCCGCCACGCGGTCGATGTCCACGTCGACATACCGGCCCGTGGCCGTGCGCTCGGCATAGACGGACGTGGCGCCGGGCACCTCGCGCACGATCTGCTCGATGCGCCGGCCGAGATCCTGGATGGTGGCGAGATCCGGGCCCATGATCTTGATGCCCACCGGCGTGCGGATGCCCGTCGCGAGCATGTCGATGCGGGTCTTGATCGGGTACACCCATGCATTCGACACGCCCGGGAATTTCACCCGCGCATCGAGCTCGGCCTTGAGCTTTTCCGGATTCATGCCGGGGCGCCACTGGTCGCGCGGCTTCAGCTTGACGATCGTCTCGAACATCTCGATCGGCGCCGGGTCCGTCGCGCTCTCCGCGCGCCCGGCCTTGCCGAAGACACGCTCGACCTCCGGCACCGTCTTGATGAGCTTGTCGGTCTGCTGCAGCAACGCGCGCGCCGCATCCGCCGAGAGCCCGGGCAGCGTCGTCGGCATGTACAGGAAATCGCCTTCGTCCAGTTCCGGCATGAACTCCGTGCCGAGACGCGAGGCCGGCCAGAGAGTCGCCAGCACGAGCAGCGCCGCCGCTGCCGTCACCGCCCACGGCGCGCGCAGCGCCAGCTCGAGAAACGGGCGATAAAGCGCCATCGTCGCGCGGTTCACCGGGTTGGCAGCCTCGGGCTTGATCTCCCCGCGCACCAGCAGGTAGATGAGCACTGGCACCAGCGTGATGGACAGCACCGAGGCCCACACCATCGCGTACGTCTTCGTGTACGCGAGCGGCGCGAACATCCGTCCCTCCTGGGCCTCCAGCGTGAACACCGGCAGGAACGAGAGTGCCACGATCATGAGCGAGAAGAACAGCGAGGGCCCGACTTCACGGCAACCTTCGAAAATCGCGTCCATGCGCTGCGACTCGTCGGTGACGTGCTCGAGCTTCTTGTGCACGTTCTCGATCATCACGATGGCCGCATCGACCAGCGTGCCGATCGCGATCGCAATGCCGCCGAGCGACATGATGTTGGCGTTGATGCCCTGCAGGTGCATCACGATGAAGGCAGACAACACGGCGATCGGCGTGACGATGACGACGATCAGCCCGGAACGCACGTGGTGCAGGAAGATGAAGCACACCAGCGAGACGACGATGAACTCGTCCAGCAGCTTGCGCTTCAGGTTGTCCACCGAACGCTGGATCAGCGCAGAGCGGTCGTAGGTCTCGACGATCTCGACGCCTTCGGGCAGGCCGCCACGCAGCTCCTCGAGCTTGTCCTTGACGCGCAGGATGGTGTCGCGGGCATTGTCGCCGTTACGCATCACGATGACACCGCCGACGGCCTCGCCCTCCCCGTCCAGCTCGCCGATACCGCGGCGCATTTCCGGCCCGATGCGCACTTCGGCGACGTCGCGCAGCAGAACGGGCGTGCCGCCTTTGGTGGCCATGACGGGGATGCGCTCTAGATCCGCCACGCTCTTCACATAGCCGGTCGCCCGCACCATGTATTCGGCCTCGGCCATCTCGATGACAGATCCGCCCACCTCCTGGTTCCCTGCGCGAATGGCCTGCTCGACCATCATGAGCTGGATGCCGTAACCACGCAGCCGCACCGGATCGACGACGACCTGGTACTGCTTGACCATGCCGCCGATGGTGGCCACTTCGGCCACGCCGTCGAGCGCCTGCAGTTCGAACTTCAGGAACCAGTCCTGCACCGAGCGCAGCTGGGCGAGGTCGTGCTTGCCCGTCCGATCGACAAGGGCGTACTGGTAGATCCAGCCGACGCCGGTCGCATCGGGACCGAGTGCGGGGCGCACGCCCTCCGGCAGCCGCGCTGCAGCCTGGCTCAGGTACTCGAGCACGCGGGAGCGCGCCCAGTACGGATCGGTGCCGTCGGCGAAGAGCACGTTGACGAACGAATCGCCGTAGAACGAGTAGCCACGCACGGTCGTGGCGCCGGGCACCGACAGCAGGGCCGTGGTCAGCGGGTAGGTCACCTGGTCCTCGACGACCCGCGGCGCCTGCCCCGGGTAGGGCGTGCGCACGATGACCTGCACGTCGGAGAGGTCCGGCAGCGCATCGACCGGCGTGCGCAGGAAGGAATACACGCCGACGGCTGTCAGCATCGCCACCAGCAGCAGGACCAGCGCGCGATTGTGCAGCGAGGCGCGAATGATCGCATTGATCATGGCCGTGATCCCCGCCTAGTCCTGCAGGCGGTCGAAACCGCTGCGCAGGTTCGCTTCGGAGTCGAGCAGGAACTGGCCCGAGACGACGACCTGCTCGCCCTCGGCCAAACCGTCGCGAATCGCAACCCGATCGCCGCTCTCGGCACCCGCGGTGACCTTGCGAGCAACAAAACGCCCCTCGCCCAGCGCGACGACCACCCGCTCCTCCTTGCCGCTGCGGATGAGCGCGCTGCGCGGAATGTTGACCATCTCGTCGCCCGCCTCGCCCGCGAGGCTGACGGATGCGAGCATGTTGGGCCTGATCGACACCGGCGGGCGATCGAGCGTGATCCGCGCGCGCACCGTCCGCGTCTCCATGTTGAGTTCCGGATAGAGGTACTCGACACGCCCGGTCACGGGCTCACCCGGCAGCGAAGGGAACCGGATCCCGGCGCTCGTACCGACCCGCAATCCGGCTGCCTGCGACTCCGGCACTTCGGCGATGACCCAGAGACTGCCGAGTTCCGTAATCGTCATGACCGGCATCTCGGGCGTCACCATCGCGCCTTCCTGGACCTCGAGCGCGGTCACGACACCGGAAATCGGCGCGTAGAACGGCACGCGACCGGCTGTGCGCCCGGACTTGCCGAGGCGCGCAGCCGCCCCGGAATCGAGACCCAGCGCGCCCAGGCGATCGCGCGATGCGTCGATCAACTCGCGATTGCCGATCTTCTGCGCATCCAGGTATTCCTGCTGAGCGCTCTCGAGCATCGGCGAATAGAGCGTGAACAGAAGTTGGCCGGCTCGCACGGGTTCACCCATGGCGCGCACCGCCAGTCCCTGCACCCAGCCTTCGGCCCGTGCACGAACCTGCTGCACCTTGCGCTCGTCGTAACCGACATAACCGACGGCCTCGACCCGCCGGTCGAGTCGTGCCTTGACGGCGGCTTCCGTACGCACGCCGAGGTTGTTCACCACGGCCGCGGAGATGCGCACTTCGCCGCCGGCGGTATCCGCAAACACAGGCACGTAGTCCATGCCCATCTCGTCCTGCATCGGCACGGGCGAGGTGCGGTTCGGGTCCATGGGGTTGCGGTAGTACAGGGGCTTCCCCGCTGCCGGTGCAGGTGCCGGTGCAGCTGCCGGCGCAGCCGCCGGCGGCCTCTCGCGCCCGCAACCGGCCAGCAGCGCGATCAATACCAACAGTACGAGCCTCATGGCATTTCTCCCGCCAGGTAGTCGATGTCGAATTGCGCCTGGGCTCGATCCGCCGCCAGGCGCAGGTGCTTCATGCGCGTCTCGAGCGCGACCCGGCGAGCGGTCACGACTTCGTCGATCATGGCGCGGTTGGAACCCCAAGCCAGCAGAGCCGCCTGCACGGACTGGTCCGCGAGCGGCAGCAACTCCGCTTCGTAGAAGTTTTCCAGGTCCGCGGTCTTGTGCGCGATCGCCCACGCTTCCTCGAGCATCGCGTGCATTTCGCGACGGTGGTCGTCGTGCATCTCCCGCAGCCCACGCTCCTCGGCGAGCGCCGCGTTCACCGCGCGGTCCTGTCGGTTCGAGCGAAAGAGCGGCAGGTCCACGGTCACCATGGCACTCAGCATGTCGGAACGGTTCATGCCGAACGGGTCCTCGCCGCTGCGCAGGCCGTAGCTCACGTCGAGCATCCAGCCGGGCCGCTTGCTCTGCCTGGCGAGATCCACCGCGGTCCTGGCGGCGTCGATGCGCAACTCGTAGTCCGCCTGTGCCGGGTGCTGCATCAGGCGATCGTCCAGCACGGCGAGCGTCGGAAGCTCGGCGCGTGCCGGCAGCGAGAACGGCCCGGCGGCCGCGGCCTCGTCGTCACCGATCCAGCGGCCGAGTTGCGCACGCCGCATCGCTTCGTCACGGTCGAGATCGAGTTGCTGCTCGCGCAGCATCGCGGCGTCGAGACCGGCCTGCAGCACGTCCAGTTGCTTGCCTTCACCCGAGGCATAGCGTGCGCGAGCCGATGCACGCATCTGCTCCACCCACGACCCCTGTGTGGCGATCAGATCGCGCGCACCGACGACGTAGGCGAGTTCCGTCCAGGCGCGGCGCACTTCACGCATCACCGTGCGCCGTCGATCGCCCGCCAGCGCCTCTGCGGCAGCCGCCGATTGCTCCATTTTCTGCCGGGTCAGCCGGCGGGTCCCGCCAGCCGGAAATTCCTGGCTGACGCCGACTTCCACCATCGTCATGTCTTCGGCCGTCAGGCTGAAGGAATCGACGGGGACGTTGACCGCTCCGACCCGCAACTTCGGGTCCATGAGCTGGCTCTCGGCGACGGCACGCTCGCGCATGGCTTGCGATTCCGCGCCGAGCTGACGCAGCACAGCGTCGCGCTCGACGGCGATGCGCTCGGCCTCAGCCAGGGTGAGATTGTCCGCGACGACGACGCGCGGCGCGACGAACGACAGCAGCGCGATCAGCGCGTATGCAATGCACCGGCCTCTTGCAGGCGCCGGACGAACGTGAAGCATGACCCATCTCCCGAATGACGACACACGTCGGCGAGCCGACGGCGAGGACTCGAACGGGGGACCGGTCTACTCGAGGAAGCGACAGTAACTGACGGCGAGCGGCGTGCGCGGAACGATGGCCTCGACCGGACCGACCGGGGCGAGTTTCTCGACCGGCCGGAAATCGAGCGTTGCGATGGCGGTCGTGACGGGCACGACGAAGAAGAGTCCCGAGGACGCGCGCGCATCGACCTGCGGCTCGTGCGGATAAGCGCAGTTGCCCTGATGACCGGCACCCGACGGTGTCGCGGGCTCCGGCGGGCAGTACTGGCAATCCTGGTGGGCAGCCGACAGGGACGTCGAGACCGACGTCAGCGGCTGCAGGCCGTCGGCCATGACGCAGGGCACGGCGGCCGCCTGCAGCCACGCCAGGCAAAAGAGCGCCAACACGGCCTTGGTCAGGTCGCGTTGCCGCCGTCTCACCGAGTGCAGGCCGAACATGGTTCTCATTGCGTTCTCAAGTGAGCGCGACCGTAACGCGATCGCGTGCGGCAGGCAAGGAAGAAAGGCCGGTACGGGCAGATTTTTCGGGAAACACTTAACAATCCGGGGCACAATCCCGGCGATGAAGCCTCCCGCCGCCCTCCTCGCAACCGCATTGGCTCTGGCCGCGTGTCAGCGCGCCCCGGATGACCGTGTCTGGCTGGGACCGGTGATCCTGGTCGAGGCGCCGGCGGCGCCGGGCAGCCGCTATCCAAACCTCGCCGCAGGCGCCGGCATGCCAACGGTCATGAGCTGGCTCGCACCCGAGGCTGGCAGCGGATTCACGCTGCAAT
>Ga0315292_10000221_pt1 | contig 24360 bp, 19 predicted proteins | sample YL17G13_0_MG_FD_204029 | JGI IMG/M metagenome (GOLD analysis project Ga0315292, IMG submission 204029) | Sediment microbial communities from Yellowstone Lake, YNP, Wyoming, USA - YL17G13_0 | ecosystem: Environmental > Aquatic > Freshwater > Lake > Sediment | place: USA: Wyoming | collected... | reverse complement strand
ACTGATAAGCAACAATATCTGTGACAGAAAGATCTTTTTCATGGCCAATTCCGGTAATCACAGGCAAGGGGAACTGTGTTATGTAATATGCAATACCGTAGTTATCAAACCAGCTGAGATCGGTCTGTGATCCTCCTCCTCTGATTATTACTGCCACATCAAATTTATCAAGATTGGCAGCGATCTTTTCGAGAGCTCTTATAACCCCCGGCTCAGTTTCAGTTCCCTGCATCGGAGATTCAAACAAGGCAGTATAAAAGGCATATCCATAGGAGTTCTCTTTAAGATGTTTGGTAAAATCGGTGTAGCCGGCAGCGCCTGATGATGATATTACAGCAATTCTCTGAGGGACCATCGGAAAATCCAGATCCCTGTTCATTGTAATTACCCCTTCCTCTTCAAGCTTTTTAAGGATCTTCTGCCGTTTAAGAGCCATTTCACCAATTGTGAAAGCAGGATCTATGTCATTTATAACAAGACTTAATCCATAAATCTCATGATACTCAATTTTTACCCTGATAAGTATTTTAAGTCCCTCTCTCAGTGACTCACCTGTTGTGTTTTCAAAAAATGATTTCAGGAACCTGTAACGGTTGCTCCAGATAACAGCTTTAATCCGGGCCCTTATACTTAGCTCGTCCGGATGTTTTTCGGCAAGTTCAAGGTAACAGTGGCCGTTATAATTCTCTTTCAACTCCGAAATCTCGGCAACCACCCAATACATATCAGGTAATGCCATATAAAGGGAGTCCCTGATTATAAGCTGCAGCTCTGTAAGTGTAAGCTTTTCGTTCATAATCACCTGTTGATCTTTATAACCTTATGAGTGAATTTCCCCTGGCTTGTGTGAACACTTATAAAATAGACTCCTGGTTCATAATTCCGGAGTTCATTAATTATTAAGGTCCTGCTGATATAATCACCAAAATCTGTTTTCATTAATAATTTGCCGTTCATATTATAATATTCAACGGACAACTTTTCAGGCATTTCCCTGAATGTGATTTTAAGGTCTTCATTAAAAGGATTTGGACTTGCAATCGATCCGTTATCAGGTTTCGGTATATATTTCTCCTGTAACTCGTTTATTGCTTTAGCGATATCAGGAATACCATATCCATATAATGAATCGGGATGGTTGTACCTGTCAGATGCGGAATATAACGACGAAATAATATCAGAAGCTGTTGCCTGTGGTACTGCCTCCATTATGCAGGCAGCCATTCCGCTTATCAGAGGGCAGGAGAAAGAGGTTCCGTTCCCCCGTTCAACTATCGTGGTTTTGACCTGTAAAGGTACACTCACTCCCTGCGATACAACGTCAGGTTTTATTCTGTTATCCCAGGAGGGACCGGCAGAAGAAAATGAAGAGACTGACTTTTCCCAGTCTACTGCACCGACAGCCAGGAGACTATCTCCGTCTGACGGAGCGATTATCCTGATCCACGAATTGTCCCTTTCGTTCCCTGCACTGTTAACAACCAGAATACCTTTTGAAGCAGCTATATCGGCCGCAAGGGTTACAAAAGCAGTGCTCCCATCCATATCTGAATACTTATAATCAAGAAGTGGATCATCGAATGTGAAATAACCCAGGGATGAAGAGATTATATCAGCTCCCAGGCTATCAGCAAATTCAGCTGCAGCGGCCCAGAAATCTTCTTCAACAGGGAACTCGGAACCTGTATCTTCTGTCCTTAAAAGCCAGTATTCCGCACCCTGTGCAGATCCTTCAATTGAACCGGGGATATATCCTGCAAGTATTGACAAGACAGCTGTTCCATGAGTATGATATCCATATACAAAATCATTATTTCTGACAAAATCGAATGTCCCTGCGATCCCATTACGGTCCCTTAATGCATTAAGTGAGGTAATGTTCTCGGCATTCGCAAAGCCTCCGTCCAGAACAGCTATCAATTCACCATTTCCGGAAAATCCTGAATTATGGACACTCTTTCCGTTTAACATCAACAGAGGCTGATCATATGGCGGCAAACCCTCCTGGAATGTATTAAAAAAAAGTTTATCTGCATTTGAACTTTTGGCAGCTGTATTTTTAACGATTTTTACATTACTGACAAATGGTAGTCTCAGAAGGCTGTCAATATCCCTGACAACCTCTGTTTTAAAAAGTCCTGTGTTCATCCACCGTGATGTACAATGCAATTTGAAACCTAATGATGTTATCTGGTCAATATATCCATCATAAACGGGTAAATCTCTGAAGTCAGGGAATGATATGCCAGCTTTTTCCCTTCTTTCAATGGCTCTTTCTGATAGCAGATCGAGTGCAGAAAAATCATTTATACTGTAAGACCCTTTATCTTTAAAATAGATTCTGTAAAATACATTGTAACTCTTTTCCTGACTAAATAACAGATTGCCTGAAAAGATCATAACAGATATTAAGCAGATATTTCTGTTTTTCAGAGAGAAAGAATAAGAAGAATTTTTTACCATATATTACCTGTTTTATCAGGATCAGGGATAACGGTTATGTTTCTCTCAAGCGAATCTATATAGTTTGATTCGTAAATATCAATATCGTGGTTGTCCGGGATTCCTGAAGTATATTCAGTTTTAAATCTCTGGCTGCCGTCTTTTCTATAAATTATCCATAGGCCCTCCCTGAGATCATTTTTATATTGCCCTGTCATTTCTGGTTTACCATTTTCAAAGAAAGCTTCAAATTTTCCGTTCAACCTTCCATCAACATTACTTGTCCTGAGTGTCAGAGTGCCGTCAGGATAGTATTTAAGCCATTCTCCATGCTTGATATCATTTTTATAATATAGTTTTTCGGCCACAGAGCTGTCGGGATAGTATTTTACTGAAAGTCCGTTCTTTTTATCTCCTGAGTATTCCACTTCGCTTATGAGCACCCCTTGTGTTGTCGATGAGTAGAATTGCCATTTCCCCTCTTTATGCTGATTTATGTATTTCCCTGTTGACGCAACAAGACTATTCGGATAATAAAGAGTTGCTTTTGCTTCAGTGCCGTTTTTACTGAAAACAAGCAGCGATTTCATGGTATTATCTTCATAAAACCTTCTGAATTCACCTGAAGGCATGTTATCGGTAAAATATCCATCATACATTGTATTTCCATTCGGGTACTTCTTTATCCAGTGACCCTGTTTTCTGCCATTTTTGTCGGTCTGGTTAATGACCTGTCCTGATTGAGGCATACAGGGAGCAAAACACATAATAAGAATAAAAACAGCTGAAATCTTAAGTTTCATAAAATCTTAACTTCAAATATCTGATAAAAGTACAAAAAAGAAAAAGAGGCTGAAAGTAAATCAGCCTCTTACAATAAACTTGTCAATTAGATTTATTTTACTTCTTCGAAGTCAACATCAGTCACTTCATCACTTCCTTTTTGTGAGTTTCCGCTGCCATGTTGTTCGGGCCCCGGCTGCGAAGTTGCCTGCCCGGTATTCTGCGCGGTTTTGTACATCTCCTCAGAGGCTGTCTGCCATACTGCATTAAGTTCGGCAAGCGCTTTATCGATTGAAGCGATATCCTGTGCTTTATGGGCCTCTTTGAGTTTTGCCAGGGCGCTTTCAATGGGTGCTTTCTTATCGGCAGGTATTTTATCTCCAAACTCTCTGAGTTGTTTTTCTGTTGAGAAGATCATGCTGTCAGCGCTGTTTAACTTATCCACTTTCTCTTTTGCTTTGCTGTCAGCCTCTGCATTTGCTTTTGCTTCATCGCGCATTCTTTTTATTTCATCATCACTGAGCCCTGAAGAGGCTTCAATCCTAATCCTTTGTTCTTTTCCTGTTCCCCTGTCTTTTGCTGTGACATGAAGGATCCCATTTGCATCGATGTCGAATGTCACCTCGATCTGAGGCACGCCTCTCGGGGCAGGGGGTATGCCGTCAAGATGGAATCGTCCGATAGTTTTATTCCCTGTGGCCATTGGCCTTTCACCCTGAAGAACATGAATCTCCACGGATGGCTGGCTGTCGGCAGCTGTTGTAAAGACCTCGGTTTTCTTTGTAGGAATAGTTGTGTTCGATTCAATCAGTTTTGTCATGACACCACCCATGGTTTCTATACCCAGTGACAAAGGTGTGACATCAAGCAGGAGTACATCCTTAACTTCGCCTGTCAGAACACCGCCCTGAATTGCGGCACCTACTGCTACAACTTCATCAGGATTAACACCTTTTGATGGTACTCTGCCGAAGAACTTCTCAACAAGCTGCTGGATAGCAGGAATTCGTGTGGATCCGCCTACCAGCAATACTTCATCAATTTCAGATGCTTTGAGTCCTGAATCAGACAACGCCTTCTCGCAGGGTTCAATACATGCCTGTATCAGTTTGTCACACAGTTTCTCAAACTGCGAACGGGTAAGTGTTTTTACCAGATGCTTTGGAATTCCGTCCACAGGCATTATATATGGTAAATTAATTTCTGTTGTTGTTGAACTGGAGAGTTCTATTTTTGCCTTTTCAGCTGCTTCTTTCAGACGCTGAAGAGCCATAGGATCTTTTCTTAGATCCAATCCCTCATCTTTCAGAAATTCTTCTGCAAGCCAGTCAATTACCTTATGGTCAAAATCATCACCGCCAAGGTGTGTATCTCCGTTTGTTGATTTAACCTCAAAAACACCATCGCCAAGCTCAAGAATGGATATATCAAAGGTTCCGCCGCCAAGGTCAAAGACAGCTATTTTAAGGTCCTGCGATTTTTTATCCAGACCGTAAGCAAGAGAAGCCGCAGTGGGTTCATTGATTATTCTCTTGACATTAAGTCCGGCAATCTCCCCGGCTTCTTTAGTAGCCTGTCGCTGTGAATCGCTGAAGTAGGCCGGAACTGTAATAACAGCATCTGTAACTTCCTGACCGAGATAATCCTCAGCTGTTTTTTTCATTTTCTGAAGTATCATGGCGGAAATCTCCTGAGGAGAATACATCCTGTTGTCGATCTTTACCCTCGGAGTATTGTTATCGCCTTTCACAACTGTGAAGGTTACCCGTTTTATTTCAGTATTTACCTTATCAAATGTCTCGCCCATAAACCGTTTGATGGAGTAAACTGTTTTCTTTGCATTGGTTATGGCCTGACGTTTTGCAGGATCACCTACTTTACGTTCACCGTTTTCAACGAATGCAACTATGGAAGGTGTTGTTCTTTTCCCTTCGCTGTTAGGTATCACTACAGGCTCATTCCCTTCCATTACTGCAACGCATGAGTTTGTTGTTCCCAGGTCGATTCCTATTATTTTTCCCATTTTATGATATTTAATGAAATTTCGATTTATGACAGGCTTAACTGCAATGATTATGCCATAACAGGGCAAAAAGGATTTTATGCAAATATGACATTACTTAAATTGTATCATCTGTTTATTGTGACAAAACGACATGCTTGACTTAAAGAAGTGTCATAATAAAAAGAAGCAGGATAGAAAAATTTTTCTCTGTAACAAATTTGTAGCTTTGTAATCAGAATTAATTTGATATAACTATGTCAGTTTACAAATCTGTCAGGAAAGTAACCACTCATGTGTTAAATGAAATGAAGCTGAAGGGTGAGAAGATTGCCATGCTTACCGCTTACGATTATTCCATGGCCAGGATAATCGATGAGGCTGAAATTGATGTTATTCTGGTTGGGGATTCTGCCTCCAATGTGATGGCCGGTTATGATACAACGCTGCCCATTACTCTCGACAATATGATATACCATGCTGTGTCTGTGGTAAGGGGAGTAAAGAGGGCTCTGGTAGTTGTGGATATGCCTTTTGGCACATACCAGGGAAACTCGAAAGAAGCCCTTGTATCGGCCATAAGGATCATGAAAGAGACCGGGGCTCATGCTGTAAAACTGGAAGGGGGGGAGCAGGTTGTTGAATCTGTTGAAAGAATTCTTTCGGCTGGTATCCCTGTTATGGGTCATCTCGGACTTACTCCGCAGTCGATATATAAATTCGGAACATATGTGGTAAGAGCCAGGGAGGAAGAAGAGGCGCGCCGTTTGATGGAAGATGCTAGACTTCTTGAAAAGGCAGGTTGTTTCGCGATAGTCCTTGAAAAGATCCCGGCGAGGCTTGCGGAAGAGGTTACAACAATTTTAAAGATCCCTGTAATAGGTATCGGGGCGGGAGGTAAAACTGACGGCCAGGTTCTTGTCCTTCATGACATGCTGGGAATCACCCAGGAATTTTCACCCCGTTTCCTCAGGAGATACTCTAACCTCTATACTGAAATAAAAGGAGCTGTCCAGGCTTATATCTCTGATGTCAGGAGCCAGAGTTTCCCTAATGATAAGGAGCAATATTAATTAACACCGGATGATTGAAATACTATACGAAGATAACCACCTTATTGCAGTCAACAAGAAGCCTTCTGACCTGTCGCAGAGCGATAAAACAGGCGATATCGCTTTGGATTCTGAAGTGAAAAAATACCTTGCTGAAAAATACAAAAAACCAGGTGATGTTTTCCTCGGAGTTGTTCACAGGCTCGACAGACCAGTAGGTGGCGTGATGTTATTCGCCAGAACTTCAAAGGCGCTTGAACGCATGAACGAAATCTTCCGGACCAGGGAGGTAAGAAAAACATATGTGGCTGTTGTAAGTGAAAGGCCTCCTGATGATGAAGCAGATCTGACTCATTTTCTCAAAAAAAATGAAAAGCAGAACAAGACTTATGTATATGATACTGAAGTTAAAGGATCAAAGAGAGCCACTCTGTCCTACAGGCTTGCAGCAAGATCTGACCGTTTTTATCTGCTGGAGATCGAGCTTCATTCCGGACGTCATCACCAGATAAGGGCCCAGCTGGCCAGGATCGGCTGCCCTGTCAAAGGCGATCTGAAATATGGATATCCCAGGTCAAATGAAGACGGAAGTATCAGTCTTTTTGCCAGGAGGCTCGAATTTACACATCCGGTTAAGAAGGAAAAGGTTATGATCACTGCGCGATTCCCTAACAGTGATATCTGGAAGCACTTCATTAATGCAGATGTATAAAAGAAAATGAGCCGGAAAATCCGGACTCATCTTCGGTCGTCATGAAAGCATAAACAAAAAGCTATTTTTACTTAACTGTCTTTTTCACTTCCACTCCTGGTACAGGATCATCGTTGTTTATATCAAGTTTCTTTTCAATCTCTTTAACAAGCTCCTTTATCAATATCTCATCTTCACCCTCTACCGAAACTGTTATTCCATTTTTTGAAATTACATACCTGGTTTTATCAAGATCATTGTCGAATTCATCATCACTTACCATAATGTCGAAGGTTTCATCTCCTGAATGATCTGTTTCCTTGCCTTTATTTATATATACATACTGCTGATCCGAACCTTTCCCGTCTTTGTCTACATGTGCAATAACCTTTACCTGCTTACATTTCCCATGTGAATCGCCTGATTCATCGCTGATAATGATAACTTTACCACTTTTCATGTTTATGGTATCCGATTCACCGACCCATGTGATTACAGTATCCTTAATGACTTTTGTTCCTGATTTATCAGAAACAACAACTTTAACTTTCTCTTCATTCTTTTTCTCCTGTCCTGAAACAACTGATAAAGTAATAAAGCTGAAAATCAAAATTGATAAAACTGTCCCGTTTCTTTTCATTTTTGTTAAATCTTTAGTTATGGAACAAAATTACCCGGCAATATGTTAAACGGAGTTAAAATCAGGTTAATTAGAGTTAAGGAAAAGTTAAATCATATCTCTGGAACTCCTGAAAAATTTAAATTTGCAGTATGAGTAAAAATAAGTTTATCGGCTTGATTTTTATGATGCTGCTTTCGCTTACTGGAATCATATGGGTGCAGATAGTATGGATAAGAAATGCGTTAAGTATTAGAAATGAGAATTTTAACAGGGCTGTCTTTGCAAGTTTAGATAATGCTGCCAACGCAATTGAATCGAACAGGGAAATGAATTTCTTTTTTAATGACCCTCTGGGTTTCAGTTCGCCTTCCGGTGATATTTCCAGCTACTTAAGAATTGGCAGCTATTCTTCCAATGATGGGAAAAATATCAGTTATAGTGTTACAAGCGAAACAGTTACAGGTACGGTCGATCCTTCAGGAAAGATTAATTATGACAAGGCTGTTGTTTCAAGAACTGATACTACTTTCTTTACCGATTCGGGAAAAGTTACAATAACCTTACCTGATAAAAAGAGAGATATAAGTTCATATGGAACAAATGACGAATCAGATCCTTATTCCCGTCCTGTTCCTGTTAATAAGAATGAGTTTATTGAATGGGTCAGGAAAAGAGCGACCGAGTTCCAGAACATGAGTAACCAGATGATCTCTGAAGTGTATCAGTGGGAAAAAACCATGGAGCTGAATAATGATGAGGTTAGCCATGCACTGAAAAGATCGTTTCAGTTTTCAAGGTTAGAGACACCATTTGAGTTTGCAATAATAAAGGACGGTAAAGTTCAGGATGGGACGTTTAAAAAAACTGAAAAAGGCGATTTCCTGAAAAGCAAATATAAAGTTCAGCTGTTCCCTGACAATATAATCAGGCAGAACCTGATAGTGTCGGTGATCTTTCCTGAACGCGCAAATTATGTTCTTGGATCAATGGCATGGCTGCTTGGCGGATCGTTGCTTTTCTCATTCATAATTCTGGCGACTTTTGCCTTAAGCCTTTTCTTCATTATACGGCAGAAAAAGATTTCAGAAATGAAGTCCGATTTTCTTAATAATATGACCCATGAGTTCAAGACCCCAATTGCCACCATTTCTCTTGCAGCTGATACGATAACCAATCCCAGGGTTATAAATGATGAGGCCAGTGTCAAACATTTTATCGGGATGATAAAAAAAGAGAACAGCAGGATGAACAAGAAGGTTGAGACAATTTTACAGATAGCTTCGCTTGACAAAAAAGAGATTGACTTCAGATTTGAGAACATTTCCTTGCATACGATCATTGAGCGAGCTGTTGAAACTATTGATATTCAGGTTCATCAGAAGAATGGGAAAATAACCCTGAATCTCAATGCCTCAGAACCCGTAGTCTATGGTGACGGTGAACATCTGACAAATCTGGTAAATAACCTGCTTGATAATGCTTTAAAATACTCGCCGGATATACCGGAGATAAGGGTGGAAACAAAAAACACCGACAAAGGAATAATATTGTCAGTTGAGGATAAAGGTATTGGAATGAACAAAAGTGTACAGAGCAAGATATTTGAAAGATTTTACCGTCAGGCTTCCGGGAATGTTCATGATGTTAAAGGGTTTGGTCTGGGATTGAATTATGTAAGAGCAATAATAGATGCCCACAAAGGTAATGTAAATGTAACAAGCGAACCTGGCAAAGGAAGCAGGTTTGATATCTTCCTTCCGTTTAACTGGGAAAACTGAAAATGAATATGAAACCAGCAAAAATTTTTCTCGTTGAGGATGATCTGAGTTTTGGGTCAGTTCTGAAATCATACCTTGAATTAAATGATTATCAGGTCGATTGGATTGATGATGGGAAATATGCCGTAGAGCACTTCCGGAAAGGTACTTTTGATATTTGCATTCTCGATGTAATGCTTCCTCATGTTGACGGATTCACAATTGCAGGTGAAATAAGGAAGATCAACAATCTTGTTCCGATAGTATTTCTCACTGCAAAAAAACTGAAAGAGGATGTACTCAAAGGGTATGGCTCCGGTGGGGATGATTATGTGACGAAACCATTTGATACAGATATCCTTCTGGCAAAAATACGGGCAATCCTCGCGAGACGTGATTTTCAGTCGGGTACAAAAGATATATTTGAGATCGGTAAATTTGTTTTTAATACAAAACTCAGAACCCTCACAAGCGGGGAGGATGAAAAGAAACTATCTCCTAAGGAGGCTCAGTTGCTTGAACTGCTGGCTGTTAATCCCAATGAACTTATCAGCAGGGAGCTGGCCTTAAAAAAAATATGGGGAACTGACGATTATTTTACAGCCAGGAGCATGGATGTTTATGTCACAAAGCTCAGGAAATTTTTGTCGGAGGACCCTCGCCTTAACATTAAAAACATTCATGGAGCGGGCTTCCAGCTAATAATCAGGGAAGATTAACCATAAGGTCATCCCTGAGAAACTTGAATGGCAGAAGGTAGCTTATGGTTTCAATGATCTGAACTCCAAACTCCGGACACTTTAGGCACTTATCTTACTTTTTCCTACTTTTGCCCAAAATACCCGGATGCTTAAAAGGAAACCTGTTATTCTGATTATTATTCTCCTGAGTGCTGGCCTTATCTCCTGCAGGGTTTCAAAACAGGCTGCAACATCTTCACCTGCAGCTGTCTCAGTAAGCAATGCAGCAATAGATTATATAAATAGTTACAGAGACCTTTCTGTCAGTGAGATGAAAAGGACCGGGGTTCCTGCAAGTATTACACTTGCACAAGGCATGCTGGAATCAGACTATGGGCGAAGTTCCCTTGCCAGAAACGGCAACAATCATTTCGGGATAAAATGCCACAGCGACTGGACAGGTCAGACAATCAGACGAAATGACGACAGGCACAATGAATGCTTCAGAAAATACAGGAGACCGGAAGATTCATTTTATGACCATTCTGACTTTCTGAAATCGGGTTCAAGGTATAAATCTCTTTTTGACATCGAACCGACAAATTATAAAGCATGGGCAAACGGCTTAAAAAATGCCGGATATGCAACAAATCCCGATTATGCTTACCTGCTGATAAGAAAAATAGAGGAGAACAAACTTTACCAGTATGACAGAGGTTATACGGCAACTGCAACAAAACCCCAGGACAATTCCCAGCCAAAAGAAAGTTCACAACCCGCAAAGACCACAGGTACAGATGTTAAACAAACAGCGAAGGCACAGGAAAGCACAGTTACTTTCGGAGATGTCATGGCAAGGGCTCCACGAATCATGGAGAATAACAGGGTTCAGTATATAATTGTAAAAGACGGGGAAACTAAGAAAACCATAGAAATTGAATTTCAGCTTCTGAACTGGGAACTATCAAGATATAATGAACTGAAGGAGGATTTCGCTCCTGTCAGGGGTCAGATGCTATATCTGGAACCCAAGAGAGATAAGGCTGAAACCGGTATTGAATTTCATATCACTGAAGGTGAAACAATGTATGTTATTTCCCAGAAATATGGAATCCGGCTTAAAAGTCTTCTTGAAATGAACAGGATGACGGAAGGAAATGAACCTGTTACTGGACAAAAAATCTGGTTGCAGTCAGCTGTGGCTGATAACTGATTCAGGTTACTGTTACATTTTTTGCAGATCCCGGGCAAAAATAGCCGGCAACCAGCAAATGAGTTATTTAGAAAACGAACTCTTCTATTCTGAATCCTCTCAGAAATTCTTTTATGTTAAGTCTTTTTTTCCCTTCAAGCTGAAGGTTAAGGATTTTTATAACCCCCCCCTTGCAGGCGACATTTAGAAATGTTTTTCCATCGGATAAAATTCTTCCGGGCTTGAAACTGTGATTAATATTTTCAGGCAGGCTTTCATAAACCTTGTAAGAAAAGCTTCGGGTTTCATTTATAAAGAAAGATCTTGCACAGGGATAAGGAGATAGTCCTCTTATAAGGTTATGAATAGTCTCAGTTTCATTATTCCAGTCAATTATGCAATTCTCCGGAAAAATCTTTGGTGCTAACCTGAGCTGTTCTCCGGGGATCATAAAATCTGATTGGGGTTTTGGTTTGATCCTGTTTTCAGCTAATGCTTCCAGGGTTTTGATAACCAGATGGGCACCGTGTTTCATAAGCTTATCATATAGATCGCCGGCATTTTCAAACGCTAAGACCGCTACTTCTTCCCTCAGAAGGATATTTCCAGTATCAATTTTCTCATCAATCAGAAAAGTTGTTACACCCGTACGCGTCTCGCCATTAATTAAAACGTGATTCACAGGTGCTGATCCCCGGTATTGCGGCAATAATGAAGCATGGAGGTTTATGGTTCCCATTGAAGGTATTTTCCAGACTTCTTCAGGAAGCATTCTGAAAGCGACAACAACAATTATGTTAGCATCAAGTCTTTTAAGGTTTTCGATAAAAGCGGGATTCTTGAGGTTATCAGGTTGCAGGACATATAAATCATGGGAATCTGCAAAAAGTTTCACAGCCGATTTTGTAATATTCCTGCCTCTTCCCGCAGGTTTATCAGGAACAGTAACAACGGCAACGACATTATATCTGTTTATCAACAATGATCCCAGGGACGCAACGGCAAATTCAGGAGTCCCCATAAATATTATCCTGAGACTTTTCATATATATAATCAGATCATTGCTAAACAAATATTCAAAAAACTCAATCCTTGATAAGGTGTTTGTAACAGGTCAGATTATGCCCCATCTTATCAGCCTTGGTCTTAAGGTAGAATTCATTAAATGGATTAGGCGGGATAATAAGGGGAACAGTTTCAACAATACTGATACCATAACCTTCGAGTCCGGCTCTTTTAACAGGATTATTTGAAATAAGCCTCACTTTTCCCAGTCCGAGTTCTCTCATGATACTTGCGCCAACGCCATAATCCCTCTCATCTTCCCCAAATCCAAGTTTAAGATTGGCCTGAACGGTATCCATACCCTCGTCCTGGAGCTTATATGCTTTTATTTTATTGAAAAGTCCAATACCTCTGCCCTCCTGGCTAAGATAAATTACTACTCCTTTACCTGCAGCCTCAACCATCTCCATGGCTTTATGAAGCTGCGAACCGCAGTCACATCTCATAGAGCTGAATATATCGCCGGTAAAGCATGAGGAGTGAAGCCTTACAAGAACAGGTTCATCTTTTGTCCATTTACCCTTTACCAGGGCAGCATGTTCAAGGCCGTTGCTGATCTGTCGGAAAGGTATAAATTCAAATTCCCCGTGCTCGGTAGGCAGCTTGACAAGCACTCCCTTTTCAATTATCGTATCTCTTTCAAGAGTGTATTTAATAAGATCGCGAATTGCAATTATCTTTATATCAAATTTTTGTCTTAATTTTTCAAGGTCAGGCAATCTTGCCATTGATCCGTCATCATTCATAATTTCGACAAGTGCCCCGCCAGGCTGTAGTCCGGCAAGTCGGGTAAGGTCGACGACAGCCTCGGTGTGTCCGGCTCTTCTGAGAACTCCTTTAAGCTTTGCTTTAAGTGGGAAAATATGTCCCGGCCGTCCCAAGTCAGAAGGCCTGGTTGCAGGATCAACAAGGGCTTTGATTGTAAGTGCTCTGTCTTTTGCTGAGACCCCTGTAGTTGTTTCAGGACCTAAAAGGTCGACAGAGACTGTGAACTGAGTTTCATGGAGGGATGTGTTTATTCCTACCATCAGATCCAGTTCAAGTTCCTCGCATCTCTCTTCAGGGAGGGCTGCACATATCAATCCCCGGCCATGCTTGGCCATAAAATTCACAATTTCAGATGTTATGAGTTCTGCTGAACAAATAAAATCACCTTCATTCTCCCGGTCCTCATCATCCACAACCATAAGAACCTTACCATTTCTGATGTCTTCAATGGCCTCTTCAATAGTATTTAGTTTGATTTCCATATAAATAAGATCAAAATTATTGTCCTTCAAAATAGGGTCTGCCCTTTGTACCAATAATAATCTTTCTGTACAGGTAATCCTTTATTCTTTTGAAGAACACAAGATAAGTATCAATGTTCATTATAACAGAATCGGTTGAGGCCTTGTATGTAAGGAAAAATCCTATCGGGAGCAGGATATAAGTTGAAGCCCACATTCCTGCTGTTGTGCTGACCAGATCTTCTTCGACGAGCTTTTCACCTGAAAGCGATATGACATACCATATTACGAAAAACAATATTGAGATTACTGCCGGAGTTCCAAGTCCTCCCTTTCTGATAATGGCTCCCATTGGCGCTCCGATAAGGAAGAAGACCAGGCAGGCAACAGAAAGAGTAAATTTCTTGTTCCAGTTTACTTCATAGCGTTTGATAAATTTTACATCGTTATGAAGAGATTCATTCTGTGTTGAAAGAAAATTGCTGCCCTCCTTGAGGTTCGCAACAGCCTTCGATATTACTCTCTTTTTATCCATTACAGAGAGAGGATCATACAGACCTTTTGTATTAAACCGGAGTCTGGCAGAAGTGAGGGAATCTGGCTCTTTCTCAAAGGATGAAGTGGTGAAGTTTTTTACTCCGTACAACAGGGATTTTGAGAATTCAGTGTGATATTCATTGACCCGATTTGTATACTTTTTGTTCAGAGAATCTATATCATGGGTTAGCTGGGCAACATTTTTCATTGCCGAATTCGATTTAAACAAGTCTATTTCAGTCCGTTCGAGATCGAAACCCGAGAGGGAAACCACCAGTGTCTGCTCCTTGAAAATGTCTTTTCTGAATGGAAAGGTTTTTTCGGATTTCCCCGGATTCTGCTCCGCCATATCACTGTAGGAGTATCCGTTAAACAGGACCATCGACATTGCAGTTTCATCATGGGTAACCTTCATATAACCTGAGTCGGCATAAATGACATCACTGTTACCTTTGCTTTTACGGTGGTCGTAAATGAAAATTCTGTCGAGGCGATTTGAGACAGGATCTTTGGATGTGACCTTAATGCTGAACCCATCAATATCGTTGTTAAAGGTCCCGGCCTGTAAATTGATGTCGGGTCTTTTTCTCCTGATATCATGAAGAAGGGTTCTTGCCTGTCTGTTGGAATATGGAAGTACATAGTTGGAAAATAAGAAAGAGACTATACAGAGAAAGGAAATAAGAATTACTAGTGGTCTCATTATTCTTCCCAAAGGTATTCCGGATGATTTAAGTGCCGTAAGCTCACTGTATTCACCCATGTTTCCAAAAGTCATCAGCGATGCGAGCAAAATGGCAAGAGGGAGTGCCATAGGCACGAACGACAGGGAGAACTGGAAAAGAAGTTCGGCCACAATCCCGATCTCCAGACCTTTTCCGGCCAGTTCATCGACATACATCCAGAGGAACTGAAGAATAAGGATAATAAGTACAATGAAGAATGTCAGAATAAGCGGACCGATAAAGGATTTCAATACAAATTTATCGAGTTTCTTCACTACCCTTCATTTTTTCAATGTGCAAAGCTACTGGATTTTTACCAGAAAAACCATTTATGTTCTTTCTTTGTTCGTCCAAAGAAAGAACCAAAGAAAGGGCGCCGGAAATGACAACTTCAACCAGGCCGGGCTCCTGCTACACAAGCCTTGCTGGCGCTACCGGCCTGGCTGAAGTTCGCACCATTTCCGGTTTGCCTGCGCACCAATAATTATTAAAGTCTCCGGTATGATTTAATTGCCTCTTTTTCTTTTATACCAGTACCTGATTCAGGATCGCCCTTTTGGATTTCACGCATGCAAAAGAACCGAGTTTCGATTTATCGGAACGAGCTCAACGAAGTTAAATGAACAATTAAATTCCTAATACCCGTTTCAGGTCATTAATCTGTGTATCCCAGAGATAAATAGCATCCTCCTTCTCGTCGGGTTCTGCGAAATCGATAATAATAAGGGCCAGGTCACCTGTGATGTCGTGGACAAGGATTTTGAACTCGAAATAGTTGGTATCTTTATCCCCTTCGTTGTCCTCCCATTCAAATCTTACGTGTTTATTTTCCTTAATTGCTGTGAGTCGTGCTTTTAATGGTGTTTTGCTCCAGAGGAAAGTAAACATCTCACCTTCAACTGTAACATCCTCAGCGAACCATTCGCTGAGTCCTTCCGGTGTACTTAAGCGGGAGAAGAGTACTTTTGGGGAACAATTAAGGGTATATTCCAGTTCGTATTTCAATCTCATAATCGGCAAATCGTTCTAACGCAACTATTCTGCAATATAGATAAAAAAACTTAAAGAAAAAATCATATTGGAATATTAGCATTAACTGTTTATATTTGCACCCGCAAAACGGGCCTGTTTACATTTAGACTATGGCTGACATAGTTCCACCTTCGCTACCTGCTTCGCTAAAGCTATGCAGGTCAAAGAAAGCTTCGGTGGACGAAGGGCGAGATAGCTCAGTTGGTTAGAGCGCATGATTCATAATCATGAGGTCCGGGGATCATTCCCCCGTCTCGCTACCAAGATTATCAACCACTTACACATTCACCGTGTAGGTGGTTTTTGTTTTGTGCTAGGTTTGTGCTAGGTTCAGGATGATTTTGGTTGTATTGTCTTAGTTATTAAGTCCTCTCTTGTAGACAAAAGGTTTGAAATATATAACCTTGAGTTGATAAGAGACATGGCTGAAATTATTAAGCTGGAAGAGGAATTGTTCAAAGGTTTAAAAAACTAAGGTTCAGGTTTCGTCATCTAATAGAGGAAGATTATCAAATTAATTTGATGAAATGATTAAAGTTTAGCATCTTTGATAAAAGGCGCCAATATCTGTGGACTTTTGATTAGATATCTCTTTCATGAAGGAGCCACTTACCAACGATCAGATATTTATCAGCAAGCTGACTGAAATAGTTCTGGGGAACCTGAAAAATGAAAACTTTGGTGTGAAAGAGCTTGCGCATGAATCAAAAATGAGTTTTTACCGCTTAAACCGAAGACTTCATTCTATCAATAAAAAACCAACTAATCAGTTTATCCGTGAAATCCGATTAAAGAAAGCTTTGGAGATGCTTCAGAATGAATCATCTACGGTGGCTGAGATTGCATATAAAGTCGGATTCGGCAGCCCGGCATATTTCAATAAGTGTTTTAATGCATTTTTCGGCTTTCCTCCCGGGGAGGCTAGAAAAAGAGAGGTCATTAGCCCGGATCAAAATATTCTAACCAATGGTGCAACTCTAAATAAGTCAAAGATACCTACAAGGAGAGCCAATATCCTTACTTTCCCCGGCATACTTTTTTTAGTACTGATATTGGGAACTGCTGGCTTTCTTATATATAATAAAATTTTCAAATCTGAATGGAATGATAATATGATATCTCGCGATGGCAGAATTTCTATTGCAGTTATGCCATTCAGGAATATGACGAATGATACAACCTGGAATATCTGGCAGGAAAATATCCAGCAAATTCTAATTTCGTCATTTTCAAATAGTAAAGAACTAAAAGTAAGGCAGAAAGAAACCATAAATCCTCTTCTTGAGGTGAATGGTTTAGCTGAATATTCGGCGGTAACTCCAGGCATAGCAGATAAGATATCACAAAAACTGGATGCAAATATCTTTATCTATGGCACTATAGAAAAAGCCGGCTCTACAATCCGTCTGGATGCACAATTAATTAAAACAAAAACAAAGGAGGTTTTAAAATCATTTGAAGTAAACGGACCATCCAATGAAGCGTTTATCCTGGACATTACAGACACTCTCAGGAAAAAAATAAACGATTTCTTGCTTATATCCAAGGTATTAAAGAATAATCCTGCATGGGATGCTGCTTATAAGACACACCCGCTGACAACCAGCTCTCCTGAGGCACTCAGATATAATATTTACGGGAATAAATCATCTGATAATAAAACGGCAATATCATGGTATTTAAGAGCATTAGAAGTTGATTCAAACTATTTTGACCCTATGATGGGACTCTCTACCACATACTCAAATATGGGCATGATGGAGGAGGACTTGAAATGGGTAATTAAATATTACAATAAGCGAAAAATGTGGCCTCTTGTCCAGCAGCTGTGGGCAAGCTGGGCTTATGCTTTCAGCTTCGAACCTTCGGATGAAGGAATAAATTACTTAAAGCAGCTTCAGCAAATTGATGATCAGAATGCGAATATCTATTACATTTTAGGTTTGACTTATTATTTGCAGGAACAATATGACAAAGCAATCCCTGAATTAGAAAGGTTTTATGAACTGGATCGTAAACTGGGGAAGGAATTCTTAAAAATTAATTCTAATTATGTTCTTTTAGGGCAAGCTTATCACAAAACAGGTCAGTATAAGAAAGAGAAAAAACTTTATAAGACAGCAGAAAAATATATTACGAATGATCCCATAATAATCAGGAATCAGGTTATCCTGTCATTGGCTGAAAAGGACACAGTTAAAGCAAACAGATATATTGAAAATTATATCTCTGGACTCAAAAAATATTCATACTCTGAAGCAAATATTGCATCAGGTCTTGGAGATATTTACTTTGAGGCGGGAATAATGGATAAAGCAGAGGAATATTATCATAAGGTAATCTCATTGGAACCCGATAATCCGGTTTTGCTGAATAACTTTGCGCGTTTCCTCAGGGACGTTAAACGAAATACGGATGAGTTTACCGGTATTATAGATAAAGCTGTGGAATTAGCTCCAAATAAATACGATTATTATAATTATTTGGATACCAAAGGCTGGGGCTTGTACAAACTTGGCAATTATCAGGAAGCTTTGGATATCCTTCAGCAGACCTGGGATTCAGCCCAGTTTAAAATGTATTTTATAAAATCACATCTCGAGGAGGTTAAAAAAATGGTTTCAAGTCGGAAGTGATTTTTAGTTTTCACTATCGCATCTTTTCAGAAAAAGATAATCAGCTACAAAAAAGTTTAACAAATTGCAAAAATTTGCAGTTTACTGCATTAAAATTGCAATGTGTCTGGTTCTTATTTGCCGAACTTTAAATTATTAACTGACAGTAATTAACCTTCTTTTATTAAACTTAAATTTTTCGGCTATGAAAACAAAGACATTTTTACTATTATGCCTTTTTTTAGGCATTGGATTGACACAGATTTCTGCCCAAAAAAACAAGACTTATCCATATGTTGTACCAATAGAGGGGAATACTTATATTATATCTATAGTTTGTGATGGTGTAGAGGTTGATCAATTATCTTATCCCGATTATTATGATTTAAAAGAGAGGGACCATTACAAAGATAATGTAATTAAATGGGCTAAAGGTTTCGTTACTAACGCTCAATATACCAGTATATTAACCGGGGAGGTTTTCAAAACAAATGATATTGAAAGTATAACTTTTTCAACAGGAATTCTTGTCTGGCATATGAATCTGAATGGAAACATGGGAAACCATTATAATATCAAAATGGTATATGATATTGCGACCTGGACTCTCTTAGAATATGAATCTAATTGTCACTAAATCATAATAAAAAATTTACGAGTCTAACCTGTCGGCAAAGCAATGTCTTGAAAACGGGATAATATATTTACGAATAACAAGTTTTTAGCCTCCGGATCTAAACTTCGGGGGCTTTTCCTTTAAACTGACCTCTTTCTGTAAAATAATTGTTTACCTGATCAGGGGTTCCTTCGCTGGCGTTCAGGATGACAAATGGATGGGGGGGTACAGTGGGAAGAAGCGGCGGGCCGCAGACTCAAGGTATTTTAATTGATGATTACTCTTTGCGGCCCGCCGCTTCTTCCCCAAACTCCAAATAAACCGTGTCATCCTGAACGGAGTGAAGGATCTTCTGATCGCAGCTGAAAACCATAGACAAGAGGTTTGAAATATCTAACCTTCTCAAGGATATTATGAAGCTAATAAAACTGTCAGATAATTTACTTAAACATATCTGAATTACCCCATCCTAGCATTTTATAAACCAACACTAATCGAATAGGAGCGTCATGAGGCAGTATGAAGTTTTTCCCCCTTCCTGCTATTTCATATCAGAGCTGCCGTCCTTTTTCTCTAGTGATCTTTGAGCTTCGGCTACTATGTTTCTTTCCCAGGGGAATGAAGGCTTCATTGATGCAAGTTTTTCCCAGAGAGGTTTCGCATTTTCAGGCTGATTCTTGTAATTATCATACATTCTTGCCAGGAAGTAGTTAGTGCTCGGATCATTTGGGAATGCTTTTGCTCCGAGTTGCAGAAGTGCAACTGTCTCGTCATTTTTTTCTGCCTGAATAAGTGCTCTTACTCTAACATTCAATTCCTGAATGCTTAAATAATATCCGGCAGGATTTTTCTTCTGCGATTCCTCAAACTGAGAAACAGCACTGTCCAAACCTTTTGCAGCGGCAGTTGCAATAAACTGATCGACCAGCGAGATTTTCATCTCTTTCAGACTGCCATCAGCAGCTTTACCGAAATGACCACCTGCTCTGAGAATATCTATACCGAATTCAAGTACTTTATCATTACCGGTAGCTATGTCCTCTTTGGTATTTGTTTTTCTCAGATCTGGAGGAACTCCAATACCTTCCCAGCAGAAATCGTTCTGATCTACAGCATAACTCCATGGCATTGTAAGGGTCCATCCGTTAATCAGCTTTTCAGGATAATAGTTTGAAAAGCAACCGGCTGTCATCTCCCCGACAGATGTCACATTTGGAAGTACCCTCATTGCAAGAGCAAATCCATCTGAGCCTGATTCGGAATATACATTCTGCAGAAGAATCACAGGCCCTGAATACTGTACAGGGCCAAGTGGCTCAATATATTGATATGTTGCATTTACATAATCTTTGTTTTCTCCTCCGATACGATTCATTTGTTTCATGAATAGTCTTTTCCTGTCGGCGAACCGGCTTCCAAGTGCAGCAACTCCGGAATCGTTTCCCCCCGAATTACCCCTGATATCAATAACCATTCCTTTTGCCTTGCTTAGCTCCCCGATAATATTATCGATATATTTCTCAAGAGTCTCTTTAGGTGGAAACCTCCTTATGCGCAGATAGGCAAATTCATCGGTCAGCCACCCATAGTAGAACAGACTGTCGGGACTTGATTTAAAGCTTTTATTTAAGTACTTGTCGCGTACCAGTTTCCAGTTGAAATCCTCCATTTTGGGATTTACCTTTATTAAGGAGCAGAATCTTTTTGTCCCGGCTTCAAGATTGATATGACCGCTGTTAAAATGTTCCAGCATGTTGCTCAGAATTTTGAAAAGTTCATCTTCACTGGTAGTTGCAGATATCTTAGGTTTATAAACCTTATAAATTGCTTTCCAGTCTATACCCTGCTGATCGAAAAAAGGGTAGTTTGAATTCAGAAGTTGCCATACCTGCTCAAAGACTTCAACCGGATTGATACTGTCCTTTTGTGTCATGGGATTTAACTGTGCATTCTCATAACTGTTTGATGCCCTGCAATAGCTTATGCTGATTAAGCATACTAAGGCATACATCATAAGATAATTGGATAATGTTCTCTTTTTCATGGATATGTTGGATTAAATATAATATGTGGCAATATCATGTTTAAAAGACTCCCGTCGTTGTCTCTGTGATGCAATTGCTATGTTATTTGCCGCAAACGACATATTCTTATCAATAAAGTTCCAGACTACTAATAATAAATTCAAAAAAATGTGCAACCGTTTCCGGTTTTTGGAGACGACTTTTATAATACTGCTGACGAAGAATACTATCATTTTTAAATTATGACATTTTTAGCCGGTTACTCCATACGCAGCAAAAACAGGAATAATAATTAACAAATCGGCTCCCGCATGTATAAGCATCGGTGCAATAATGCTGCGTGTATAGTGCATGGCATAACCGCACATCATTCCCAGAACGAAAACAATTCCTGAAAAGAGCAGGACATTTGGTGAATAATTGACTGTCAGATGAGGGGCGGCAAAACAGATGGAAGTTAAAATGATCGACCATGCCGGTTTGAAAAAACTATTTAGCTTCTCAAGAAAAATGCCCCTGAAGAGCAATTCCTCCATGAAGCCATTTGCGAAGACAAAAACAAGTATCCAAATGAAATTCTTCCTTAAAAAGTCTGGTCCCATTTTCGCCTGAGGGTTGTTTATTGCAAGCCAGCCAAAAATTATAAAAACAATAATTCCGGTCAGCAGCCCTGCTATTAAGAGTCCTTTGGTTAGATAGATGCTTTTCAGTTTATATCCCCCGATAAGAAAGGAAAGAATTAACACTGTACTTATGATCACTGAATCGCTGAGTTTCGAAAGTGCAAATCCCTTTGAAGTTTCAATATTGAGGCCCCAGAACTTCGTGGTAAAAACTGAGACTATTAAGAACGCCAGGTTAATAACCATGAATGCAAATGCAAGATTCTTCAGATCCTGGAGTCCTTTTTTGTGGAACCACATCCATGAAGCAAAAAAGACTGCTAATAGTATGATTCTGATTATCAGTTTAATGCTATCAGGTATCGGCGAGAACAGGGTCATGCAAACAATAAGCATCACCAAAAACGCGAGCAGAAATTTGAAGATTATTCCAGTTTTCATTCTTTCATTTTTTTCAGGAGTCGGATTTTCAGGATATCATATTTTAGTCTTTTGCAAAAGAAAAGTGCATCTGAACAATTACCCATTTATCTTTTCGCTTTTCAAGCACACCTGTCCAACGGGTATTCATCCAGATTGCCGGCTGTCCCTTCCACTCATTAATATCATCAAGAACGCAATAAAACCAGGCAACATCACCTTTCTTCGATAGATTTATTGTCAGATCGCGGATTTCATACTTTATAGCTTTAAAATCTGGATTTCCCCAGAAAGTCTAGTTCTTTCTGAATTGTGCAAAACCTCTGATAATTCCAGGAGTCGGATCTACTTCAAGATAATTTGAGTCATTGGCAATAATGCTGTTCAATAATTCAAAATCTTTGTTTTTTGCCCAGCCGATTACATCTTTAATTGTCTTTTCGATAACTGGAAGATGGACCTTCAGGTATTCTTTGTTTCCCATTTCTTTGTCATGGCACGATATTAATACCACCATTGCCAGAATACCACAGATTCCTGGTTTTGTGAAACTCATCCTCATTGTTTTCATACACTCTTTTAGATAGATTTATTATAATTTTTCAATGTTTTTGTTAAAGGTAAATAAGGGTTATACAATAAGGAAATGTATTAAACGAAATGCAGAAATAAGTATATGAACTGCATCATTATAGCCAGAATATGTTGTTTGCAGCTTAATTCAGTCATGTGTCTGGAAAAACCAATAATCCTGACCATAATTGGCCTGAATAAATTGACTACCCCAACCCTTCGTTACATCCTTGTTGTTTCCAAATGTATGTTAGGTGAAATCAGACCTTCTTTTGAAGTAGTCAATGAAGGACGGATTTTGGACTTCCTGTCAGGTTACAGGAAGTTTTAGTCTATTCTCATAATATAAGTATCTAATTATTTCACCCGGATGTCACCAGTTTGATTCTGGATGATTCTGGGACATTTTGTCGGTTTGGTTGAGCAAATGATTGTCAAAATCTGATCTTTTATGAGAGGTCTCTAAAACATATGTAGGAATCTAAGATGAAGGGACCAAAAAAGGATCCTTTGTACATGCGATCAAGATAAAACCTAGAGCCAGAATGGAAATAGATTTTTCATATTTTAAGTCTTTGGTAGATAAAAATATCTCATATACTTCATGTTTTCATTTAGTAATTCTCTTCCTGGCTTTCATTTCCATGGGAAGGATACTACTATAGACAAATCTATTAACCGGTGTGTCAACTCCAAATTTCTCTCCAAGTCTAACCACAGTGCCATTTTGATATTCAATTTCAGATGGTTTTCCATCCCATACATCCCTTGTCAATGAAGATGTTGAGTCGTATGGATAGGAATCAATTACTGAAATCATTTTGCCAACAAAATCAGACTCAATCCTTATCCATAATTGTTGTGATAATACATAAATCTCATTAATCAAGTCAATCATTAGTTGCCTGGTCTCCTTTAATTCTCTTAGTTCACCGTAAGTTGTTTTTGTCACAGCCAGTAAGCCGCTTACACATATCCCGATGAATTTTTTCCACAGATCGGCAGTGATATCCTCTGAGATTTTTGAACTGATCCCGGCTTTATCAAACATGGCCTTAATGAGATCAATCCTTTCTGTTCCTGTATTATCCAACCCACCGAAAAGAATCGATGGTTCCAGTCCAAAATGGTTAATTACTCCCGGGGATTCAATTTTGCTTATTATCCTGCACAATCCACCGACGATGTTTTCCTTATTGATATAATCTTCAAGCTCCTCAGCTGCCATTACACCATTCTGTAATGGTAATATCGTTGTATCCTTTTTAATAATAGTTAACAACTCTTTTGAAATGTCTCTTACCTGCCATGCTTTTACACCAAGGATTACAAGGTCTGTTAAGCCAATGGTATCTATTCTATCGGTAACATTAACAGGGTCAATTATAAAATCGCCAAGGATGCTTTTTACTGTCAGCCCCTTTTGTTGAATTGCTTTCAGATGTGCTCCTCTTGCAAGAAATGTAACATCATATCCGGCTTTAGCCAGTTTTCCGCCGAAGTACCCTCCGACACCTCCGGTTCCGATTATTGCTATTCTCATTTTAAAATTCTTATTGCTTCACAAGATTGAAAACAGACCAATATTTTAATCGTTGCATTTTAATTAGCGAGAAACATCTGTTATTTTGTTGCCCTTTATCTGGATGACTCAAAAATGAACGACTTTTTTTTCATACT
>Ga0315292_10000219_pt1 | contig 24431 bp, 19 predicted proteins | sample YL17G13_0_MG_FD_204029 | JGI IMG/M metagenome (GOLD analysis project Ga0315292, IMG submission 204029) | Sediment microbial communities from Yellowstone Lake, YNP, Wyoming, USA - YL17G13_0 | ecosystem: Environmental > Aquatic > Freshwater > Lake > Sediment | place: USA: Wyoming | collected... | reverse complement strand
TCCGATTTACTGCCGGAAAAAAGGAAGTACGGATGCACGTGAAGAAATATATTTCGATCAGAACGAAATGTCGAAAGGTTACCGTTATTATCGTACTGCACAAATGGAAGTTAGTCCGGATGGAAACCTTCTTGCATTCTCAGTCGATACCAACGGTTCGGAAAACTACATCCTCAATGTTAAGAACCTAAAGGACGGAACAATTCTGAGTGATAAGGTTGAAAACACACAGAGTCTCACTTGGGCTATGGATAATAAAACAATTTTCTATACCGTAGAAGATTCTGCGAAAAGACCGTATCGAGTTTATCGTCATTCTCTTGGCACAAAAGCTTCGGATGATCAATTGGTGTATGAAGAAAAAGACGCTCTGTACACAGTAGGAATAGGTCGAACAACGAGCGACAAATATATTTTCATGATTTCATCCGCAAGCAATTCAGATGAATGGCGATACATACCGGCTGATCAGCCAACAGCAGAATTCAAGATAGTTGTTCCACGCCGGCCTGAGCATGAGTATAGTTTGGATCATTGGGGAGATTATTTTTACATCCGCACGAATAAAGAAGCGAAGACATTCCGGCTTGTCAGGGCACCGATCTCTGATCTGGACGAAAAAAGTTGGGAAGAGGTAATCCCTTATCGGAAGGATGTTACTGTGGAAGGGATGGATTTCTTCACGAACTATTCCATTGTCTACGAGCGTGAAAAAGGTTTACAAAAAATGCGGGTGACCGACATGCGTAGCGGTACTATCCATTACATCGAATTTCCTGATCCGGTGTATACCGCCTATGCAAATGTGAATAAAGTTTTTAATACAAAAATCTTCCGATTCAGTTATCAATCTCTTGTCCAGCCTGCATCTATCTTTGATTATGATCTGAACACGAAAGAAAGAAAACTTATCAAGCAACAGGAAGTTCTTGGCGGGTATGATCCCACACAATATCAATCGAAAAGGATTTTTGCAAAGGCGGAGGATGGAACTGAAGTGCCAATATCTCTCGTCTACAAGAAAGGTGTAAAATTTGATGGTAATACACCGCTTCATATGACTGGTTATGGTGCTTACGGTTCACCCACTCAACCGACTTTTAGTTCGAGCAGACTAAGCTACCTTGATCGTGGAGTAATCGTGGCACTTGCACATGTCCGCGGTGGCGGCGACATGGGACGTGAGTGGTACGATGACGGCAAACTGCTGAAAAAGAAAAATACATTCACCGATTTCATCGCCTGTGCGGAACATCTTGTCAAAGAAAAATATACAAGCAAGGATAAGCTTACAATTTCCGGCGGAAGCGCTGGCGGTTTGTTGATGGGTGCGGTCACAACGATGCGACCCGATTTATTCAAAGCGGTAATTGCAAGCGTTCCTTTTGTCGATGCATTGAATACAATGCTCGATGCAGGTCTCATGTACACTGCACAGGAATATCTTGAGTGGGGCAATCCGAATGAGAAGATTTACTATGATTACATGAAATCTTATGATCCATATGTAAACGTAAAAGCCCGAAACTATCCGAATATTCTTGTGAAAGTCGGGTTCAACGATCCTCGCGTAAATTATTGGGAAGGAACGAAGTGGGTTGCTAAACTTCGTGTGATGAAGACTGATAACAACATCATTCTGCTCAAAGTAAACATGGGCGCGGGACACGGTGGTGCGTCGGGCCGCTACGAGCGCCTGAGGGAAATTGCGTTCGATTATACGTATATTTTAAATCAGTGTGGAATAACAAGGTAAACTATGTCACTTAAACTCTATAACACACTCACTCGCCAGAAGGAAGAATTCAAACCTTTCGTTGAAGGAAGGATAGGAATGTACGTTTGTGGACCAACTGTCTATGGACATTCCCATATCGGTCATGCGAAAAGTTATGTCTCGTTCGATGTTATAGTACAGTATCTTCGCTATCTTGGATACAAAACACTATACGTACAAAATATTACCGATGTTGGACATTTAACGGATGATGCCGATGAAGGTGAAGATAAAATCGAAAAACAATCGAAGAAAGACCGCGTGCATCCGATGCAGATTGTCGAGATGTATACAAAAAGCTACTTCGAGGATATGGATGCGCTTGGGATAGTTCGGCCCGATATATCACCGCGAGCCAGCGGACATATCATTGAGCAAATCGAGATTGTTCAGAGTTTAGTAAAGAAAGGATATGCATACGAGAAAAACGGTTCAGTCTATTTTGATGTTACAAAGTTTAAAGAGTACGGTAAACTCTCACGCCGACCGCTCGAAGAAATGGAAGCGGGCGCGCGGGTAGAAGTGAATCCCGAAAAGAAGAATCCTGCCGATTTCGCGTTGTGGAAAAAAGCGAAGGCAGGTCACATTATGCAGTGGCAAAGCCCATGGGGCATGGGTTTCCCTGGCTGGCATCTTGAATGCTCGGCAATGTCGATGAAATATTTGGGTGTCCCGCCAGAAGGCGGGATCGATGTTCACGGCGGTGGTATGGAAAACCAATTCCCGCATCACGAATGTGAGATTGCTCAAAGTGAATGCTCGACAGGGAAGCAGTTTGTGAAGTACTGGATACACAACAACATGGTAACAGTTGGCGGTCAAAAGATGGGTAAGTCGCTTGGGAATGTTATTCTTCTCAAAGATTCTTTCAAAAAATATTCACCACTTGTTGTACGATTTTTTATTTTGCAAAGTCATTACCGAAGCACGCTCGATTTTACAGATGAAGCGTTGGAGGGGGCGAGGAAGGGATTGGAAAAGTTATTAAATACGGTAAGAAATCTTAAAGAGGAAGTTGGGAAGATAAGAAAATTAGAAGGTGCGGGAATGGTTGCAAAGGATTCAAGCTTCATTGATTTGGCTGGATATAAAAAAGCATTTCTCGAAGCGATGGATGATGACTTCAACACACCGCAAGCGATTGCAGTGCTCTTCGACTTGAGTCGGGAGGTCAACGCTTTGCTTGCAGCAGGGAAAGCAGATGCGACATTGATGCAGAATGTTGAATCATTATTTTACGATCTCGGAGATAGTATACTGGGCATAATTCCCAGGAATCCAGACTATTTATCTTTACAAAGATTTAGAGAAGTTGCTCATTCCACAAAAGTCAGCACTAGAACGGATGCTCCACTTTGGAAAACGCTTGATGATGATATGGTCCAATTTCTAATTGATCTTAGGAACGAAATTAGGGCAAACAAATTATGGCCTTTATCAGATAAGATTCGTGATGAACTTATCAAACGTAATATTATTTTAGAAGATAAGAAAGATGGAACAACCTGGCACCGGAGCGGTTGATCAGGTTTTCTTCCATTCGTAAACTTCATATCCGTCAACCATTCTTCCTGCAGGTTCAAATCCAATCCGATCGTTCAGCGGTTCGATAGCGGGTTTAGCAACGCATACTGCGTTTGGCGCGGCATTTTTTTGCATATGCCCGGCGATGTCTATGACTCGATCGCTGATCTCCTCAAGTGGAATCGATTCATCAAAATAAACGAAACCGGAATTCACACCGCAACGTACTCGGAAATTGCTGCGCATACCTTTAACATTCTTATTGAAGTCGTCTAATCCTGTAATGATTTCCCGTGCAGCGCGCACTGCTGCATCAATAGAATTAAAGCAGCTCATTACACCGTCAGGTGTCCATGCCGCTTTTAAACTGCCATGTGAAGCGAATGCACGTTCAACAAATCTTTTATATTCTTTAAAGTCGTGTTCGATAATGGCTTTCTCCTCACCCTCTTTCATTCCTGTCGAGTCTACAACATCTATTGCAAGGAATGCGAGGTCGCGTCCCATCTCATCCAACTTTTTCTTCGTTTCAATAAATTCTTTGATTAGCTGCTCACGATCTTTCTTCTTGGCTATTTTCAATTGTTCCAGCTTCTGATTTAATGAAGTAAGGACAATTGCATTATCTGATAAGTTCATCTGTTTTTTCCACTGATCGATATTTAACTTAAATTTGTGATACTCCGATTTATCCTTCAGCCGATCACTCATACGACTGAATACACTGCTTAGAGCGAACATTCCAATTATCATAATCCATCGCGACATGTCTTTTCCGCCAATTCTCGTTGGGATATTATCTTTGACAACGGTAGTGATGGTAGAGTCGATATTTAATAGAGTCCGAATAAATTTATACGATGCTGCATCTTCAACGTATCGTAAAATCAGTGGAGCGATAAACAATAACATGAGAAGAATGGAAACAATGCTAAATATTCGGGCTGTTCTCGAGGAGAAAGCGAGAATATTAATTTTAAACGGTTTGTTAGTTTTAGTATTTTCCATGATATTTAGTTTTTATATCCGATCTATTGTAGTTAACTCATCGTAAAAAGTCAAACCATCACACCATCATTGCTTTAAGGTGTGCTTCAACGCTCCTGGCGAGCGCAGTAAGATTGTAACCTCCTTCTAGGATGGATATGATATGACCATTACAAACTTTTGCAGCTATTTCTGCAACGATCGAGGTGAGTTTTGCGAACGATTCCTCCGTTAGTTCGAGGTTGGCTAACGGGTCATCGCGATGGGCATCGAAGCCGGCAGAAATAAAAATTAAATCGGGATGATAGCTCTCAATTGAGGGAATAACTTCTTTGGTAAACACCTCAATGAATTCTTGCTCGCCGCTTCCTGCAAACATCGGGATGTTCACTGTGTAACCTTCTCCTTCACCAATGCCTCTCTCGCTCCTGCTTCCAGTACCCGGGTAGAATGGATATTGATGTGTACTGATGTAAAGCACCGATTTGTCATCGTAAAAAATATGCTGGGTTCCATTTCCATGATGAACGTCCCAATCGATGATTGCTACACGTTCGGCATTATATTTACGTTGAGCGTAGCGAGCGGCAACTGCGACATTGTTAAGGAGACAAAACCCCATCGCTTTGTCGCGTTCGGCATGATGACCTGGCGGACGAACAGCACAAAAAACATTTTGGAGCAATCCATTCATCACGGCATCTGTAGCAGCAAGCACTCCGCCGGCAGCAAGTAATGCAATATTATAAGATTCACTGCATGAACATGTGTCGCCGCCGTCCAAAGTTGTCATTCCCTGCGAGCATACTTGTCGAAGATACTTTAGATGTTCCATAGAGTGTGCAAGAAGCAGCCATTCCTCTGGCGCCTCATCAATAATCAAATGCTGAAGCTGCTGCCAGAGTTTGATTTCTTTTAGATGATTAGTTATCGCCTTCAATCGCTTGGCACACTCCGGATGACCCGGTCCGGTATCGTGGTCAAGAAAACGATCATGATAAACAAATCCTGTCTTTGATTTCATTTTGAATTTGATATAATAAATACTTTGAAAAGATAAGGATAGTTTTTATCACCTTCAAGTTTCAGCAACAGTTGTGTATCACCTGCTGATTTTATATATTGAGTAACCTTATTTTTCATCTCCCAAAACTCGCATGACAGAAAACGCATATTCAGGTATTTTAGAAATTGAAGGCAAACACGGAGGAAGTCTCAGACAATTATCACTTGAGATGGATCGTCGTCAGGATGACCCCAGAATAGCAGCTCAGACCATCACGGAATACAGACTGCGTGAAGCTTGTCTCGTTTCTTGCACAACAAAACTAGGGCATCGGGGGATACCGGAAATCGCAACCGTGCGCACCATTAATGGACTCCATCCAGAGAAATGGAAGAAAGTTGAAGATTTTTCCCGACGCACCGCTGTTGATCCGAGCGAACGGATTCGTCTGACAACCGGTCCTTCAGATATTTCGATGAGAGTCGTTGATCTGCTTTGTCCAATTGGCAAAGGTCAGCGGGCGTTGATTGTTTCTCCGCCGAAAGCAGGGAAGACGATGTTAATGCAGCAGCTTGCGCTTGCAGTCAGCACAAATCATCCGGAGATAGATTTAATAGTGCTTCTTGTGGATGAGCGTCCCGAGGAAGTCACAGATATGCGGCGATCCATTAAAGGGGAAGTATTTGCAAGCTCGAACGATAGCGATAGAGAAAGCCATGTGAGAATTGCACGGCTTGTGTTGGAATACGCGAAGCGAAAGGTGGAAGTAGGGAAGGATGTTGTGTTGCTACTCGATTCGTTAACAAGAATGGGACGGGCATTTAATGCGGTTCAGCGAAGCAGTGGTAGAACGATGTCGGGTGGTGTGGATATCCGTGCGCTTGAAATCCCGAAGAAGATTTTCGGTTCGGCGCGGGCGCTCGAAAATGCCGGTTCTCTAACAATCATAGCAACCGCACTTATCGAAACAAATTCTCGTATGGATGAATTGATATTCGAGGAATTCAAAGGTACAGGCAATATGGAATTGGTTTTAGATCGCGAGCTTGCCGATCAGAGAATCTTTCCTGCAATCAACATTCCGAAATCCGGAACGAGGAGAGAAGAATTACTCTTCGGCGCCGACACCGGAAAATATCAAACTCTCAGGCGTGCACTTCATCGAATGAAACCAAAAGATGCGATGCTCACCATGCTGAAGGCGATTGAAAAATTTCCATCAAATCAAAAACTATTATCGCAAATCTCAAACATCCTTTACGATGAATGAAGATTGCGCATAACGTTCCAAATCATTTCAATTTCTGGCGTACGGTTTACAGTCACGGTTGGTGTGCACTTTCCCCGTTTGCAGTTGATAAAGAGAATAACCATTTGAGTCGAATTCTTGAATTATCCAGCGGGAAGAAAATAATAGCCGAGGTCGCTCAATCGTCAAAAGGGAAATTAAACATCTCAACGACAACTGCTATATCTGTAAAGGATAAGCGAGATATCGTTGCTCAAGTAAGTACTTGCTTGCGATTGGGTGAGGATTACTCAGAGTTTTATAGTGAAGCGAAAAAACATAAAGATTTCCAGTGGGTTCCCAAAGCCGGAGCCGGTCGGCTTCTGCGCTCACCGACTATTTTTGAGGATGTTGTTAAGATGATATGTACAACCAATTGTAGCTGGGCATTAACGGAGATCATGGTTGGAAATTTGTGCAAGAAATTAGGATTGAAAGTTGACGATAGAGGATGGACGTTCCCAAAACCCGAAGCGATTGCCGATACTTCAGAGAAATATCTGCGCAAAGAAATTCGTGCCGGATACCGGGCACCCTATCTTTTAGAACTCTCCCGTAAAGTCGCAAAAGGAGCATTAGATATTGAAGCTTGGAGAACGATTGACTTACCAACGAATGAACTTTTTAATTTAGTACGATCAGTTAAAGGAGTTGGTCCGTATGCCGCCGGTAATATCCTTAAGCTCCTTGGGAGGTACGCTTACTTAGGAATCGATAGCTGGTGCCGCAAGAAATATTTTGAGATTCATCGCAATGGAAGAACGGCGAGCGATAAAGTGATTGAAAAACATTATAAACCGTTCGGGAAGTGGCAGGGACTTTTCTTCTGGATGGATGTTACCAAACATTGGTACGATAAGAAATTCCCATTCTAATGGAGATAGAAAACTTTTAGTTGCTTTTTATTCGATTCAATCACTTATCTAATATCCTCCCACACAAATCATCTTAATGGGCAAAATCTATAAATGGAATTGGTGGGAAAGTTAAAATGAAAACACAGAAGGTTATCCATCCTAACATGATGCGATTAGGCGTAAGTGGAGTTTCATCATTGATTTCCGGGTGTTTTAATTTTATGACGAAATAAAGAATAGCAGCCCAGAGCAGCCATCCCATTGAAGCAAGATAAAGTTTTGAGCTGAAGAACGGTATGAAGCTAAGTAAGCCGACAGAGATTAAAAGTATAAAAAATGTTTTTGCAATAACACCTTGCTTTTTTCCACCGATGAGCGCATATATAACATGACCTCCGTCTAATTGACCTACGGGCATTAAATTGAGCGCTGTAACAAACAAACCGAACCAGCCGACACAAAGATAAGGATAGTGGTAGATTTCATTCATAGGTGGAATAAAACCATTTGAGGAGAATAGCTTTGTCATGCCATAGAAGAAGATTGACTGCCCGAATGTTAATCCATTTTCTGGAATTTCTCCTGTGGGTAAATATTCGGGGTGGATTGTATAAATGTACGATTTATCCGGCAGTGTTAGAAAACCATAAACAAGTATAAGTATTGTAACGATAAATCCGGCGATGGGTCCTGTAATGCCGATATCGAATAAAGATATCTTGGATGATAATCTTGAGCGAATACGAATTACTGCACCGAGCGTGCCGAACGGATTCACAAGAAACGGCGGCGCGGGAATATAATAAGGAAGCGTAGTGCTGACATTGTGATACCTTGCAGCGAAGTAATGTCCAAATTCGTGTGCCGATAACATTGCCAATAAACTTATTGAATAGGCAAGACCATACCAGAAGTTTGCAAGCTCCAACGGATCTTTGTTTAACCACATAACACCGGCAAGTGTTGTGGTAAAGAACGTGAGAACAAAAAGAGCAATGTGCAGAGTGTATGACCAGAATTGTTTCAATATTTCTATCTTTCGAGTTGTTTCAATTGTTTATTAAGATAACGAAATAACCAGAAAATTAAAATGATAAAAAGAAGATTGGATATTTTACATTGATTTTCAAAAAGAAATTATTATATTTACTGAGCGAAAGGAGATATTAAAAAGAGGGTGGTGGCGTGCCCTAAGAGATTTTGTGCGGATGAAGGTAATAGTAAATATGAAAATGAATTTTTCTAACCGTACACAGGTAGGTTATGCAATTCCCGTAGCAGGTTATGATGCTTCTCAATGTGAGGGATTTAGGCTATGACCGTTGTAGACGATTACATCCCCAAATCTACTGAGGATTGGAAATCTTGGCTCGCCGAGCAAGAGAAGATAAATATCGAAGTTTATCTCAAACAGCCACAACGTCTTATTCAGGATTACAACACTGAAAAAGAAACCACAAGAGACTACATTGATCGAGAAATATTTGAGCTTCTTCAAAACGCTAACGATGCAGCAGCCGAAATAGATCAACGCGGAAAGGTTCTCATTGAACTTACGAGTGATCTTCTTATAGTTGCCAATAGTGGTGAACCATTTTCAATTGGTGGTGTTAATTCACTTCTTTTTAGCCATATAAGCCCTAAGAAAAAAAGAAAAAATCTTATTGGTCAAAAGGGATTAGGATTTCGTTCTGTTCTAAACTGGTGCAAACGACCTGTAATATTTAGTGGACACCTAAATTTAGTCTATCAGGATTCCAAGCGACAACAGATCCTTGATAAACTTTTAATAGAAAGCAAAACGATAGTTACACTTGTAGAAAAAGAAAGAGAATATCCAGATGAAGTAATAATTCCAACCTTACCGTTTCCATCTTTTATAGACGCTCCTTTTACAAATAGCAATCGATTTTCTTCTAAATTATACCAAATCAGAAATCAGAAATATGATACGGTTATAGGCATTCCATTTGACAAACCAGAATACTACGCAGAAGCCAAGAAACAGTTGGAGTCTCTATATTCCGCTATCATGCTATTCGCGGGATCACTTGATGAAATATTGATTCGGATAGACGGTGAAATATATCGCTATTGGATAGTGGAAGAGCGCAATAAGGAGAAACAAAGTGCTACAATAAAATGGCATGATTCACAGAAGTTCGTCTGGCAGATTTATGAACAAAATGGAGTTATCGGTAATGCCCAGAGAGATATAAAGAGTGATTTGGAGAATGAATATTCAATTATCATCGCGATACCAAAAAATCAAAAAGTCGATTCCTCAACACCATTATTCTCTTTTTTCCCTTTAGAATTAAAATTTCCATATCCAGTCTTTTGCCATATAACACTCGAATTGGAAGGTAATCGAAAACATCCACGCCCGAGTGCATCAAATATTGCTATCCTAAAAGAACTCACAAAGTTTTTTGCAGAAAAAGCGAGCCAACAAGATGTTAGCGATGATCCATGGTCAAGAATACGTCTCCTTGCGAAGACAAGTGAACTTGATAGATTCTTGGCAGACATTGATTTTGACAAAATCTTAATCGAGGAGGCGAAGAAACATAACATAGTTCCAACGCTGGGGGGGATGCATCATATTGCATCTGAAACTAAACAGATTAATGCCGATACGGTTAACTGGTTACCGCAAGAGCAATTCTCTGATATTGCTCTACCAAACCCTTCATATGAAATTAAGCGTTTCTATAATGCTCTCGGTATCGATTCCATTTCGAATGTTGAATTTACTAGACGATTAAATAAAATTGAGTTTCCCGATATTAATTCACGTGCAACACTAATTGCAAATCTCATCAAACATAATTTGGTCACCGTTGATCCTGCTCCAGATTTGCTCATTGATCAATCGGGCTGTAAAATAACTGAAAATAGTCGAACTTTCTTACAATCTCGTGATCAGAAAGTATTCGAGAGGCCCGAATGGCTTAATATTCAATTTGTACATGATGAGCTAAGGATAAAATTGATGGAGATGCTTGAGATAACTGAAGTCCGAGAACTCCGTCAGAAATTATCTCCGTTTGGGGTAAATGAATATTCACTCAATTCCATCGCTTCTGCTCTCATTGCTGAAGCGAATAAAAGGATTACTTCCGAGCCTGCTAAGAAAAAAGAAACTTACGATGATCTGTTTTACACGTTGTTTTATCTCTATTCACAGCGAGGTGATGCATCATTTCCCGAAGACCTTTCCGTCCCATTACGCACAAAAGCTGGTTCTTATGAAAGTGCAAAAATACTTTATTTTAGTGAATCGTATAATGCTAATGGTGATTGGCTCTCGGAATTGTACAAGTGGACACCAGACAAGTTACTGGCGAATTTAAACGATTTGGGTGTGGATGGATACGATCCGAATTACATTTCTTTTCTAAAGTGGCTCGGGGTAGCAGATTTTCCGAGAGAAATTATTCTTGATTCACCCGGAAACTCTTATAAAACTTATGTTCTCGATTCATTACCATATGAGCCCGAAGGAATAATGATTGGTGAGTATAAATATAAGAAAAGACGTGATTTCAATGAGCCGGAAATTACATCAATCAAGTCCTTTGATGGGATTGAAAATTTCCCCAAGGCTGATCCGGCTGCAATAATAGTTTGGTTAGCATTAGATTCTCTTTGTAATCAATTGAGATCGAATCATCCATCTTTTGCAATGTTAACAGATCGTCCCCCAGGAGTCCGAAAATGGAATCGTAAAACCTATACTGGTCCAATACCTCACTATGCAAAATGGGTGCTTGAAAATTCATCATGGTTAATAATAACCGATGGATCAAAAAGAAAACCATCTGAATGCATGATTGGGGAAAAAAGTCTTGAGAAGATATTTCCATCGCCAACTCGATTCAAGCATCCTTTATTTGATAAATATCTCCATGATCCTATTATGTTTCGAAGAGCATGGGAAAATGCTGGTGTTATTCCTGATGTAAATTATTTATCGCGTAATCAAATTAAGGATATATTAATTGCCTTGCCTAGCAAGGATCAAGGTGGTGAATCAGCTAGAAAATTTTACCAAAATATTTTAGATGCAATCTGCATAGGGAGTTTAGCTTGGGATGGACCGGGTTATGAATTTTTGAATAATGGTATGATGTGGGGAAGAGGTCCAGAGGGAACTAGGTACTATAATGTAAGTGAACTCCGCTACACAGATTCAGCACAGTTTCCTGAGTTGCTCACTTCCGAATTATCTATGGTTGATTTACCAAAACGATACCGAGACAATGAAGTCAAAAGTGTATTTGGAATCAAACCGCTGGAATCAATAAAGCTTACCTACTCTGATATCCAATTCGAAAAAAGACCGGAAAGTGATAGCCTACAATCACAATTTAATCAGATAAAACCCATGCTATTAGCTTTACGTCCCATTAAATCTAGAAGACCGGGTGAAGTATCTCTTTTCAGAACTATTGATATCGTGACTTGCGCTAAGTTAATAGTTGGGCTAAGCTATGAATCCATATCGATAACTACACCATTCACTGAACCCTTCAAATGGTTTATCAAAGATGAACATGCCTACATTTTAGTTCCGGACACACAGAATGCTTCATTTCGGTCAGCATTATTCGCAAGAAGTGTGGGGCAAGTTGTCGCGAGGATATTTGAACTTGAAAATGCTGACGCTTTTATTTTAATCTTGCAAGCTGATGAAGCTGATAGACTTGAATTACTCAAACAAATTTTGGGTGAAGAAGAATTGCCCGATTTAGATAAGCTTAAACAAGAATTAAAAACGGATGAGGCACCGCTTCCGCCAGTGATTATTCCATCTTTAGAAAATAGTGGTCACACTTCCACACCAACAGGTGGATCCCAGCCAACAACAGTTACACCACCTACTCCTGAACCACCGGTTCTAATATCTACAGATACTGTAATTATATCTCCCGAAGAACATGAACCATCCCCACCGAACAAGCCAAAAGAAGTCATTAGGAGGAAGGAAAAAGTCATAACAACTGATGGAGGAGTGACAAGGAGAGTTACTAATTGGAAGCGTTGCGAAGAACTTGCTGTTGTATTTGAAGAATCCGAGAATCGTTTTCCTGTTAAGGTGTCTGATATTGTTGGCTATAAGGGTCCAAAGTGTGACGTACTTAGTTTTTCGTCAGCTGAGCAACGGATCAAATTCCAACAGCTATCTTCCGGTGAAAAACAGATCAACGATGTCGAGCGGTTTATAGAAGTAAAAGGTAGTGTTAATGAAAAAGGTGCAATAGATTTGAAGGGCAATGAGTTGACTGCTGCTAAGACTTACAAAAACAAGTATTACTTATATCGAATGTATGAGAAAACACAAAATGAATACTATGTTCTAATTGTTGTCGATCCGCTAAATCAGAAAGAAGCACTTGAGGAGATTTGGGAAGTTATTCCCGACCGAGCAAAAGATGCATCGAGGTTTCATATTGAGATTGGAATTGAGGAGTTGAAAAATACATGACCTACGATTATTCAGAAGACAAGCTTGTCCAATAAATTACCACAAATCATAGATGTCATGGTCACAAAGTGATTCCTTCCGAATGTGGACCATGACAGCCGTGCAAAGCATCATTTCCAGCTTTTCAAAAACTCCACAAGCAACCTCACGCCAACACCTGAGCCGCCTTTGGGTGCGTAAGGGTGTTGCTCTTCGAGCATTGCAGTACCTGCAATATCGAGATGCACCCACTTGTAATCACCAATAAATTTCTTCAGGAAAAATCCGGCAGTGATGGCGCCAGCCCATTTGCCGCCAACATTTTTAACATCGGCAATGTCGCTCTTGATTTGTTTTTCGTATTCATCGAAGAGTGGTAATTGCCATACACGCTCAAAAGTTTTATCGCCTGCCGCTTTTAGCTTCGACATCAGATCATCATCGTTCCCCATCATACCTGTTGCATGCATACCGAGTGCGACCACACATGCACCCGTGAGTGTCGCAAGATCGATGACGGCTTTTGGTTTATATGTCGCCGCATACGCTAAGGCATCGGCGAGTATCAGCCGACCTTCAGCATCTGTATTATCAACTTCGGATGTTTTGCCGCCGTAATGTTTGATAATATCGCCGGGTTTCATCGCGGAGCCGCTCGGAAGATTTTCAGTTGCAGGAATCAATCCAACAAGATGAACGGGCAGCTTCAATCGCGCTGCTGCTTCCATAGTTCCTATAACAGCCGCCGCACCCGACATATCCATTTTCATCTCCGCCATACCGTTCGATGGCTTGATTGAAATACCACCGCTATCGAACGTGATACCTTTTCCAATCAATACAATAGTATCGAGGTTTTTCTTATTAGAATTGTGCTCAAGGATTATGAAGCGGGGAGGTCTCGTGCTGCCCGCGTTCACAGCGAGGAGTCCGCCGAACCCTTCCTTCTCGATTTTCTTTTTATCCCAGACTGTAACATCGTATCCGTATTGCCCGGCTGATTTCTTAGCCGCATCTGCTAATGTTTCGGGATAAATTTCGCAGGCAGGTGCGTTCGCCAGGTCTCTTGCCAAAGTTGTTGCTTCACAAATGATACGAACATTGTTAAGTTCTTTCTTGACATCTTTAACAATAGACTCATCCGGATTGATGATTGTTATTTCAGTGATCTTGCTATGTTCATCTTTCTTCTTCGTTATGTATTTATCGAATTTATAAAGAGAAAGGTAGGCACCCTCAGCAATTGCATGAGAGATTTCTTTCGGATTCGATAAGAGTACATCATCTTTCTTGCCCGGTGTAGCCAAATTAAATGCAAGGTGTTTGATTTTTGATGTTTGTGCCTGTCTTGCAACCGATGCAGAGGCGCGACGATAACTTTCGAGTGAAAGTTTCTTATCTTCACCAAGTCCGGCAAGATACAATCGTGGTGCAACGAGTTTCTTCTCGGTAAGGACGGAGAGAACCTCTCCTTCTTTTCCTTTAAAGTTTTCAAGCTCGATGATTGTATCGATTCTCTTCCCAAGAATATTCCTTAGATCAGTGATATCCTGCTGGAAAAATTTTTTATCCTCCCGGACAAAAACCGTGACGGCATCGGCTTTTATCTGTCGTAATGTTGATTTCTGTGCTGTAAGTTTCATATTTCATCTCTTAAAGTTCATGTCGCTCCTACGGAGCTATGATTGATATTATTTAAAATCTATAAACATCTCGCTCATAACGGAGCTTGAATACCTACTACTCATTACTTAAATACTTTCCGGCTTTCTCAATCACGAGCTGAACAACCTCATCAAGCTTCTTATCAAAAAGCCGAGCTCCGGCGGCGTTCAGGTGACCATTGCCGTTAAATTCTTTCGCCAACTCGTTGATTGGAATGTTTCCCTTTGAGCGGAAACTGATCTTAACCCCATTATGAAGTTCGTTGATAAGAATCCCTACAACTACGCCTTTAATACTCATCGGATAGATAGTGAAGTTATCGGTTTCAACTTCTGATGTCTTCGTTGCTTGAAACATTTTTTGTGTGCAAATCATGTAAGCGAGCCTGCCGTCGTATTCGGTTTTGAGTGTATCAAGGGCTTCGCCGAGTAGGCGCATTCGTCCTTGTGTCCAATTCTCATAAACGTTCACAAAGATTTCGGTTGGATCCGCCCCTGCCTCAACAAGCCGTGCGATGGTAGTGTGAGTTTCGGAATCAGTCCGTGGATATCTAAACGATCCTGTGTCGGTCATGATTGCAGTGTAAAGAGCAATCGCGATTTTTTTATCAATAGTGACGCCATCAATTTCCTGCAACAACTTGTAAATGATTTCACCGGTTGAGGTAGCGTCATCGTCGATGAGATAATACTCGCCGAACGGATGCGGCTCAAGATGGTGATCGATGACTATCTTGACTGCCTTTGATTGTTTGACGAACGGCTCAAGACTTCGGAGCCGGTCGGGCTGGTTAACATCTAAAATAAAAATAACATCGGCATTCAATATATGATCACGATGCCGCTCGGGAATGAAATGAATGATTTTATTTTCAGAATCCATCCACAAATAATTATCGGGTGTGATATTGTGGTTGATGATGATCGCATTCTTTCCAAGCTGTGCAAGTGCTGTAGCCATTGCAAGCTCCGATCCGAGCGCATCACCGTCAGGATTCACATGTGTTGTTATGATAAAATTTTGATTCTGCTGGATTAGCGATTTTATCTGATGTATTGTTGTGTTCATCTTTTCAAATCAACTGATCGTTCATCGGCTTATTTGATGGTCCAGGTTTCACCGTGTGTGAGGAGTTTTTCTAGATCACCCTCACCTTGTTTCTTAATCGCTGTTTCGATTTGTTGGGTTACGACTTCTTCATAGATCGGTCGCGTGACAGAATAAAAAACACCGATGGGACGTGGAAGTTCGGGGAAGCTCGACATGCGAGCAAGAATGAATGACAGCATCGTGTCTTTTTCGTTATGAACGATTAAATCATTAATGGAATACCTACCGTCTTTCAATGAGACTACGGTTGGTGTAAAACCTTCTAACTTTATTCCTTTTTCTTTATCCTTACCGAAAACCATCGGCTTCCCGTGTTCGAGGTACAAAACGTTATCATCTTTAGTTTCTTTTTCAGTGAATATAGAGAAAGCACCATCATTAAATACGTTGCAATTCTGATATACTTCAACGAATGATGTACCTTGATGCTCGGCTACTCGTTTGATGACTGTTTGAAGATGTTTTGGGTCTCTATCGAGTGAACGCGCAACGAAAGATGCTTCTGCACCTAATGCAACCAGTAATGGATTAAATGGATGATCTGGGGAACCGTACGGGCTTGATTTAGTAATCTTACCGAACTCCGAAGTAGGGGAGTACTGTCCTTTCGTCAAACCGTAAATCTGATTGTTGAAAAGGAGAATCTTCACGTTGATGTTACGTCGGCAGATATGAATGAAATGGTTTCCTCCGATACTCAATCCATCACCATCACCCGTAGCAACCCACACCGAAAGATCGGGGCGGGCAACTTTCAAACCGCTTGCGATAGCGGCGGCACGACCGTGTATGCCGTGGAAGCCGTAAGTATCCATATAGTAAGGAAAACGACTTGAACAACCGATACCAGACACGAAAACGAGATTGTGTTTCGGAATGTTAAGCTCGGGAAGAACACGCTGCACTTGTGCGAGGATGGAATAATCTCCGCATCCCGGACACCAACGAACATCCTGATCGGACTGGAAGTCTTTTGCATTGTACTTCTGTACAGGAACTTTGGGCGAATTATTCAATATCTCATTAACTAATTTCATTGTCATCACTTAAGAATTTCGTCAATCTTCTGTTCAATTTCAATCGAACGGAATGGAAGCCCCTGGACTTTATTCAAACTAATCACAGGAACTAAATATTTTGCCTTGATAAGCAGAGCCAGCTGCCCAAGGTTAAGTTCAGGTATCAGTACCTTCTTAAAATTCTTAAGAATATCGCCAATATTTTTTTGGAAAGGATTAATATACTTGAGATGAAGATGTGAAACCGACTTCCCTTGACGACGTTTTTCAGCAACTGCTGTTTTGATTGCACCATATGTTCCACCCCAACCGACGATGAGCAAATCCCCACTTTCATCGCCGTCAACTTGTGCCAGTGGTATATCATCAGCGATGCGATCAACCTTCGCTTGTCGGATTTTTACCATAAACTCATGATTCTCAGCATCGTAACTTACATTCCCGGTTTTGTGTTCTTTCTCCAAACCACCGATCCGATGTTCAAGTCCGGGTGTACCCGGAATTGCCCACGGTCGCGCAAGTGTTTTATCATCTCGAATGTATGGTAAGAATCCATTCGGATCAGTTCGGAATTTTGGCGAAATATCTTGTAAAGAATTTACAGAAGGAATCAACCATGGTTCAGCGCCGTTGGCAATATAACCATCGGTCAGCAAAATTACGGGTGTCATGTACTTTATAGCGAGCCATACAGCTTCAAAAGCGGAATCGAAACACCCGGCTGGTGTGCAGGCAGCGATCACAGGTATTGGTGCCTCGCTGTTTCTTCCATGAACTGCTTGTAAAAGATCCGCCTGTTCGGTTTTTGTCGGTAAGCCCGTGCTAGGTCCGCCGCGCTGGACATCGATGATTACCAAAGGTAATTCCAACATCACAGCAAGCCCCATTGCCTCTGTCTTCAGTGCCATACCGGGACCGCTTGTTGTCGTTACACCAATCGCTCCGCCATACGATGCGCCAATTGCAGAGCTGATGCCGGCAATTTCATCTTCTGCTTGAAAAGTTTTTACTCGGAAGTTTTTGTGTCGAGCTAATTCATGTAAGATTTCACTTGCAGGTGTAATCGGATAGCTGCCCAAGAAAAGCTCCAAACCTGATTTGACTGAGGCGGCAATTAAACCCCAGGCGGTAGCTTCATTACCGGTGATGCTGCGATAGTTTCCGGGTTTTAGCTGTGCCGGTCCAACTTCATATCGGGCATGAAATATTTCTGTTGTTTCTCCAAACGCGTATCCGGCTTTTAGAACACGGATATTTGCTTCTACAAGATCGGGTGTTTTACTAAATTTTTCTTGAATCCATCTGATTGTTGATTCCATCGGTCGCGTGTACATCCAATACATCATACCGAGTGCAAAAAAATTTTTACTACGCTCGGCAATTTTATTCGATAATCCTAAATCTTGTAATGCATTGATTGTGAGTTTTGTGATGTCGACTGCGTGGACTTGATATTTTTCCAGCGAACCATCTTCGAGAGGATTTTTTTCATATCCGGCGAGCTTTAGATTCTTTTCATTGAATCCATCCTTATTGGCAACGATGACACCCCCGTCTATTAAACTTCTCAGATTAACTTTAAGTGCGGCTGGATTCATTGCTATGAGGACGTCGAACGTATCGCCGGGTGTGCTTATTTCCTTCGAGCCAAAATGAATCTGGAAACCGCTTACGCCATAGAGTGTTCCGGCTGGTGCACGAATTTCGGCTGGATAATCTGGCAGTGTACTAAGGTCATTACCGAGCAATGCCGTTGTGCTTGTGAATTGGGAACCGGTCAGTTGCATCCCATCGCCGGAATCGCCGGCAAATCGTATCGTCACTTCATCTAATTTCTTAAGGTCTTTCGTCATTTATCCTAATTCATTTAAAAATGGGAACCATTTAGCAAAATAGCCCGATAGTATGGTCAGGTAGTTCGTCATTATTAGAACACCAATAACTATCAATAAAATTCCACCTACAATTTCAACTTTATGAAGGTGACGTTTGAATTTGTTGAAGACATTGAAGAATGCTGAGAGACTAAGAGCGGTGAGAAAAAACGGTATACCCAATCCGAGAGAATAGGAGGTTAGCAACAGAATTCCTTGTCCGATCGTTTCTTGACGGCTGGCGAGAACAAGAATACCAGCGAGGATTGGTCCGATGCAAGGCGTCCAGCCAAACGCAAATGCAAACCCAACCAAGAATGCACCAAGCAGTCCGAGCTTTTTGCCTTCAGTATGAAATCTCTTTTCATAATTTAAAAAAGGGATTTTATAAATTCCCGTCATGTGGATACCGAAGATAACAATGATACCACCGGCAATTTTGCTGATTGTGTTCTGTTGTTCACTGAGGAATTGTCCGATGGCAGTAGCAGAAGCTCCGAGAGAAATAAAAACCACTGAGAAGCCGAAGATGAAGAAGAGTGCGTTCAACATAATCCTTTTTCGTATGGCAGAGCGGTTGCTTGTGCTCTGCATTTCTTCAAAGGATACACCCGAGATGAACGAGAGATAACCCGGTACGATTGGCAGGACACACGGTGAGATGAAGGAGATTAATCCAAAAATAAAAGCTGTAAGAATTCCGACGTTTTCCACATTAAATCCTATCGATGACTTTACGTTAAACGATTTAAAAAACTATTTTAGAAAGTTCGTTATTAACGAATTCTCCAAATTAGATGTAGGTTTAAAGTAAAAGATTTATTTACACTCCCGGCTTGAGTGATCACGAGGTATTACTCGCGAACTACCCACACTTTTACTTTACCCATTACCTCTTGATGGAGCTTAACGTTAATAGTGTAAATTCCAAGCGCTTTAATTGGTTCCTCAAGCTCAATGATCCGTTTATCAACAGTTATACCTTTTTCAACGAGCGCATCTGCTATCATTTGAGATGTTACCGAACCAAAAAGTTTCTCATCTTCACCGACCTTCACTTTCAAGGTAATAGAGACCTTTTCAAACTCTGCTGCCATTTTTTTAGCGTGCTGCAGCGTTTTAGTTTGCTGTGAGACATGTTGTTTTTTCTCTTCTTCAAGTGCCCGCAGGTTTCCTTCGCTTGCTAAGAAGGCAATTTTCCTTGGAATTAAATAATTACGGGCGTAACCATCTTTTACCTCGACGATTTCCCCTATCTTGCCAAGTTTTTCAAAGTTTTGTCGTAATATGATTTTCATGGTATTCCTTTTCGAATGTCGTAGGTTATCGTATTGTTTCTGAAACGTATGGAAGCAGTGCAAGATGCCGTGCCCGCTTGATAGCTTGCACAAGTTGTCGTTGATGTTTTGCACATGTTCCTGTAATTCGCTTTGGTATTATTTTCCCTTGCTCAGAGATGAACTTTATTAAACGTTTCTCATCTTTGTAGTCGATGAATATTTCCTTAGTTTCGCAAAATCGACATGGTCGATATTTTTTCATTTGTTGTTCTTGTTTTGCCATTTTCTTTTATCCTTGTTGTGATGCTTGTGGTTGCTCTTTAAGCAGTTGTGATTCTTCGCTTGTTAAAAATTTATCAAATGAGTCATCTTCAACGAATGATGGCTCTTCTTCGCGATGGTTATGATTAGTTCCAGCAGTTGCCGGATCTGAAATGGTGTTTTTTTTATTTAAGAATTGAATTTTACGGGCTTTTATCTCAACAATATTACGATTCAATCCATCATCGTGCTTGAACTGATGACTCTGAAGCTCACCAGCTATTAAAACAGCACTGCCCTTCTTCAATCTATGCATACAGCTATCCGCTAATTTATTCCATGCAACAACACTTACATAACAAACTTCTTCCTGCCATTGATTATTCGCATCGCGGTATTTCCGATTAGTAGCAATACAAAAATTTACAACAGGCGCTCCATTTGTCGTCTGGCGAAAGACCGGATCTCTCGTTAGATTACCTGCAATAATAACGTTGTTAATTATAGGCATCTTCAGATCAGCCATAATCAGTTCTCTTGCATTAACATTGGAATTCGCTAATTTAGCTTATTGACTTCTCTGGAGGCAATATCGGCTCTTCTTCATCCTCGAAGAGAGGTTCGTGCTCAATTACTTCTACTTCAGGTATTGAATCAATTGATAGAACCGGAAGCAGCTGTTGACGGGCTTCTAATGCTTTTTCATCGAGTTGGATTGATAGATATCGCATGATATTTTCGTCCAATGTAAGCATCCGTTCCAGCTGCGGGATCACTGAGCCGAGCGCAACGAATTCAACATTGACGTAATATCCATTATTCTTCTTTTTTATTGTGTAGGCAAGTCGTTTTCTACCCCACTTATTTAATGCCGTAATCTCCCCACCATTCCTTGTGATCGTCTCGGATACTTGTGTTATGATTGATTCAACCTGAGAATCCTCAAGCGATGCGTTGATGATAAAGGTGTTTTCGTATTGTCGTTTTACTTGTTCCATTTTGTTCCCTTCGGACGTTTTTGAAATTGATCTCGAAATAATTATCCCGATGTATTCAGAATAAACTACGAGATAGGGTTAATTAATAATTTTGTTATTTAATGGCTGAATGCCATTGGTAAATCTTGTATTGTTGTTTCTAATACTATGTCTCGAGCTTTTTCAATCATTTGCTGCACTATTTTATTCTCACTACGATCAAATGAAGAAAGAACAAAATCAGCCATCGCACTCTTATACTTCGGCGTTGATTCACCTGCAATACCGCATCTGAGACGTTGAAAATCTTCTGATCTAAGGTGATAGATGATCGAATACAAACCGTTATGTCCGCCGGTGCCACCTCGCAATCTGATGCGGGTTGTACCAAGTGGCAAATTAAAATCATCAACCACAATGAGTATCTGACTCAGATCAAGATGAAAATAATCAATAATTTCTTTTACGGCAATTCCTGAGTTATTCATGTAAGTCATCGGTTTGACTAACATTATTTTATTATTGCCAACTTTTTTTGAGCCGATGAGATATTCTCCTTTCCCTTCAGAGAGGATAATATCCATTTTTGAAGCTACAGCATTGATGACTGCAAATCCGATATTATGTCGAGTGTTCTCGTATTCATTTCCGGGATTACCAAGTCCAATAATAATTCGCACAAATGAATAGCTAATCTATTGTTTTTTTTCTTCTTTTGTAGGTGCAGCAGTCTTGGTTGCTGCAGCGACTTTCGCTGGGGCTTCGGTTTTCTTTTCAGGTGCTGCTGCGCCTTCTTCACCCTCTTCAACTTTCTTGCCTTTTCCGATAACTTCAGGTTCAACTGTTTCTTCAACTGCCACAGCTTCAGGTGTCGGTTCTTTTTCAACTGTCGGGGGCATAACGCCAACGATGGAACTATTCTCGCTCTCGAGGATAGTCACATGCTCAATCTTCAAATCGGAAACGTGAATAAAACTGTTGATCTTCAGATTCTCAACATTCACCTCGATGTGGTCGGGGATATCTTTTGGAAGACATGAGATTTTCAATCTATGAATAATTTGTTGTAAGATACCACCTTCACGTACCCCAACAGATGTTCCGCCTGTCACTATTATCGGAATTTCTAACGTTATTTTTTCATCCTGTCGTAATCCTTGAAGATCAAAATGAATCGGTTTATCAGTCACCGCATCATATTGAACGTCGCGCAGGATACAATTTTGATCGGTTCCATCATTCAGTTTCAGATTGATGATATTGGTTTCGGAAGTATATATCAATGGTCTTAGACTTTTTTCTGTAACAGTGATTGGTACATTTTTCTCGCCATGGATGTAATACACACCTGGAACTAGCCCCTGGCGTCGGAGAATGTGAGTATGCTTGCCAAGCTGTGTTCTGACTTCAGCATCTAAATTTATTTCACGCATGATGTATCCTTTTCTTATCCTTTATCAATGTCGAATAATGAGCTTATGGATTGATTATTAAAAGCTCGTAATATTGCTTCTCCGAATAAATCTGCTACGGAGAGTATTTCAATCTTGCCTGTTTTCGTATATCTACTATCGAGTGCAACTGAATCTGTTACGTAAATTTTTGTTACATTGGTTTCTGAAATTCTATTTAATGCTTCACCCGATAATATCGGATGAGTACAAGCACCATAAATCTCGTTCGCTCCTGCATTTCTTAGTGTATTGACCGCATTACAGAATGTTCCGGCTGTATCGATCAGGTCATCGACAATAAGAATGTTGTGCCCTTCTACATTACCAATAATTGTCATCTCTTCGATCTGGTTTGGTTTAGGTCTGCGTTTGTCAATCAATACAAGACTAGCATCTAAACGTTTTGCAAACGCACGCGCCATTTTTATTCCACCGACATCCGGCGATACAACTGCCAGATCAGGAATTTTTTTATTTGCAAAGAACGTAATATACACTGCTGATGAATATAGATGATCAACAGGTATATCAAAGAAACCTTGGATCTGAGGTGCATGTAAATCCATCGTGATCACTCGCTCAGCACCAGCTACGGTAATCAGGTTTGCCATTAGTTTTGCCGTGATCGAAACCCTTGGCTGATCTTTCCTATCTTGCCGGGCGTAGCCAAAGTATGGAATAACCGCGGTGACTCGTCGTGCCGATGCTCGCTTCGCTGCATCGAGCATTATCAGAAGCTCAATCAAATTCGAAGTGGGAGGATTGGTCGACTGTATTATGAAAACATCGTCGCCCCGGATATTTTCGTTGTATTTTACCCATATTTCACCATCACTAAAATTTCTAACATCGCACTTGCCAAGGGCTATACCTGCTTTTTTGGCAACCTTGTCAGCAAGTCCGGGATTCGACCTTCCAGAAAAAAGCTTAAGCTCAGACATTCAAGAATATTTGATAGGATAGTGAATTTTTCTGAATTAGCCGCAAAGCTTTAAAAAATCGAAGCTTTCGGTTAATAAGTTTGCTATAAATATACATAAAATCTAAAAATCTTGCAAGGTGTTTTTTCAGAGGATGGTTTTTTAACTAATTTTATTATTGGGTGCTTCCAATAAATGTTATTGAAAAAATCAAAGATTTTGAAAGCACTTTGAACAATAAAGTGTTTTTTGAAAAAAAAGAGTGCTTGGCAAGCGCCCTAATTAAGAGAAATCATCATGCCTTATTTTAAAAAGAGCATCTTCTTTACATCCACAAAGTTTTTTTGTTCACTTCTTGCTGAAAAGCGATATAAATATACACCTGAGCTATTACTATTGTCTTTTATGAGATTGCTCGGATTGAATTCTATCTGATGCAGCCCAGCTTCCATCGGTTTGCTATCAAGAAGTGAAGCAACTTCCTGCCCCAGCAGGTTATAAATCTTAACTGTGACTTGTGCATCAACGGGAAGCGCGTATTCAATCACAGTCGACGGATTAAAAGGGTTAGGATAATTTTGCTTCAGTGCAAACTCTTTCGGAATAATTTTCGATCCTTCAGCTTTAATTATTATGGATTTGATTGAAGAGTCAGATATTTGAAGCGAGTTATCACCTTGCGTGGTTGATTGATGTAAACGCTTACCCGTGTTTGCATCTATCAAAGACAATGACCGTATCGAAGGTTGTTTAATCTTCCAATTGATAGTGATCGGATATGCGGAGCTCTGAAGTTTGATCGTCAAGCATTTCGATTCAACAGGCAATAATTCAATCATATTGTTCGATGTGAATCGTACATCGAAAATTCCATTCGGCGGCTGTGGAGGCAGCTCGTATCTTTCTTTTGATATGGATACATTTGTAGCATCCCCGAAGTACAATACCTGCTTATATCCATC
>Ga0315292_10000218_pt1 | contig 24467 bp, 20 predicted proteins | sample YL17G13_0_MG_FD_204029 | JGI IMG/M metagenome (GOLD analysis project Ga0315292, IMG submission 204029) | Sediment microbial communities from Yellowstone Lake, YNP, Wyoming, USA - YL17G13_0 | ecosystem: Environmental > Aquatic > Freshwater > Lake > Sediment | place: USA: Wyoming | collected... | reverse complement strand
ACCTGACGTTCGATGTCTCGGTGTCCGGCGTGTCGACCGTGACCAGGCACGTGCGGACATCGGCCGCGACCGTCTTCTCGGCCTCCTGCGCCGCCGTGGCTGCGGGCGCGAAAGTGACCGTCGAGGGCCTGCTGTCCGAGGGGAACATCGTCGAGGCGTCGAGGGTGACCATCGTGCCGGCGCCGCCCACGCCCACGCCGACGCCGATCACGTTCAGCGGCACGGTGGCCGCGATCATCAGCGGCTCGTGCGGCGGGAAGAACCTGCTCTTCTACGTCAGCGTGACCGGCATCACCGGCGTGACCAGGTTCGTGCAGACGTCCGCGTCGACGTCGTTCTCGCCCGCCTGTGCGGACGTGATGGTCGGGGCCAAAGTCTCCGTGGAGGGGACGCTGCCGAGTGGTGAAACCGTCGCGGCTTCCCGGGTGACCGTCGTGCCGGCGTCGTCCACGCCGATCACGTTCACGGGGACCGTCGGGGCGCTGACGGGCGGATCGTGCGGCGCAGGAAACCCTGCGTTCAACGCGACCGTGTCGGGCGTCTCGACGATCACCAAGTACGTGCGCACGTCGGCGTCGACGGTCTTCTCGCCGTCGTGCACGGCGGTGGCCGTCGGCGCGAAGGTCACGGTGGAAGGCCGGCTGTTCGAGGGTAACGTCGTCGAGGCCACCAAGGTCACGGTGGTGGAGGTGTCGAAGGTCACAGTGACCGGCACCATCTCCGGGTTCGTCGCCACGTCCTGCCCGGCCCTGACGTTTACCGTGAGCGTCACGGGGGTGACGCCCACGACGACGACGGTTCAGACGTCGTCGTCGACGGCCTTCACGCCAGGATGCACGCCGTTGAAAGACGGCGACAAGGTGAAGGTCGAGGGCACGAAGCCGGCCGGCACGCTGCTGGCGACCTCGATCACGAGGTACTGAACGGCACGCTCCGCTGATAAACTCTGACCTCCCGGCGGGGACCTGTCCCCGCCCAAGGAGGGTCCCGTGGAGTTCCTGAACTTCGTCCTCATGTTCGTCGCCGCCTGGATCGTGCTGCGCAAGCCCGAGAAAGAGCGGCTCGCCTTCCGCCTGCTCGTCACGAGCGTCGTCATTATGGTCGCGCTGTTCTGCCTGGCGACCCGCACCGCGCTGCTGCCGGGCGTCAACTACTAGCCGGCGGGCCGGCAGGAGGGCGATATGAGACGAGATCTGATTTACACGCTGCTGGCGGTCGCGGTGCTGGTGCTGGCGATTGTGCCCATCGGCACCGCCGTGTTCGTGCTGGGGTTCATGGACGGCGACTCGCCGTGCGTCATGTGCTGGGAACAGCGCACGGGGATGGCGATCGTCGCGCTCGTCGGGCTCTTCATTCTTCGGTACGGGCCCCGGCCGAAGTACATCGGCCTGTCCGTGCTGGTCGGCGCCTGGGGACTCTTCATGGGCATGCGCCACGTCGGCATGCACGGGGCGCGCGACGTGGGGCAGGGATTCAGCCTCGAGATTCTCGGCGCGCACACGTACACGTGGGCCTTGTTCATCTACTGGGTCTGCATCGTCACGATGGGCGTGCTGCTGACGATGCTGCGCGAGCCCGAGCTGCAGGCCGCGCCGCGCCGGCTGCGCGCGCTCGAGTCGGCGGCGATGATCGTGTTCCTGGTGGTGATCGCCGGCAACATCGTCCAGGCGTTCGCCAGCACCGGGCCGCCGCCCTATGTCGGGCAGAGCGATCCCATCCGCTTCTCGTTCAATCCGCGCCACTGGGTGTGGTCGCTCGAGGAGTACTCGTCTGCGCCCGTGTCGCTGCGGGGGCGGTGGGCGAGCGAGAAGCCCGACGTGAGCGTGGCGAACATCGACCCGGCGTCCGGGCCGCTGGCCGGCCTGCCGGTGCTCGCCGTGAAACGCCAGGCGCGGATCTCGGTCCCGTTGAACGGCACGGTGACGGATCTCGCCTACGACGCGGCCGGCGACCGCTTCCTGGTGACGACGCAGCAGGGCATCTACCTGCTGGACGGCGCGCTCGGGCGCACGCTGCGCTACACGATCGTCGACCCCGGGTTCGCTGTGGACCTGGGACGCTTCGCGGGCGCCGCGTTCCTCGACGCCTCAACCGTCCTCGCGGTGGGCGAGAACAAGAGCTTCGTCGTGCTCAAGGAGAACGACAAGGCGGATGCGGACAAGAACTTCCGCTTCTTCCTCGAGTCGTTCGACAGGTTCGACGAGGTGTTGCGTTCGAGGTTCGGGACCGTGCGGGCCCGTATGATGTACACGATGTCGGCCGCGTTCGACCCGGCGACGAAATCGATCTACACGGTCACCGTGCCGAACTCGAAGGTGAAGCGGCTGGTCGTGTCACGCTTCGACAGGCGCGACATGACGCTGTCGGAGGAATTCGCTCCCACGCTCGCGCCGGGCGCCGGGCTGAGGTTCTCCGGCGAGAAGCGGTCCCTGGACGAGCTGTACATCACGGGCGCCGCAGTGGCGGACGGCCGGTTGTACGCCATCAGCGCGGCGCATGGGGTGCTGCTGACGATCGACCTTGCCTCGCACGCCGTGGTGGCGGCCCACCGCATCGCGGGCCTCGAGCGCCCGGTGGGCCTCGCGATCCGGGGCGGGGAATTCTACGTGGCGGACGCCGACGGATCGATCCGCGTCGTCGAGCGGCCATAACATTCGCGCGAGGAAGGTGCCCCATGCCGGTTCGTGGAGTTCGTGGAGCCATCAGCGTCGAGGCCAACACCGCGGAGGCCATCGGTGCGGCGACGGCCCGGCTTCTGGTGGCGATGAGCGAGGCGAACGGCATCGAGCCGGCCGCAATCATCTCGGCGTTCTTCACCGTCACGACGGATCTGAACGCGGCGTTCCCGGCGGCGGCGGCGCGGGCGCTCGGGTGGCTCGACGTGCCCCTGCTCGACGCGCAGGAGATCGAGGTGCCGACCGGGATGCCGCGCGTCATCCGCGTGCTGCTGCACGTCGAGACCGACCGTGCGCGCCACGACATGCAGCACGTCTACCTCGACGAAGCCGTGGCGCTCCGGCCCGATCTCCACCAGATGCCGCGCTGAACCATGGCAGCACGCCCCCTTACGCACCGGCCGCCGTTTCCGGCGAGGCTTCGGCATCTCGCCGGATGCACGATCGGCATTGTCGGGGCCGGGCAGGTCGGCGGGTCGCTCGTCCAGCGGCTCGGATTGATGCGCCCCGCGATGACGGTGATCGCGACTGACCGGAACGCCACGCTCGCCGCGAAGGTCCGTCGTCACGCACGCTGGCGCCCGTCGATTGAATCAGTCATCGTCGAGAGCGATCTCGTGGTGCTGGCGGTCCCGGCGCCTACCATCGTGCGCCTGCTTCGCGAGGTCGCCCGCTACGCCGCGGGTCGCCGTTCCCGCCGCCGCCTGCTCGTGCTCGACACCGGCACGATCAAGGGGCCGGTGATGGCAGCCGCCGCGGAGTATGCCGACAGGTTCGACTTCGTCGGCCTGCATCCGATCGCCGGCGTCGAGCGGAACGGCTGGCCGTCGGCGCGGGCGGACATGTTCGAACGGCAGACGGTGATCTACTGCCCGGCGGCGCCGAGAGCCACCGCCATCGCCCGGGAGTTCATCAGGCTGATCGGCGCGCATCCGGTTCCGATGGAGCCCGGCGTCCACGACGCCCGGGTGGCCGAGGGGATCGGGCTGCCCCACATCGTCGCGTTTGCCGCCACGGGTGCGGTCGCGGGGACGCCGGCGCATCGGCTGCGCGCGGGGTCGTGGCGGTCGCTGACCCGCGTGGCCGTCTCCGACCCGACGATGGTGGCAGGGTTCCTCGCGGGCAACGCCGGCGCGCAGTTGCCGGTCCTTCGCCGGTTCCAGGCCCGGCTGGCCGAGATCGAGCGGCGGCTGGAGGATGGATCGGTCGCGCGCCTCGAGCGGCAGCTTCGGGCCTGGCAATCCGACGGACGGCGCCCTCGATAGCCGGAGTCACGCATGTCCATTGTCTTCTTCGGAGATCGCTTCGTCGACGAGGCCGACGCGCGCGTGCCGATGACCACCCACGCGCTGCACTACGGCACGGCCGTCTTCGAGGGCATCCGGTCGTACGGCGATGGCAGCCGCGCCACGCTGTTCCGCCCGCGCGAGCACTTCGAGCGCCTGCTCCGCAACGCCGCGTGGCTCGAGATGCGCGTGCCGTGGGACGCCGCCGCGCTGACGGACTTGACATGCGAGTTGCTGCGTCGGAATGGCTACTTCGACGATCGCTACATCCGGCCGCTCGTCTACAAGACCTCGACGACGATTGGCGCCGGGCTGCCCGAAGGCGAGGCGCTGGCAATTGTGGCCGTGCCGATGCCGCGAGGGGCGGTGCTGCGGCCGGCCGCGACGGCGGGGTTCTCGCGCTGGCACCGGTTTCCGGCGACGACCTGCCCGACCGGCGCGAAGATCACCGGGTTGTATGTGAACTCGTCGATGGCGCGCGCCGACGCGATCGCGCGCGGATTCGACCAGGCCGTCACGCTCAACGACCGGGGCGAGGTCGCCGAAGGGTACGGCGCCAATCTGTTCGTCGTGCACGGGTCGGCGGTCCGCACGCCGCCGGCCGACGCCGACATCCTCCCGGGCATCACGCGCGCGACGCTGCTGAGCTTCCTGCGCGCGCAGCCGGATCTCGTGGTGTCGGAGTCGCCGCTGAGGCCGGACGAGCTGGCCAGCGCTGACGAGATCTTCCTGTGCGGGACGGGGATGGAGATTCAGCCAATCGGCAGCCTCGAGGGCGCGGCCATTGGTGACGGAACCGGGCGCGGTAGGGTGGTGGCGCGCGCGGCCGCATGGTATCGGGCCGTCGTGACCGGCGTTGGCCCGGTCGATCCGGAGTGGCTCGTCCGCCTCTGAGGCCGGGGTCGGGCCCGACCCCATGCGGCGGATCCTGGAGGACGCATGTTCGGCCCCTACGTCCACGACATCGATCCGATCATCGGCACGGTGGTGGGCGTCCACCTGTGGTGGTACGGGCTCAGCTACTCTCTGGGATTCCTCAACGCGTATCTTTCCATCCGACGGCGGACGGACCTCGCGCTGACGCGCACGCAGGTGCTGGACCTGGCCATCCTGCTCAGCCTGGGCGTGCTGATCGGCGGCCGTCTGGTGATGGTCTTCCACTCGCGGGCGTTCTTTGCTCTGCATCCCGAACTCATCGCCTCGCTCTGGCTCGGAGGCATGGCGACGCATGGGCTCCTCATCGGGGGATTCGCGGGCGTTACGGCCTTCTGCCTGTTGCACCGCCAGCCGTACCGCGTGATCTTCGACGCGCTGGCCGTTCCGACCGCCGTCATCCTCGCCTGCGGCCGGATTGGCAATTTCATCGACGGCGAAATTGTAGGGTTCGTCACGACCGTACCGTGGGCCGTCCAGTTTCCGAACGCCGAGGGTTTCCGCCATCCGGTCGTGCTGTACGACGGACTGAAGAACCTCCTGATCATCCCCGCGCTGCTGATGGTGCGGCGCCGCGGCGCTCCCGCCGGACGCGAGGCGGCGGTGTTCCTGTTCCTCTACGCGTTCCTGCGGATCTTCATCGATCTGTTCAGGGAGTATCCCCAGACCCTGGTCGGGCTGCCGGCGGGGCAGGCGTTCAACGTGTTCTTCACCGTGATTGGGACCGCACTGTTTGTCCGCAGCTACATGCGGAAAGGCGAGCCGCCGGCAGCCGCGCGCGAGCGGCCGCCGCACGCCGACGGCGCCCGGGCGCTCGTCTGGCGCGCCCTCGTCTTCGCGTGCGTCGTGCTGTTCGCGCTGATCATCCCGAGCGATGGTCTACGCGACGTGCCGAAGGTGTACGGCGCCCGCCACCCTGGCCTGACCTACACCTCGCTCTACATCCCGCTTCCATAGGGGTCGGGACACACCGGGTCGGGGTCGGGTCGGATTACAGACAGCGTCCGTCGCCGATTACGAAAATGTCATTCAACTTAGCCTACGGGAGGACGATGACAATTCTGTCGTCGTCTGAAGCACCTGCACATAATCCGTCCCGACCCCAGGGGGGTGTGTCCCGACCCCGCTAGGAGAGCTGCGCGCGCAGGTGCTGGCGGCGCTCTTCGCTGACGAACGCGGTGTCGATGGCGTTGCGGGTGAGCGTGGCGAGGTCGTCCGGGCCGAGGCCGAGCGGCTCTTCGATCGCGTCGAAGGTCTGCCGCACGCTGAACGGCCCGAACATCAGCGGATCGTCGGTCGAAATGGACACGAGCAGGCCCTCTTCGAGGAACTGCTTCAGGGGGTGCTCCGCAATCCGGACGAACCCCATCCGGTGATTCGACACCGGACAGCACTCGATCCCGATGCCCCGCGCCTTCATCAGGTCGCGGGCCTCGCGGGATCCGGCCAGCGAGGTCCCGTGTCCGATCCGCTGTGCACCAAGACGCTCGACGGCTTCGACGACGATCTCGGGTGGCGCGTCGGCGTAGTGGGGCGGCACGCCCTGTTCGCCGGCGTGCACCGTCAGCGGCACGCCGGCGTCCCGCGCGGGCGCCAGCGCCGCTTCGAACAGGCGCGGCGGAAACGGCACCTCCGGGAACCCGGCGATGTCGAGGCCGACTGGCCGGTCGGCCGTGTGCAGCCTGGCCGCGAGGGCTGCGACGAGGGGTGCCTGGCGCTGGACCGGCGGCGCGCTCGCGTCGCCGAGCCCCTTCTGTCGGCTGAAGGCGAGGATGAACGTGCCGCTGATGGCGCGCTCGGACCACGCGCGATCGACGCCGTGCAGCAGAGCGTCCGCGATCTCATCGATGGGCGCCTTCAGGTGCTCCTGGTAGCTGAACGGCGATCCGCGCAGTTCGGTGTGCAGGCTGCCGGCGTTGGCGCAGTCGAGCAGTTGATCGTAGACCGCGAGTTCCAGGTCTTCGAGCGACCGCAGTACGGACAGCGGCAGCCCGAACGAATCGACGAAGTGCGCGAACCCGCCTGGCGTGACGAACCCGGCGGCGATGTCGCGGTAGTAGCGCCGGATCTGATCGGGGTCCTGCGGGTCGATGCCGGCGACCACGGTGCCCGCCCGCGTCCGCACCTCAGTGATGCCGTGCGTCGCGGCGAGCCTGGCGATCAGCCCCGGCCGGATCCCGGCCTCGAAGTGACGATGCAGCTCAATGGTCAATGCGCGGCCTTCCGGAGCGGCGTCTCGTTCCAGATCCGTGTCATCAGCAGCGCGCCGCAGACCGCGAACGGGATGATGATCCACGTCCACGCGCCCCAGCCGTACGTGTCGAGGGCGCCGCCGAGCGCAAAGCCGGTCAGCCCTGACGCGATGTACTGCACGCCGTCGCAGATGCCCGTCACGGTGGCGGCGGCCTTGGTGCCGCCAAAGTCCATCGCCGAGGTCGCCGACAGCATGCCGTGCACGCCGAAGATCCACATGCACGTGAACGGAATCATCAGCGCCGCCAGCACCGGCGACGTGACGTACCCGAGCAGCAGGAGGGCGATGATCTGGCCGATGTAGAAGATGAACGCTACCGGCGGCCGCCGCGACTGGAAGACACGGTCCGAGAGGTACCCGCACAGCAGACCGCCGAGGATGCCGCCCACGGTGATGCCCGTCGACGCGAGCGAGAAGAGCATCACGCCCGCCGTGATGTGGTGCACTTCCTTCAGGAACGGCACGTACCACAGCAGCACGCCCTGGCGGACGAACCCGGTGCAGAACTCGGCGACGATGATCGTCAGGATCACCTTGTTGCTGAACACGCGGCGCACGAGGTACGCGAAGTCGACGGGCGTGTCCTTGTCTGCGTCCTTCGACGTCGCATCACCGGTATCGAGATCCGGGAAGCCGGCCTGCGACGGCCGATCCTTCACCATCACGTAGTCCACGACGGCCATGACCGCTATCGCCGCGGAGGGGATGAGGAACACCCAGTACCAGGCCATCGACGCGAGGATCCAGCCGCCCACGGTCAGCGCGAGGAAGTACCCTGACGCGATCATCATCCCGAACACGCCGCCGAACATGCCGCGTTCCTTCACGTGGAACCACGGCGCGTTCACCTTCACCACCGACAGCGCGCCGAACGACTGGAAGTACTGGTTCACCGCGTAGAGGAGCGACATCCCGAGGATGACTTTCGTCTGCCAGCCGTTGAGGAACAGCAGCCCGATGATGAGGTTGAGGATTGACGCGCCGACGGCCCCGATGATGATCGCCTTCTTGCCGCCGATGCGATCGGCGAGCGGGCCGTTGAACGCCACCGACAGCGCGTAGGTCCAGAACCCCGCGGTCGCGATCATCCCGAACTCCGCCTTCGACCAGTGGAACTGCTCCATCATCGAAGACGAGGACACATTCAGGTTGTACCGGCCCATGTAGAAGGTGGCGTAGGTCAGGCCGAGCGGGAACCAGTTCATGAAGCGGCGCTGGCGATAGGCCGCCGAATGGTTCATCGGGTTCGCCATGATGTGTTACCTCGTGCGGACCAGTACCAGAAGCCGTCCCAACGCGTTGGCGTAGCGCTCGCGCAGCACGAGCGGATCAGTGGATTCGGGCTCGTTCGGCATCGACACGAACGGCACGCGCATGCCGCCGACGTCGAGCCAGCCGTCCGGCGCGCCGCCGGTGATCGCGTCCCAGTCGTTGTCGCGGAAGAAGCCGAGCATGTCGCGGTCGGGCACCTTGTGGAAGAGGATCGACTCCTCCTGGCCCGGCTTGTAGCGCGAGTTGTTGCGGCGGAACGACTCCTCGAACGATACCTTGATGTAGAGGATCGCGCCGCGGCGCAGGATGGCCGGGTCGAACCGCTCGAGGCTCTCGCGAAACCCGTCGTCCACGCCCCGCGCGAACTCGATGAGCAGCGTGCCGTCCGCGTAGAACGCGGGGTTGGCGAGGTACTTCTGCGCGATGGCCGCGTTGAACTGATCGACCAGGCCGCCCCGGAACTTCGGCGTCGTGATGTTGTAGCCCTCGGCCGTGCGCTCGGACACCCGTCGCGCCTCGCCGCGCGCCTCGCGCCGGTCGTCCTCGACGCAGGCGTCCCACAGCCAGGGGAAGTCGTCGATCTCCTCGAAGCGGCCGATGCCGAACGTGCGGGCTCGCTCCTCGGCCGGGCACTTCTTCATGAAATCGATGAACTCGCTCTTCCCGCCCGCCGGCCTTCCCAGGACGAACAGGTGCTCGAAGATGCCGGCGCCTCCCGCGCTCATCGCGCCGACGCCTTCAGCGCCCAGAGCGTGCCGAGGGCGGCGGCGTATCGCGCTTCGAGCACTGCCGGGTCGGTCGACTCCGGTTCGTTGTTCATCGTCACGAACGGCACGCGCACGCCGTTGAATGCGAGCCAGCCCGACGGCGCGCCGCCGGTCAGCGCCGCCCAGTCGTTGACGTCGTAGAAGTAGTCGTAGGTCTCGCGCGGCACCATGTGCGCCAGGATGGAGTGCTTCAGCTTCTCCTGGTAGCGCGCCATGTTGCGCCGCCACGATTCCTCGCGCGACACGTTGATGTGGAAGATCGCGGCCGGCGCGAGAACCTCCGGGGCGAGCATGCCCAGCGCGCGCCGGAAGCCATCGGCGCCGCCGCGGGCGAACTCGATGAGCAGGGTGTGGTCGCGGTAGAAGTCCTCGCGCGGGAGGTACTGACTGCCAATCACCTCGTTGAACTTGTGCATGCACCAGTCGAAGAGCTTGGCGCCCTTGGGCGCCATCCCCGGGTTCCCGGGCATGTACTCCTCGGTGTAGAGCCGCTCGTAGCCGGCTTTCACCCAGAGGGCATCGTCTTGAAACTTCTCCCACAGCCAGGGGAAGTCGTCGACCTCCTCGAAATCGCCGATGTGCAGGCGCTGGCGCCGCATGTCGGCGGGCGCGTGCTTCAGGAAGTCGATGAATTCGGACTTGCCGCAGGCCGGGCGTCCGAGGACCAGCAGGTGCTTGAAGATGTCGCTCATGGCGTCCTCTATCCTACTTCGCCGCGGCCAGCTGGATGACGAGCGTGCGGCCGGCATTCGCCTTGTTGAACGCCGGCACGTCCTTCTCGATGACCACCGAAAACGCCGCCTGCGCCGTGGCCAGGTCCTTCTCCAGCATGTCGAGCACCTGCATCGCGCTTTCTGTCGGGCGGAACTCCGCGCCGCCCGCCACGTCGCCCGCACCCGTGCCGATGACGCCGTTCAGCCAGACGAGATTCATGTAGACCTTGTAGGCCTCCACGTACCACTTGTCGTCGCTGTGCATCTCGGTGCGCGTGACCAGCATCAACTCGACGTCCATCATCTTCTTGTCAAGATCGCGCAGCGCCTGCTCGATCGGCTTCTTGCCGGCGTTCGCCTTCAACAGGTCTTCAACTTGCTTCCGCATCACCTCGAGCCGGTTGATCATCCCGGCCGAACTGTTCAGCCCGTCGCGGACCCGCAGCTGGGCCCGCACCGACGCGGTCAGGTCGTCGGCCGACGCGCTGATGTCCGGGTCCTTGAGGATCTCGAACGGCCGTATGTAGCTGACGTTCGTACCACCCACGGTGATCCTGGCGGTGTATTTCCCGGGCGCGGCCAGCGGACCGACGCGCACCGCCTGCTGGATGCCCCAGTGCTGGATCGTCCGGGTGTCGCGGCCCTTGAACCGCGCCTCTTCCCAGATGTGCGGGTTGTCAGGCGGAATCGTCCGCAGCTCGACCTGCAGCGGCGGCTCGTAGCGCAGGTCCCACGTCGCGCGGTTCAGTCCGGCGCGCGCCGGGCCGTCGAACGTGCGGACGACATTGACGCCGTCGAGGATATCGATCGTTACCCGTTCGCCCGCGCTCTGCAGCGTGTAGAGGAACTCCGCGCTGCCGGTCCGGCCCTCCCGGAAACCCGGCCGTGGCGCGTACAGGAAGATCGGCATCTCCGCCTTCACCTGATCCGCCTGCTCGAGGCGCGTGATGTCGCGCAGCACCCACAGGCCGCGCCCGTAGGTCGAGACGACGACATCGTGATACTGCGCCTGGACCTCGATCCAGCTCACCGGCGCGGCCGGCAGGCCGTCCTTGAACGGCGTCCACGACGCGCCGTCGTTCATCGAGTAGTAGAACCCGTTGCCCGTGCCGGCAAACAGCATCCCGCGGCGGTTCGGGTTCTCGGCCACCGTCAGCACGTAGGCGAGCGGATGGCCCTTCGGCAGCCCGTCGCTGATCCGCTGCCAGGTCTGCCCGTAATCCGCTGTCTTGTAGATGAACGGCTCACGGTTGTCCATCAGGTGGTAGTCCACCGCGACGTACGCCGTGCCCGCGTCGAAGCGCGACGGCTCGATGCGACGAATCGTGCCCCACACCGGCAGGCCGGTCACGTGCTTCGTGAGGTTGTTCCAGGTGCGGCCGCCGTCGCGCGTGTTCCAGATCAGGCCGTCGTTGGTGCCCGCCCAGATCAGGCCCTTCTGGATCTTCGACGGCGCGATCGCGAACACCACCTCGCCGTAGAACTGGCCGAGGTTGTCGCCGACGATACCGCCCGACGAGACGATGCGGGTCGGGTCCTGCGTCGACAGATCCGGGCTGATGACCGACCAGCTCTGGCCCTGGTTTTCGGTCTTGAAGATCACCTGGCAGCCGTAATACACCGTCTCCTTTTCGAACGGGTCGAAGGCGAGCGGCGGCGTCCAGTGACAGCGGTATTTCGTCTTGGTCGGCTCGGAGTCGAGCGTGTGGATCCACGGGCTGACCGACCGCGCCCGGCCCGTCCTGTTGTCGAAGCGCGTGATCTCGTTCGCGTAGCACGTCGACCAGATGACATCGGGATTGCCCGGCACGGGCATCGTGAAGCCGGACTCGCAGCCGCCGATGCCCTGCTGCCAGGGGATGCCGGCCGCGCCGCGGCCGCCACCGCCTCCACCTCCGCGCCCGCCGCCACCGCGCCCGCTCTGCGCGGCCGCGTACGACGGCACATTGGTCACCTGCACCGGTGAGGTCACCGGCCCGCGCATCGTGCCGTCATCCTGGCGGTTGCTGTAGATCCAGTAGGGGACCTGCTCGTCCACCGCCACGTGGTACGCCTGCGCGTTGGGCAGCGTGACATTCTGGAACGTCTTCGCATGGTCGCGCGTGAAGTTGATCCCCGCGTCGTCCGTCACGACCCAGTGGTCGCCGTTCTTCGGGTCGATCCAGATGTCGTGGCAGTCGCCGCAGCGGCCGCCGCCTGGCGGGAAGGTGAGCCCGCCGTCGGTGGAGCGGTGGAAGCTGCTGTTCGCGATCAGCACCTCGTCCGGATTCTGCGGGTTGACCTCGATGCGGATGTAGAAGCCCGCGCGGCCGATGAGCCGGCGGTCCCAGCTCACCGCTTTCCACGAATCGCCGCCATCGTCCGAGCGCCAGAGCGAGCCCTGGTTCGCCGTCTGGATGAGCGCGAACATCCGCTTCGCGTTGGACGGCGCGATGGCGACGTCGATCTTGCCGAGCGGCGATTTCGGCAGGCCGGGGTGCTCGAGCTTCTGCCACGTCGTGCCGCCGTCACGCGAGCGGTAGACGCCGCTGCCGGGGCCGCCGCTGAACATCGCCCACGTGTGCATGACGACGTCCCACGTGCCCGCGAGCAGCAGGTTCGGGTCCTGCGGATCGAGCGAGAGGCCCGAGCAGCCGGTGTTGGCATCCACGAACAGCGTGCGCTGCCAGGTCTTCCCGCCGTCGGTCGTGCGGAAGACGCCGCGCTCTTCCTGCGGGCCCGTCGTGCGCCCCAGCGCGCATGCGAACACAATCTCGGGGTTGGTCGGGTGGATGAGGACGCGACCGATGCGGCCGGTCTCCTTCAGCCCCATGTTCGCCCACGTCTTGCCCGCGTCCGTGGACTTGTACATCCCGTCGCCCATGACGTCGGCGTCGCGGATGGCCCACGCTTCACCCGTGCCGGCCCAGACGATGTCCGGGTTCGAGCGGGAGACGGCGATCGCGCCGATGGCCTGGACCGGCTGATCGTCGAAGATCGGCTCCCAGGTCTGGCCGCCGTCGGTGGTCTTCCACACGCCGCCCGACGCCGAGCCGGCGTAGTAGATCTGCGCGTTGCCCGGGATGCCGGCGATGGCGGAGAAGCGTCCCGCGCTGGGCGGTCCCACGTAGCGGAAGCGCAGCGGATCGACCGGCTGGACCGGCGGCTGTCCGCCGCCGGGCGGCTGTTGCGCGTAGAGGCCTGCGGCGATGGCGGAGGCGAAGAGGAAGGCGAGCGTCAGACGCAGGCGCCAGGCTGTGGGTGTAGGCATGTCCGTCACTCCAGGAGTCGGCTGAGGTGCGGATGATGATACAGCAGACGCCGAGGTCCGCGCCGCCGGTCTTACCGTTTGATCTCCAGCACCTCGACCTCGTACACGAGGGTGGTGTTCGGCGAGATCACGAACCGCTTCTCGCCCGGTTTCTGGGGCGACGTGTACCCGCCACGCCCGTACCCTGCCTGCCCCGACGCGATGACGGTGCGCGTCTCGCTCGCGCGCATGCCGGCAAGGGCTTCGTCCAGCGCCGGGTTGATCCGGCTCTTCCCGACGACGTACGTGAACGGCTTCGCCGCCGAGCCCGGCACCGGGCGGCCTTCGTCCTCGGAACCGGCGAACGGGCGGCCATCGAGGAACTGTCCCGTGTAGCGCGCCGTCAGCGTCTGGCCCGCTGCGGCCGGCTCGCCCTGGCCTTCGCGCGTGACCTGCACGAGCGCACCCCTGGGCGACGGTTTCGCCGCCGGCCACTTCTGCCGGATGATCGCGGCCTCGTCGCGGGCCTTCTTCTCGTCGGCCGCTTTCACGCGAGCCTCGGCCGCTTCGACCATCGCCCGGAACGTCGCGGTGTCGGTCTTGAACGCGCGGGCCTTCTCGCCGACGCGCACGATGCGCACGTGATCGATCCAGTCGCCCTGAACCGTCGCATTGACCACGTCCATGCCGCGGACGACCTCGCCGAACAGCGTGTAGTTGCCGTCGAGGTACGACCGGTCGCCCAGCGTGATGTAGAACTGGCTCGTGTTGGTGTGCGGGCCCGCGTTGGCCATGCCCAGCACGCCGGCCTTGCCGTGGCTGAGCGCCGGGATGATCTCGTTCGGGAACTGGTAGCCGGGCCCGGTCGAGCCCGCGGCCGCCATGCCCGCCTGGATGACATGTCCCGGCACGACGCGGTGCCAGATCGAGCCATCGAAGAACGGCGCGCCTGGCGGCAGCGCCTTGTTCGCGATCGTCCCTTCGGCGAGGCCGACGACACTGGCGACGGTCATGGGCGCGCGCTCGAACTCGAGCGACAGGGCGATCACGCCCTTGTTGGTGTGCAGCTCGGCGTAGAGACCGTCAGGGTAGGCAGGTCGCGCCCCCGATGCTCCTGACGTGGCCGGACGAATGAGGTAGTAAGCCTCCTGGCGCGGGCGGAAGAACTTCCATCCCTCGTCGGTGAGGTAGACGGGGTCCTCCGCCATGACGGTCACGTCCTGGCCGTTCCACTCCGGCACCGACGTCCTGGTGTTCAGTTCCATCGCAAGGTACGCGCCGCGGCGCAACGGCTTGGGCGGCGCGTTCGGCTCGCGCTGGGCCGACCGCATGTCGATGGACGGCCCGAGGCCGTGGCCGTGGTTGCCGAGCGGGTGCGAGTAGATCTGCGCCGTGATCCCCTTCGCCGTCATCTCGGCCATCGTCTCGGCGTGCACCTCTCCGGCCGGCTTGCCGGGGCGCGAGATGCGCGCCATCGCGTCCTGCAGCGCGTTGGTGTTCGCCATCGCGCGCTTCAGGCCTGCCGGCGCGTCGCTCTCGCCCTCGCGCAGCACGTAGGCCATCTTCTGCCAGTCGCTCGCCAGGCCCATGTAGTTCAGGCCGAAGTCGAGGTGGACGACATCGCCCGCCTCGATGACCGTCGCCTCCGGGGCGACCGCCAGGAACCCGCGGGACGTGCCGCCGGTGCCTCCGCGGCGCTGGACGCGCAGATCGGGCTGGAACCACGGCACGAAGCCCGCCGCGTGCGACTGCGTGTAGAGCCACCGCCGGACGTCGCCGGCCGTGGTGACGCCCGGCGTGATGACCTCGTTCGACAGCGCCCGGCGCGCGAGGAACTCCGTCCACTCGACCAGCAGCCCGTAGTGCGGCAGCTCGTCGGCCGTGCGCGTGTCGAGGAACTCCTCGATGAGCGGCTCGGCCGACACGATCGTCTTCGCGGCCTCCGGGCCGATCGACTCGAGGATGAACCGATACGCGTCGTGCGTGAGGCTGCGCGTGACGCCGCGGCTCCCGCCGATGGCCAGGGCGATCGACGCGGGCGTGTACCTGGCGACCAGGTCGGCGAGCGCCTTGCCCTGCGCGGCGGGCTCGTTCGGCGACTCGAAGAAGCGCTGCACGTTCTCTTCGGCGTAGCCGGTCAGGGCGACGCGCGCGAGCCCGGCGTCTCCGCCGTCGGCGAAGACGAAGATGTCGCGCTTGCCGACGTGCGGGCGCGGCGGGGCGATGAGCGCGGTCAGCGGGTCGTCATGAAACTCCTCGTTGACGACCAGCCACATCCCGATCTTCCGGGCTCGCATCATGCGCAGCAGCATCTCGTAGCGGCGGGGCAGCCAGCTTTCGCGCACCGCGAGCTGGCGGGCCATCGGCAGCGGCGAAGGCGGCGCCGTCAGCGACAGCGCCGCGGCGGCCGGCGGCGCGGCAACGGGCGCCTGGGCCGTGGGCGCGGCGACGGCCCAGAAGCACACGAGCACAAGCACGACGATCAGGCCGGTCAGGGGCCGGCTGCGGTGCACACACTGCATGGCGATACCTCGGGTGCGCATTCTACACGGGAGGCGCCCGGTGGCGCCCGCGCACGGTGGCGCCCGCGCACGGTGTAGTATCCTCCCACTCGTCGCGTGGCACGTTCGCGCGCCGGCCATGAAGGAGTCGCCATGAGGTCTCGCCGAGCCGTTCTTCCGCTGCTTGCCGTCCTGGCGGTCGCCGCCGCCTCGACCGTTCACGTGTCGACGCAGGCCGGCCCGGCCGCTCAGGGCAGCACGCCTCCCGCGGTCACCGATGCCGGCCCGGCCAGCGTCCTGCGCGCGCCGGCCTACCGCAACCTCGGCCCGGCCCGTCAGAACGGCCGCGTGCTGCACGTGATGGTCGACGAGCGCAAGCCCTCGACTTTCTACGTCGTGCCGTCCACCGGCGGCCTCTGGAAGACCGTGAACAACGGCACCACCTTCGCGTCGGTGCTGCCCGACGCGAGCATGGTCAGCATCGGCCACGCGGCGCTCGCCCCGTCGAACCCCGACATCGTCTGGGTGGGGACCGGTGACGCGGCATCTGGGCGGATTCCTCTGCGCGGGTTCGGCGTCTGGAAGTCGACCGACGCGGGAAAGACCTGGGCCCACATGGGCCTGACCGAGACGCGGCACATCGGGCGCATCGCAATCGACCCGCGCAATCCCGACATCGTGTATGTGGCCGCCGTCGGGTACCACTTCACGAACGGACCTGATCGCGGGCTCTACAAGACGATCGACGGTGGCAAGACGTGGGCGAAGGTGCTGTTCAAGGGCGACCATGTTGGAGTCGTGGACGTCGTCATCAATCCGAAGAAGCCGGACACCGTCTTTGCGGTGACCTACGACAAGCAGCGCACGCCATCGAACTTCGACGAGGGCGGCCCGGAAACGGGCATCTACCGATCGACCGACGCGGGCAAGACGTGGATGCGCCTGTCGGGTGGCCTGCCGTCCGGGAAACTCGCGCGATGCGGTCTGGCGATCTATCCGAAACAGCCGGCGATCATGTACGCCGTCATCGACAACCAGAACCCGCGGACGGCGGCAGCGCCCGCGGCCGCGCCGGCGGCGGGTGCGCCGGCCCAGGCAGCGGCTGCAACCCAGCGCCCGATCGGCGGCGAGGTGTACCGCACCGAGAACGGCGGCCAGACCTGGACGAAGATGAACGCGGCCGGGGAGAGCATCGGCGGCGGGAAGTGGTACGGCTGGATCTACATCGACCCGAATAACGACAAGACCGTCTACGTGCCAAACGTGAACATGTACCGGTCGACGGACGGCGGGAAGACGTGGGGCAAGAAGGGACCCGAGACCATCGCGCGGTCCTTCCACGTGGACTATCACGGGATCTGGATCGATCCGCGCGACTCGAACCACCTCATCCTCGGCAGCGACGGCGGCCTCGCCGTGTCGTGGGATTTCGGCGCCACGTGGGACGTGTTCGATCATCTGCCGCTCGCGCAGTACTACGCCATCGGCGTCGACATGGAGGAGCCCTACAACGTCTACGGCGGCCTGCAGGACAACGGGTCGGTGAAGGTGCCGTCCAACGGGCCCCGCGGTTCCATCACGCGCGACGACTGGACGATGGTCGGCGGCGGCGACGGCATGTTCAACGTCGTCGATTACGAAGACAGCCGGTGGCTCTACAACGCGTCTCAGCTTGGCGCCATCCAGCGGATCGATCAGATGACGGGCACGTCGCGATCGATCCGGCCCGTGCCGCCGCGCGGCACGCCGGCGTATCGCTTCCACTGGACGGCGCCCATCCACGTGTCACCGCACAACAGCCGGATCATCTACATGGGCGCGCAGGTGCTGCTGCGGTCCGTAAACCGCGGCGACGCCTGGCAGGAAATCAGCCCGGACCTGACGACCAACGACCCGGTGACGCTCACGGGCAACATCGAGTTCTGCACGCTGACGACGATCTCGGAGTCGCCGCTGACGCCAGGGGTCATCTGGACGGGGAGCGACGACGGGAAGGTGCAGGTCACGCGAGATGGCGGCGGACACTGGATCGACGCCACCGCCGCCGCGGCGGCGGCCGGCGCGCCGGCAGACTACTACGTGACGCGCGTGTTTGCCTCGCCCCACAAGGACGGCACCGCGTTTGTGACCAAGGCCGGTTGGCACCGCGACGTGTACGCGCCGTACGTCCTGCGCACCGACGACTACGGCAAGACGTGGACGTCGATCGCGGGCGGGCTGCCCGATGGCACGGTCTACGCGTTCGCGCAGGATCGGAAGAACGCGGATCTGCTCTTCGTCGGCACGGAGATGGGCGTCTTCGCGACCGTCGACGGCGGTAAGGCCTGGTTCCCGTTCGGCACCGGCTTGCCGCCCTACGCGCTCGTCAACGACCTGCTGATCCACCCGCGCGACGCCGACCTCGTCGTCGCGACGCACGGCCGCGGCCTCTTCGCGACCGACATCTCGTTTACGCAGGAGGTCACACCTGCGCTGTGGAACGAGGCTGCGCGGCTGTTTGCCATCGAGCCGAAGATCCAGTGGCCGCGGCGCGCGATCGGCGGCAGCATCGGCGGAGACCGGCAGTTTGTGGCGCCGAACGAGCCCGCCGGTCTGGTCATCAACTACTGGCTCAAGACCGCGGCGGCAGGCCCGGTGACCGTCCGGATCACTGATGCGGCGGGCCAGGCGGTGGCGCAGCTCCAGGGGCCGGCCGCGGCCGGCGTGCAGCGCGTGGTCTGGGAGTTTCAGCGCGTCTCCCAGACGCCGGCGGCGGGCGCGCCGGCCCAGGGCGGGGCGGCCCCCGGGGGCGGGGGCCGAGGAGGCATGCGACTTGCGCCGCCGGGCGACTACGTGGTGTACCTTGAGATCGGAGACAAGCAATGGTCGACGCGGGCCGTCGTGCGGCCCGCGCCCGATCGGCCGTGAGGCCCCGTCAATGAATATCGTTTACATCACACCGGTGCGGGCCGGCCATAAGAGCCTGTAGGAAAACAAATCGTGACAACTGTGTTTTCTGACAGGCTCTAACGCGGGCGCGCCCGCTGGAGAGACCGATGATCGCTGAGTTGTCGCTGATGGTGGCCCTGGCCGGCGCGCAGGCGCCGGCCGTGCAGGCTCAGGCCCAGGATCCGCCCAAACCGGTGATGGTGCAGGCGCCGTCGCTGAGGCCGGCCCCGACACCCGCGTCCGCGGCGCAGGCGCCCCTCACGCCGCCGCCGGCTCCGCTCATCGGGTTCTGGGAAAGCGAGGTCACCAGCCGCGGCGGCATCGGCACGGCGCTCTTCGTCCACGGCGACGGGTCGTGCGACTTCACGGTGACGATCAAAGTCGAGTTCAAGTACACCTATGACGGGGCGACCGGAAAGCTCGTGTTTGCGGCCGACGCGCAGGGCACGCCGGAGACGACGCTGGACACGACGCTGTCCGTGGACGCCTTCGTCGTGAAGCCGCCGGTGGGCACCGCCATCACGAAGACGCGCGTCGGGACGGCGCAGGATCCCGAGCGCCCGATCCTCGGCGTGTGGCGCTATCCGCATGCGAGCGGCGGCACTGCATGGGAGCGCTACCTCGCGGATGGCACGATGCAGTTCAGGCTGCCGACGAGCGAACGTCCGTCGACCTGCACGGTTACGGGTGATCGCCTGGCCATCACGTCGCCGCAGATGAAGACAGACGCGAAGTACGAGGTGACGGGCGCGCAGCTGCGCCTGTTCGGCACGGCGGGCGAGCCGCGCCTGTTCCGGCGCATCGACGGCGGCCGCTGGTACGGGAAGTCCGATTTGACGCCGGCGAAGTAGGGGGGCAGGGCACTGGGCTCTGACCCAAGTGTTGACGTGTCGTCATATTTCCGGCAAGTAAGTCCACATGGCTACAGCCAAGTCTTAGGAGCGGCTGCTCAAGGCGCCCGACCAGAGTTTCTTTCTGTTCGGCATGCGGGGCGCAGGCAAGAGCACGTGGTCACGGCAGGCGTTCCCGGACGCTCACCGATTCGATCTGCTGGACGAGGGATTGTTCCAGAGCTACCTGCGCGACGCCCGCCTCTTCGGTCGAGAACTGCTGCGTATTCCGGCGCGCCAGACGATCGTGGTGGACCAGGTCCAGCGGCTGCCCGCGCTCTTGAACGAGGTGCATCGGTTCATCGAAAGCCACCGCCACCGGTTCGTGTTGCTGGGATCGAGCGCCCGCAAGTTGAAGCAGGCGGGCACAAACCTGCTGGCGGGTCGCGCGGTGCGCCGGCTCATGTTCCCGCTGCTGCCACAGGAACTGGGCGCGGACTTCGATCTGGCGGAGGTGCTGCGGTTTGGCAGCCTGCCCGTGATCTGGCAGTCGTCGGCCAAGGACGAGAGTCTCGATGCCTACGTGCAGTTGTATCTCAAGGAGGAAATCCAGGCCGAGGCCCTGGTGCGGAATCTGCCGGGATTCGCGCGGTTCCTGCCCGCCGCGGCCCTGTTTCACGGGCAGGTGCTGAGTATGGCGGGATTGGCCCGCGACGCGGGCGTGGCGCGTACCACGGTCTCCGGCTATCTGGAGATTCTGGCCGACACGCACCTCGCGTGGTTGTTGCCGGCCTTCGATGGCAAGTTGCGGGTCAAGGAGCGGAAGCACCCCAAACTCTACTGGGCAGACCCCGGCGTGGTGCGGGCGGTGACGCGCGAGTTCCATCCGCCGGGCGGAGCGGAGCGGGGCGTGCTGCTGGAAGGCTGGGTCGGTGTCCTGCTGAGGGCCTACGGTGAATCCGGCAGCGGCCTGGGGCTGCGGCATGACGAGCTGTTCTACTGGGCACCGACCGAAGGTGGCACCGAGGTGGACTTCCTGATCAAGCGCGGCAAGGAATTCACCGCGATCGAGGTGAAGGCCAAGGAGCGCCTGTCCTCGCACGACTTCAAAGGCCTGAAGGCCATTGCCGCGCTGAAAGGCATCCGCCGTCGGCTCGTCGTGTTCCAGGGCGATCGTCCCTTTCGCACCGAGGACGGCATCGACGCGCTGCCCATCCGCGACTTTCTGCAGGAACTCGAAGCGAAGACTATCTGACCGCCACCTCTCCTTCTTGCGCCGCGTCGTCGGGCGGCCCCCCCCGAACTTCGCCGGCCAGTGGCAGTAGGGGCAGACGCCGTCGAGTTCGCGTCTCACGCAGCCGCCCGGGACGATCTCGCTGCGGGCCGCCCGCTCGAACAGATCGCTGCCAAGAGCCAGCCCGTAGACGACCGGCACGATCGCGCGGCCCTCGACGCGTGAGCGGTGCAGCGGGCACACGCGGCGATACGTGTGCACCAGCACGTTCAGCACGCCGAGCGCGACCAGCGTCGTCGTCGTGATCACCAGTGCGCGCAACGACCACGCGACGGCGGGAAGCGCAGTGTCGAAGATGCGGCGAGTCCGTGACTCCGTCATGGTGCCACCGCCCGGAGCCGGCAGTGCCAGCGCCGCAGGATGTCGTCGGTGGCCCCCCAGAAACCAACATTGTCATCGTTGGCGTATGAGGAGCGGGTGACCCATCCCGTGATCTGGACGCTCTGATCCATGAGCACGTCGATCGTCGGCGCGTTCGTGATCCAGGTCGACGTCACGCCCCCGTCGTCGCAACGGCCGTGACGTCGAGGCGAGTCCCGATCGGGACCGAATCGGGAGCGTGGGGGTTGCCCGGCTTCCAGGGCGTGCGACCGATCGCTGATTCCCGCTTGCGAGGGCAAGCGCCCCCGACCATGACGGGCGAAGACGACAGATCGACGATCCGGTCGAAGGCCCTGACTCACCACGGAGCGGGCTCCAGCGCCGCGAGGCAGGCGGCCGGATCCCCGCCGGTCAGAGAGCGGCGGTTGCATCGGTCCACCGCCGTACCGGAGCAGAGGTCGCCGGCGATGCCGTCTATCAGCGCGCTACCTGCCGTCTGATTCCGAGTCGTCCATCCGTCGGAGCGGAATGAAAGCATCGCGGACGTCCTGCCTGGCCTGTAGCGTGTAGATCACCCACGACCAGAACACGAGGTCCACGGACTTAGTGACCATCGTCGTGGCCTGCAGGAGGCTCCACTGGCCGGCCGCGAGGTCGAGGCGCGACCCGAGCAGCGCGGCCGCGCCGGGAATCGTCAGCAGATCGATCCCCGCGCCAACCGCGGTGATCCAGGCGATGACGAGCATCACCAGTCGTGCCCAGGGGCGGCGGTGGCTGAGCGCCTCGAGCACGAGCAGGGCGAGCCCCAGCAGCAGCGCGACGACGGCGATGCCCGCGATGAGCGTGACGTCCGGCGTCGTCCCCTGCATCGCGCGGCGGATGACGGGCGCGTGCCGCAACCACTCCACCACGTAGACCGCCGCGGCGAGCCCCGCCACGGATTGGATGGCGAACCACACGATGAACCAGCCCCGGATTCTCCGGAGCGCAACGTCGATGGCGTCCATGGGTCCTCCGCGGGGGGCGACGGCCTACTGCGACCCGTCCTCCGGCCCGCCCGCGGCGTCGGCGCGCTCGGCGCCGGGGCGGTACTCGATCAGGTCGCCCGGCTGACAGTCCAGCTCGCGGCACAGGGCCTCGAGCGTCGAGAAACGGATGGCGCGCGCCTTGTTCTGCTTGAGAATCGACAGGTTGGCCATCGTGAGATCCACGCGCGCGGACAACTCCGTCAGCTTCATCTTCCGCTTCACCAGCAGGAGGTCCAGGTTGAGGACGATCGGCATGCAGCCTCCTAGATGGTCAACGCCTGTTCGTCCTGGAGATCCGCGCCGGCCCTGAAGAGCTCGGCGAGCACCAGCACGGCGAACCCGGCGATGGCGGTGCCGAGCGGAAAGTCCACCCACAGGATCACACCCGGGATCGCAACCGGGCCGCCGGCGACGGTGACCTGCAGGTGCAGGTAGACGAGGGCCAGCGCGTCAATCAGCAGTTCGACGCCCACGGTGCCGAGAATCGCCCATCCGATCCTGCGCACGCGACGGATGTTGTCGCGCGGAAACGGCGTCCCCGACGAGAGATTCGCGCACACGCCGCGCAGCTGGAGCATGACCGCGAAGAAGCAGGCCCACCACAGGAGGCTGACGGCGAGCGTGACCAGCACGAAGCCGCGGCTGGATGGCCTGAACGTGATGTACGCCATCGGGTCGACGGTCGCGGTGGCGCTCCGGTCGCCGACCTGCACGAGGCCCCCTGTCGGCCACACGTCGCGGCTGACGCTCGCGATCGTGTTCACCTGGAAGTAGCGCCGCATGGGGTGCTCGGGGTTCACCACCAACACCGCGGCGGTGATGATTCCGAGCGCGACCAGAATCGCCGAGATGGCGAGGATGGCCTCCAGCAGCAGGTTGACGCGGGTTGCGACCGATCCCTTGCCCGTCACGCGCATCCCACACCTCGATTCCGGAGCTTTGCCGCGCGGCCCGCCCGGCCGGCGTCCATAGAACTCGGATCATAAGATGTGGCTCGACTTATTGTTTGTCAATGTGGATTAGTCGTTTATCAATAAATCCATATCGATCGGCGGAAACTCATGGCGAAAGGAGTTGCTGCCTCCAGCGTGCTAGACTCGGCGAAACCAACGGCGGGAGGGACGACGTGCTGGATCTGGGTGCACTCGAGCGGCAACTGGCGGGCATCACGCTCGCGCCCTACATCGTGCGGGCGATGCGGCTGATCGACGTCCCGCGCAAGGCGGGCAGCAACATGTTCCGCCACCAGATGAGCACGCTGGCGATTCTGCTGGACTACAAGACGATCGACCCGGTGCTGCTCAAGGCGTCGGTGATCCACGACCTGGTCGAGGAGGCCGCGGGCCTGCCCGGCGTGACGCGCGAGGAGATCGAGGCGATCGACGCGGACGGTCCGGCGGTCTATGCGCTGGTGCAGGAAGTCTCGATCCGCCACGTCGACGGCGTGCGCGAGCCGAAGTCGGCGTACCTCTTGCGACTGATGACCACGGGCAGCGAGCGCGCGAAGCGGTTGAAGCTGGCGGACCGCATCAGCAACCTCATCACGCTCGGTTTCGTGAACGACCTCGCGTTCGTGGCGCGCTACCTCCAGGAGACGCGCGCCAACATCCTGCCGTTCTCCGCCGACGTCAACGCCGACATGCACCGCGAGTTGAGCGATCTGGTCAGCAGCCGCGAGCACGGCCTGCAGCGCTGGCGCGGCGACGCGGTCCCGCTCCTGCCGCCAGGTGACGGGCTGGCGTAGCGTGCCGGCCGTGGAGCTGCGGACGCGTCGGGCGGCGGTGTCAGCGATGCTGATCTGGATCACGTGCGCCGCGCTGATCGCGCTGCTGCCGGTTGCCGGCAGCGCCGGGCACCAGGTGGCGGTCTCCACACAACCGCCGCGGCTGGTGGTGTCGCACCTGGCGCGCGCGGTGCAGCCGGGTGAAGTGGTGCTGGTGCGCGCGGCGACGCCGGTGCCGGCCGATGCGGTGACCGGCGAGGCGCCGTCCGGGGCACTGCCGTTCGCCAGGACGCACGACCCGCTCGTGTGGGAGGCGGTGCTGGGCGTCGATGTCTCGGCGAAGGCCGGTCCCGTGCAGCTCCGCGTCCACGCCGCCACCGGCGGCGAGCGGGCGGACGCCACGCACGACCTCGCGGTGACGGCGAAGACGTTTCCCGTCCGGCGCATCACCGTGGATCCGAAGTTCGTGGATCCGCCCGCGAGCGAGTTGCCGCGCATCGAGCGCGAGGCGAAGCGGGTGGCGGCGGTGCTCGCCGTCGTGTCGCCGGAACGACTCTGGGTGGGGCCCTTTGCGGCGCCGGTGCCAGGCCCGCCGACCAGCGCCTTCGGCCGCATCAGCGTCATCAACGGCCAGCGCCGCACGCCGCACACGGGCACCGACTTCCAGGCGGCGGTCGGCACGCCGATCACGGCGCCGAACGCGGGCCGCGTCG
>Ga0315292_10000214_pt1 | contig 24571 bp, 19 predicted proteins | sample YL17G13_0_MG_FD_204029 | JGI IMG/M metagenome (GOLD analysis project Ga0315292, IMG submission 204029) | Sediment microbial communities from Yellowstone Lake, YNP, Wyoming, USA - YL17G13_0 | ecosystem: Environmental > Aquatic > Freshwater > Lake > Sediment | place: USA: Wyoming | collected... | reverse complement strand
GCGCAGGGTAAGCGCTGGGCGACCGATGCTGGCACGGTACTGGTTGATCACGGTCAAGCAGTTCTGCCGGAGGTCATCGAGGTTGGAGCTGGCTGCATTCATCGGAGTGACTGCCGGGGAGCCGCTTGCCGGAGCAGAGCCGCCACCGGCACCCGTGCTGCTCTTGATAATCGCGGCAATCGAATTGATCAAAGTTGACAGTCCGTTAGCTTGGGTCGTGGGCGGATTCTGCGTTGTTGAGACTGTACTTGGTGCGGTCGGAGAGGCCCCAGGGGCGAAGCCAGGAGTCGATCCTGGGGCAGCGGCGCTGTTGCCGTTTGGACCGAAACTGCCGCTTCCAGACGTATTTGTCACCGGAGGGGTGCTTGCCGAGGCTGGAGCGGGAGCGCCATCTTGTTGCTTGGATCCACCACAGCCGGTCGCTGCAGCCGCACCGATTAGGATCACCAGGCTGATCACGGTGTTGCGAAGTTTCATGCGACTTCCTCCAAGCTTGCTGGCCCTTAGGCAAGGTCACGGCATCGCGACCACTGGCACTGTCAAAATCGACCTAAGGCCTATGAAGGAGCAAGAACTGGGCTTAGTCTCATAAACATATAATCGCTAGGTTACAGCCGCACCGGCGACCAACGATTGGACACCAGCCCAGTGTTGCTCAATCATTAGTCGAGACCTAAGGTCTATACTTGGACCGGCTCAGGACTCTGTATATTGTAAGCGGAAGCGTATCGAACTAAAGAAGTCGAGATTAGGCAATGCCTGCAGTAAGCGATCCTTGACCAACACCTGCAGCAGCATGGCAGTGCGCACCTCGCTACCTGCCGCACGCATCTTGAGCAGGGGCTGATTGAGTGAAATGCGCAGACTGACCTCGGACTGTGCTCCTGGATGTTGATGCACAAAGAACGAATAACAGCTGAGAAAATGGACGTCACTGGCGTCCGTCTCCGCTGTGAGTTCCGGATGATTGGCATAAAAGTCCAGGGAGATGCGATGCGCCAGCTCGTCGGTCGGCACGGGGATATGTTCGACGATCAGGGTGAACGATCCGGTGAAACTCGGACTACTTGATAGGCGCGCCAAATAGGTCTGCAGCTCAGGTGAAAACTGGATGTTGGCGCTGATGATCTTAGATGCCTGGTCGATCTTGATGATGAGGCCTGCATCCTTTGACTGGACAAAAATGCGGTCCACAGGTGCTGCATGAGTGCCCCCGCTTAAAGGCCCCCGTAAGGCCAAATTAGGCGGTACCTTCGCCGCAGGCGGCACTGTCGTGACAGGGGTCCCAGCGGCTGGGACTAGCACATCATAGGTGTAGGGCTTGAGCATTTTTGTCGTGTCGAGACAGTCTTTCACGACTTGAGTAAACCTCACTCCCTGGAGGTCCTCGTACCCATCTAACACATAGTCCAGCCAAAACTTGGCGTCCAGGACCAAGCCATTGGCGTCTTTGCCATCGCCATCCTGGGCGTTTGGATTGGACGGGATGATATCCGGATGCTGCGCCTGCCACTGTGCCCAGAGGCGATCGACGTTCGCGTGGTGCAGCCAAAACAGTGGATCCAAGGGCGACATAAAGTGTCCCATATCGCCGCCGACTGCGGAATGCACCGTATTGTGCGGCATGCTTTCCAGGTGACCACTGCCGCCCCATGCATGCTGAGCGCTAGCGCGACCGCCGCCAAAGTCGATGAAGTTTTTAATCTGCAGGATGCCAGCCATGGTACCGGCACCGCAGGCGGCATCGGCAAAGGTGTCGCTTGCCCCCATCGAACGAGTGTTGTCGAACAAGGGGTTACCATCGCCCCAAGCCAAAGCCGGTATCCGTCGATCGGTGTCCGGCCAGCTCCAATACGGTAGGCTAAAGGCATCGCTTTCGCCGGCTGTACGCAGGGCATTCCGACATACTTCCTCAAAGTACATGAGATAAAACCGATGCCAGGGCAGAAAGAACCAATTGCCGTGGGTGCAAAAGTTGTAGTGAATCGTCGCTTGCGCCGTCCAGACCTTGCTCTCCTTGAGTAAGGCCACGGCCTTTTTATATAGTCTGAGATCGTCCTCAGCCGCAGCGGAGGTGATGGATTTGCGCACCGCCGGGTAGCCGCCAGCGACCGTATCCACCGCATCCTTGGTCGCGGATTGGTCTGATCCAGGCAATTTGCATCCGAGCAGCCCCAGCACCCCTAGGCTGACTCCGCCACTCACAAAGGCTCTGCGATCTGATCGCCGCATCGTCCAGGTCCTCATGCGATCTTTATTTTTTCAGTGATTTAGATAGTTTATACATTCTAACAGAGGCGTAAAGTGGGGTGCAAATGGGACTGGTTGCTTGGACTGGCGAGGATTTTCTTGCGGAATCGCTTAACAATATAGTTTAGACTAATAAAACTGGTGCCTTTAACCCTTTCCTAGACCCGGGTGGCTATGTTTCCATTCGATGCCCACGGACGCACGAGTCCTCTGGCGGCGACCATACTCCTGCGCCTTTTCGGCTTGTTCAAAATTCCCATGGTGTTTCACCTACGACCGTCCATCCTTGTTTGGACCGAGCAGCGCTGTGTCTTGCGCCTTCGCCTCAATAGGCGCAGTAAAAACCAGCTTGGCAGCATGTATTTTGCGGCACTGGCTGCAGGCGCCGATTTGGCGGCCGGGTTCTTTTCCATCGCTGCCATTCGGGCCAGCGGCAAGCCGGTCAGCATGGTGTTTAAAAATGTCAGTGCGGACTTTCTCAAACGCGCGGACGGTGATGTGCACTTCATCTGTGACGATGGCGAGCTGATCGCCGCGTTAATCAAGAAGACACTGGCCACGGGGCAGCGTGAAGAGGCACCAGTGCACGTGATCGCCACGGTTCCGGATAAGCACGGCGAGGAGCCCGTGGCGACCTTCGCCATGACCCTATCAGTGAAAAAAGTCGCAAAGGGCGCCAAGGTCGCAACGTCTAGTCAAACACCGCAGGCCACACTGGTCGGCTAGTTCAGAAGGAATGAGTTGGAATATGAGTGATGCTGGGCAAAAGATTATCTATTCGATGGTGCGCGTCGCCAAAACGCAGCGTTCAACCGGCAAGCAAGTGCTGCGCGATATCTCGTTGTCGTACTTCTACGGTGCCAAAATCGGTGTCTTGGGTCTCAACGGTTCCGGTAAGTCGACGCTGCTGCGGATTATGGCCGGAGTCGACAAGGAGTTTCAAGGCGAAGCCCACCTGACGGAAGGCTACACCGTCGGCTTTTTGCCGCAAGAACCCGAACTCGACGCCACCAAGACGGTCAAGGAGATCGTGCAAGAAGGTTGCGGCAAGGTCGTGGCCTTGCTCAAGGAGTTCGACGAGATCAACAACAAGCTCGGCGACGAAAACCTCGATCCAAACGACATGGACAAGCTGATCACCCGTCAGGCGGAAGTCCAAGACAAGCTCGACAGCATGGATGCGTGGAGTCTCGACGATAAGTTGAACTTCGCCATGGACGCGATGCGCTGTCCACCGCCTGATCGCTTGGTCGACGGCCTTTCCGGTGGTGAGCGCCGGCGCGTGGCGCTCACCCGCTTGCTGCTACAGGAACCAGACATCTTACTGCTGGACGAACCGACGAACCACTTGGACGCCGAAAGTGTGCAGTGGCTCGAACGCTTCCTGCAGAGCTACAAGGGCACCGTCATTGCCGTCACCCATGACCGCTACTTCCTCGACAATGTCGCCGGCTGGATCCTTGAGCTGGACCGCGGCCACGGTATTCCGTGGAAGGGCAACTACTCGTCCTGGCTCGAGCAAAAGCAAAAGCGCATGGCCAATGAACAAAAGGCCGACGACAAGCGGGCGAAAACGCTGGAGCGCGAGCTTGAATGGATTCGAATGAGTCCGAAGGCGCGCCAAGCCAAGAGCAAGGCCCGGATTACCGCCTACGAGGCCCTGGCGAATCAAGAGAACGAAAAGACCACCGATGACCTGCGCCTCTTTATCCCGCCGGGACCGCGCCTGGGCGATGTCGTCATCCGCTTTGAAAACGTCGCCAAGGAATACGACGACAAGCTGCTCTACGAAAAGCTCAACTTTGATCTGCCGCGCGGCGGCATCGTCGGCATCGTCGGGCCCAACGGCGCCGGTAAAACAACCCTGTTTCGCATGATCTGCGGCCAAGAGCAGCCCAACCAGGGCAAGATCACCATCGGCGAAACCGTTAAGCTCGGCTACATGGAGCAGTCACGGCTGTCGCTAGACCCGAATAAAACCGTGTACGACGTCATCTCCGGCGGCCAAGACGTGGTCAAACTCGGCCGGCGCGAAGTGAACGGGCGTGCCTTTGTCGGACGCTTTAACTTTACCGGTCCAGATCAACAAAAGGCGGTGAGCGAGCTTTCGGGTGGTGAGCGCAATCGACTGCAGCTTGCGTTGCTCATCCGCGAAGAAGCCAACGTCATCCTGCTCGATGAACCGACCAACGACTTGGACGTTAACACGCTGCGCGCCTTGGAAGAGGCGCTGGGGGACTTCCCCGGTTGCGCTGTGGTGATTTCCCATGATCGCTGGTTTCTCGACCGGATTGCCACGCATATCATGGCGTTTGAAGGCGATAGCCAGATCACGTTATTTGAGGGTAGCTACTCCGATTACGAGAAGAACCGCCGCGAGCGCTTAGGCCGCGATGCCGATACCCCGCACCGCATCCGCTATGCCAAGCTGAAGCGCTAAGGGCCAAGCCTATCGCGTTTGTTTTGAGGTGGTGTTCAACCGGGAAGCGAGGCCTGCAACTTTTGCAGGCCTCGGGCGTCTCCCACCAGCCAAAGTAGGTCGGCCGCCTGTAGCCGAACATCTGACTTCGGTGATTGCAGCCGTCGCCCGCCTCGCTCAATCCCGACGACGATGCAGCCGAAGGCATCGCGGATCGAGGCCTCTCGGATGGTTTTGCCAGCTAAAGCCGAACCCACCGGGATTTCGACCGGACGCAGGACGAAGCTAGACGCCTCATCCGCGGTGGTTACGGCAGCGCTAGCGCGCTGCATGTCCGCCTGAACCGTCATCAGCTCCTGGTCGGTGCCAAAACACAGCAAGACATCTAGAGGATAAATGCGCTCGTTAGGTCCTGGCGAGACGATATCCTGATCTCCCCTTTTGATGACCATGATGCTGATGCCAAAGCGTTCGCGCAGAGCCAACTCGACCAAGGTCTTGCCGATAAACAAGGGATTATAGCCGACCTCGATCGGAGCCAAGTGCGCGTCCCAAGGGACCAGATGGTCATGGGTCTGCTCGCCGGAAGGACCGTGTCCTGCGTTTGTCCCGCCGGATATACCGGCGAAAAACAAGCGTTCTAGCCACTGATACCAACGACTCACCCGGCGCCTAAACAAGAGCAATATCGTCGCGGTTGATAGCAGAGTCACGACCGCAGCGGTGCGGAGCGAGAAAAACTCCGCGCTGAGCGCTCCCAATAGGACGATGGTTGCTGCACACCACCGGACCACTGGTTGACTAAGTACGTTGGCGCGGCGACGGTTGGCACTCCAGCTGACGAGTCGACTGCTGTAGAGGTCCATGGCCTGGAGCCACGCCAATGGCAGGCGGCGCTCGAGCCGGGCAGCAATGCCTGGAGCAGCGCGGATCAGGTAGGGTGTGGTGAAGCTGGTGATCAACGATACTGCGACGATGATCGGGTACAGTTCCTGGTCGATCGCTTTATAGCCGATCCCTAGCACGGCGATGATATACGAGAATTCGCCGATCTGGGCGAGGGAAAAGCTGGTCTGAATCGCGGTGGCCAAGGTCTGGCCCGTCATTAGGGTCGCCACCAGGGCAAACAGGATATTGCCAGCGATCACGACCAGGCAAAGCAGGGCCACCGCGCCCAGATGAGCGGCGACGATGCGTGGGTCGAGCAGCATACCGACGGAGACAAAGAAGATCGCACCAAAAACATCCTTTAGCGGCGCCACCAAGCCTTCAATGCGGCGAGCTTCCTTGGTCTCGGCGAGGATCGAACCCATGATGAAGGCGCCAAGCGCCACGGAGTAATTAAAATAAGTAGATAAGCAGACCAGCGCCAGGCACAGACCAAGCGACACGACGATCAGCATCTCGCTACTCCCGCGCTTGCTGACGACCTTCACCACGCGGGGCACGACCAGCAAGCCAACCAGGAGCCAGGCACTGACGACCAGGCCGAGCTTTGCCGCTGCGAGCAGCAGGTCTGCCGCACTGATCGACGCCGAGGTGGCGATATTGGTCAGGGCGACCAGCATCAAGATAGCCGCCAGGTCACCGACGATGAGGATACCGTAGACCAACTCGGCAAAGCGTCGGGTCTTCAGACCCAACTCCTCCAAGGTCTTGATGATGATGGTGGTCGATGGAATGGCCACCATGCAACCGACAAAGAGCGCCTCGCGGGAGCCATAAGACAGGGCTAGGGCGCACGCATATCCGACGGTGATCATCGCACCGATCTGCAACGCTGCCGTCAGTCCCGCCGAGACCCCGACCTTCATCAGACGGCGAAAGCTAAACTCCAAACCGAGGGCAAACATAAAGAAGATGACGCCCAGATCCGCCCAGACCTTAACGCCCTCGACGTCCACCACCGATACCAAGGTTGGGCCAAATGGGCCAACGATGACGCCGGCGACGACATAACCGATGACCACCGGCTGCTTAATCAAGCGAAACAGGAAGGTCACCAGCGCCGCGACGCCGAGGATGATGGCCAGATCGATGATGAGTGGCGGTAGATGCACGTCAACCCATTGGCTTAAGGCATGAAAAGACGTGCGATCATATGAACACACATTGGAGGTCAGACCAACCACACATTGGCTGATCGCGACCTATGATACTATGTGATTGCAATGAATTGTCTTGTCGTTTGACTACTTATTGGGGCCTTCACTCTATGAGCCAACACTCGACGCCTCGGGTCGCCTTCATTTTGGCACTGATGTTCTTGTCGGTAGCGACCGTGGCCCGCGGCAATGTCGTCGGCGTCGATGCCCAGAACTTCAATGCCATCACCAGCGGCCTCGATTTTGTCACGGTCCAGTCCTCGCAAACTCTGGCCCCGTGCATCTTTAACCTCGGCCTGTTTGGCAACTACGCGCGCAATACCCTACCCCTGCTGCGCACCAACGAGGCCACCGGCGATGAGACGCAGCATCACAAAGATGCCGTCACTGGGGCCGATCTGAACGTCGGTTTTGGCCTGATGCGCAACTGGGACATCGGTCTTAGCTTGCCGCAGATCGTTGCCCAGTCGGTGGACACCAAGAGCCTACACGGCGAGTTTGGCCAGAAGGGCAATACCGAGGTCCGCCTCAACACCAAGTACCGCCTTTGGGGCCAGCGCGACTATGGGGTTGCCGTGGTCGGCACGCTGAGCATCAACCGCATCACCAATAATCCCTATGCTGGGGCCGGAGGTGGGCCGACCAAGACGCTGGAGGTTGCCGCCGACACGACGGTGGCGCGGGTCCGCATGGGGGTCAATCTCGGCTACCGGCTGCGCTCTCCTGGCAGCAAGCTGCCGGAGTTTCCGATCCAGCCATTTAAAGACCAGTATATTGCCTCAGCGGCGGCGAGCTATCATGTCCGTGCGATCAATACGAAGTTCATCGCCGAGGTCTTTGGCTCACGGCCCGTCAAGACCGTCACCGCCGACATCGATCGGACCCAGTCCTCGGCTGAGGCTCTGCTTGGAGCCAAGCACGATCTAACCCACAATATCGCCCTGCACTTGGGTGGTGGCACCCGGCTTGGCAATGGTGTCGGCTCACCCGACTGGCGGGTCTATGCAGGCGCCAACATGGCCTTTGGACCGGTCTGCGGTCACGATGATGAGGACGAGGACAAGCCTAGGCACAGGAAAAAACCTGAAGGCAAGCCTGCCGCCCAAGAGCCAGCGGAACAACCCGAATGGTTGCCTCAAGGCACACCACCTAAGCAAGAGACCATCATCCTCAACGACGTCATGTTTGCCTTTGACTCGGACAAAGAGGTGCTGCCAGGCACGAAGCAGCGCATCCGCGAGTTAGTCGCCTATATGAAGCAGGCGCCGCGCTACAAGTCCGTCAGCATCGAGGGCCACACCGACTCCATCGGCTCGGATGCCTACAACCAAAATCTAAGCGAACGCCGGTCTAACACCATCCGGCGCTACCTGATCGAAGTGCATAAACTCGATCCGCAAACGATCAGTGCCGTCGGCTACGGCGCCTCCCAGCCGATCGCCGACAATGGCAACTACCAGGGACGGCAACGCAACCGACGCGTCGAATTTAAGATCACGCGGTAGACCTTCCAGTTTACCGCCCGGTGCGCCGGCACTCGTCGGCTTTGACGATGGCCCAGTCCGGTTCGTGCATGCTGTGGGTGGTCTGCTTACTACCGCAGCTTTGCAGGTTGGTGACATAGACTTCGAGCACTGAACCCTTTTGAAAGTGCAGCATCAGCGTCGGCTGGGCCGTGCTGTCGTCAAACTCGATTGGCTTTTCCTGCGTCCCATTGGGATGATGGATTTCAATGCGAATGTGGTGACTGCAGTTACTGATCTTGGATGTCGTGAAGGGAACGGTTTGGCATCGCTCCGAAACCACTTCGGTCCCATAAACCGAGAAGTCGCCTTGGTCGGTACAGGCCGTAAAGTCGTTGAAGTCTGCGTCGCGGCTGCCAATCGGTGCGTCTTCGAAATTGATGCCAACCTTGGTCGATCGCTTGCAGGACGCTTTGACATAGATCTGTATCCAAGCTGTGACCGTGCCACCGCTGGCGGTCTTACAGGTCAACGTGTACTTCGTGTCATTGCTGATCGACCGGGTGCTTGAACCGTAGGTTGCGACGACCGCGCCGTCGTCAAAAGCACAGCTCACCGTGTTGACCGAGGTCCAGACCAACTGGACCGCCGGGGAGTTTTGCGTGATGTAGAGTGGCCCAGTGCTGCCGTTAGCCTTTAGCGTCACCGAGGCATTGCTATTGTCCGGCACGACGTGCACTGGCACTTTCGCCGTCGATTGGTTGCCACCAGCATCGACGCAGGTGAGAACAACGGTAATATCAGCAGTCACTGCAGGTGATGTGCGCGTGCCCGCCAAGCCCGACCAGCTAAATGGAGCGACACTGCACTTCGTCGCCTCCGATGAGGCCCAGGCAACTACGAGCGGTGTGCCCGTCATGACGGTGATCGGAGTCATCGAACCGTTGACCGTAAGGATCGTGGTTAAAGTTGGCGCGGCCGGTGCGACGACGACATTCGCCGCTGCAGTGCCAAAGGGACCGGTACACAGCACCCCGTAAGACTGCACTGCAGTGATCGGCCCGACGCTTTGGTTGCCGACGATCCCGGTGTAGTGCCCTGGAGTCACGACGCAAGAACTCGCACCGGTCGACGTCCAAGCCAGATCAACCATGCTGCCGGATGGGACCGTCACGATTCCTGCGCTTTGGCCATTGGCCGTCAGCTTTGCCGTCGGCGGCACCACTGCGGGCATGACACTGACGCTATCGGTGCCTTGTCCGCCGGCATTTTTACACGTTAAGGTGTAGGTCACGGGCTCGATGGTGGCATTGGTGGTGATCTCACCGGTGTCTGCCAAGACTCCAACCTTGCCGGGGTTTGGACTAAGACTACAGGAGGTCACCGCATTTGGATTGGTCCACGTGATATCCAAAGGAGCACCGGCTGCCGCGACCAGTGGACCATCGCTGCCGTTGATCTTCAAATCTGGGGTTGGGGCTGGCATGAGGCCGACGTTGACGGCAATTGCGCTGATCACCGACTGGTTGCCACCGGAGCAGGTCAAATAGTAGAGGACAGTCGCCGTTAATTTATCGGTGGTGAGCTGACCGACCAAATGGTTGTCATTGAGCGGTGCTAAGAGGCAGGTGGAAGCCCCCGACGAGGTCCAGCTCAATTCGACGCTGGTATTATAGGGAATGTAGATCGACGCAGCCGTGCCATTGGCCTTCAACTGGGCGGTCACGGAGGTTTGTCCCGCTGGGTTGACGGTGACGACGCTGGTCATCGTGCCGCCAGGACCGGTACAGGTGACGCTGTACATGAGCGGCGTCGTCGGCATCACCTTCGTGAAGCTGCCAGACGTGCCGGTGCTCCCGGTTTTACCCTCTGCTGGCGACAGGCTGCAGCTGTCGGCATTAGAGCTCGTCCAAGCGATCGCGACATTGTCCCCAGGCTTTACCGTCTGGGTGCCTGGAGCGCCATTCGCCGTGATGGATGTGGTTGGTGCCGCCGGCGGTGCGACGACGACGTTGATGGTCGTCGTCGTTGGGCCACCCGGAGTCTGACAGTTCAAGGTGTATGTTTGCGTCGCGGTCGCTTGGACCTGTGCAGTCGCCTTAGTGCCTGTGGCGTTTAGCGGCTGGACGACGCATTGGGTCGCAGTGGGTGCGTCCCAAGTGATCGTAACCGGTGTGTTCGGGGGGACGGTGATGTCGCTGGTCGAGCCGTTAGCCTTGATCGCAGGGGCGCTATCGGCGCTGTCCGTGCTGCTGCCGCTGCCGCTGCTGCCGCTGCCGTTGGCATTGCTGCCGCCCGCATTTGCTGTGTTCGGGCTACCTTCGGTGCTGTCGCCACTGCCGGAGTTACCCTTGGTGCCATCTCCAGACGCAGCACCAGAGGGCCGACCATCGACCGAGCCAGCCGTCTTAAAGCTTGCTGCCTTACAGCCAATCGCCAGGGCTGCGCATAAGCCTAGGGCAAACCACTGTGCGCGACGCGGTGCAGTGCAGGTCAAAGCCATCCCGAGGTCCTCCTATAAATCGGCTGATAGAACCAACCATGGGGACCGTATCGGCTCGACGCCACCAAAACTTGCGCACTTTTTTTCGGGGACTTTTAATCCAATGTTTATATTGGCTAATATGCCGCGCGCTAGGGCCGATTTACCTCCCGCCTTGGGTCCATCCGTCGATTGGTTTGGTGATGGCCTGGACTATCCGACCAAAGACGTCGGTAAAGTAACCTAGGCGCAGCGAGACATCCGTCCAGTGCTGCACGCTGACGCCGTTGGCGGCAATCGGTTTGCTGGCAAAGCGTTCGTCGTAGACGAGTTGGATAAAGATGTCGCGCGAGGTAAAGACGGTCCAGCTGACCTCCCGGGTCCCGGTCCACAGCAGTTGCAATCTGGGCTTATCAGCATAGGTCCAGGTCGGCATTGGCCCAGCTGACACGGCGACACCGATGGTCCCTATTGGGGTATAAACCGACAATTCGGCATTATAGGGAAAGTTGATAAAGATCGTTTGGTAGCGGACCGGATCAGGGTGCGACGGTGTCTTGGCCTCGACGCTCCAAAAATTCACGTCCAAAGTTGGATAAAAGCGGAGCGAGGCGTCCCATTCATCAAAACCCATCGGATGATCCAGAGTCCCCAGCGCCAAGCTCGTGATCACACGCGGCAACATCCCGTGTTCGTGGGTGGCGGTGACCGGATCACCGGTCGCCGTATCACTCATGAACCGCTGAGACCGACTGGTGCCATACATGATGGTATTGGGCACCAAAGAGAAGCTGTAGAGCAGCCAAAAATTGCGGTCCTTTTGCATAATGGTCTTGGCCAACTGTGGTTCCAGCTTAATCGCTGGATCCGGACGGCGTTCCAATGAATGCAGATCGATGACCTCGGCCTCCAACTGCGGTACGTCATGGCGTACTTCATTGTGCAAGATCACCAAGTGATCGGCCTTGGATTCATAGCCAAGGATGTTGGCCTGACTGCGATTCAATTTGGTAAAGGTCGCCGCATTGAGGTTGGTGATATTGAGATAGTTAAACACCCTGGTGCTTACCTCGGGACTGACGAAATGCCCGCAAAACCCCAGCTCACGACTCTTCGCTTGGATCCACACCGCCGCCAGGCGCTCCGAGACAGCAAAGTCGGCATGGCCGGGCGGCGCGATCAGGTAGGTCGGGCACAGCCGCGGACGAGGCTTTGGCACCCTTTCCGTGATCTTTGGTAGCGGCAGCACGCTTCGACAGTCGAACGCCGCACCATCTAACACATCGATGGCGAGGGCGGCGAGTCCTAGGGGCGGCGAAGCCAAGGCGAGCAGACCATTGCAAAGTCCACTCGTGACCCACCTCGGTTCGCACGTGATCTCGCCTTTGGCCAAAGTCAGCTTGGACTTTGGATCGACCAATTCGATCTCGTGCGTGCGTCCACGACGCATCCGGATAAAATCGGGCGCAAAAAAATTTGGCTCGGAGTCGAGCTTGACCAACACCGGGTCGGCCGGCGTCTTGACATTGACGATTTCGTGCAGGCCGCTAAGGGTGCCGCATCCTGAGAGGGTCACGGCAAGGATGAGCCAGCGCAAGAAATGAGATGGCAGGATGGCGGAGCGGATGACCATGGTGCTTCGTGTTGCGAGGTACGAGATGGCTAAGAGTATAAATATGGGGCAGATGGGTCAAGCATGGAGGACCGTTGATGGCACATTCGGTGCCTATGTCGCTTTACGACGTGTGATGTCGTTGGTGTTTCCCGAAGTAAGGGATCATCGTGTTGCCCACTTGGAATAGAGAGTGGACCATATTCCAATTTGATACTGACTTTACCAAATTTTATTGGTAAACAATCTAAAGGTGCATTCGGAGAGCGTATGGCCATCAGCGGAAAAGAGCTGCGAAGACTGGCAGAACGCGCTGGTTGGGTTTTCAAGCGGCAATCGGGTAGCCATATGATTTTAGAGAAAGGTGACAAGACGGTATCGATTCCGAACCATCGCGAACTCAAAAAAGGCACCGAACTGTCCATTCGCAAGCAGCTGGATTTAAAGATTGCATAGACGGAGCAGAAGTGAAGTATCACTTCAAGTATAAGAAGGCAAAAGAGGGCGGCTATTGGGCTCAATGCGTGGAAATCAGCGGATGCATCACGCAGGGCGATTCCATGGATGACCTCCAGGCCAATATGGAGGACGCGCTCAACACGATCCTTGACGAGCCGGGCGAATCAAAGCTGGTTTTCGGACTTCCCCATGCAATCGTGAGAGGGCGTCATGTCGTGAAAGTAGCTGTGCGACCTAACGTGGCCTTTGCTTTTCTGTTGCGGCAGGCTCGCCTGAAGGCGGGGCTGACCCAGACAAAAGCTGCGAAAATGCTGGGATTCAATAACATCTATAGCTACCAAAGGTTGGAAAGCGGAAGGAATACCAACCCTCGGCTGGATCTCATTGTGAGGGTGAAGGCGGTGTTCCCTGATTTTGATCTTGATATGGTTGTTAGTGATGTGCGGCATGAACGTGCTGGCTAGGTGCAAAGAACTGACCACTTCACGCTCGCTTCACTACCTAGCAGCACGAGCATCCAGTCAGGGAGGTCTAGACTAATTCGTTGAATCTTGTTGGGGCGACATGCACTATCCGCTCATCTGTTTAGAATTCCGATCGGACTGGTGCTAATCTCATAAGTTTTATCGCTGTTGCCTATGTAGGGACCAGTGATGGTTAAGAGCTCTCCTTCAAAGCCATCGACTTTTTGTTCGTTGGTCGGGAAAAAAGCATGTGGGTGGTAGAAGTAGGTAAAATCCTGCATGGTCAGGCTTTGCTTTGCGTCCTTTTGAATTTTTTGTTCATCGACATTCAGCACGAGGTCGTTCACCCCGTAGGCGAATTTACCGACAAAATGTGGGTCCATAGGATAGATCGTTAATCGAAACTCGTAGCCGTTATCAGCCAGAGACCATGCCGCCTCGGCGCCTTCGTCGTCACCGCTAGTCGATAAGCTGAAGGCACCAGCAGGAGCTTTGATCAGCGAGGTCTTTGTGGTTTTGTTGATGAGTTCCAGGGACGAGCTGTTCGAGATCTGATCAAGGTTGATACCGAGACTGACGACCCCGCGGGTTTGGAACACCGAGCGAAGCGCTTCAAGCGCGCCGGGTATCTCAATAGGAACGCCGTGAGGTTTGTCCGCAGCAAGGATGGTGCCAAGGTCGTGGCCTTTGACCTTGATATGTTGTTTTTGGCAGGCAGCTTGAGTGAGCGAATAGACCACACTACAAAACATCATGGCGTAGGCTCGAGCGCGTGGGGCGGCTTTGGGCCTGGTAGACGCATGAATGTTGGCAGGCGTGATCACCTCGGGCTGGCTCCTAAACAAAGAGTTTGATGTTCACCGTCCTTTATACGTCGACAAAAAGTGGTCGGAGCTTTAGGTAAATCTTTGTTTATACCAATAACTACCTGGAATAATGCGGGAAATGACGATTATTTGCCGTGTATTTTCGAGTCCATAAAGGCAAAACCTCGAAATTATGCCGTAAATTGTTCGAGCCTTTGGCCCAGGGGCGCGGAGCGATGACTGGCAAGTGGCTGCTTCGGAAGATAAAAGGCGTGTACCTATAGGTCTGCTTAAAGCGCTGTGCCTACCGGGCGTTTGCACGTCCATTCGGAGGCCTGCTAAAGAATTTTGCCGACGCACCGAAGACAAAGGACACTCACCTCATTTGCAGTGCTAGCCGCTTCAGACCGTCGTCCTTTCTCTGTGAGGCCCCTTCGTCCATGAGCCATGACCCGAGACATCCCCCGTCAAAAAACCTACCTAACTCGGGCGCACGCCCAGGGTTAAGGCTGGTGCGCGACCCCGAGGTCGCGCCGCCCGCGCCGGTTGCTGATGCTCCTGCAACCGAAGTCAAAGCGGTCAGGCGCAGTCCTTTTCTTGATTTTATGAATGCCTATGCCGATGCCGTGGATCAGCAGGTTAAAGTTCTGCTCGATCTGTAGGATCGTCACCTTTGCCGAACCTATGCTCCGGTCGCACCGGCATAAGTTGCCAGGTAGCCGTCGATCCTTTGTTTGGTCGCGGCGTCGATCCACACCTTGCCCAAGACCTCGCGCTGATACAGGCGCTCGACCACCTCGTGGATCGTCACCAGGCTGACCACGGGAATCTTCCAGCGGCTTGCAACCTCGCTGCGTGCCGACTGAGTGCCGGTCCCCCGCTCTTGCCTGTCGACTCCGACGATGGCTCCGACGACTTCGACGTCGTATGTCGCTAGTAAGGGCATGACCTCACTAAAGCTAGTGCCGCCGGTGATCACGTCTTCAACGACCACCACCTTTTCGCCACCCCGGTATAATCTCCCCACCAGGTTGCCACCCTCCCCGTGGTCTTTGGCCTCCTTGCGATTAAAGGTATAGGAGATGTCCCGCCCGAGGCGCTGGGTCAGCTGATAGGAGGTCAGAACGGCCAGAGGGATCCCCTTGTAGGCCGGGCCAAATAGGTTTTCAACCGTGGCGCCGAAGTGTTCGGCAATAGCCTCGGCATAAAGGGCCGATACGGCGCCCAGGCGCTCGCCTGAGTCGATGTGCCCGGTGTTGAAAAAGTAGGGCGATAGGCGGCCCGACTTGGTTTTAAACTCGCCAAACTGCAGCGCTCCACTGCGCAGCAGCCATTCGATATAACGCTCCTTGATCACAACGCGCTCCAACAGTCAGACTAGAGTGGCCCAAACAACCGTACTTGGTTATCAGCAACCCACCCCTGTTTGCCATCGGAGAGTTTCACCCGGTAGTAGCCACCCGCGGCACGCTCGGTGATCAGCACCGGGGCGCCTTCCTGCAGGGCAAAGAGCTGGGTGTTTTGCTTGCCAGGTCCGGAATAGATCTTGGCCTCGGCTTGAACGACGGCGCCCCATGCGTCTGGCGTCGCCTGCCGGGTCAGAAAGGCTGCGAGCGCAGCGATGGGCACGACGACGCTGAGTGCCACAGTCAGACGCCAGCGCTCCAGCGAGGGACTGAGGGCGGTCAGTGCCAGGGCGGTGCCCCAGAGGGCAGCCAGTAGAGAGGCTGTCCAAGCTAGCTCCAGCTCGGAAAAGTGCTCGAGCCAGGCCGCGACAGGACCGGTCGTCGTCGCCGGAAGCTGCGCCTCAAGCTTGTCGTGCACTTTACCCAGGACAAAGTGCAGATTCGCCTCGTTGTCGGGGTCACGCGGTAGGTAGCGTCTGGCACCGAGAAAGGCCGCGACGCTATCGCCCAGGCGGCCAGCCCGAAAATACGCCACGCCGAGGTTGTAAAAGAGGTGGCCGTTGACGATCCCCTGCCCTAGCAGCTGCTCGTAATCTTGCGTGGCCTTGACCAGATCACCTGCGTCGAAGGCTTGGTTGGCGCTCGAGGCCAAGGCGTTAGAGTCGACATTCGTCGCCAATGGCATCGTTTGGGCTCTGACCTGGGTCGGCGTCAACCATGCAAAGCAACTTGCTAGCAGGCTGCAGCGGAGGAGATAGGTTAGCTTAGCAGTCATCATGCGTGCTCCAATCCCAAGACCAGGCGGTCGAGATCCGCAACCAGCTCGCTTGCGGCGGTGAGAGATGGCAGCTTGCCACCAAAATCGACTTGTTCCAGGGTCTTAATGATCTGCACGAGGCGCTGGAGGTCTTCCTCTTTGCAACCAAGCCGGCGCAGCAGCTCCTCGATCTCACGGGAGGCCAGAGATTGACCGTGCAGATTGAGCTTGTCACCTAGGTAAGTGCGCAGAGCTGCATAAGCGGCCAGCAAGGAAGGCTCGACATGACCGGCCGCGACTTGGATTTGGGCGGCCTGGAGTTCATTTTTGAAGACTTTGTAAGCTCGTGAACGTCGTTTCCCGACGGTGTCTCCCTCCGACCTGCGTCTAAGGGCCTGTACGCCAAAGATGATGAAGGCGCAGCTTGATGGAAAAACGCCAGTTAACGTTAAAACAAAAATTAAATATCTGGTTATGGTTTGTTGCTTGCTCAAGGAAGGTCCATGGTGGATATCGACAAGGTCGCTTCCCAACACTTTGACGTCTTCTTTCTTGGTGCCGGGGAGTTGGGCTTGCTGGCCCACCACCAACGACTTGGCTTCGGCTTTACTGGGGTCGACGATCAGGTGGCCAAGTTCAGAGGTGAGGATCGTGTATTGCTGGAGATGTGGGTTGAACACCGGGACCTGAACCTTACCTAGGTCAAAGTCACCTGGATTTGCCGGGACTAGGGCATACTTGTAAACCCGTTTCGAGACGATGCCACTCGGATCGACAACCTTCTCGGTGTACTCAGGTTTGTCTGGGTAAACCTTGCCGATCTTCTCTAGGCTGGGAACGACATCACCTAGTGAATCAGCGATCCCAGTACCGCTGATTGTTATGGTTATGGTTACCGTATTGCCTGCCGCAACTTTCGCTTGGCTGAGATGGGTATCGAGCTGGAAGTTGCCGACTAGGCCACTAAAGCCGGGCGGTTTACCTGACTGCGGCAAAGGCTTGACGGTGAATTCAGCGGGCTCGCTCTTGAGATTGACTTCCTGCTCTTCGGTAAAATTCATATCGAAATTAAAGGCACCGCCACCGAAGTTATTGAAAAACTTATCGATCGGGTTGCGGCGCTTGGTCCAAGTCAAAATTCGTGCGTCGATGGTGTATGGGGGCAGGGTCAGCGGGCCAGGCTTCGTGGCGACGACGACTTCTTTGAGTTCGATGACGATGTAGGGCTGACCGTTGACTAGCTTCTGCGCGCGCTTCTCGCCATCGATGGGAAAGCGGCGAAAGTCGGGCGACGACGGCATCAGTCTTTGGCCGCCGTTGAGGTTGCCGCGATGATAGAGATGAATGGTGCATAGAACCTGCTCGCCGACGTAAGGATCGAGACGATCGCAGGTGCGATCGAGAAACACGCCGCCGGTTTTGCCACCATCATCCTTGGCCTGATTTTGGTTCGCGGTCGGCGTCTTGGCGTTACCGCCGGCGGCATTGGGCGCTGATTGATTGGGGGCAGCGCTTTGCGCTTGGTTCTGCGCTTGGTTCTGGGGTTGATTCTGAGCTTGGCCGGTGGCATCGGCCCCGACTTGAAGGGTCAGAGGCAGCGTGGCGACCTCTTGGCCATCGACCTTGGCCTTAATACTGGGGATCGTGAAGCGACCAGGTTTGGAGGCAACCACGACCAGCCCGATTTGCAGCTGAGCACTGCGCTGCCCGTTGACCCAGCTGGTCGACTCAGAGACTCCCTGCTGATGAAACTCCAAGCCGTCGACCTGCGGAATCGTCGGCTCCCCGTCCCTAGCGCCTTCGATCGCCACGGTCAGCACAAAGGGCTCACCGACCGCGCCTTCGCTGTGGTCCAGCTCGGCACTGATGGTGCCAGCCAAGCACGGGGTCGCCGTCAAGGCCACCGCAGCAAGCAGGACATAGGCCGTTCCTAACATAAAGTCGTGGAGTCGCATCACGGTCTCACCAATCCTTGTCTCGGCTGCGCGGTGGCTGGCGCTTGCCGCGCGGAGCATAGAGGTAGCGTTTGACGTTATCATCCACCGAGCGAAGCACTTTCTCGGCGTCTTCCTTGCTCATTCCTGGTTTGTCCGCAGCAGTCTCCTGCGCCTCTTTGGCGGCAGCCTGAGCGTCCTGCGGTTGCTGCGCCGCAGGGTCGTCTTTACCCGTCGCTCCCGACTCCGGCGCCGCACTACCAGGCTTGGGCGGGGTTTGATCGGTCCCGCTGTTTTTACCGGCTGAGTCGTCCTTTTTGCCTTCATCTGGTTTGCCGTCCTTGCCGGCCTCAGGCTTATTCGGTGGGTTTGGGCTCTGATTGGGGTCGTTTCCACTCGGCTTAGACCCATCTGACTTGGGCTCACCCTTGTCGGTCTGACCTTTATCGTCTCCCGTTTTGCCATCGGCCTTTTGCTGGGAGTCCTTCTGATCTTGGCCAGACTTTTGGTCTTGGCCGGACTTCTGATCTTGGCTGGACTTCTGATCTTGGCCGGACTTCTGATCCTGACCGGACTTTTGGTCTTTCTGATCCTTATCGTCTTTTTGGCCGCCCTGTTGTTGCTGCTTTTGTTGCTCCTGCTCTTCTTTAAACTTCTTCAGTGCGTCTAAATTGTCGCGTGCTTCCTGATCTTCGGGCCGCAGTGCTAGGGCGTTCTCGTAATTTTTGATGGACTCCTCGAGTTTGCCCAATTGCGCCTGGGTCGTCGCCAGATTAAACAGGGCGCGTTCGGCCAGCGCCTGATCATTGGAATCCGCCACCGCTTTAAAGCCTGCCGCTGCACCCGCTAAATCACCACTCTGATAGGCTTTGACGGCGCTGTTGAAGCGCTCCTTCAGCGCTGGTTCAGCGTGCGCCTTGCCACCAATACCGATCCCGGCACCGCCGACACCGAGTAAAAGCAGCCACCACAGCGCCGCACGCCTGACGTCGCGCCAGCAAAATTCGCCGACCAGCAGCACCAAGGCTAGACCAAGAAACCACTGAAAACGCTCAAACCACAGCTTTTGCCGCGTCGCCTGAAACTCCCTCTGCGCCACATCTTTGTGGATGTGGTCGGTGTAGAGCTGAGCCAGATCCATGCCGCCGTTGACGGACCTGACAAAGATCCCGCCGCTGTCGACCGCCAGCTTGGCCAGAGCCTCCTCATCCGGCTTGGTCACCACCATATTGCCCTCGGCGTCCTTTTTAAATCCGCCATCAGCCAGCGGAATCGGTGCGCCTTCGACGCTACCGATGCCGATCGTGTAAATCCTTACGCCTTTGGCCTTGGCTTGCGCCACCATGGCCTCGGCATGCGTCTCGTGGTCCTCACCGTCGGTCATCAGCAGGATGGCCCGCCCTTCGACCCCATCGGGGCTACCGTCAAACAAGGCCTTGAGTGAGGTCTCGATGGCCCCACCGAGGTCGGTGCCTTGGTTGGTAATCAGGTCCGGGGCGAGGTAGCCGATGAACATCTTCACCGCGGCATAGTCCTCGGTCAGCGGGCACTCGATAAAGGCATCGCCGGCGAAGGCGACCAAACCGACACGGTCGCCCTTGAGCGCCGGCAGGAGATCTAGAATCTCCCGTTTGGCTCGCTCCAGGCGGCTTGGATTGACGTCCTGAGCCAGCATGCTGGAGGACACATCGACGGCGATGATTAGGTCGCTGCCGCGCCCCTTCACGTCCAGCCACTTAAAGCCCCAACGCGGTTCGGCCAAGGCGACGATCAGTCCGGCCAGGGCGATCAGGCTCATCGCCGCTTTCGCCAAGGTACGCGACGGCAGCAGCAGGCCAAAACCTCCTCCTTGCGCCCCTGCCACCAAGGCCAAGCGCTGGCGACGGCGCAGATGGCTGCGCCAGAGCACCAGGGCGACTAGCGGCAGCAGCCACAGCAGCAGCAAACGTTCGACGTGACCAAAACTCATGTCGGCAGCCTCCTGAGCCGGGTCAAGCCCAACAGGACTTCTAGGGCTAAACAAGCCAAGGCGACAGCGACGAAGGCGGCAAACTCCTCCTCGTAGAGGGCGTAGCTGTCGACTGTGACCTTGACCTTCTCGAGTTGATCGATGGTTTGGTAGACGTTGACCAAGGTCGAGGTATCGGCGGCGCGAAAGTAACGTCCCTTGGTCGCAGCGGCGATGTCCTTGAGCGTCTTCTCATCCAGGTCGAAATCGCCCTGGCCTTGGCCAGGCGGCGGATTGGCCCCAACTCCAATGGTGTAAACCTTCACCCCCATCGTCGCGGCGACCTGGGCCGCGGCCATGGGATCGGTGCGTCCCGAGTTGTTGCCACCGTCGGTGAGCAGGATCGCCACCTTGCTCTTGGCTTGGACGGGTTTGAGTCGGTTGATGGCCGTGATCAGGCCATCGCCGATCGCCGTGGCATCGCCGGCCATGCCGATCTGGATATGCTCGATAAAACGATAGAGGACCTGGTGATCGAGCGTCAGCGGCGCCTGGGTAAAAGCCTCGCTACCAAAAACGACGATCCCGATCCGATCGGACGGTCGCGCCGCGATAAAGTCGTCGATGACGCGTTTGACGACGGCGAGTCGGTTGGGCCGCTCATTGCCCCAGACATAGTCGCGCGATTCCATACTGCGCGAGGTGTCTAGGATCAACACGATATCCAGTCCCTCGGCGGTGCGCTCGCTGTGCGTCTCGCCACTTTGCGGCCGCGCCAAGGCGACGATCACCGTGGTGACGGCGACGCAGCGCAGGATAAAGGGAAGGTGGCGCAGCTTGGCGAGGCGTCCACTGGTGGGCGCCTTGAGCACGCGCAGGCTGGGAAAGCGCACAGCCAACCGGCGCCGCCGATACAGCCCATAAAGCAAGGCAACCACCGGCAGCAGCAGGAGAAACCATGGTTCAGCGAGGCGCACGCGAGGCCTCCCCAGCTTTAGCCGTACCCGGCGCGGGCCGAAGCGCCGTAATCCAAGCAGCGACTTGCACCGCCGCCGCACGGGCCTCGCTATCGCCGCTGGGCGCAGCGGCAAACTTCACCAGGTCGGCGCGTTGGAGAAACTGCAGCAGCGCCTCGCCTTGCTCCTTAGGCAAGAAGGACTGATCTTTGAGCGGCACACGTAGCTCCTGATAGGTCCGATCGGTCGCCGGCAGACCCGTTCGTCGTTCGATCCCTTCCCGCAGGAACAGGCTCAGGTGGGCAAAGAAGTCCTCCTGGGCCGCCTTGGTAAAGGGGATGCTCGGAGTCAGCGCGGTGACTCGGGCAAGCAGCTCATCCCAGGGGTCGACGCCTGGACGGGGGCGGTTTAAGCGGCGACGACGCCACCATCGCCACACCAAGACCAGGGCGGCAACCAAGCTCACGATCAGGAGGGTTAGGATCAGCAGGACCAGCCACTGCGGGTAGAGCGCCAGGGCTCCGCGCAGACCGTGCGGCAGCACTAACTGATGCGGCGCGGCGCCGCCCATGGATGGCGGCGCAAGCGATGTCCCATTCGCTCCAGGAATCGAGCCCGGAATCGAGCCCGGAATCGAGCCCGACATCGCTCCAAGACTAGGGTCTTGTTGGGCCAGCTGAAGTAGACTCACCGCCGCCGCCTTTCCCGCTCACGCAGAAAGCGCAGCAGCGGACCGACGGTATCGGTGCCGGTATCGACGACGAAGGTGCCAGCACCGCTGCGGCGAAATTGCTGCCCGAGGCTTTGCTCCCGCGCTACGGCTTGGGCGGCATACGCCGCACGCCACTTGCGATCACTGGTGTCGACTTCAAACACCTCGCCGGTCTCACTGTCTTGAAAGCTCACCAGGCCTGCTGCGGGCATCTCGCGTTCCCTGGGATCGACGGTCCGCACGGCGATCAGATCGTGCCGGGCAGCGGCCACGCGCAGGGATTTTTCATAGCCATCGGCCCAGAAGTCGGAGATGAGAAAGCCAAGGCAACGCCGCCGTGACGCGCGCAGCATGGCCTCCAGGGCAGCGTTGATATCGGTCTTCTGGCCACTGCCTTGGTGGGTGAGCACTGAGCGAATGATCGACCAAACGTGACCACGGCCCTTTTTCGGTGGAATGAAGTGCTCGACATGGTCGGAGAAGACGATCAGGCCGACCTTGTCGTTGTTGCGAATCGCCAGAAAGGCCAACACGGCAGCCAGCTCAGCCGCGGTCTCCCGCTTTTTACGCGCCAGCGTCCCGTAGGCTTGGGACGGGCTGACGTCGACCATCAGCATCAGGGTGAGCTCGCGCTCCTCGCGGAGGACTTTGATAAAAGGCTGCTGCATGCGCGCCGTGACGTTCCAGTCGATGAGGCGCACGTCGTCGCCGGGGACGTATTCGCGCACCTCGTCAAACTCCATGCCGCGGCCCTTGAAAGCGCTCAAATAGTTGCCCGCCAAGGCATCGGTCACGAGGTGGCCGGCCTTGAGCTGGACGGCGCGGATCTGTTTGATGACCTCGGGATTGAGCATATTAGGGCACGTCCACGCGATCAAAGATGCGTTTGATGATCTGCTCGCTCTTCACCCCTTCGGCCTCGGCCTCATAGGTTGGCAGAACGCGGTGGCGCAGGACATCTAGACCGACATCCTTGATGTCCTGAGGCGTGACAAAGGCGCGTCCCTGCATCAGCGCGTTGACGCGCGCGGCGCGTTCGAGGTTGATCGAGGCGCGCGGCGAGGCCCCGATATGGATGAGGTTGACGAGGTCCTTCAGGCCATAGGCGGCCGGATCGCGGGTGGCAAATACCAGCTGCACGATGTAACGGCGCACCTTGTCGGCGACGTGAAGCTTTAAGCTCAAATCGCGCATGGCGAGCAGACTCTCGCCGGTCAACACCGGAGTGAGTGGGGCCTCGTCACCGGTCATCGCGCGCGCGATGACTAGTTGCTCCTCGTCGAGAGTGCCGTAGGTGACGTTGACCTTGAACAAGAAGCGGTCCACCTGGGCTTCCGGCAGAGGATAGGTCCCCTCTTGCTCGATCGGGTTTTGCGTTGCCAGGACGAGAAAGGGCCGAGCCAAGCGGAACGACTGGTCACCAATCGTCACCTGGCGCTCCTGCATGGCCTCGAGTAAGGCCGACTGGACCTTGGCTGGCGCCCGATTGATCTCATCGGCAAGGACGATATTTTGAAAGATCGGGCCTTTGCGCACCTTGAACTCGCCGCTGCGCGGATCGTAGATCTGCGTGCCGATGACGTCGGCGGGCAGCAGATCGGGTGTGAATTGGATCCGGCCAAAGGACAGTGCCGCCGTCTGTGCCAAGGTCTTGACGGTCGTCGTCTTGGCCAAGCCGGGCAGCCCTTCCAGGAGCACGTGACCCTCGGCGATCAGCGCCATGATCAGGCGCTGCACGACGTCTTTTTGCCCGACGATCCGTCGACTCATCTCGCCGCTGGCGCGCTCTAGCAGCGCGCTGTGCGAGCTAACCTGTTGTTCCATACCCTCGATGGACGCGTCATAACTCATAGCAAACACCTGCCCTATTCGGCTGTTTTAATAAGCTGTTGGCTGTTTGAAGCGAAATCCTTGGAAGCTCCATCATAAAATAAATCATCGTGAGAAAATGGGAAGTGAAAGCGTAAATATTTAATTTTTTGGTTATGGTTAGATTAATGCTTGGGGCTCTGTCCTGCTCCGACCTTCGCCCGCCCTCAAGTCCTGGGGCGAATCTGCCGACACCAAGGCATGAAGCACGTCAAACAAATCGCAGAAATCATCGACGCTGGCGCCACCACCGAGGCCCATCTGGCTCTCGACCAGTTGCTCGCCTTGGGCCCGCAAAACACCGCAGCCTTAAAGCTCCGCGCTAGGCTGCTCGAAATGGAAGGCCGCTTTAGCGACGAAGCCTTGATTTGGGACCGTATCGCGACGATCGACCGTGAGGACGAGGACGCGGTGGCCTACCTGTTTCGCCGGCAAAAGGAAGATCGCGAACACTTTTACTTTACCGACGATGTCGCAGGTGGCGGACGCCGCTTCACTGCCTGCCCGAGCAGCCTCATCACCTTTTCGGCGATTGGCCTGGTCGGTTGCCTGGCGTTTCTGGCGATGACGCACTTTGCCGATGCCACCGCGCTCCTTGCTGATCCGCGCATGATGTTGTCGATTTTCGCCGTCTGCGTCGTCATGCCGTGGGTGGCGATCGTGCTGATCTACCTGCGCTGCCTGCGCTTTGTCACCGTCACACCGGCTGGAATCACCATCAGCACGCGGCTGAAAACGCACCAATTTAGCTGGAATGAGCTGGGCACTGTGAGTCTCGCGCACAATTTAAGCGGCAAATCGCCACGTTTGTGGCTGACCCTTGAGCCCAAGGATGAGCAGACGCGCCCCGTGCATATCGACATGACCCTCGGCTCCACGGCCTTGCGCGCACGGGCCTATCTCATTCGTGAGATCACCCGCCATCATGC
>Ga0315292_10000213_pt1 | contig 24575 bp, 19 predicted proteins | sample YL17G13_0_MG_FD_204029 | JGI IMG/M metagenome (GOLD analysis project Ga0315292, IMG submission 204029) | Sediment microbial communities from Yellowstone Lake, YNP, Wyoming, USA - YL17G13_0 | ecosystem: Environmental > Aquatic > Freshwater > Lake > Sediment | place: USA: Wyoming | collected... | reverse complement strand
GCATGGCCCGGTGCTTGGCTTAGTCTTTGGCACCATTCTGCTGGGTTATGCCTGGTGGCGAGGAAGCGAGGAAGTGCGGCGCCTGGCCTTAGTGTTCACGGCAGTAGGCGGCTTGTTGGCGCTGCCAGCGTACTTCACCGGGGAGGATGCTGAGGACATCGTGGAGGGCCTGCCTGGTGTGTCCAAGTCCGTGATTCACGAGCATGAAGAGGCGGCCGAGGGAGCGGCAATTGCCGCCGTGGTCACTGCGGTTTTAGCCCTCGGCGGTTTTGCTTTGGCCCTGCGCCAAGGTGCGACGCCGCGTTGGGCTGTCGCAGGGGTTGCTGTAGCAGGGACCGTAGCATCAGTCTGGCTGGGTGTTACCGCATACCGTGGCGGCAGCATTCGTCATCCGGAGATGGATCAGGCGGCTCCGGCGCCGGGGGCCGAGCGGCACGACCGTGACTGAGCTGCTGCACGCGGCAAAGCCGGTTGTTGCGAATTTGCGACATGGCTGCAGCTTTACGGCAGCTTTGCTGCAAGCTCGTTGAGCTTCGCCGCTAAATCCGTGAGCTGATCGGCATCGCGCAGTTTCAACGGCGGTGGCTTTTTGCCGTCTTTGAGTTCGTCCAAGTAGCGGTAGATGGCAATCATCGTCCCAGCGCGTTGGCTGCCCTGGACTCTCTCAGCCAGACTGTTTAGTTTATTGGCCAGATCCTGAAGTTGGTCGGAGTCGCGTAGCTTGATCGGGGTTGGCTTTAATCCCGACAGCATCTCGTCGAGGTAGCGATTGATCGACACCAGGGGGCCGTAGATCTCGTGGGTGAACTTCACCGACACCAGGATCGTGCTGAGCACAAAGGCGACGATCAGGGCTCCACCGATGGCGAGCGGAACGGCAAATTTGCTCATCGCCACGGCGCTTTCACCTGTGGTCAGCTGAAAGTAGGTGGCGACCGCCTGATACATATCCCAGACGTAGTAGCCAAAGACGCCGACGAACAAAAAAGAAAACAGAAAGTTAACTAAAAGAAACGCCAGGCCAAGGCGGACCTGTTTATAGGGCTCCACGAACCATGAGACAAAGCCTCTTCGCCGTCCAAGCTTGGCCATGATGAACCGCTCCGGAGAATCTATAGGATGGGCTTAACTTCAAGCCCATACTAGCACAGGTCGGTCCGATATAACGACATCGTTGCCGCGGCGGCGACGGCAGCGGTGACCGCGCGCAGGACATAGGGGCCTAGGCTGGCCGGCTGGTAGCCAGCAGCGAGTAGAGTTTGCTCTTCTGCTGGGCTCAAACCCTTTTCGCCACCGGCCACAACGATAACCCGGCCTTGCTTTAGATGCATCAGCCGTGGCAGAGCTAGATCTACAGCCGCTCCCCGCAAGACCACCTTGTCGACAGGCGGCATACCGCCTGCGCTTGCCACCTGCTCGACGAAGTCAGCCACCGAATCATACTGGTGGATCTCGGGTAACCACGCCCTTTTGCACTGCTTGGTCGACTGGACGAGGATGCGCTGCCAGCGCTCGACGACTTTGGGCTGAAGTCGGGCTTTGGCGCTGTCTTGTTGATGAAAGACATGGACCTGGTCGATACCAAGCTCGGTCAGGGCTGGTAGGATATCGTCGACAGCTCCTGGCTTCAGTGCGCCGATGGCAAATTCCAGACTCAAGCGGTGACGTGGTTCCAGTTGCGACCCTTCGGTGACTAGCATCACGTCTTTGCCAGAGATGGCCCCGACGACGCCGAGAGCCCAGCGGCCCAACCCGTCGGTGACTTCCACAGCGGTGTCGATGGGTAGGCGCAGCACCTTCGATAGGTGCAGGGCCTCGTCGCCGCGCAAGGCCCAACGCCCTTCCGTTTGCATCTCGCCCATAAACCGAAATCGGTGCTGCATCCGCCGCCTCCCTCGTGCTTAAAGCTTCTCCATGACGATGCAACCCCAGTCGAGTTGCTCGCCTTGGCGGACAAACTTTAGTCCAGCCTCGACCCCGCGGGCGATGACTTCGGGTGCCTCCACGGTCAATAAGCCGCTTAGCACCAAACGACCGCCTGTTTTTGTCGCAGCTGCAAGTTCATCCATGATGCGGATAAGGACGACGGCGAGAATATTTGCTAGCACCAAGTCATACTGGGCGCCGTCTTCGGGCAGGCTGCCCTTTTTAAACGGCACCGACACCCCGTTTAACCGACCGTTCTCGTCTGCCGCTAAGATGGCGTCATCTTCGATGTCGGTTCCTAGGCAAGTGCCATAACCAAGCTTCTTGGCCCCAATCAGCAGGATGCCAGTTCCGGTTCCGACATCGAGGACCGAGCGATGGGCAACGCCCTGGGTGGCGCCGCATTCGAGGAAGTCTGCCCCCACTTGCTCAAGGCATAACTGCGTCGTTGCATGCTGTCCGGTGCCAAAGGCCATCCCTGGCTCGATGACCAGATCGACCAGCCCAGGCCTTGGTGCGACCTCATGGCGCCATGGTGGCTTGACGTAGAACACCTCAGTGGCAAAGGGCAGAAAGCTTTCTTTCCATCCTTCCATCCAGGTCTCCGTGGTCATGGCATGAATATCAGTCGTGACGCGAGTAGCGAATGTGCGGTTTAGCTTGACCTGCAGGTCGTCGAGCGATTCCCGCGAATAGCGATAGACCGACATCGGCGTGCGGTCGCCACCCAACTCGGTGTAGTAGTCGCGTGGCGGCGCATCCTGATCCTGATTGATGTCCACCGCGAGCTCCCCTTCGACAAAGGATTCAACGCCGTTCATCAGGAGCCAGTCGATTAGTTGTTCTTTGGTGCGGGCCGCGGTTTTGCTGTCGCCGTTGAACGAGGCGCGCAGCTCATAGGTGAGCGTCGGATGCATGGATACCTTTGGTGATGGACGTTTTAAATGCTCAGGCCGGGTCTGATGGTACTTCCTTGGTTCATTCGAGCGGGCGCTTCGTCAGGGCCATACAGCCGAGCGGAGAGGCGAAGCCTTCGAAGGAGGTGGGGAAGGGTGAGCGGCCGGAGATGACTTTCAGATCGGCCGCGAGCTGCTCGGCCAGCTGGGTTTTCCCAGTTTTTTGGTAAACTTGCAACTGCATCGTGCGGGCGGTGATCCAGGCTGGCACGACATTGCTGTAGGGGGATAGAATCTTCTGCACATCCGAGTACTTATCCTCGCTAAGGCGCAGTTCGGCACGCAGCATGTCGAGCCAGTAGCGCTGGCCAGATGTGCGCGTTAGTTTGGTGAGGTCGGCCAGAAGGGAGGGAAGTTGCGCCGCGCGGTGGGCGCGAATCAATGCGATGCCTAGGCCATAGAGGGATTCCCAGTCGCGTTTTTGCCGTACTGCTGCTTGGAATTCTAGCGCTGCCAAGCGCTGGTAGGGTAGGGAATCCGTCAAGCCGACATAAGCGACGCCACGCAGGTGGTGGGACAAGGCATCATCGCCAAAGGCCCTGGCGTAGTTGGTCAACAGGCCGATGGCGGCGTCGGCGTCGGCGGTGGCAAGGGCACTGCGCACCTCCCAAATGGCCAGGCGTTTATTCGGTCCGGCGCCGGCGTGATAGCGGGTGGAGTAGTAGTCGCGAGTGCGGCGCAGCAGTTGGGTGTAGTCTTTGATCAACCCGGCACGCAGGGCCTCCGGCCCTAAGATATCGAGCAGGTCAAGGTCGCCGCGGGCACGAAATAGAATGTCCTCGCGAGTCAGTAGGGCATGCATGCGGCGGCTGTCGGCGCCGGCGTTGGCGAGTTCACCGATCAGCGTGAGTTTGACCAGGTCGGACGGTGGGACGCTGGCGAGGTCGCGTAGGGCCGTTTTGATCGTCGCTTTCAGAGTCCAAGAATCGCCGCGCTGCCACAGGCTCATGACGCGTGATTCGTAGATCTCCTTGCGCAGGGCGATGGCGTCTTTGGGGCTGGAGTCGAGCGCATATTTATAGCGCTGATCAACGGTCTTGGCGTCGCCACCGTTGGCCGCGGCGAGCTGCGCCCCCGCCAGCCAAAGGCGGGCTTCGCTCTTGGCCTGCAGCAGTCCCCTACTGGCAAACATTTTATTGGCGTCGCCACTAAGCGGCAAGATTGGGCGGCGCGCCGCTGCGACCATCAGCTTGGCGACGCAAGCCGTGGACTGGTGCCACTCGGTGCATCCACTGGCGACAATTTGATTGGCAGCTGAGTCCTTGCCCTGTTTCAGCAGTGAGCTTTGCAAGGTGAGAATGGCGTCGCCCATAAGACCGGCGTCTTGACGGCCCGAGCTGGCGGCACGCCTAGTTTGGATTCTGCTCGCGACATCGGCCAGCGCTTTCTCAGCATTGGCTGGGTCATCCTTAATGAGAAAGCAGTCGGCGGTTTGGAGGCGCGTGGGCAATGCCCCGTTGCGGCTGCCGGCTAGTGCATCGCTGATCAGTCCGCTGCAAGCTTGGGTGGTGAAGGGCCTGACGGGGGCCGTGTCCTCGGCTTTGGCTAGAGCGGTGGGGTTACTTAGATCGGTCCCGTCACTTTCGATGTTGGTTAGGTTGCGGCGCTTCTGTAGCGGTTTACGGTGGCGCGCAAAGGTCACTAGTTCAGTTTTGGCTTTGCTGAGTGTTTTAAAGGTCCGGTTGCGAATCTTAGGCACGGCGCCGATGACTGCAAGGCCCACCAAGATAAAGAAGATGATCACGCCCCGACTGATCCGTTGGATACGCTGGGTGGTGCCGTTAAACAGTTCCACGGTGAGCATGGTCGGCTGGCCGACGGTGAGGTGGTGGGACCTATCGCTAAGGCCGCTGATCTTTGAGTATTGCACCTGCTCTGCCGTCGCCGGCAACGGTCTTGGTGCGCGCGTGGACAGGGGGATGGCCGAGACGGCGCTCGATGGTCCGCTGCTGAGTGGCTGATTGGTCGCAGCTTGCAGGCTGACGTTGCTGCTTGACGTTGCCGGACCGGTGAGTGGCTTGTTCATGCTCTGAGGAGTTGCCGACACCCGCCCCACGGACTCGACGCCCGAAGGATTGCGGATTCCTCGAAAGGCTTGGTCTGCCCTCGCCCCTTTCAAGGCGATGGCCAATCCACCGTGTTTTGGTACTTCGTCGCTCACCCTGCCTCCCCGACTTCACGTGGATTTGTCGGTAGTTAGCGGTGAGACTTGATGATAAAACGGATAACGTACTAATATTGATAGTAAATTGTTTTCTTTTCTGGCTTTAGGAGCGGCGCAAGCGGACATTAAAATGGCCGCGTAGGGGGAGTCCCCGAAGCATTGTGTCTCCAGGTGAATCCTCTATGGTCACAATGTGTTTGCCATAAACTGCCGCGACGTGGCGGTGGATTTCCTTGGCCAGGACACCACCACCAGGACCACTATGCAGGCCTTTGCCGGTGACGATCTTCACTGTGATGACATGCTGTGGGCTTTTTGCGGGTGTTGATTCGCCAAGGAGGCGACGCAGGCGGTCATCAAGATACTCCGTGGCCTGTTGCAGAGTCAGGCCGTGCAGGTCGATCACCGGAGTGTCTTCGCGTTGTCTTTTTTGCGCCCGCTCGCCTTTTGTGGGAGCACTGGCAAAGCTAGCGCTGCTGAATGCCTTTGCCTGCAGATCCTGCGGTGCGCCTGCGGCGAATGAGGCGCTTAATGACTCCTGAAAGACGCGGTCGGCCTCAGAGAAATCCTCAAAGATGACCGCTGCTTGTTTTGGCACCTGGGGCTTTTTTGACTGTCCCATCGGCTCCTCTTACGACAACGCGCCGTGCAGTGCTAAGTACAGGTCTGGGGGTGACCGCGATGTTCATCCTGGCTTAGGAGTGCAGCCCACCGCAACAACGACCTTTTTCAATTGTTTCTTTTTTCTTCGTGTAATGCTGCTGCGACGATGATAATTCCTGCAAGTAAACCTAGGAGGGGCCTGGATGGCGAAGCTTGAATTCGGCGGTAAAACCTACACTGGTGAAGATGAGATTCGTGCGACCTTGGCCGCTGCGGGCGTTTTATTTGAGCGCTGGCCCTTGCGCGGCGTCGCCTCAGCGGATGAGCAGGTCTTGTCTCTCTACAAGCCTGAAGTCGACCGTCTGATGCAAGAGCGTGGCTATGTGGCCGTCGATATGGTGGCTTTAAGGCCGTCGACCCCTGGCCTGGCGGAGATTTCGGCGCGCTACAATAAAGAGCATCACCATGTTGATGATGAGGTCCGCTTCACCGTCGAAGGCGAGGGTGTCTTTGAGATCGAAGGGCCGGACGGCGGGTTTCTAAAGTTCACCGCGACCCCGGGTGACCTCATCGTGATCCCGGCCTATCGGCGTCACCTCTTTTACTTGACCAGTGCGTCAACGATTCGTTGCATTCGCCTGTTCCAAGACCGTGGCGGGTGGGAGGCGCTCTATGAAAAAAATGTTAACTGATAGGTTGACAATCGGCTGAAGTGAAGTAATTATCGAGCCTTCAATCTGTACGAAATATGACAAAACCTAGCTCCCATGCCTAAAGGTAGGGGGGTGCTGGGGGCTTCGCTTGTAAGTTGGCGAGTGGTCGGTGAGATCTGGTTTTCGGACCTGGTTATGCACCGGTTATCCTCTGCTTATTAACAGTTTATCCACACCCTGTGGATATAAAGCAACCATCTAAATTAAATGGGATAAATCCTCGCCATGGATGCTCCATCCGGTCATATCGAGCAATTTAGCCATTTGGCGAAGGCGAAGGCTTTTCTCGGGCGTGAATTCCTCACGTGGCTTTGGTACACGGCTGAAACCACGCCTGAACGCCTTGTTCTGAAGGTGCCGGACAGTCCGAAGCAGCTCGAAGTGAACCTGTGGGTGGACGACCGGTTGGTGCTAGAAGGGACTGCTTCGATGACCCACTCCAACGTCATGAAGGGCGGTGATCCGAGCCACAGTCGCGAAGCTGCGGCCTCACTTGCCACCGGCAAGACGGTGCGGGAAATGAAGTTGGGCGTTAGCGTCAAAGGCGGCGGCGAATTCTCGGCGATCCTGAGCTGCGACGACTTGAATCCCCGGGGCTTGAAACTCCCGGTGCCAGAGCGAGCCGACGGTGATAGCGAGAAGGCCGCTCCGGTCATGCCCTTGGGTGAGCGCTTAAGGGCGACGGAGTCTTTCTTGACGGTTCTCGACGGTCTGTTTCTCCTTTTTCTCGATCAGCGCGTTGACCCGACTTGGGAAAGTAGCGCTTTGCTCGCCATGCGCGAGTGGATAAAAAAACGGCAGGGCGGCAAGGATTCTGATACGCTTCACTAATGCCTAAGTTCACTCAAGCGATGCAGCGCTACCATGTCCCTTCGCGGCTCATGCAGCCCGCTCATATGGTTGCAGTCTTGGTGCGCGATTTTATTCGGGCGGACTTGACCAAGCAGGCCAGCGCCATGGCCTACACCCTGCTGCTCTCGCTGATTCCGTCTCTGGTGGCGATTTTTTGCGTCATCTCGCTGTTCTCGCCGATGATCGGAAACGGCACTGATTTCATGGATCAGGTCCGCGAATTCATCTTGGATAACTTAGCCTCCGGCAGCGGCGAGGCGGCTGTCGGCTATCTCGACAACATGCTTAGCCACATCAGTCTTGCCAGCATCGGTTGGACCAGCTTTGCTAGTGTTCTAGTCACCTTGGTCTTGCTGCTGCGCCAGATTGAAATCGCATTGAACTACATCTGGTTGGTGAGCAAGGACCGCAATGCCTTCACCAGGTTTATGTATTTTTGGACCTTTCTGACCCTGGGGGTCGTCGTTTTAGGCATCGTCATCGCCAGCATTTCTGGTTTTGATATCCGTCACATGGTTGAGCCTTCGACCCAGGTTAAGGCCAGTTATTTAGGCGGGCTCCTGAGTTGGTTGATGGCCATGCTCGGTGGCTTTTTATTCTTTCTCTTCCTCTACCGTGTGGTGCCCAACTGCTACGTCAGTATGAAGAGTGCCGCTATCGGCGCCTTGGTCGCTGCTTTTTTACTGAACCAGGCCGGCCGTCTCTACGGCATCTACGCCCTATCTGCTAAGGGCTATAAGACCCTTTACGGCGCCATGGCCCAGCTCCCACTGTTCCTCACCTGGTTATATATCTGCTGGATCATCATCCTCCTGGGCGCTTTGGTGTCCTGGCGAGTCCAGGAGGGCTTTCCAAAATTAGGCGAAGCCGAGGCTTTGGACCGCGCCAAGGAGCCCATCGATCTGCTGCGCAACAGTCAGATCAAGGCTGGTCTGCCGATGATTGCGTTACTGGCCATCTATAAAAACTTTCAGATGGCCACGGGGCAGCCGCTCAATGGTCTGCAGCTCGCGCAGTCCTTAAAATTGCCTCTGGCCTGGATTGCCGAAGCCCTAATCGTCTTGCAAAGGCTTGGTTATATCGTTGCCGGTAAAGGAGTTGGCGTCGCCAGTGCCCATAGTCACGGCGCAGCAACCAATGACCCGCAATACCCAGCGTACCCGCCCGAGGCCGTGCAGCTGGCGAAGCTCCAGGTAGATCTAGCTAGTCCGATGCAGCAATGGCTGGCGGCATGGCCGGCGTCGGCGACTTTTCCTTTACCGCAAGCACTCAAGGTCCTAGATGAGACGAAGGGCGGTGCGCAGACCTTGGCGCAGGTGCTGCCTTTGGTGTGATCAGCGCCGCACGCCGCCATTGGCATCCGTGTTGATCAGAATCCTAATCTTGGACGTCAACGTGGTGTCTGTGTCTGGAATGGTGAAGTTGCGTCCGTCTTGTTGGTAGTGGGTGTAAGCCTGTCCATCGATAAACACTTGGATATAGGCTCCTGGCGGCACATCCTGGCCAACCGTAAAGACGGTATTGTGGCTGATTAAGTAGCGGTAGTTCAGCTCCAATTCGCCAAGTGTCGTGGCGTCACAGTTAAAGACGAGCTTTTGTCCTTCGACGCGAATGTTCTTGAGGCAGTCCGGACCGTCCTTATCGACCTTTAGCGTCAATGAGTCTGCAAGCGGTGCATGCGCAAGATCCTGGGAGAGCAGCGTCGTGCTGTCGCCAAAGTGATAAGTAACGGTCGCGCTGCGCCCGTCCTGGACGTCGTCGCCTTTGAAGACCAATTGATTGCCGACTGTGGTGACGTCGATCCGGTTCTTGGTGCTGGTTTCTGTCACATCGATGCTCAGCGCATGAAGACCGCTTGGCGCCATGTCGTAGTTGGTGATTTTGCCGTTGGATTCTCTATAGGTCACTGCGACGGATGCGCCGTCTGGAGGAAGCGACTTAAAATGTAGCGCATGACTCGCGCCGTTCCAGTCATAGTCGGTGACGGGAATGGTGTCGACCGTAACGGCAATGGGGCGACTGCTATTGGAACCTGGGACGACAAAGTCGGATTTGAGATCCGGACCGATCCGGTAGTTGACACGAATCACGGCGTAGTCAGGTGGTGTCGAATGGAAATGGATGACGCTGGTTGCTGGATCGAAATCGTATTGCTCCTTAGTCATCAGCGCGTCGTTGAGTTTCACCAGGAGAGTGCTTGGGTTCGCCGGCTGACTCGTCGTGACCTGATTGAAGAGCATCACCGGGTCATGGCGGTAAGACACGTGGAGGTTGACTCGGTCAGCGCTGAGGCCGTCTACGGAGAGCATATTGCCAACAATTCTGTAGTTGGTGGTGAGGACGCCATCGACGCTGACCTGCAAAGTGTCGCTCAACGGGAGGCTTTTTAGGTTGAATTGCCGCTTCACGATGGTCGCTGCGTCGGCAGAGATGCGAGCGAGCGTTGGCGCATAGTCATCCTGCTGGATCGAATCGTCAAACCCACCGAAGGCCTGGACCACGCTGAGAATACGTGCAGCTGGGCGCTGCGCTTGGGCGGATCCGGGTGCCGGCATGCTGCCGTGATAGGTTAGTGAATAAACACGAACCTGATCGTCTTTGATAAATGGCGGCTTGAGTGCGTTGATCAAGGTTGCGGGCAGCTCGGCTGGTTTGCACAGGGTGTTGCCCCCGGCATCTTTGACCCCGCTAGGATCATCGCTGTCGCAGTAGCTATCTTCATCCGTGACGAACAAGATGCCAAGCAGTGCGTCTTTACGTCGCCAGTCCTGGTTGACGCGGCCGCAGGTGCCGGTCACGGCGCGGTAGGCATTGCGGATTAGCTGTTCACGGTTGGAGCCGCCGACGCCGATATTTTGAATCGTGTCGGTAAATTTAACGCTTGCCGCCGGGTCCTTTTTGCTGATGGGCGCGCCGGTCAAGTTGCCTTGGGCGTCGAAGGCTTGGCCTTTGGTGTCATAGAGGTGGCAGCCGCGATTGCTTTCGATGGGATCACCAGCGCTTTCAGCGTCTGAGGTGATCACGCCGATCTGCCAATCGACATTGCTCAGGCCAGAGACCAGTGCCGGTAGCCCCTTGGACAGAGCGGTTTGCTCGGTAGCCATTGAGCTGGAGTTATCGAGTACGACGAGTAGGTCCAATTTTGCCGCACTGGAGATGGTAAAGTCTTCGATGGACACTGAGCCTTCATGACCTTGTTGGAACTGGTCTGGTTGTGAAAGGGGCTTACGGTAAATCTGCTGCTGCGTGTCGACGATGGGTGGCTTTTCCTTTAGATTCAGACTTTGCTCGATGATGCCAAAGGCGGGCTTAAAGCGGGTCGTTTCGGTCCCGATGGTCGCAGTATCAAAAGATTGGTCGAGGAGGAGTACCGGCTCAACCTTGTCCAAGCTCGTGCCACCGAATTTCGCCTTTTCGCTGCAGCCACCTGCTGTAAGCGCCAGCGCTGCGGCTGCGGCAAAAGCGCTCAGGTGCGCCTTGGCAATCCTAATGGATGAATTCATGTCTACCTCTACAAGCCTCTAAAAAAACCTCTACAAGTCACCAGCTCAGTCTGACGGCCCAAGTGGAGTCGAACGGTCCTGACTAACTCTTCGACTCATCGAGCTTAAAACTTGAGGTCTCATTTATGGTCCACATCAGCCATCAGGTGAAGTGGACTATCGTATTGATATAAATGAGATATTACGGTGTTCTTGCGGGGATGGTAAGGGCGGTGACCAGGTCGAGTCGCGGCGCTGGGTTGATGGTGGTCGCGCTGGATTGTAGTCCAGTCCTGTTTGGCACTTGCTCCGATTTGATCGGAGGGCGGGGGATGCGGACGACAAAGGTGGCGCCTTCGCCGGGCTTAGAGCTGACTTGAATCGTGCCGTCATGCAACTTGACCAGGGCCATCGCCAGGCTTAGGCCAATGCCGGTGCCGCCTGCCGCTCGGTTGCGGGCGGTGTCGGCGCGGTAGAAGGGATCGAAGATGTAGGGGAGCGAATCTGCAGGTATGCCTTCGCCCTGGTCGGTGATGGTAAACAAGGTGCAACGTCCATCGTCGCCTATGGTGAAGTCGACGGTGTTCGGCGCCGCAGAATGTTTGGCAGCGTTGATGAGGATGTTCTTCAGCGCGAGCATCAAGTAGACGGGGTTGCCATGGAAGCGGCTGGGGCCCTTGCTGGTGATGCGCAGTGCGATGCCTTTAGCCGCATAAACTGCCTGGACCGAATGGATGACCTCTTGCATAAAGTCGGCGCCGTTGAGCTCGGTCCAGCTCATGGCGACAGCGCGGCTCTCGGCCCTGGCCAGAAGTAATAGGTCCTCGACAATCGTGGTCATATTGATGGTCTCACCGACGATCGTTTGCAACGACGCCTTATATTCGGCCGCGGTCCGTTCGCGGCGAAGCGCCAGCTCGGCTTCGCCCCGGATGACGGCGATCGGCGTGCGTAGCTCATGGGAGACGTCGCCGGTAAATCGCCTGAGGCGCTTGAAGGCGTCTTCTAAGCGGTCGAGCATTTCGTTGAAGGTCTGAGCTAGTTGGCGTAGTTCGTCCTTGGCTACCGGCAATGGCAGGCGGAAACTTAGATCGTTGCTACCTAAATTCTTTGCCGCAGCGCTCATCTGGGTCACCGGACTGAGCGACCGCATGGTCAGGAGGTAGCCGAAGACGATCGACAGGCCTAGTCCTAACGGGAGTGAAATCCACAACACCCAGGCGATCTCTCGCAGGGTATGTAGGGTCGAGTCGAGATTGGCTCCCACCTGAATGAGCTCGCCGGTAAAGCGGCCGAATTTGACGACGGGCAGGGTGACTTGACGCAGTGGTGCATCACCCTCGTGGCGGGGTGCAAAGGTCTCGATCGTTTCCAGGCCCTGCTCGGCGCGAGCTAGGGCGCGCGGAGTCACCGGCAGACTGACATGGGTGTCGGTTTTAGCGCTGATCTTTCCAGATAGGTCGACCAGCTGGGCGTATGGGCGAATGTACTTTTCGCCAAAAAACTGATTGAGGAACTGTTCCATAATCGGAGGACTAAATCCCCGGAGAAAGCGGGCATCGCGGATCGACTGCGCCGAAATCAGCAGTGAGGCATCGACCGAGCGCTGTAGATTGTGCTCGACGACCCGGTAGAGGCCAAAGCCGACGCAGAGAAATAAAAGGGCCATCCAGATGGCATGGCCCAGCGATAACCGAAGGCGTACTGGGACTCGCTCAAGAAACATGCGTCGATTGATCCCGGCTCGGTTGATGATTGCTATTCGCAGCCGCATGATTTGCCGCTTCCTGTTGATCGACTGCTGGCAGATCTAGCATATAGCCATGGCCGCGCACGGTCTTAATCAACGCCTGCTCAAAGGGCTTGTCGACCTTGTTACGGAGGTAGCCGATGTAGACATCGACGACGTTTGAGGTCGGCTCGAAGTTCATGTCCCAGACATGCTCACTGAGCTGAGTGCGGCTCAAAACCGTGCCGCCGTGCCGTGCCATGTATTCCAGTAGGGCATATTCCTTGGCCGTCAGGTGCAGGGTCTGGCCTTCGCGGGTGACTTCCTTGCGGCTAGGATCGATGCGCAGCGGCCCGGCCTCGATGATCGTCGCCGGTTCACCTGACTGGCGGCGAAGCAGGGCGCGCACCCTGGCGAGGAGTTCATCTAGGTTGAAGGGTTTGGTGAGGTAGTCATCAGCACCCCTGTCGAGCCCCTTGACCACGTCTTCCTTGGTGTCGCGAGCCGTCAAGATGAGGACTGGAGCGACCATCCCACCGTCGCGTAAGGTCTTGAGGACCTCAAGCCCATTTTTTCTTGGCAGCATTAAGTCGAGAATAATGAGATCGTATGGATTCTCGAAGGCTAGCCATTCGGCCTCCTGGCCATCGGCAGCGTGATCCACCGCGTAGGACTCTTCGCGCAGAGTCCGCATGAGTATACTTGCCAACGGAGCATCGTCTTCAACCACGAGGATACGCATATAGCCCTCCCAATTAGTCTTTAACATTTCATGATGTTAATAGACTGCTATGATCAAGGTCCCTGCATCCTAATATAAATGAGTTTAAATTAGAAGAGGGTGAGGATTGGACCTGTAATGAGAAAAAGACTGCTTAAATATCGGGCTGTTAAAAAAATAATCAGATCTTGGCGATCGATGAGGGCGTGGCCGTGACGATCCCATGCCCCTATTATCGCAAATGCTCTGGGTGCACCGAACTGGCGGTTCCCTACGCCAAACAGCTGCGCAGCAAATCGCTGCGGGTGCGCGAAGTCCTAGCGGGTGCGCTTCGCCTCAACCTACCCCCTGCCGCCATGGACCAGCTGTTTCCACCGATCATGCCAAGCCCGTTACCGCTTGGTTACCGCGCTTCGACAAAGCTTTGCTTAAATATGGATAGCTTTGGTCAGCGCAGCATTGGCCTCTATGTTCGGGGCAGCAAGACCGTGGTTGATATTCCGACTTGTCCCGTCCACGCTCCAGCGATCAATAAAGTCGTGCAAAAGATTTTTGCCGGTCGTGCCAAGGTGCCGGCTCCCTTTTATCAGCACACAAAGCGCAGCTTTCAACCTGGATGCCTGAAATTCGTGACGCTGCGCTACAGTCCGGCGACGGGCATGACCGGCATGATCTTGTCGCACACCGGCGTCGAGCGCGCTGCATTGGTCGCATGGGCCCAGCAGGTGGCGCAACCGAACCTTGGGATCTACGAGTCGGTCCTGAGTAAGTCTGACGATGACCGAATTCTGAGTGAGCGTACCAACCATCTAGCTGGACCTGAGAAGCTCAGCTATCAGTTGGCCGGGCAATTGTTCCAGTTGCCTCCACTGGCCTTTTTTCAGGCTAATTTTAGTCTAACCGAGGCCTTTGTCAGCCATATCACAGCCGCCATGCACGGCCGCACGCTGCTTGATCTGTACGGCGGTTTTGGTGCCTATAGCTGGGCTGCAGCGAGCGGATTTGCGACGACGTATCTGGTCGACGGTAACGCTAGCGCCATCGCCGCAGCCCGCGAACAGACGCCCGCTCCTGCCGGGCTGAAACCAGTGCATGCTTCGGTGGAGGATTTCTTCAGCCGCCATGTGACGCCGCGCGTGGCGCGTGAGGTGACACATGTGATCGTCAATCCGCCTCGTGCTGGGCTGTCGGCAAAGGTTAAAGCTGCACTAAGCAGCAAGTCCCTCCCTGAGCTGCAACAGCTGGTCTATGTCTCATGCGATGTCGACACTTTGGCGCAAGATCTACGGGCACTTAGCAAAGTGCATCGATTGCGGTTGGCGAGTATTCAGGCCTTTGACATGTTCCCGCAGACAGAGCATATCGAAGTGGTGGCTAAGCTCATCATATGATAATTTTCTAAGCCTTTTGAGCTTGAGTACAGGAGCCCCTTGATGGTCCAGGACCCTAGTCAACCGCCGATGACCACGCGACTGCGCAAGATGGTCTTGGGTGCCCCAAAGGATGTGACCGATCGCTCGATCTTTCACGCCATTTCACTCATTCCCTTGCTGGCCTGGGTGGGGCTTGGTGCTGATGGCTTGTCGTCGTCCTCTTACGGTCCAGAAGAGGCGTTTCGCGCGCTCGGGCAGCACACCTTTTTAGCCGTTGGCCTCGCCTTGATGACGATGTTGACGGTGCTACTGATTTCGCAGGCCTATTCGCGCATCATCGAGCAGTTTCCGCACGGCGGTGGTGGTTATGTCGTGGCGACGAAGTTGCTTGGTCGGACTGCGGGTTTGATCTCCGGGTCAGCACTTCTTGTCGACTATGTCCTGACGATCACCACGTCTGTCGCCGCAGCAGGCGACGCATTATTTAGTATCTGGCCGGAAGCGGTGGCCTTTAAGCTTACCTTTGAAGTGGCGGTCATCGCTGGATTGACGGTGTTGAACATCCGCGGCGTCAAGGAGTCGGTGACTTTTTTGGCCCCGATTTTTCTGCTCTTCTTGGTGTCCCATATGGTGGTGATCGGTTACGGGGTGTTCAGCCACCTGGGCGCTCTGCCGGAAGTTGGCCATGCGGTGGTGACTGGTTACCAGCAAGGGCACTCGATGCTCGGTTTTGGTGGCATGGCACTGCTCTTTTTACACGCCTACTCCCTTGGCGGTGGTACCTATACCGGAATTGAGGCCGTCTCTAACGGACTGCAGATCATGCGTGAGCCGCGCGTTCAGACGGCCAAGCGCACCATGGCGTACATGGCGGTGTCGCTGGCGATTTGCTCTTCGGGTCTGCTGCTTTGCTACTTGCTGTGGAAGGTGGTGCCGGAGTCTAACAAAACGTTAAACGCGGTTTTGATCGAAAGCATGTCGCAGCATTTTCCGCTCGGCCATACCTTTGCCTTTTTGACGATCTTCTCCGAGGGCGCGCTTCTAGTGGTCGCAGCTCAGGCTGGATTTCTCGATGGTCCGCGGGTACTTGCCAACATGGCGAATGACTCCTGGGTGCCGCGGCGCTTTGGCGCTCTATCCGATCGGTTGACGACCTCCAACGGCATCATCCTCATGGGGGCGGCGTCTCTCGCTGCGCTGCTCTACACCCATGGGAATGTCTCCCACCTGGTGGTCATGTACTCTATTAACGTCTTTTTGACCTTCTTCCTCTCGATGTTTGGCATGTGCAAATACTGGCTGACCCGGCGCGAGCGGCCCGAGTGGCGCAGTCGTGCTGTGTTGTTTGTCTCTGGGGCCGTGTTGTGCGGTTCGATCCTTGTCATCACCGTCCTTGAGAAGTTCGCTGAGGGCGGTTGGATCACCCTGGCGGTCACGGCGGTTTTAGTCCTGCTTTGCATGTCGATCCGGCGGCATTATTGGACCGTCGCCAAGCAGTTGTCGCGCCTGTACTCGGAAGTTGATATCCCAAAAAACATGGTGCGCAATGCCACCCCCGACGAGCTCGATGCGAGCAAGCCGACCGCTGCGGTCCTCGTCGCCGCCTTTGGTGGTCTTGGCATTCATACCGTGCAAAAGATCCTGACGACCTTCAAAGGGCACTACAAGAATCTTGTGTTTATTTCGGTTGGAGTCGTCGATTCCGGAGGATTCAAGGGCGCTGATGACATCGTGCATCTCCAGGAAAACACCGAAGCGACGCTCAGTAAATTTGTCGAACTAGCGCATCGCCTCGGGGTCCCTGCAGCTTACCGGATGTCGATCGGTACCGATGCCGTCGCTGAGGCCGAAAAGATCTGCCTGAATGTGGCCCATGAATTCAGCGAGGTCACGTTTTTCTCCGGTAAGATTATTTTCCAAAAGGAACGCTGGTATCAGCGCCTCTTGCATAATGAAACGGCGCTTTCGATTCAAAAGCGCTTGCAATGGGCCGGGCTGACCATGGTGGTATTGCCAGCGCGGGTCATCGGTTAGTGAGCGACCTTGGACTCCTTGGTGTGGCTCACAAAGTTTAGGCGCTGCTCGACTTGGGCACGCACGGAGTCTGGGAGGTTGCCCTGCAAAGCGAGGTTATACTCCTGGACGGCGTCCGCGTTTGCTCCAAGACGCTCGTGGATGATGCCCATATTGTAATGCGCCTGCCAGCTGTCGTGACCGGACGAGAGCACGCTGGAGATGTCTCTTTGCGCTTCTTTGTAGCGGCCTAGACGCACCAAGCAACTGGCCTTGGTGACGAGCAAGGCGGCGTGACGCTCGGCGTCGCTGATCATGCTTTGCGCGCGCTCTGCAGCGCGGACCGATTCATCGCAGCGGCCCATTCGACTAAGGAGGCCGGCGAGTTTAAGCCAATAGACTGGTTCTTTTGGATAGCCTTTGGCGACCACCTGGTAGGCGCTGACGGTGGTGTCACTCGGCGTGCTTCGGTCCAACACCGGCAAAAGCATCTTTAGACTCGGCAAATCCGAGATCAGGGTCGCCTGGGCCATGGCCCCTGGCACACCGACGCCGAGAGCTAGTGCGGCCGCTGCTAGTTCAAAGTTATGCGGGCGAAGCATTGCCGCGTTGCTGACTAATTTGCTGTCAAGGCGTAACGGTGGCTTGCCAAACAGGGCGCGGATCGCGAGCGCCGCAGCCTTATGGTAGGAGTACAGAGTGAGGATTCCCCCTTGCTGTTGTTGATTGAGAGCGCGGACTTGGGCCAGGCCTTCGTAGCACGGATAAGCGTGGGGGAACTTGTCGATGCAGGTTTGCAGCGTCTTTGCAGCTAGCTCAACATTGACCGCGCGGGTTGCCCGTGCGACCTGGTAGTAGAGGTCGATGCTCGGACGCGGCGTCGCAGAGAGCATAGCCTGGTAAATCGGCGCCGCTTTTTCGGCCTTGCCGGCGAGCTCGAGGCATAGTCCGCGAATGATCGTTAGACCGTTGTTCGGAGTCTTGGTGGGGCTAGTCTCCATGGCTATTTCCATGACCCGAGAGCAGTTCTGCCGGCGCATGGCACTATAGGCGACCAGGTTCCCAGCGAGTTGGTTGCCAGCCTTAGCTGCGAACAGTTCCTCAGCGGCCCAATAAAAATCGTCGTCAGCAGCGTGGTCAAGGCGCCCCAGCAGCGACGTCGCATTGGTGTCGGCGGGGTCGCCTTGAGCTTGCAAAAAGATGGCTTCACCACCCATCTCTTTTAGGTCGTCGATGACCGTCCGGCGTTTGCATGGTACCGCGATATTCTCTGGGTAGCTGAGGCCGGCTGCTGCGAAGTCCCCGCATAGGCTGTTAAGAGTTTCTAACTTTTTTGTTGGCGGGAACTCCTTGGCCTGGCGATAGTCGAGTTCGAGTTCATAACCTTTACTGGGGAGCGGGGCCAAGGTGACCTCGCGGGTCAAAGCAAGGACGGATTTGGGCTGTTGGACGTAAACAAGGCGCGGAATATATCCCTGCGCCGAAATCGTATAAATGTGCACGCCAGCGGCGGAATCGATACGGTCACCGCCGTGACCGACAAAAAAGTCATGGTCCATGATGGCCGCGTTTGGCGCGTTGATATTAAGCGTGACCGAGTATTCCTTGGCGGTGCCTTTGAATTTGCTGTCGACGTTGACCTCTGCCAGTAGCGTCGATGCTAGTAGGAAGGGGGTGGTGGCAAGAAACGACATGACATGCATAAGGGAATGTTGCCTCCAGCTGGTGCCTAGTACTTGACCGCATGGGCAAGTTAAGGAACATCACGCAGGTTTATCGGCATGTAGTAGGCAAAGCTTAATGATCGCCGTGACCGCGGCGCCCACTTCAACGGCTTTGTTGAATAAATCCTGCCCTCCAGCCTTCCCGCCCTCCCAGTTTTTGGGCAGCGGCTTTAGTCCGCGCTTTAGTCCGCGCAACTGGGAGGACGGGAAGGCTGGAGGGCAGGATTTATTCAACAAAGTACGCTTCAATCCCTAACGCACAGTTTTTATTTGATAAGTTTATGCATTTCGGGTGATTCGTCCCTAAGACGTGTGCCTAGTCGCGCTCTTTTTGAAGATGAGCAACCCAATCGGTGATAACAGCGCCATGCTGCCAATCCAAATCCAAACCATGTAGTGGTGCGATAGATCACCGACCGTGCTGATCTTCTCACCCGCACTATTGATCGCCTCGCTGGCGGGGGTATAGACCTTCACCAAAAGTCCAGACATCGGACCGACGACGAACTTGGCGGCAAAAAACGGCAACACCGATAGCGCTAGGTAGGATCCCTCTTTGCCTTTGGGGGCTATTTCGACGGTAAACTGCATCAAACGCGGTGACCAGATCGCCTCGCCGATGGTGAAGCAGGCGATGAACAAAATCAGCGGCCAGTAGGCCAAGGCTGGTGGGTGATCGGCTAGAGCTTGCATGGTTGGAGCAAGGCCGAGCCAACGCACAAAGATGATCTCACCCAACCAGGATTGGGTCAGTCCTGAAAACACCTGGCCGGGGACAGCGCCAATGAACACGGCAAGCGATGAAATTGCTGTGCCGAGAACAAGCATCTTATAGGACGCCACACGGCGCGTCATGCTGGCGACGAGAGGGACGAGAAAGACGATGAGGATAGGATTGAGAACCCCGTAGATCGAGCCAATCTTGGCGCCTTGGCCGAGGACGCGAAGCGCATATTTCGGGAAGGTATAGTGAAAATGAAAGAAGATCATGCGGGTGAAGACCGTCAAAGCAATGATCAACATGAAATCCCAAAAGACCCTTTCCCGGGCGACTTGCTTTAAGGTCGAAGCCGTGTCCCGCGCGGCCTTCCCTGCTACTGCAAGGATCTGTAACAAGCCTGGCCCAGGTACGCGCACCGGTTTAGGTGCAACAGTGACCTTGCCAGCATCGTCCATGCTGACCCCGTCGCGCAGGAAGAAGATGCAACATAAGCTAGCTGTGGTAAAGAGCAGGCCGGTGAATAAGATGATTTGGTAGGTAGACAAATGCACATGGAGGATTGGGATCATCGTCCCGGCGTTCTCACGAAGCACCTTTCCTGCGGCGTCCTTGATACTGAAATACGATCTGATCGCATCAAATAGGTAGCCGCCAATGGCGAAGGCGACATTCATCAACACATAAAAGAGGCCAAATCCAAGGGTGGCCCCTTCCTTGGTGGTGTATCTTTTGATGCCGATGGAGACGACTGGAGCGACGATCGCGAAGCCGATCGCAAGGGGGACGAAGCCCAGCAGCATCACCGCGGTTGGATTCGTCAACCAAAACAAAAAGGAACGGGAAAAAACCAGCAGCGCCGTGCTCAGCAGCAGCGTCTTTTTAATACCTATCGTGTCCACCAGCGATCCGGCGATCACACCCACGACCGATAAGCCAAGGGACCATGCGCTGATAAAGGCCCCTGCCTCGACGTCGCCGAGGCCGCAATCCGCTGAAAGCCAGAGGATAAAGGTCATATTCATGGCGGCGTAGGCAGTATATTCGATGAGCTTGGTGGCAAACAGCAGCCAGAGGTCCCGCGGCGATTGCCGCAGACCCGCGCCGTAGGAGCGGACGATCCACAGAAAGGCGATCAATAAACCAGCAGACCCGGCATAAATGATAACATCAACCAATGACACGATTTGCCACCTCTAGCGTGCAGTTCGGCCCAAAATCCATCTGGGAGGAACAGGAGCGCTAGCACAAATCGGCCGAAGACCGCAACTGCGGACCTTGGCAACAGGGCCAAGGTGGGACCTCAGCCGGGGCAGGTGCGGTGGTCGAGAGGACAAAAAGCATCCAAGGTGACCGGCGGCGAAAAGTCGGCCTCTTTTAGTGCCTGGCGAAAGGCTTCTTGGACCGCGGTGGGCACCTCGGCATCAGGATGCCTGGTGATCACTGCCGCGCCCTGGTAGCTGTCCATAGCGCTCGCGCCACAATAATAAAGCAGCGCATAGTCGGGATGAGGATGGCTCAGCACAAACCAGTCGTCATGGCCGACGACGCCGTGGGCCAAGTAGGTTTCTTTGAAGCGCCCGGGGATCGGTTCGCCAGTGTCTCCAAGCAGGGTGTTGACGGAGCAGCTGATGCGGCTAAGTGCCGGTGCTTTGACCATATATTCATAGTCGTAGCGTGATTGGTTGGCACTTTGCTGGGTAAACCTCATCGTTTGACATGGCCAGCAGTCGTAAGCCGGACTGAGGCCCCGCACCACCTGCCACGATCCCTCGAGGTCGCTAAGGGTCACCGGAGCCATGGCATTGGGACGGCGTGGCCAGGGGCAAGCGCGGGGTTTTGCTTTTGGCAGGCAGGAATGCTCGACGATGCAGGCCGTCAAGGTGTCGTACTGCGTGCTTGGAGTTGCTTCAACGCAGCCGATCAGACAGGTCTGCCTGACGTCAGGATCATTCGCGGTGCAAGTCTGCACGCAGCCGAGGGATGTTCGACAGCTGTGGTCCAGAGCGCATCCGGCCAATGGTAAGCCGCAGCTTTTGGCGATGCAGGCGATATCCGGCTCGAGGGCGCCAGCCCATGCCACGGCGCTGCTTAGCGCGCAGGCTAGCGCGAGACTGTGCAATAAATACGCCCTTAGTCGCTGAAAGCGCATAAACCATCCTCGTGCCGTAAGTAAATCTGGCTTTGATATGGCGGTACTTTGACCTCGCTGTCAACGGCTTTCAGATCACCTGTAGGGATCTGAAAGCCAGTCAGTGCAGATTGAGGTAGAGCAGACTAGGTCAGATCAGGTCTCTGATCTCTTTGTCGAAGAATTCCAAAAAGGTCTCGGCATTTTTCGACAGGACCCAGCGCTTCCTGGTCACCAGTCTCAAGCTATAAATAAACTCTTTTTTCGGATAGAGCTGCGACAGGGTGCCGGATTCCAGCTCGGCCTTCACCATAAACCGCGGCAGCAGCGCCACTCCAAGTCCACGCAGAACCATCTGCTTTTGTGAGTCGAGGTTATTGCAGGAAGCCGCGACCTCAAACTGCACCTTGTTTTTTTTGAGCATCTCTAGCACAGGAAAGGGCCGCGACTTGGGATAGTCGATCTCGCGTGAGATGATAAACGTCGAGCGCAGCTTTGGCTTTAATTTATCCTTGCTGGCGATGACGACGTTAAACGGTACTTTGATCAACTCTTTGACAAAGAAATCATCGACGCTCGGCATGGTAAAGAACAGACCGAACTCAAGGCGCCCTTCAGTGATCTCGTTGCAGATCAAATTGGATGACCCGGCGAAGAGCGACGGCCGGACCTTGGGATGACGAGCTAAAAAAGCATCGAGGATCGTTGGGCCGAGGGAGCTAGCAGCGGAGTCGGTTAAGCCAAAAGAGAGTGCACCCTGGCACTCGGTCATCTCGCGGCCAGACACCGTTTTGATCTCATCAACGCGAGCGAAGATATCCTCGCAGCGCGCAAAGATCTCGCCACCAGCATGGGTTAGATGGACGCCGCTGCGGTAACGCTCCAGCAGGACAACGCCCAATTCCTCTTCCAGAGAGCGCACCATTTTGCTGATGGTCGGCTGCTGGATGCGCATGGCTTTGGCCGCGCGGGTGAAGCTCCCCTCCCTCACTACTGCGTGGAAGTACTTGAGATGATTGAGCTCCATGGACATTCTCAAAATGAATGCGAACCGTTAGCAGGATGAAATTTCACACCTTTTGCAAGTGTGCCATAGTTTCTTCACTGCTCACATGGAGGATCTATTACAATGCTAAAAACGCCGCGATGTTTGTGGCGACTTTACGCCCTTCGGCAATCGCCCAAACGATGAGCGATGCCCCACGCACGGCGTCGCCAGCGGCAAAGACTCCCGGCACCGAGGTCATGCGCTGCGCGTCGAGTACCAGAGTCCCTTGGGCATTGGTCTTTAGCTCAGGATGCTTGGCAAGAAAGGGTTGGGCTATTCCGGTAAAGCCGATGGCGAGGATCACCAAATCAACATCCAGGCTTGCCTTGCCTGCTGCGGTGTCTGCTACTGCTCCCGTCGCCGTGCTGCTCGTCGTGTGAATCCGCTTGACCCAACCCGACGCGCCTTCGAGGTGGGTTGCAGCAACGCCCCAGACTCGCTCGCAGCCTTCTTCGTGAGCATAGGATTTCTTATAGACCAAGGGCCACTGTGGCCAGGGATTGCTGTCGCCGCGCGTCGCCTTTGGTTGTTCGATTAAGCTAAATTCATAGACCTGCTTTGCGCCTTGACGCAAGGCGGTGGCGATGCAGTCCGAGCCCGTATCGCCGCCGCCGATCACGGCAACGGTTTTGCCTGCTGCATTGATCTTTGTCGATGCGATTTCGCCACCCAAGACTTGATTCTGTTGGCTCAAATAGGGCATCGCCTGAATGACGCCACCAAGCTCGCGTCCTGGAATGTTCACGTCGCGGGGTTGTTCTGCACCCACGGCCAGACACACAGCATCGAACGAAGCCCGCAGTTCGCTCAGTTTGACATCCTCGCCGACGCTGACGCCGCATTTAAATTCAACCCCTTCCTCCATCAACTGCGCAATGCGCCGGTCGAGGATACTTTTGGGCATTTTAAAATCAGGGATGCCGTAGCGCAGCAAGCCGCCTGGTTTTGCCGCGCGCTCAAAAACGGTGACGTGCAGACCCATGCGCCGCAGCTGCTGCGCCGCAGCCAAGCCTGCTGGTCCGGATCCAACGATGGCGACACGTTCCTGCCTAAGGATCTGCGGTACCTGTGGCACGACCCAGCCGGCAGCGAACCCCTGTTCGATAATCTGTAGCTCGATGTCGCGGATGGTCACTGGAGCGTTTTCGCGATTTAGGACGCATGCACTTTCGCACGGGGCGGGGCAGAGAAAGCCGGTAAATTCTGGGAAGTTATTGGTCAGCTGCAGCGACTCGAGTGCCTCACGCCATCGCCCTTGGGTGACTAAGGCGTTCCAATCGGGAATGAGGTTTTCGACGGGACAACCATAGCTGCTTTGACAAAACGGGACCGCACAATCCATACATCGACTAGCTTGTTTGGTCGTTGCAGGGAGATGGTCGGCAAGAGGCTCGCCGATAAAATCCCAGTCTTGCTGCCGGACTAATGGTGGGCGCTGCGGTAGCTTTTCGCGCGGCACGTGAATAAATGCAACTGGGCTTTTAGGCATGGGTCGGAACCTCGCGACGCAGAGGGCGTGCTGTGGAGAGTAAGGTGGGAGCGGCGGCGTGGACGGTCTTTTCCTTCTTTGGCGTGACGCGGACAAAGCGCTGTAGATGCCACTCCCAGTTGCTCAGGAGGAGCTGGGCTTTAAAGCTATGCGTATGGCTGAGGTGACGAGTAATAATCTGTTTAAGTAGGACTGAGTCGGCTAAGCTTGGATCATCACTCATGCGCGTAAGTTCGATCATCGCTGGATTGCAGCGAAGGTGGAACAGACCGTCGGAATCCAGGACAAAGGCCAGACCTCCGGACATGCCCGCGCCAAAGTTGCGGCCGATTGGTCCGAGGATGACGGCGACCCCACCGGTCATATATTCACAGCCGTGATCGCCGACCCCTTCGACGACGGCTAGGGCACCGCTGTTGCGCACGGCAAAGCGTTCCCCAGCGACCCCGGCGGCAAAAAGCGAACCACTGGTGGCACCGTATAGGGTCGTATTGCCTAGCAGCACCTGCGGGTCGTGGCCGAATCCGGCGTTGCGCGCCGGAGCAATAGCGATGCGTCCGCCTGAGAGGCCCTTGCCGACATAGTCATTGGCCGCCCCAGCGAGGTATAGGCTGATGCCGCCGGCTAGGAAGGCGCCAAAGGATTGTCCCGCACTGCCCTCAAAACGGAGCGTGATACTACCGTCAGGGAGGCCCGCAGCCCCGTAGCGGCGAGCGACTTCGCCGGAAAGCAGGGTGCCTGTGGCGCGCTGCGCATTGGTGATCTTGCGCGACAACACCACCTGGGTGCCGTCGACCAAAGCGGGTTGGCACTGCGCAAGAAGGGTGGCGTCGTAGTCGTCGGCCTCAAACGGGACAAAGTCTGCCGTTGGCAGCGGAGCTGCTAGCGGCTTATGCAGCAGCGGACTTAGGTCGAGACCAGAATATTTTCCGG
>Ga0315292_10000212_pt1 | contig 24607 bp, 23 predicted proteins | sample YL17G13_0_MG_FD_204029 | JGI IMG/M metagenome (GOLD analysis project Ga0315292, IMG submission 204029) | Sediment microbial communities from Yellowstone Lake, YNP, Wyoming, USA - YL17G13_0 | ecosystem: Environmental > Aquatic > Freshwater > Lake > Sediment | place: USA: Wyoming | collected... | reverse complement strand
AGGCTGTAATCACATTTTCTATTTCATCCATTAATTCTTTGTAGGCCATGATGTATTCATGATGTTCAGTCTGGTATGCCTGTGAAACCTTCCGAGCGTAGTATAAATCCGCTTCCTTGTTCTTCAACTCATCTTCATAGCCCAGGGAAAACGTTTTGACTGGCTTATCGGTAAACCTTGTCATCAATGCAACAACAGCGCTTGAATCTACACCTCCGCTCAAATAAGCGCCAAATGGAACATCGCTTATCATCCGTAACCGGGTAGCATCCTCCAGCAATCCCAGGATCTTTTCTTTTACGTAGAGCTCATCATAGTTTTCATTTTCATCAAATTTGATTTTCCACCACCTATCCTTTAAAATCTTGCCATTTGAGAAAGTCAGCATCTCTCCTGGTAAAAGAGAGTAAATTCCTTCAAATGCAGTAAAGGGGGCAGGTATATTCTTAAAAGTAAAATAGTGATATAGGCCTTCATGATTTATATCTCTTGTGTATGCAGGATGAGAAAGAATGGCCTTAATTTCTGAACCAAAAATTAAAGTATTGTTAACGGTCGTGTAAAAAAGGGGTTTTACCCCCATTCTGTCCCTTACCAAAAAGAGTTTCTCATTTTTTTTATCCCATAATGCAATAGCAAACATGCCATTTATTTTATGAACAAACCTGATTCCATATTCTTCATAGAGATGAACAATAGCCTCTGTATCAGAGTGATCGGTATAAAACCTATGTCCTTTTCCTTCTAATTCTTTTCTTAATTCCTGGAAGTTATATATCTCACCATTAAATATGGTCCATAAATCTTTATCTTCGTTATGGACAGGCTGATGCCCTGTAGTAACATCGATAATGCTTAACCTTCTCATACCCAGGTTTATCTTCCCGTCAGAGTAAAATCCATCCTCATCAGGACCGCGATGAAAGATAGATTGGGTCATCCCCCTCAGGGTTACTTCATCTTGTTTTCCTGTAAATCCACAAATACCGCACATAGAAACTCCGTTTCAGGCAAGAGGCGATAGGCTATGGGCAATAGGCTATAAAAAATAGGTTATGGGTTAGAGGTTATGGGTTATAGGTTAAAAACCCATGACCTATGACCCATAACCCATTACCTATTACCTATCGCCTATTACTTATCACCCATTACGCATTACCTCGTCTTATTTTTATGAGTTTTCCTAACATCCTACCGATGGTTTCACATTCTTCAGAAATATACTTAAAATCCTTATCGGTCAAGTAGCTTATTTCACTAGCAATAATAATCTGTGTTAAGAGTTCGGCCACAGATCCTTTAGCAATATAAAAGAATCTAACGGATTCTTTATTTGTGTCTCTTTCATCACCTTCTGCAATGTTGCTTGCTATTGATACTACGGCCCTACGAATTTGATCTCTTAGTCCAAAGTCCTTATTAAAATCAACTGAATTTGTCACTTTATAAACGTAAACAGCCAAATCTTTCGCTTTCTGCCATACCCGAAGTTCCCTAAATCCTTTTTTATCCATAATGTCATTTACCTATAGACCTATGACCCATTACCCATCACCTATTACCCATAGCCTATCGCCTATTATTTATTTATTACCTATCGCCTATCGCCCATAGCCTATCGCCTTTTATTTATTACCTATCGCCTATCGCCCATAGCCTATCGCCTATCGCCCATAGCCTATCGCCTTTTATTTATTACCTATCGCCTATCGCCCATAGCCTATCGCCTATTCTTTATAATACTCTGCCCGTGCAGATTGCCAGTCTCTACAATTTCTGCAGTTTTCAGGCAGTTCATCGAACCTTTTAGAAATATGCAATTGTCTAATTTCTTTCAGTTTATTATTCCAGATTTCTTTTAAAGACTTCTCATTTACATCGCCGGCAACATATTTTGCATCCAGATCCACAGCGCAAGTTACAACCTTACCTGTATCCGTTATGGACATGGTCTGCATTGCCCAGTAGCAGGGCCATCGATCTTCAACACCAAGGACTAAATTTGGAGCATCTACCAACCCTGCCCAACTCACTTTTGGCCTTATCTTCACTGTTGCTCCCTCTTTTTTCCAGAATTTAATAAAATCTTCTTTTTCATCTTGATTGATATCCATCTCAACAAATTGAACAAATACCTCAGGTTTCTCTGAATTCATTAATTTTTTGAGATGGATTAAATTGATGGTATTTTGCACTGTTTTTTTGTAATTTCCGCCCACTCTAACTTTTGCATAAGTTTCGGGCTTAAAGGCATCTATACCTATATATATTGCATCAAGACCTGAATTGATTAATCCCTTTGCAGCTTCTTCATCCAACAGGTTTGCATTGGAGTTCAAAACAACATCCGTTAAACCCTTGCTCTTTGCATAGGCTATCATGTCAAATATGGTTGGTTTTCTTCTTTTAATTATTAGAGCTTCACCGAAAAAGACCATCCAGACCCTTACATTTTTATCTGCCTCTGCTATCTCATCAATGATTTTTGTTAAAAGATCCCATGGCATGATCCCCTTTTTCCTTTTCATCTCCTTATGAACGCACATGGAACATCTTAAGTTGCAGTAGCTTACGGTGTCAATTAGGATAACCTTCGGAAACTCACCGGCATCCTCAAGTCGCCTCTGAAGCATCTGGGTTTGATGTATTTCATTCTTCATATTTATGCTTTTTGGTTATAGGTTATGGGTTATGGGTTATCGGTCATTGGTTATTACACATCACCTATCGCCTATCACCCATTACCTAATTTCTCAATTATATCATAATTTTTATACCAAATTTATCAAGAAGGCCTTGTGAATATTTTAATCTTATTTAAGTCTTCAAAAGACAATTTTAAAAACGGTAAAAATATCAATCCAAGTAATATTTGTATACCAATTCCTATAAAGTAATAGACCATAGAAAATGCTAATGCAATATCTTTCGGTACCCCAAAAATTGAAAGAGCGATAATACAGGCGAATTGGAAGTTACCAATGAATCCTGGTCCGGCAGGAAGGCTAATCCCAATTATTGTAATAATAAGCACAATGAATGCATTTAGCAAAGAAAGTTGGAGATTCAGCAAAAAAAAGAAGCTATAAATTACCAAACCGGAAATCCCCCAAATAACAAAAGAGAGTAAAATTGTATAGCCGAGCCTGACAGGACTCCCGATTATCTTGAGACCCTCTGTAAATGAACTGATCATGCCTTCTACTTTTGCCACAAGTTTGAGTGGGAGTATTTTAGTTAGGGATCTAAGTAGCTGAAGAGAGAATTTTGTGTTGAAATAAAGAAAACAGACGAAAAAAAGAAAAAAGACAAAAACAGCCAAAAAGCCATATCCTGTTCTAACAATCCATTCGGGAAGTGGAGAAGTGAAGATTATCAAAAACAAAATTAAAATGATAGTCAAAGAGTCTATCATTCTTTCCACAAAAATAGTTGCAAGAGCAGAGCTAAAAGAAATCTGACTTTCTTTGCTAACCAGGTAAGGTCGTATAAGTTCACCTATTCTCATTGGAACCAAGGCTATACCCATAAAACCTACACATGTGATAGGTAAAAGCGTTCTTTGATGTATTTTTTCCATCGTAGACAACATAACACCCAAACGGAGGGATCTTAAAATGGTGATGGATAAAAGCAAGATAATTGAAGGTATTAAAAAGATATACCTGAGGTTTTGAAATACTTTTAGAATCTTCTCAAATGACACTCCATGAAAGGAAAAATAAATAAAAATTATACTGATTAAAATTCCAATTATCAGCTTTTTCAATTTTATAAAAATCCTCCAAAATATCTTGCTGTTTGAATCGAAGATGAACGGCCAGCGAGATTTAAACGAATACAAAACCTTTAAATTAGATATTTAAAGAGGAAATGTAAACTCTTTAAGTCAAAGAGGTGAATACCCCGCTTGCTAAGAGACCCCCTCACCTTAGGTGCCAAAAGTTAGTATGTCTGAGATTTATTAAATGTGAAGGGGTTATTTATGGCTATTCTTCTAATCGATTTCTGATTATCTCGTATCTCTTAAAAGCCTCTCCTGAAGCACAATTATGCCATTCTAATACTAAGGGGACATCTTTCAGATATTTCTTACAACCTTGAAGATACTCAATCTGCCAAGAGTTCACTTGCGAAATATTATGGGAATCTTTCGTTCCGTCATTTTCTGAAATATGAATCTCAAATATTTTTTTATAGTACTTACCAAAAAGGTTGTCCAACATTTTACATCTGCCAAAATTTAACATATTCGCTGCAATATTGAGATGACCCATATCCAGAAGAATTCCCACATTTGATATTTCATTAAAATAAATTAAAAAACTATCTATATCATCAGGAGTGCAAAGAAAAGAATAAACTTCAAAAGAGTTTTTTGGATGTAAATTTTCAACAGCAATTTTAAAATCACTGTCTATCTCTTGATCGAGTATTGAATTTAATGTTTGATAAAAATCCTTTTTTCGATTAAATTTGTTGTTAGCCTTAATAAAGAAGAGATCTCTTAATTTGGGCAGTAAATCATTCTTAAAACCAGGATGAAGACTATATATACTTTTACCCAATCTTTTTGAAAGATCTATAGAATATTTTATTTGTTTTACTGTTTTCAGTTTTATTTCAGGATCTCTCGAAGCAAGGTTTAGCACAAACTCTTCCCGCTGGAAAGGGAAATAATTATGCAAAATAAGATCAAGGTCATTTTCTTCTTTAAATTTAAGAAGCAGTTCAATGATATGTTCAGAATACTTAATGTTTCCGGTTAATTCAATACTTTTAAACCTTAATTCGATTAATTCAAGGAGAATATCAGTAAGATATTTTTTGGAAGAATAAGAAGAGGAAATATAGAGCTTCATTTAGGGAAGAAACTCCGTGCATATTCTAAGCGTTCAGGAGTTCCTATATCAATAAATTTCTCTTTAGTAATAAAACCAAAAAATTTACTCCCGACAAGTCTTGGAAAAAGATCATACTCGAGTGAGTATTTAGTATCTGGTGGTATAATAGAAAGGACATCTTTTTCGAAAAGATAGATCCCTGCATTAATATATGCTCTCTTATCTATTCTTTTTTTCTCTTCAAATTGGATAACCTTGTAAAAGTTGTCCAGAGTAATCATACCACAATCTCCAACATTTTGAGCTTCAACTACAACCATTGATGAAAGCGCCTCTTTTCTTAAGTGAAAATCTATGAACTGTAATAGATCTATTGGACAAAAGGAATCTCCGTTCATAACAAGAAATGGGCTGTTTAGAATTAGACTCTCTGCATTCTTTATTGCTCCCCCTGTTCCTAATTGCGAATGCTCATGGGAAAAAATAATATTATAATTAATTTTTTGGTTTTTGTAATATTCTCTTATATTATCAGACAAGTGTCCCGCACATAATATAAAGCGTCTGAATCCAAAACCAGCAATGTATTTTAATAGAATATCAAGAAAAGGATGTCCATTAATTTCAGCCATTGGTTTGGGACGGTCGCTTACTACCTCTCTTAATCGTGTTCCAAGTCCACCACTAAGAATAATGACATCGGTTCCTTTTACAATGGTTTTATTTGAAATTCTGTGGAGCATATAAAATGATCTGGCTTCCTAAATTTTCGAATCTAAATGGTACATACAAAAGATTTTTCAGTTTTTCTTTTATAAGTGGGTGTTTTTCAGGAGGGGCAAAAAATATAATAAATCCACCCCCACCAGCACCTAATAACTTCCCTCCTATGGCTCCAGATTTTAAACCAAAATCATAAATTGCATCTATTTTACTTGTCGATATTGAATTAGTAAGATTCCTTTTGATTTTCCATGAATCATGAAGAAGCTTTCCAAAGTCATTTATATTATTAAAATTTCCATTAAGAATATTAACTGCTTCTTCTACCATTTCCATTATAACTTGCAATTCTCTCTTTTTTTCTAGTGTTTTTTTAATTTGTTCACCCGCAATATCAGAAGCATTTCTTGAAAGACCAGTAAAAAATAGCATCAGATGATCTTGAAGTAGATCGATTTTTTCCTTTGTTATTGTGATAGGGGAGACATAGAATTCTTTCTCTCCGCCGAACTCAATTTTATTTAATCCACCAAATGCGGTAGCAACCTGGTCCTGTGAGCCTACATTTTCTTTGATAAGTTTTTGTTCTATATGAATTGCTTCCCGAGCCAGTTGTCTTTTAGTTATCATTTTACCTGTTAAGGCATATAATGCATTTAAAAAACCAACAGTAAAAGCAGAGCTGGAAGCAACCCCAGACCGTGCCGGTATATCCGAGGTATGTACCATCTCGATTCCCTTTTCAACCTTCAAAAACTTTAAACACTCTCTCACAGACGGATGTTCTATTTCCGAGATGTTTTTGGTTTCCTCACGCCGGGAATATCTTATTAAATAAGCGCAATCAAAAAAGGGGGGTAGATAACGACAGCTTATATAGCAATATTTATTTATTGTCACGCTTAACACGGCACCACCATATTCTTCATACCAAACCGGGTAGTCTGTTCCCCCTCCAAAAAATGAAATTCTGAAGGGGGTTCTGGTAATAATCATTGTTACCTCCCGAGTGTGAATACAAATTTATAGTCTATAAAATTCTCCATATAACAATAGAATAACCATCATGGAACATATTACCGGATTGCACCCGTTGTTCTTGTAAAATCTCTACCTTCCCGTTTTGCTCAAGTTTTTTCAGGGTATTTAAATAGCCTTTCAAATAATTCCTTTTAATATGGTATTTCATAGCTAGATAATCGAGGAGATTATTCTCATCATATAATTCTAGTATAGGCTCAGAATTGATGCAGAGGGCAGGTTTTTTTTTCAAAGTGAAATTAAGGAACATATCATAATTTGTTCCTATTTGTTCCATGGAATTTAACGTTATGAAGGCCGAATTTTCCGGAATATCTAAAGTATAATCAGGATGAAAATAATCAAAACGTCGGCCCTTTAAATTAAAACCATATACAGTGGCGATGGTATTGACTAGTTTTACGGAGGCTTCCGCCCAATCTAGGCCAAACAATTTTTTATCGGGAAACAATTGTGCCATAATAACCAAATTATAGCCTGTCCCACATCCGAATTCATAGATACACTCGAATTTCTGAAGATATTTCTTAAATAGATAATATCGATAGACTGAATAAAAATTAACTTCAAAATCATTATCAAATGGTCTGATATATTTTAAAAAAAGTCTTCTGATTTTAAATTTATGCATATATTTCGGCACGAGAGCCGAAAGATCGTAATTTTTTCCCACAAAATCTCGTAAATTTTCCTCCCACCCCTCCTCCCAATCCTTAAGACGGTCCTTTCCTGAGGAGGATAATGAAGTATTGTCGATCGTTTTGCTAACTTCTAATAATGTATCATAAAGTTCTTCATTGTTCAAAACAACATACCTAAAATCATACTCACGCAAAAGTGGGCCACAAATCCTTTCGATATCGGTCGGGGTTGTACCAAGAAGCTTGGCGAAACCTTCTGCATCTAACATATTTATCGTATTATCCACAATACTAAACAAATTTGCCATACTCATCTCTCTGTGAAAGAATCGGGGTTTTAATTGGCCACCATATGTTAAACCTCGGTTCATTCCACTTATAGGTAAATTGCCCTGATGGATTGTAGTATGTAGATTGTTTATAGTGAAAAATTGCCACATCACTCAACACTAAATGTCCATTTCCATATTTTGGTGGGACTAAAACTTGATTTCTGTTTCTATCGGATAAAACGAAGGACTGGCACTTACCGAAATTGTCAGATTCAGTATCACAATTTACAACAACTAAATAAAACTTTCCGTAATAACAGGAAATCAATTTCCATGTTTCATCGTCTCCATGAATGCCTCTGAGCACGTATTTCGAAGATATGGAAATATCATCCTGGACAAATTTAATGTCAATACCTTTTTCGCGGTAAAGTTTTTCATTATATGTTTCTGTATATTCTCCCCTATGGTCTTCGAATACATCCAGTTTTATTAATATTACACCTTCGAGTCTTGTCTTAACAACTTCCATAATCACTAATTACTCATTAAAATAATTTTTCTTTTTAAGGTACTCGCCCTGATTGTTTATAAGCCAGTTCCATGTCTCCTTCAAACCATCAATCAAAGACGTTGTAGGGTTATAACCAATTAGCTTTCTTGCAAGGGTTATATCCATAATTCTTTTAGGATACCTGGAAGGCTCAGATACATCGAACTCATAGCGGAAATCAATAAAACTGCATAGTGTTTCAACTAATTCTTTAATAGAAATACCTCTCCCACTTCCTAGATTGACAAAACTTGACTTTGTCCCATGATAAAGGGCAAGGATTATTCCTTCTGCGACATCCTTGCTATAAACGAAATCCCTTACAGCGCTTCCATCACCCCACACTAACACAGGATCTTCTTTACTTAATATTTTTAACAACAAAGAAGGTATAACCATTGCATTATTGGGATCAAAATTATCACCTGGTCCGTAAACATTTGAAGGTCTGACAATTGCAAAATTGTCTAAATTATATTGAACCTTATAGGCGTATATCTGAAGCTCCGCCATCCTTTTTGCCCAACCTGCAAAATCCATGGGCAAGCTATCTAACTTATAATCTGATTCTTTAAACACATCATTGTTTGAGTATACTCCAATCGAGCTCGTATAAACAACTTTTCTAACTTTGTTTATTCTGCAGGCTTCCAGTGCGTTTGTATTCATCATAATTGTAGGGACAAAATGGCTTGCAAGCTTTTTCTCCGTAATATCGGCAGAGCCCTTAATTCCAGCTAAATGAAAAACAAAATCCATATCTTTAATAACATCTTTACAGAATCCAAAACTCGTAATGTCTCCAAATATATGATCTGCCTTCTCGTTAACCTTCACCTTATCAAGTGATATTATTTTTACATTTGCATCGACGCTGCACAAAATACCTACTACCTGTCTTCCTATTAAACCAGTACCACCAGTCACCAATACATTTGTTCCTCTAAAGGTCTTTAAAATTTCATCTTTGATCATACCTTTTTCCTTAAAAGAATTCCTTTTTCAACAAGGTAATATTGTATTTCTAGCCTCATTTCTACAAGCTATTGCAAGCTATTGACGACCCACAATTGTAGTTGTCACTACTAAATGATTAAAAAATCTATGCTGTTATTGGATTTGTGTTTATCAATAAATTTTTTAGCAAGTAAATAGCCTTTTTCTGGTGATTTGGCAACTTCGTCAATCAATTTAGCCAGATCGCCTTCTATAATTATTTTATCGCCCTCAGCCATCGACAGTATAAATCTTTCAATATTTTTTCGATCAGTTTCCTCTCTAAAATAATAGCTTACTATTTCCAATGCAAAATCATAAAAGTGAGTCAGAACAGATGCAAGAAGCAATACCTCAATATCCCTTGTGGAAAATAATTTTTTTTCATTAATAGAATCTAACGGATCTTTAAAATATAATGCATCCGCCCAAATAATACGCTCTTCAGAATCGTACTCTTTCCTGTTTATTTTTTTCGCAGATATAAAATGAGGATAAAGCGCATATAACTGAAAACCTCTTCTACGCAAAAATAAATCAATTTCAGAAAATATTCTTTGATTTTTATACATCTCAAAAAATTCAACCTCACACCATATTGCCATACACTGCTCATCAAGAACCCTTTTCGCACCTGTTAAAATATCATATTCTGCTCCCTGGCAATCCAATTTTATGAACTCTGCAAACCGCTCACCTTTCTTTTCATTCTCTAAGATAGCCTCGTCCAGCGACTGTGTCTTCACTGGGATCACTTTTTCCAACTGAAACCCCTGCATATCATAGCGGGTAACTAACTCATTGTTAGGTTCCAAAAGGGATGTATTGACCATGCTTTTGGTTATATAAAGCTTTTTGTCCCCCTTTTTACTGCCGATAGCTACATCAAAGATGGTTATTTTTGAGAATGGATTGTTTTTGACATATTTTTGATGGAGTTCATGATATGCATTCTCATCGGGTTCAAAACAAGTGCAATGGGTTAGAGAAGCAAGTGGCATAATAAGGGGATGTACCCCACCCGAAGCACCAATATCCATAAATCCAAGTGGTTTTTCAAGAAATGATTTGTGGAGGCTTGTTTTTTTAAAATATGGATTTTCAACTATTGAATTTAATAATAACATGGTATTACTGTAGCCTTCCCTATCATTTACTATTTGATTGTAGACAAATACCATTCGATTGTATCCCTTATTCCTTCTTCTAAGGACAGCATGGGTTTAAAACTAAACAACTTCTCTGCCTTTGATGTATCAACCATCCTGAATGGGATAGTTGTAGGCTTTGTTGAATCGAACACCACTTCTGCATTGTCATGACCTGCTGCTTTTAGAACCATCTGGACTATTTCTTTTATAGTCACCACTTTTCCATAACCTATATTCACAGCATCGCAGGTAGCATATTTCTCAAGCATAAGCAGACATGCACGGGCAAGGTCGGTTATATGAAGAAAATCCCGTACCTCCTCACCGCTACCCCACACAATATATGGGTTTTCTTTCTTGACAGCTCTTCTGATCAGCGCTGGGATTACATGGCTAGTTTTAGGGTCAAAATTATCCCAACGACCGTATACTGCTGTAGGACGCACTATAGCAATTTTTAAATTAGACTTAGAAGCAACAAACTCTCCAAGTTTTTCAAGATACCTCCTCATCCATCCATAACCCAAATATGTAGGATGTGGTGGTCCGTGCCACATTTCATCTTCTTTAACTGGATAATTAGTCACAGGGTATCCTGTGCTGCTGCCAAATATTAGCATTCGCTCAACATTGGCTGTCCATGATGCCTGAAGAATTTGAGCGGTCAATATTAGGTTAGCAGTAATTGCAGCCATTGGATTACTTGTTGTTACACCAGCAGCTGCAACCGCACCAGCAGCATGGAATACATAATCCACCCCTTTAACTGCCTCTAAACAATCCTCCTGTTTCGTTAAGTCAGCCTGTATGGTATCAATCTTCTCGCCCTTGATAATCAATGGACGATTATGAATGGGAATACGAATTCTTGCGCCGTTTTTTAAAAGCTCCTGAACGATGTGCATACCAACAAAACCGGTACCGCCTGTAACTAAAACAAATTTTCCGTCATAAAACCATTTTTGATCCACTTTAAACCATCAACCCTCTTTAAGGCTGTTTTGACAATAATATTTTTGATTGATTTTACATCAAGTCCTATCTTTTTCCTTATATCATCAAGAGTTCCATACCAACTGCAAAAAGTTTCCGGAATACCATGATATGAAACCGATAGGTTTGGTACTTCACAAACTGCCTCATAAAGACCAAACGCATCATGAATAACCAGAATTCTTGTATTTTTGAATTTTAAGATGACTTCTTTGTCTATAGGCTTAATAGTGTGAAAGTAAACAAGATTGACATCTACCCCTTCGCATGCCTCAAGAACATTTCCAAGTATAGGTCCTGCGGTTATTACAGTAATCTCTGCCCCACATTCCTTTAAAATTATACCCTTACCAAATTTAACTGGCATATTAATATGATGAGGATGATCAGAAAGCCTAAAATAAGTTGGTTTCCCATTATTATATTGACTCCTCAGCAAAATATCCAATTCCTTTCTAGACCCCGGCTGAATAACCTCCATATAAGGCAGCAACCGCAATATGGCTAGATCGGTATAACAATGATGCGTTGCACCGTCCCACGCATAATCAAAAGATGCACCACATGATACAATATTTCCACCGAATTTATTATAGCACATATCAAGTTTGATTTGCTCATAACTCCTTTCTGTAATAAAAGGAGCAATTGTGTGTACAAAAGGATGAAATCCCTGGGAATTTAATCCAGCGCTGACACTTATTAGCGTATTTTCACATATTCCCAAATTATAGAACCTATCAGGGTATTTCTCCTTAAAATCATTGAAAAGATAGACGCTTACATCACCAAAAATCAAAACTATTTTATCATCCTGTTCGGATAAAGCCATGACGGTTTCCTTAAATTGTTTCCTCACAGATCTCCCCCATTAATGTCACAAATTCCTTATCATTCGGTGATTTTCTGTGCCATTCATACTGATTTTCTATAAACGTTTTACTTCCACATCCCTTTATTGTATTCGCTACAATAACCTTCACCGTGTCGCCCTTTATAATGATTTCATTTTTCAATGTCTCTATGTCATGGCCGTTCACCTCAACAACCTCACACCCAAAGCCTTTAAAATGTGCAGCAGGATTATTTATCTGAAGTCCTCTTGAATGAGACATATTATTATCATAGATAATTGTTAAATTATCAAGTTTCAAGTTAACTGCAACCATAACAGCCTCCCACACAGAGCCCTCGTTCGATTCCCCATCTCCAATTAATGTATAAACTTTTCTGTTGGTCTGTTTAATCTTGAGTCCAAGTGCCATACCTACAGCAAGCCCGATCCCATGACCCAGAGATCCTGTAGAAGCCTCTATGCCTGGGACTTTAAGCCTATCGGCATGACAACCAAAATCTGACATAAATGCGCCAAATGTTTCTAATCTCTTTTTGTCAAAATATCCAAATTCAGAAAGAATACAATAATGTGCCAGAGATGCATGTCCCTTACTTAACATAAATATATCCCTTTCTTTCCATGATGGATTTTTAGGATCATGTTTGATAGTGCTATAAAGAGCATATAAAATTTCTACAACAGAAAAGCAGGTAGGTATGTGTCCGTGTCCGCTTATATTAGAAATTCGAAGTATATCTTTTCTAATCTCTTTACAGGCAGGTATCATTCCATCTCTATGTACGAAACCCTTGCAGCCATAGGGTATCTCTGAATTCTTACATTATTTAATCCGAGAGCTTCTTTCAAAGCAATCGTCTCACCGGGGAAAATATCATCACTCAGTTCATCGAAAACTAGGATACTTCCCCTGCACAAATGCGGTTTAATCACCTCCAAAGCACCTTTTGTAGGTGAATAAATGTCGAAGTCAAAAATGGCCAATGATACAATTGTTTCAGGATGTCTTTCAAAATATTCAGGGACTGTCTCCACGGCATCTCCTTTTATAAGTTCATACCTCTTTATATGTGACATAGGATTTAGTCTTTCTTGCAATGATAGAATCTTATCAAGATAATCTTCATAATTTGAAGTCACGGAAAAGGACCCGTCTTTACATTCACATAATATTCCATCTTTTTCGCTCATACCTTTAAATCCTTCAAAAGTATCAAACCCTACAATCTTTCTATGCCTATTAAAAGGTTCAAGAATTCCTCTTAATGCAGACATAATCGAAAGTGTTTGCCCCCACCTGACACCAAACTCGATGATGATTCCATGATTGTGAAGTACCTTCCTGTATATTTCATAAAAAAATAAAATCCTTGATAAATTCTTTGATGTTAAAAACAATCCAAGATTTGGCATTATTTCATCATCAGGCAACGGAGAATTTTTTATTTGCTTGATAAATTCTTTTAAAACAGTCTTTTCATCTGAACTTGATAAAACAATTGCATCATACTTTTTTGTTTTCATTTTTTCCACCAACTACTATTTTTAATCCACCATTCGGTGGTTTTTTTTACTCCTTCTTCAACCGTATACTTCGGCTCCCAACCAAGAACTTTCTTTGCTTTTGTACAGTCAAGCGCCCTGAATGGGATTGTTGTAGGTTTATTTTGAATGTAATTAATTTTTGACGGTTTGTGTCCTGCATATTTTAATGCCCATTCAACAATATCCCCGACTGTAGTTTTGACCCCAGAACCAATATTAAAAATATCAAATTTTAATTTGCTAAAATTAGCCATTGTTACAATTGCCCTTGCAAAATCATCCGAAAAAATAACATCCCTTGTAACATCCGGGGTGCCCCAAACTTCAAATGGGTCCATTTTATCAACCGCCTTACGTATAATTGCAGGAATAAAATTGGAGGTTTTCGGATCAAATTTAGCATAAGGACCAAAAATATTTGACACTCTCGCAATAAGAATATTTATCTCATATCGTTCATCATAAAATCTACATAGTTTCTCAATAAATCTCTCTACCCATCCAAATCCCCAAAAGGCTGGATGTGGGTCTTTGTTCATATCAAGATTATTCTCCTTGATATAACCTTTAAATTCCTGATACAAAGTTGCAGAGCCAATATATACCACTCTTTTTATTTTTTCCAAATAGAATGCCTCCAGCATTACGGTATTTAAAATTAAATTAATGTTTATATGCCTCCATGGTTGAGAGGATGTCAAATTTGCTCCACCAGTAAATGCAGCAGCCATAATTGCACAGTCGCATCCATTTACCATTCTTCTGCATTCCTTTAAGGACATTAAGTTTCCAGATACATAATTAATATTTTTATTCTGAAAAAATGGTTTTGTCTTAAAGTATGTGGCACGTATTTTAGTTGAAAGGTGATTTTTGACTATATGCTTTAATATGCTTGAACCCCCAAGTCCGGTGGCCCCAGCAAGGAAAACTGTTTTATTATCAAGGTACTTATTATTTATTCTATAATCCATTCTTATTTCAGTACAGTTAGAGCCTTCCATGGATTCTTCTTTAACTCTTCGCGCCAGTAAATTAAAATATCTTCTAATGTCTTTTCCAGCGGAATTTCAGGTACCCATCCTGTTTCATTACTGAATTTGTCTATACAGGGTATTTGCAATGTTACATCAGAAGGCCTGAGGAGATTAGGGTCAACATTAACCTCAAACTTCGTATTAGAAAAAGATAAAAGTATTTCTAATCCCTCTCCAATTGTCAATGTTCGGTTTCCACCAATATTATAAACTTCACCCGGTTTACATTTATTTACTAAAATCCAGTATGCCTTTACAGCGTCTCTTACATCACAAAAAGTTCTAATTGACTTCAGATTCCCTACAAGTACAACAGCTTCTCTTAGCCCTAATTCAGCGGCGGCAATCTGTTTACTGAAAAAAGACATTGCAAAGACATCACCACGTCTAGGTCCTGTGTGTGTGAACATCCTTGTCCGAATAGTTTTTATTCCATAGGAAATCCAATATTGATAGGCAACCATATCCTCACCAACTTTGCTTACCGCATAAGGGGAGGCTGGTCTGAACGGACATGTTTCCTTAATAGGCACATCCGCTTCACTAACCTGGCCATAAACCTCTGACGACGAGCATATGTGAACCACAGGATCAATTTCTACAATTCTAATAGCTTCAAGTAGATTCGCTGTCCCAATCACATTTGTCGATAACGTTTGGATAGGAGAATTGAAACTGGTTAGCACATAACTCTGAGCAGCAAGATGAAAAATAATATCAGGTTTAATATCTTTGAAATGACGAATCAGGGCACTCAAATCGCAAAGGTCTGCATCAAGCAAGGTTATCTTGTTATAAATCTTCTCCAGATTATCCTTTGGACTTCTCCATCTGCATAGACCATATATCTCATGTCCATCGATTAGGTCTAATATATATTCTGCAAGATGACTGCCTACAAAACCTGTTATTCCTGTAATAAGTATTTTCATAGGCTTCTCCTCATTTCTTTTGCTTACCAAACTTAAGACCTGCAATAAATTCATAAAGAATCTGTAGTAACGCCCCAGTCCCGTTTTTTAAAATAGAAATTTTACGAACGCCTCCTATTCTCCTTGGTTCGTCACCAGGTATTTCAGCAACTCTTAATTTTAATTTAGCAGCCCTTATGGAAGAGCCAAGTTCCCAGCTGTTCATATAGAAGAAATTTTTCCTTAAAAAGTTCTCTTCCTCCTGTCTATCAAGACGCATTTTCAAAAGAGCATCACGTCTATAACTTCTAAACCCTACAAGCGAATCAGTATATTTTGCATTAAAAAAATAATTAACCATTTTAGTAAAAAGTCTATTGCCAAAGCCTGTAAAGAAATCATCATCATAACTCATAGCCGAACCAAGGTAGCGAGAGACAATAACCATATCATATCCTTCATTAGTCTTCTCTATCAGCGCAGGTATTAATTCCGGGATACTGTTGCCATCGGGGGTAAAAATTAATATTATGTCTTTGGTGGATCGTTGCAGGGCTTCGGTTTCTGCATTAGGAATGCCTTTACCTGTTTGGATGAATATAGGATAATCGTTTTTTTTACAATACTCAATTGTTCCATCTGTAGAGCCACCATCCACTACTATCAGTTCATCAAACCACTCTTTTTTAATTCGAGGCATTATGACCTGCATAGGTTCAAATTCATTTAAAGTGGGTATTATTAAAGTAACTTGAAGATTGGTATTTTTCTTAATCATACTCCCTCACCTAATATTTATTAATGTAACCCTCCCTCTTATCTGTGGCTAACAGGCGTCGGATGACTTGTGCTGCACCCGCCACATCGTCAACTACATAATCGGGAGAAACTGAAGTTGTAACAACCACTTGGGCACCATAGCCCGTGCGCACCAGAAAAGTCGTTGCTCCCACTCGTCGTCCCATTTCAACATCACACGCCTTGTCGCCGATCACGAAGCTGGACTGGGGATCAAAACCAAACTCTTGCGCCGCCAACTCCAGCAGACCTGTTTCAGGTTTGCGACAGAGGCAATTCTCTTCAGGTGTGTGCGGACAGATATAAATGCTATCCAGCTGAACGCCTTCTGCATTCAACAACTCGTGTAGGCGTTTGTGGATAAGGTCTAGACATGCCTGGTCAAAGAACCCGTGGCCGATAGCAGACTGATTGGTGATTATGATAAGGCCAAGTTCCATCTCTCGCAGTTGACGCAGGCCGCTGACGGCTTCGGGGATCAATTCAACTCGATCAGGATTCGACAGATAATGGTGTTCAACGATTATCGTGCCGTCACGATCGAGCACTACAAAACGTCGTTGGGTCATGCTTCTGTCCACAAAGTGAAAAACTGATTTCAGCATATACCTCTGGGGTACCGATGATAAAAAATGGTCCCTCGCCCACCAAAGCATATAACCCGTGGCCAATTAATAAGGGAAAGAAATTCATTTCTGGGTTAGTATAAATCACTGTTTATCATCAAGAAGCGACCCATGTACATATGACTCAGCATATGGCCCACCGCGCCGGCAGTTTCCATGGAATAGGATCATAGTGTCCATAACCTTGGAGTAAGTCTTCACTAAACTCTCCTAAACCTGGGCATTTCCCCAACCCGTAAGCTGTATCATCCGAAACGCTTTGAGCAACTGTTCAATACCCTCGTCCAGCGAATGGCGGGTCTCGAATCCATGCCCTCTAATCTTGGCATAAGAAGTGATGTAGTTACGCCTGTCGGGATCAGTGCCAACCTCCTCACAGTGGATGTACAACTCTGGGACATGCTCCTTAATCTTCTCAGCCAGTTCCAGCTTGGATAGGTTGGCTTCTTCCAGCCCAACGTTGTAAGCTTCACCTTGCATGTCAACGAAATGCTCGATACAGTGGCAAAATGCCCGGGCGGCGTCTTTGACATGCAGGTAACTGCGCTTAAAGTGTGCTTCATAAAGCACTAGAAAACGGTCCCTTACCGCACGGTAAGTAAAGTTGTTCACCAACAGATCAAGCCTCATGCGTGGGGAGACCCCAAAAAGTGTTGCCAGACGCAGGCTGACGACGTTTTGACTGTTGATCAATAACTTCTCGGCTCGCACTTTTGTAATTCCATAGAGCGATATAGGCTCCAGGGGAGTCTCCTCAGTACAAGGGATATTGTTAGTCTTTGTGCCATAGCCGCTGTTGGTGCTTGGGTATATAACCATTTGTGCTGGACTACGCAAACGGTTAAGCAACTCAATGGCGCTGCAGTTGACCGACTCAGCAAGCCAAGGGTCTCGATCGCATGCCGGCGCACCTACGATGGCTGCTAAAGGGATGAGTACATCAACTTCTCTCATCAGGCGACGCATCAGTTCTTCATCCCGCACATCGCCGAACACGAACTCGAATCGCGGATTGTTGCACAGGTGAAATAGGCTGTGCTGCCCATACATCAGATTGTCAATTACGGTGACCTGGTATCCAGCATTGAGCAAATGCTCGCACAATACTGAACCCAAATAACCTGCGCCACCAGTAACGAGTACGTGATTGGTCATCCATCATCCTCTAAGTGTCTCAAGCTGAATCGCATGGCCACATGGTCGACTCAGCGTAGACCATAATCTCGCTCAGAAACTTGTCTCGAATGCCCATCTTAGATGTTTATCCACAACCACTCGCTCTATAACTACTTTTTTATATAAATTTTATCATTCAAAATATGAATCGTCAATAATCCCTATCATTAGAAGTCCATACAACCAGCGTTACCTTCGTGCACCTCTTTTCTCTAAAATTATTGACTCTTCCTATGCATATTTTTCACACTCTCATAAGTTTTGCCATATGGGTGCATTCTGTTCATTTCCTGAATCTTTTGGTATGCTATTATTATATCATTTTTTATTTCTGTTTCATTTTCAGAGCGCCATGTAAGTAGAAGTACATTTTCGCCCATCCCAGCTATTTTAAAAAAGGATTTTATATTCTGAGGTTCAAAAAGAGGTGCATAGGCAGTAAAAAGAAGTGGTTGGTTGAATATTATTAAAAAATGGTTGATATTGTAATTTTTTAAAGATTCTATTGCCTTTTCAGAAGCCCCAAACATTATATTCTCAAAATCACCATTTTTGTTATAATCGCACATCAGTGGTCTCTGAAAACCACTTTTTGGTAATCCATAAAGGCCTGGTAAGAAATTCATTACTATGACTTTTTTATCATACCCTATCGCTTTTTGTATTTCCAGACCGAAATTTATCACACCCCACCTCTTTTGATATAAATCGGCATAGCTCGTCACTCCCTTTAAAAAATAAAATTTCTCTTTAGCAGAGAGAATTTGATTTTTAGAAAATGAATAAAAATTAACAAGTGAAAAAATTGAAGCAATAATTACAACAAAGATAGATATATTTTTTCTGATATTTTCAGCGGGAAACAGCATTGTTAAAAAAATTAAAACATAAATGAACAAAAATATTTTAAAAAATATTAAAAAAACCGTATATCTGTAGATAGAGTGCTGTTCTGTTATTAAAAATAATAAAAAGCAGATAAACAGCATGAAGGAAATCGGTAGAATATTTTTCAGAATATCGCCGTTGAGGAGTCTTTTCTTAAGTAAAATAGAAATAAGGATAATTGTAAATGACAATAAAACAAGGTATATAGGAAAAGGTATCATTGCGTCATCATAAATTATGTGTTTAAAATTGAACAATAATTTATCAATTTTTAAGAGGGAGGTGTTGCTTATTTCACCGGCTCCTTCACCACTTATTATACCCAATTGAATTTGAAACAAAACAGCAGATGGACTGACCCACTTACTCATTATTGATTCGTTTCTGTATTTAAAAAATAATGGTAAGGGTGTCGCTTCAGCTAAACCAGATGAAATTAAGTTAAAACCAAGCACAGAAATAAAGAACGCAGAGGTAAGAATTATTGAGAGCAAAGAATACTTGCACAACGAACTATTTTTAATCGCTAAAAACATTATTGTTTGCAGAAGGAGATATGGTAAAATGAATGCGAACGAAACAGGGGATATGATTATGGCAGAACTTACAATAAGAAGATGTGCAAGGATCCATAAACGCAAAGAGGACAATGGTAGAGAAAAAGATAAAATTGTCAAATAGATTATAAATATGATAAAAGCACCTACCATAATATGAAGTTTCTGGAACTCTGCTACTATTAACCCTGATTCGTTTAATATAATACTCGATGAAAAATACAGGGTAAGAGCAAGCAACATCCATAACAATTCATTATTTGATATCTTTTTTATAAAAGCATAGAGGGCTACAGCAGACAGCAAGAAAAAATAGAAGGAGACAAGCTGAGTTGATTGAATATCTGATAACAAACTTGCTAAAAAAAACAGTCCAGCACCTTTTGAATAATAATAATGAAAAATGTACTTATTCATCCATATATTGTGATTCTTAATCACCTCTTGATAATATGGCAGGTAATGTCCGATGGTATCATTCGTAACCAAGTCAGGCATCAGGCCCTTAGAGATAAACACGCAAAGAAATTGATACAAAATTGCCCCAATAAGTAGCGCAGATACAACTCTATACAATTTCCCCTTATTTCCTAAATATTCACGGAAGATTTTTTCGAAGAATCTTGGAATACTTTCCACAACATTTTTAAAATCCTTATAAGAAAGGAAAATAATGGGTGCCGTTATAATCAATGCTGTTGCCACATAGTAAAGCTTTAAAAAACCCAGTATAAAAATAACTACAATGAGAAATGAAGCCCCAATATAAGATGATGCAAGAAACATATGGAGGGAATCTAATTGGAACTCCCCTTGTTTCGTTTTTATAAAAATAAGAAAAGATTTTCCAAGAGAAAATAGTATCCAAGCAAAATATAGTAAGAATATGATCCTAAATAAATTATAAAAAATATAAACGCTACCTGGCTCTGCAAAATGTTTGTTCCATACATCAACCGATTGAAACCAGTAGATAACAAACAGATAGATAGAAGTAAAAACAATCCGCCCGAGAAGTAAATTGCCTTCGTTAGACTTTATTTTCGAATTTTTCTGGACATATTCTTTATGTTTTTTTCTTACTTTTTTTTTCTCCATTATGAATTTATTACTTCCTTCACCATTTTGACTACATAACCAAATTCATCATCCCTGAGCAAGGGATAAAGGGGAAGAGAGATGGTTCCTTTCCCGATTTGTTCAGCAACTGGAAAATCTCCTTTTTTATAACCAAACCTATTTCTGTAATATTTTAATAGATGAATGGGTCTGAAATTCACTGCCACACCGATGCCTTTTTCCTGCAGAGTAAAAAGCATTGCATCCCTTTTATCTCCTAACACCTGAATTGTAAAAAGATGTCGTGCATGTCTGGAATCAGGCAAAGTTTTCATAAATTTTAACCCTTTTATCGAAGAAAAGGCATCTTCATATCTCCTGTAAATCTCATCCCGTCTCTTCCATAAGTCATCGATCCTTCTGAGCTGACCAATTAAGAGTGCAGCCTGAATATTGTCCATATTATATTTCCAGCCCAGAACAGGCATATCCCAGTGCTGGTATCTTTTTGTATACCTATCTGCTGCTGATTTGTCTATACCGTGGAGTCTGAGCATCCTCAATAGTTCCGCTTTTTCAGGATTGTTTGTAGCGATTGCTCCACCTTCTCCTGATGTAATATTTTTTGTGGCATAGAAACTGAAACATGCGGCATCTCCAAGATGTCCTACTCTAATGCCATCACGATTTCCTTCAATGCAGTGTGCTGCATCTTCAATAACAATCAAATTGTATTTATCTGCAATCCCTCTTATTTTTTCCATATCACACATCTGTCCGTAGAGATGGACAGGTATGATTGCCTTTGTTTTTTCTGTAATCTTGGTTTCAATAAGCTCAGCATTGATATTGCCTGTTTCTTCTTCAACATCCACAAAAACAGGGATTGTACCTGCATGGAGTATTACGTTGGCAGTTGCACAAAAACTCATAGGGGTGGTTACTACTTCATCCCCTTCACCAATTCCCCATGCAAGAAGACAGAGATGAAGGGCAGCGGTACAGCTTGTTACTCCTATTGTATAAGGAATATTGAGATAAGATGAAAAGGCGGCTTCAAATTCACTGACTACAGAGCCAGTCGTTAAGAATATGGAATTTAGTACCTCAAGTGCCCTGTTAATGTCTTCTTGGTCTATGTTGTGTTTGAAAAATTCGATTTTCATGATTAAACTATTAGGCTATAGATAACCCATTACCTTTTACCCATCGCCTATAGCATTTTTTCTTTTGCCTATTTATTGCCTATCGCCTCTCGCCCATTGCCTGTTATTTTTTTTGTTGTTGCTGCTGTAGCATTTTATTTTTCAATTCTAGCTCTTTTTGATTTATTGCTTGTGCCATCTGCTGGATTTTCAGTGCTTTAAATTTATAAAACTCACTTACATTTTGTCTGTAGATGTCCATTATTGCCCTTCCATATTGTGGGCCAATATCTATATAGAAATTAAATAAGTTTTCGAGTATTGACGGGTTAGTGATATCCTTAAACCTTGTTGGGTTTACATCTTCTGCCAGGGCATCCGGGCTGAGTGAGGGTATCAGCGATTTATGAATAATCAGGGCAGCATTTTTATCAAAATAAAGGAGCCGCCAGTCTCCATTCCCTGCTTTAAGGAAGGCATAAATCAGGTATGAATATCGCATATGTATTAATAAAGCCTTAAATGGATATTTAGAGTTGAATTGCTTTATCGCTTCGGGATTTGGATTACTAGCAAAATTCATGTAATCAGGACCTACTTGTTTCCAGAAAGGTCCGTAGCGCGGGTCTATAAAAACCTTATACTCAGGATACATTGTCCATATCATGTATCCTCCGATCAGATAATCATTGAACAGTGGAGGCTGTATTTTGTGCTTTTTAATGTATTCCACCTCCTTTACAGGAATTAATAGATCCATATTTAGACCAAACCACGATTTATGTTCAACATAAAATATAGTGTTATAAAAAATGTTCCCTGTACAGAACAACAAAATCAAAAGTGCTACCGATGCAAATTTCATTTTTAAATGAAAGACGTCACCTTTTTTTAAGATATATAAAATGGAAAAAAAACTAATTAAGGGGAAAAAAATGGTATAACGGGCAGTATTCATACTGAAATAGAAAAATATTGCATTTATTATAAGGACTGTTATATCAAAGTGCCTTTTCTTCCGATATGTATAAATACTTAAAATGGAAAATAACGATGCTAATGTTATTATCACCCATGCTGTATTTATGAACCTATAAGCATATACTTTTGGAAATAGAAATTGCCACATATCTTGGTAAGCGAATACTTTTGTTGCATAACTCATATACTCCTTTAAAAACAGGCTTTTCAATATGAATATATGATAATTAATCCCATAGGGATTAATTAAGACAGCGATATATGAAATTGGAACAGCGATGGCAAGATTAATTAATAACTTTTTTGGCATTTGATCTTTTTTGAGAATAAGGTAATTAAATAACTCTCCGCCGAGTATAATACTAATAAATAGAAGACCTGCAAGAAAGCCTCCATGGAGATTGACCCATATTATAAAAACGATTGGATAAAGAAAGAACAATTTTTTGGAAGTTAATTTGCTGTAAAAATAGATAAATGCTGTAATGGCAAAGAACAAAGTGGTAAATATTTCTGGCTTATAATAAATAGCGGTCAGATTTAATGAAATTGCTAATAGCAAAAATCCCAATATGTAGTTGATATTAAGGGTATCGTTTATTGATTTTATATAAAAGAAATAAAGAAGAAACAAACCCATAAATATAGACCACTGGACAATCCACAGGCCAAAACCTCCAGCAACCTGATAGACGATGTAGAGTATTGTGCTTCCAAGCCATGTGTTATAAATATAGCCAGAGTCAGCAGGGGTCCATGAGAAAATGGAGTGGTCAATTTTCATGGTGAGGTTTTTTACATAGTGTTCCCCAAGTTTTAAATGCCACCATATATCATAATCGTCCAATTGTACCGGGTAATAAACTAAAATTATCATTGGTAATAGAATTAGAAAAAACCATTTAATACCACTGCTGTTTGAGATAGTTGCTGAAAGAGTTCCTGTCCATTCGATAAGGGATGGATATTTATGAACGACAATTTGCACATTCGAGGGTTCTATTCTTAAGTTATTATCTTTTTTCTTTTTTGACATATAGGTTTAAGATTTTTTTTCGGGCATAAAACCCCACACTACAGAAATTCAATAATCAAATGTCGGTTTATTACGGGGACAAGCCCCTATATTACGGATTTATCACGGGGATGAACCCCTACACTACGATAAATCAAATTGAAATTTGTAGTGTAGCCCTTTATGGGCGTACATTAGGGATCAAAATTGTCTAAAAATCCAGAAAAAGGATAATCATCCCATTTCTCAATAAGTCTACGTCTTACGGGATTATATAAGATATATGTTACTACTTCTTCTATTTTTTCTTCTTTTCTCAATATGTGATCATAACTTTTTCTCTGCCACAAAGGCCCATTTATATTATACCTCCAGCCAATCCTTGTAGATTTGCCTTTATATTGATCGACGAAATCAAGAACAGATGTGCCCTCATCATTTGTACCACAGAGGAAATGTAAATGATCTGGCATTAAACAATACGCATATAATTTACATCTTAACCTTTCTTTCTCCTTTTTAAGACATTCAATCAGTTCGTTGTTAAAGTTTTGTTTGTAAAGTAAGGGTTCTTAGAGTTTGAGACGATTGTAAAAAAGTATATCCAACCAGGAATCCGGTAGAGAGATGGATCTAGATGCATTTTATTAGGTAGTTTCATTATGAGGATTTTTTTTCGGGCATAAAGCCCCACACTACAGAAATTCAATAATCAAATGTCGGTTTATTACGGGGGCAAGCCCCTTCACTACAAATCGAATTTATCCTTTTACGGGCACAAGGCCCTACACTACAATTT
>Ga0315292_10000210_pt1 | contig 24627 bp, 13 predicted proteins | sample YL17G13_0_MG_FD_204029 | JGI IMG/M metagenome (GOLD analysis project Ga0315292, IMG submission 204029) | Sediment microbial communities from Yellowstone Lake, YNP, Wyoming, USA - YL17G13_0 | ecosystem: Environmental > Aquatic > Freshwater > Lake > Sediment | place: USA: Wyoming | collected... | reverse complement strand
AGTTAGTGACGTTTCGTTGGTTCTATTAACGGCTTATGGTGGTGCATTAACACCAACATCCATCAAAAAACAAGTTGCAGGAAGTGCTGACTTGTCTTGGAACACCATAAATGTAAAAAATATGAGTTCCTTATTTTCTTTTGCTTATTATTTCAATCAAAAATTACCATGGAATGTATCAAATGTTACAAATATGTCCTCAATGTTTGCAGCTGGAACAACTGCATTGAGAGACCTATTTAATAATGGACAACTCGCAGGTTCAAGTAGTCAACCATTAAATTGGACAGCAACTAAATGCACTAATTTCACATCAATGTTTGCATACACATCAGGATTTAATCAACCAATTACAACTCTTGTAGATACTTCTGGTGTCACAGGATGCAATTTAACTTCAATGTTTCAAAACACTACAGTATTTAATCAAAATGTTGGTGCTTGGAATGTATCAAGAGTTACAGCCATGAATCTAATGTTTGCCAACACATCAGTATTTAATAATGGAAGACCCCTTGGAGCAAGTGACGCATCATTAAATTGGTACGTGCCATTATGCACAACATTTGCATCCATGTTTATAAATGCGGGAGCATTCAATCAACCAATATCAACTCTGGTAGATACTTCTGGTGTAGCAGGATGTAGTTTGGCTAATATGTTTCAAAACTCATCAACCACAGTAGCAACAACATTTAATCAAAATCTTAGTTCGTGGAATGTATCAAGAGTTACAGCCATGAATCTAATGTTTGCCAGAACAGGAGCTGCTCTTCCATTTAATAATGGAAGTTTAATAAACGATGCTTCCAATACTTTCACCTGGTATGCACCAAATTGCACTACATTTGCATCCATGTTTATAAACACTACAGCATTCAATCAACCAATATCAACTCTGGTAGATACTTCTGGTGTAGCAGGATGTAGTTTAACTTCAATGTTTCAAAACGCTGGACGATTCAATCAAAATCTTAATAGTTGGAATGTATCAAGAGTCACAGCCATGAATTCAATGTTTCTCAGAACAGGAACTACTCTTCCATTTAATAATGGAAGTTTAATAAACGATGCTTCCAATACTTTAACCTGGTATGCACCAAATTGCACTACATTTGCATCCATGTTTGTATTCTCAACAGCATTTAATCAACCAATACCATTTCTTGTAGATACTTCTGGTGTAGCAGGATGTAGTTTGTCTAATATGTTTCAAAACGCTGGACGATTCAATCAAAATCTTAATAGTTGGAATGTATCAAGAGTTACAGCCATGAATCTAATGTTTAGTGGAGCAAGTATATTCAATAACGGGCAAACAGGAACACAAGATATTTCTGGGAATCTAAATACATCATTTGCATTTTACACTAATGCAACGAATTTATTAACTTGCATAAGTGGAAATTTTCTCACATTAACGTCAGCAAATGTCCTTATTATTACAACACCTACACTTGTATATTCAAGCCGAATACAAACGAATCCAATAAGCGATGTTTCATTGGTTTTATTAACGGCGTATGGTGCTGATATTCCCTCTGGAATAACATCCATCAAAAAACAAATTGCTGGAACTGCTGATTTGTCTTGGAATACTCAACTTGTAACAACGACCGCAAACATGTTTCAAAACGCTACTTATTTCAATCAACGTTTGCCATGGAATATGAGAGTAAATAGAATTGTTACATCAATGTTTGCAGGCACAGCAACGACATTTATAAACTTATTTAACAATGGACAAATACTGACAGGCACTACACCTACACAACCATTATATCCAGGAGGAGGAGCAAATATATGGGATTTTAGTGGAGGCACTATAACCGGTGGTACAACGAATGCTTGGCGTATCAATTCTAGATTAACATCAGCGAATGGAGTAACTATTAATCCGGTATTAGTATATACATAAAGAAACACTATAGTAACGTCAATTCATATTATTTTTATAAACAATAATAGTAATGGATATTGATTTAAATGTATCAAATTATAGCATCGACGATTTAAAACGCTTTTTCAATGTAAACAATACAGTCAAGTTGGACGAAGTGTTGTTACATCAAAAAATGATGGATTTGCAAGATAAAATAATCATTAGTGAAAACGTGAACAATGAATTTAAACGGAATTTCAATCATTTTTTGAATGATGCGACAACTATATTGTTGAAAAGTCTTCATGCCGAGGATGCCATGCAAGAGAGAAAACTAGACAATGTAGAATTCAATCCGACACATCCAATCGTCCATATTCCAAAAGACCCATTTATATATACACAATCCAGCGAGGCATTTCAAGGTCTAGTGAATCCATTAGAACGCCGTATTGTTACAAAAATGTTGTCAATTGATTCGGAATTTCGCAAACATCTTAATAACAACGTACATAACTCAGTTGAGCAAATTACTGATTCAAATAATTTTATGTTTCAACTGCAAGCACCATTAGAAAATGTAATATCTATGAAATTATCAGCACTTGAATTGCCAAGATTATGGTATTCGATTTCATCAAAATTAAAAAACAATAGTTTTCAAATTTATTTACAAAATACAGACATTTTGCTAACTATTGTCTTGCCAGATGGAAATTATACAAATGCCGAATTAAAAATATCTATTAATAATTATTTTAATAATATACAACAAGGCTTGCAATATTTAAATTTCGACATTAATTCAATTACAGGCAAGGCGTTTTTTTATGTAGACGCAGGAACAGCGTCCACGTTTTATTACACATTATTATTCTCAGTAAGTGGGTTTGGTGCATATTTAGGATTTAACAATAAAAAATATGAGGTGTATCTTTCAGACACATTTTCCGATTCTTTTTTTCAATCGCCTTCTGTGACATATATTGGGTATGTCATTGGCGAATCTAGTTGCGGACTAGTAGACAATTATATATTTGTAATAGTAAATGATTTTAATTATAATCATGAAAGCAATATTATTTCTTCTCAAACGCACAATGGGTTTATTGGAGATAATGTGTTAGGAAGAGTTACTCTGAATGTGAGCCCCGACAATTTGCTGATTAACAATCTATCCGATAAAATATTCAAAAAGAGAGAATATTTCGGACCTGTAAAAATTCGCCAATTAGAAATTAAAATCATTAATAAATACAACAAAGTAATTGATTTGTTAAATAATAATTTTTCATTGGCACTAGAATTTCAAATTTTATATTCTTCATAATTCCAATAACCCATCTTATTATTTCTCTCTTGTAATAATAAGATGTCATCCGCATTTTATCCATTAGGAATGAATTCATATAATAATCGTTTGCCACAAGGTGGGTATAAATCATGGAAAGGAACAGGTGTGTTTAGCAATCCAGTTGGCATTACAGCAGGCAATATTCGTCCTTTACGAAATAAAGATCCGACAAATTCGGCACCTCAAAAGTTCGGATTGCCACGACCACTTCAGCATTATCGAAAAGGCATTGTTGTTACCGCTCTTAATAACAATTCAAATAACAGTCGATTAATCAAATCATCTAGTCAAGTAAACCTAATTGGTCAAATGATGGATATTCCTGGTGGATATACGGTCAAACCAAACACGACAACAGAAACATCCAACACAATAGCATTGGACCGAGATTGCAAGACGTGTCAAGGAATTGGAATCATCGATAATTGGAAACCGATAACAAACTTGACAGAAAAACCGCAAGCAAAAACACAAACCCAGCAGTTTTGTTGTAATCAAGAGAGAAATGCGATTATTCGTGTGTTGCCGACGAGTTCTAATATAACAAAAAATGCGAATTTACCAAACACATATTATACAACGCTTCAACAATATCGCAACAATCGTTGTCAGACATATCCGCAAAAAGCATTTGACTTTCAATCAGTTGCAAATCCAAACGAAAATACATATAATTCGATGTGTCAGCCAGCAAATGGTGCGTGTAAATTGTCAGTATATAAACCAAACAATCCTCAATTTGCACAACAAGGAGCGGTGAAAAGCAGCACGCGGACTTTTAAAAGGGCTGTAACTACTGTCCAATCTCGTATTGCTTTATATAATGATTATTATTATGGATATGGTAAACCATTGTCATTGAGAGATGATGTGGTTGGTCCACATATAGAGATTCCATTTGTCTTGAAGAATAAAGTCAGTCCACCGACAAATGAAACGTGCAATATTGCGCAAAATAATATACTACCCAAACAAGTGACGGATTTGTCTGGTGATTTGTCTGATGATTCTGGTTCTGGTTCGTTAATTCGTTTAAATTGGACGGTTCCAATAGACAATGGAACACCAATAATAAAATATATTGTTAATTATGAGATTGTAAGTTAAGATATAATCATTCTATGTATTAATGTCTTATATTTTATATTTTTCACACCATTGAATGCATTTTTGTTTGTTATTATTTTTCAAGAATTCCAATTTCTCCGATTTATTTTTATTTTTTAAAATGTTTATAAATTGATGAATTGTTTCTAATTGATACTGACCTAAAATAATATTAATGTCATTAATTTTATTGAGAAAATAGCACGGTATATTAAAATCAATGAGATAATGAATTGTTTGTGTTTTATTATAATTATCAATAAATAAACTTAAATCTTGATAATATGTATTTGAATAAGTTGATGGGATAAATCCTTTGCATATAATAAATTTTTCATAAGATGATACATTGCTAATAGTAGGTTTAATAATATACACTTTTTCGAATAAAAATGTTAGCAAATAAACAATATCAATAATAGGTTTATAAAATAAATTGTGTATTTTAATTATAGATATTCCACCTACTTTTTGACATTTCAGTATTTTTATTAAACAAAGAATGAATTCAAAGACATAATCCTTGTAATTTAATTCATAAAAAATAAAATCATATTGAGATGTAGATATAAATGTATCAATATAACCTTTCCTAAAAAAAGAGATGCAGTTAACAATAGGACGATTGTCTGAAGTGAAAATGAAAAAATTCATGTTTAATGAATGAAACCCATCAAATAAATATAATACATTAATTATTTCTAATAATTCGTAAAACAATATTGAATTTTCTTTGCATTTGCTAAAGGTTGAAATGTTTTCATACACATTAATTATTTTTGATATATTTTCAAATGTTATTTCGCTGTTTACAGCAACACAATCACTTATTAATTGTTTTAATGAGGAATTGTAATAATGATATGTGCTGTGAGAAGCATATATTTGAATTTTTTCATCTGTTAGTAATAAATTTATTGGAATTGCATTGAAATTTTTAGGTAAAATATAATAACTCATGACATTCTTATATTTTAGATTTTAAGCATTTTTTTTCTCGCATTCTCCCGTTTTGGGATTTTTCCGTGTTCCATTTGGGCATCTTTTTTTCTTCTCTCCTATTTCTGCCTTTTCTGGTGCTTTTTCTGGTGCTTTTTCTGGTGCTTTTTCTGGTGCTTTTTCTGGTGCTTTTTCTGCTGCTTTTTCTGGTTGCTTTTCTGGTGCTTTTTCTGGTTGCTTTTCTGGTGCTTTTTCTGGTTGCTTTTCTGTTACCTTTTTATTCTTTAAAGTCTTTTTAGTTTTAACAAAAGCATAGTCAATATCTTCTTCTGGAGACGGAATAATCCGAAATTTTAATTTAGGTTTAGTTGGTTCTTCCTTTTTTTCATCTTGTTCTTTTTTTGCTTTCTTTGTTTTTCTTGCTTTTGTTTCTGCTTTTGCCTCTGCTTTTGTTTCTGCTTTTGTTTCCGCTTTTGCCTCTGCGTCTACCTCTTGTGCTGCCTTTGTTTCTGCTTTTTCCTCTGCTTTTGCCTCTGCATCTACATCTTGTGCTGCTTTTGCCTCTGCCTCTTGTGCTGCTTTTGCCTCTGCCTCTTGTGCTGCTTTTGCCTCTGCCTCTACATCTTGCGCTGCTTTTAGCTCAGTTTCATCAGGTTCTAATGCTTCTGTTGCCGGTTGCAATGTTAATTTTTTATTTAATTTTCGTATTTTTTTAGTTGGTACAATTATATCCTTTTCAGATATAACAGAGTCTTTTTTACCCGATGGTTCAGGTTCTTCTTCACCTCTTTTAAAATTATAATCACTCAAATCAATTTCTACCTTGTCTGGATTCACCTTTCGTATTTTTTTATAAATATAATACCGATTTAAAAATGATATTTGTTTTTCAAATGAATTCATTTGCGCTGCCGTGCCACAATCTATTTCTTTTATCCGATTTCTTTTAATTTCTCCAATCATATTTCTATACAAATCATCAAACATCCCACTGCCAGATGGAAAGTCCATTTGTTCTGCTTCAGCCTTGCTAATAAGAGTAAACCCATAATTTTCTATAATACGATTGAAATAAGTAAAATTCACCAAATATTCAGGAATATATTGATTGATGGTTTCTTGATACACATCTATTTTATAACCTATACAACTAGAATTGTCTTGAAAATCGGTATCATCGTATTTCTTTATAATTTCCCATATTTTTTTCCCTTGGTCTACAATTTGGACGCTTTCATCCATCTTTTTATTTTTCAATAAATTAAATATGGATTTCCCATCATATGTTGTTGCAATGAAATATCCATCAAGTTTCGTGCATTCTGTCACATTTTTCAAAAATCCACGAAATGTATGAATGTTTTGCAAGAAATAATGCAACGAAAATTGACAAGATGAGACATTGAAACCGTCTGCTCCTTTGCCAAATTGTTTATACACTCCTGCTCCTAATTTCTCTTCATTATATGGTCCTTTTCCAAACACAGCCAATGTGATTTCTTTTGCTTTGTCATTGAGCATTGCTTGTCCTGATGCAATATTATTCGCACTATTTCCATTAACAAACAACGCATCTGGAACTCTTTTGAATCTTTTACGATAATTTAAGAAACGAGCACACGCACCGTCCAATTTATTTTCCAAATTGTCTTTTGAAAGGTCAATCCCAAACACAAAGGACAAATGTGCATCAATCCATTTTGAAAAATCGCCTCCTTTTCCACAAGAATAATCAATCAACGTGTCTTTATTTTTAGAGACTCCTGTAATAAGTTTTTTTTTCACATATAAATTGTGAAAATCTCGCAGAGCCCTTGTTTTTGAGATACCCATGCCTGTCCCTTTATTATAATATACATCATCACTTACACTTATATTTGGAATATTATTTCCAGTTGACATCATTGTTTCTGTAATAGGATTATTAATTGATTGCCAATTGCTATTTGCTACATGATATGCATTTCCATAATTGCTTAATCCTTGTCGCAATTCAGCAGTTTTATCGTGTCTTACGCGAAGAGGAACCCATCTCCATCCGGGTTCTCTATCCATTTCATATTTAAATTCAACAATGGTGTTATCCTCAATCAATTCGTGTTCTTCTGAAAACATTTGCGCATCAAAATTATCATCTGGCTTTAATAAAATATTAGTAATTCCTGCCATTGGGTCAGATGGATTTGTTGGATAAAACTGCATTGGAACTGCTTTTGAATCTTGATAATCTTCTTCTTTATTTTCATAATCTGGCAATTTACCATCAATCACATCTTGGCACGGATTTACATAACCGTGTTTATTTGGTATAAAAGTGCATAATAATATTAATTGTTTATATTCCGATAAATCTGTATGGTTGCCAGGTTCAAACAAGGGTGTAATAATGTCTTTTCCAGAAGGAGTTTTCACAGTGTTAATCATAAAATCAATTGTATTATATTGCGGAGGTTTCCATTTAAAAGAATACTCCCACGTAATTTTTTTAAGAGGACCCGCTTTACCAGCACTGTCTGAACCTACGCCTATATATGCAGGTGTAAATATTAATCCATCAGTGTTATATTCAAATAAATTGTCCTTTTCACGAGTTAAAATTGTATTACACGCTTCAAATATGTTGTGTTTTTCTGGATTTAATGGATAAAATTGTTTACATTCTATGCGAAACAATGATGACAATAGCTCTTCTGCCAATGGTTTAATAATATTTTTCAGCAAGGTTAATCTGGATTTATCTTCTTTTGTTTTTTGTATAAAACTCCATGAACGAACATCTTTTCCGGCGTGATAATATAAATCAAACGCCGCATATAAATTAATATATGCCCCATTTTTATCATATAAAATCAATTCTCCATCTATAAGAGTATTAAATATTGATTTATTTGTTGTAGTTGATCCAGTAAACATTAATTGCATGTTTGTGTTAATTAAATATATTTTACCATTGGAACAAATAAATAATAGATGGCGAGTTCCATCTGCTTTTTCAGTAACTGTATAATTTGTGCGAATATTTGGAATTGTGTTGTTTTCATTAATTTCAGTAATATTTGACATTTGCAATGTATATGAAGATGGACCAATAAAATTACTATTATAAATTCGTTGTCGTTCATTATAATTTTCTTGAAATAAAAGTCGCATATATAAATTCATTACATCATGTTGTTCTTTGTATGAAATAGGATAATTTGTCCCTTGTAATCCTGACAATACAAATTTTATCACAGTTTTCAACATTTGTAAAATAGATGCTGATGAATTAAATTTAGTTCCAGGACCAATTTTGGAATTTTGGATTTCTAATTCTATTTCATATATTTCAGGATTTGTAAACACGCCAGATTCTTGCACAGTTATTGTTTTTATAAAGTCGCGTCCTTTTCTAATAGAATTTTTAACAATACTAACATCTACATTTACAGGATAATCTGAATGTGTAAATGTAACACGATTAATATATCGAAATGTTTTTTTGCTCGACGCCCAATCTGTTTTTATATATTTATTATTGCTGTATTCTACTTCATTTTGAAGAGAAACGCGAAAATTCCAATCATCTATATTTACCGTTCTAATTATTTCGTTATTTGATGTTTTTGCAAAATTTTTTTTTGTGAATTTAATAGAATAAATAGATGCAAGTGAATTTGTTTTACAATATTGTCTAATAGATTCAATTGTATTAATTTCAGTTCTTATGTTTGCCATTTGAAATATCCCATTGTTGTCCAACATTTCTTTTTGAATACGCAAACTATACATTCCTGATTCATTATCACACGTAAATCCGAGTGATTTTAATTTCATAATAACATTGTCATAATCGTTTTTAGTAAGTGGTTTGATGCCTTTTGTCCCAAACCTTACTTCTAATTCTTTATATGGTGTGCCGTTGTTAGTCAAAAAAGGTTGCAATTTATAATATTCATCAATTAAGGAGGCAAATTGTTTTTGTGGAATGTTTTTTCCTGATGGGTTTTTTTCTTCTGGTTCCTCTTTTTCTTCTGGTTCTTCCTTTTCACCCTCCTTTTGTTCCTCTTTTTCTACATTCTTTTGTTCCTCTTTTTGTTCTTCTTTTTCTACATTCTTTTCTACCTCTTTTTCTACATTCTTTTCTACCTCTTTTTCTTGTTTTTTCCCTTTTTTCACTCGTTCTTTTTTTCCTTTTTCGCTAAGGTCTTTTTCATATTTTTCCTTGGCTTCTTCTAAATTTTTTTTTGCGTCAAGATAATAACTATTTTCCATTTTATTATCATTATGCAATTCTTCAATTTCATTCAATCTTTCATTGATTGCTTTAATTTCTCTGACGGCTCTTTTTTTGGCGTCTATATTACTCATTTATATATTAATAACATATATATTTATATATATTATTAATCAATTTTTTTTATAATTGCTTCATAATAATGCTTTTTATTTTTTAACTCGTCTGTTTCAATAGACAGTTTATTACATATTTCTATTAATTCGGAAACTTTATAAGAAGATATAGCTTTAATCGGTTTATTCAGATTGTCAATCTTGTAAAATAGATTATATGTTGTCTTGTCTCTTGTTGTGGAATATCCATATTTTGACTGTTCTAAAAAGTAAATAATATATATAGGTAATTCTGAATCTTCGTTTTCAATTAATTCAAAATATGTTTTGTTTTTTACATAAACAACATTTAACTTATGAATGAGAGAAAGAACAAAAAAAGCAGTAATATCTATAATATTTTCATTTGCGAGTTGATTTTCGATATGTGAAATAGATGCGAATTTATGTTTTTTAATTAATTCTTTGTGTTTTCTCATTTTTTCCACATATTGTATTTTCAATGTTTTTTCCATTGCAATGTTTATATTGTCTGGCAATTCATCGTGTATAATTTTATAAAAACACCAAAATAATGTATCTTTTTGGTGTGGAGTAAAGACTTGTTTTTCTTGGGGTTGTGGTTTTTCTTGGGTTTGTAGTTTTTGTGGTTTTTCTTGGGTTTGTGGTTTTTGTGGTTTTATTTCAGAATCAGGCACACACATAGGCGCAACACTAATAGACGCAACACTAATAGGCGCCACACACATAGGCACAACACACATAGGCGCAACACTAATAGGCGCAACATTCTCTCTGTGTTCTACCGGAATATTCAACTGTGGAGGTCTATCATAAAACATAAATTGTTTTAAATCATTCAACATATCATCATTCATTTTATAATTATGCTGACAATTTTTTAAACTATTTTACATAATACCTAAGAATTAAAAAATGCACTTTTAAAGGTTTCCTTTTGTTTTTCTATATTTAACAATGTTAATTCTTGTTCATTCACATAATTAATATAATTATTCAATTCATCATTCAAGTCTTTTGGCAAATCTGCTAAATTAATATGAACGCCGTATTTATTTTCATTAAGTGTAATCTTAAATTTATTAAAAATACGTAAAATTTCAATCTGGTTAAATTTATTCATGTTCTCAATTTTATCTTTAATATAGTTCATTTCAACTTCATTCATTAGAAATAAACATCACTATATTTTTAAACCGTTATTATATAATTACAAAACTAATTTTCATCTGATTCAGAATCCTCGGACAAAACAATATCATTTTTCATTACTATACCCTTTGCTTTTTTACTGCTAATCGGTTTTCTTTCTATTTTTCTTTCTATTTTTCTCTCCACTTTTAATTCAGCAATAATAGAAATATATTTATCATTTAATTCAAACCGTTGTCCAATAACTCTTGCCGTAAATTTATCACCTTCTTTAATTTCATTAAATTGTTCACTGTTATAATGATGGTCTCTTGCAATAAACACCACAATCGGACTAGGTATTTCATCAGAACTTTCAGCACGAATTCCCGCTTTTGTAATATTCTTAGCAATGCACGATATAAGAGTGCCTTCAACCGGAAAACACACATTACATTCAAACACAACTACAAATGTAATATTTGTTCCGCGCTGTATTAATCCGGATGAATGCGACACTATTTTGGTTGAATTCTTTTCAATAAATCCTTCCACCAAACATTTTCCTTCATAATTATCGTGAATTTTTTTATTAATTATTTCTCTAATGTTTGTCCCGATGGATGTAATAGGCAAGATAATATTTCGCGTAATTAAACATCTTGAATAAATTGTTGACAATTTGCCATCTTTATTTCGTTGTTTCATCATATTGTTATAATTTATAATAGTATAATCTTTTATTTCAATTTTTAAAATTTATTAAATAAAGCAATGTCGCTCGAAATAAACCAATTCTTTCCATTTTTGCGAATAGAATTATAATATCTTAACATTACTTCTTGTAAAATGCATATTTCAACTCCAGTTTTTTTCTTCGTATTTTCCTTGTTAAATAAATCTGGAATTCCAATTATTTTATTTAGATTTTCAACCTGTATGTGTTTAACAGCTTGGTCGCATCTCGCTCCTGAATTACGATTTGAACGCATATCCTTTGTTTTAAACACCATGAATTTATTTTTACTTTCATATCCAATAAATCCAACTACATCACTCAATTGACCTTTATCAATTTGCCATTTCATCGCTTCTGGACTTTCTAATATTTCTCTCTTATCTTCTAATCCAGTTTCAATCCAGGATTTATTTTTTAAGACAAACACTATATCATTCTCTTTTTGTTTTGAATTGTCATATAATAAAATAACAGTCATTGTCTTTTTAGATTTACGAATTGTAATGCTATGTCTGATAAAATACTCCCTTGCCAACATTTCAAAGCTATCTTCTTCCATTTCTTCCAAAAAATACAAATAATTCAATATCTTATGTTTTTTTTCAAAAGGCAAAACATCAAACATATGTTCAATGAAATATTCTGTCATTTTTGCAGAAGATATTGGCATGTCTATTTTTATTAAATCGAAAATTTCAGGCATTTTGCTCAGTATAACTCCATAATATAAATACCAAATATCATTGGCATCTCGAGGTATTTTTTTAGTTGGCTCTCTTTTATATTCCAAAAATGATTCATACATATTTTTCAATTCACGAAATTCCGAAATGGATTCTGTTGGTTGCACTATTTCAATTTCCTTTTGTTGTAAATGCCTTTTATCAATGACTTCTTTCACAACATCATGTTTAATAGTAAATTCAACAGATTTATGTTTGTAATCAATTGGCACACTTCTCTCGAAAAGGGAGGCATTACGATTCAGCAATTCTTTCGGTTGAAATAAATAATATTCTCCAATATTGATTAAATATCCCATTCTGTCATATTTATCCATAATCGGTTCAGAATTATTAATCATAAAAGTTAATGCCGCGTATTTTTGAGAAAGAGGATATATTTTAGGAACATCAATCAATTGCAATAATCTCTTTTTTATATAAAAAAAGTTTTCTCTAAACAACATTTTTATTTTTTGATTAATTCTCTCTGAATTTATCATTATATAATTTTCATTATAGGTGTCTTCATTTAAATTGTATTCATTTATTTCTACAGATGGATTGCAATTATAATGACAATTTTTCATATAATCGCACGCAGAGGAATATGGTTGATCTCCTATTTTAAAATCGTGCATTATCATTCCATTTGAAAGATGTTGTGTAATGTCTCCTTTTATTTCACGATTCATTATTTCTTGTGTGAAATTGGTTTGTCCGTGATTAATAATACAATCCACCGCAGTTTCTTTTAAAATACGACTTACTTTTCCTATTTGAATTGATTTTCGTTCTGCAATTCGATACACATACAAATCTATTGCTTCTTCTTCCTTATTTTCTAATAAAGTTCCGTGTAAAAATATCTGGACATTTCTCTCTTCAAAAGGTAAATCTTTATGACTAAAATTACGAACAGCACGACCTATTATTTGTTCAATACGATTCATGTTATACCAGGGTTCCAATATATGAACTTGACGAATGAATTTTAAATCAATACCTTCCGTTCCTGCTTTTGAAACTAATATGACTTTAACATTTTCTCCATATTTATTTTTCTTATCTGTTAATTCTTTTATGAGAGAAATATTGTCTGGAGATAATGTTATATCTCCGGTAATCATTGCGTATTTTGCGGTCTTTTTATTTTTAGATGATTCCGGTTTCATTGTCTCTACATTTATTTTGGGACGACTTGTTTTTAAGAGTGAGTTACCATCAAATTTGGTAAACCCCAATTCTTCCAAAGCAAGTGCCATTGGGATTAATCCAGCATCAATGTATTGTGAATAAATTAAAATGATACCTTTCGATTGTATAATATAATTCAATATTGATTCAATTTTAAAACTATATTTGCCAATTTCAGAAAGAGAGAAAATCCTTCCATATTTTTCTTCAATATGTGGTTTATATTCATAATTTGATTTATTTTCAAAATTCATGACTCGTTCTATTCCTTGTTTACCTGTTAATTCATCTATGTTTATCGCACCACCTTTTTGTTCAATAGATGATGATGATGAGGAGGATGATGATGGCTGTTCAATAGATGACGAGGATGATGCTGATGATGATGATGATGATGATGATGACGGTGATGATGATGGCTGTTCTATAGATGATAGTTCTGGTGATAATAATGATGATTGTGGGGCTTCTTCTTGAAATGCTTTTTCTTCATTTAATGGTTCTTCTGATAGTGATGCTTCTTCTGGTAACAAAGATGCTTCTTCTGATAGTGGGGCTTCTTCTTGTAACAAAGATGCTTCTTCTAATGACGATAACACAGGCGACAGAGAAGACACAGAAGACACAGGAGACACAGAAGACACAGGAGATAGAGAAGACACAGGAGACACAGGAGACACAGTAGACACAGTAGACACAGGACTACTAGATAAAACAAAAGATTCATCTGTTAATTCATCGTGCGGATAAGTCATAATAAGTGACTCCAATGGTCTCTGCAATAAGCTGTATCCAAGTATAATATTAAACGCATCTTTTTTATTTTTAATTCTGTTTGTAATATATTTATATACGAGTGATTGATATGTTCCAATTTTACCCAAATATACATTCAATATTTTTAAACGAGATTGATGTTCAATTACATCACCGTTCATTTGAATTGTTGGATATTTATTTTTCTTATCAAAAAAAGTATTTGCCAAAGAAAAATCTTTTGGATAAACTCGATATGGAAAAGTATATGGATTTTCACCTCTTACAAAAGAGACATAACCTGTTGCTTTTCGTATCAATACTTCTCTTCCTCCTTTCTTCAAATTTCCAAACTTATCAAAAATATCCTCGTGTTTTACGGTTGAACGCCTATCATTAATATTCATCAAATTTAACAACCAAATAATTTCTTCATAAGTATTAAACATTGGTGTTGCAGATAATAACAATAATCGTAAATTATCAGCAGATTTTACCAATTTTTCCAAATTAATAGCAACCTTTTTATTTTCAGTATTGTCAGTAACGCGAATATTATGAACTTCATCTATAATAATCAACCTATTGTCAAATTCTCGTTTCAATCGTTCTTTTTGTATTTTAAAATCACCAGAGCCTGCTTTTCTTAAAATAAAATTCGCAAATTCTATATAACCTATAAATAAATAAGAATTGTCAATAATATTATTTATTTCAGAAATAATTTTATCTCTTGTTAAATTCGTAGAATTGATTTCTCTCAATAATTTATTTCCAACACAATTTGTAATATTCCAAACACCATTCTTTTCTTTTAATTTTCTTTCATCAAACAATTGAAGACGAAAATTCTCTTGAACATTTTCAGATGCAACAATAATAATTCGTTTAACATTATTCATTTGTTTTAAATAATCACGCATTTCTTCACTCACTCCAATTGCCGAACACGTTTTGCCACTACCTAATCCGTGATACAATAATAAACTATTATAGGGTGTTTGAAAAGAGAGAAAATTCTTAACAAATGCTTGATGTGGCGATAATTCAAATTCTGCAGTGCTTAACATTTCAGCCTGTTTTTTTACATTTGAATGTATTGTTCCATCATATTTCGTATCATTAAATTCTTTTTTTGTTGCGATTTTTATATTAAAATTTGGGTCATTTAAATTAGGATATAAATAAGTATTTTCATTTTCATTTTCAGTTTCATAAAGACCTTCTTTTAATTCTTTTTTAATTTTAATTGAGTTACACTCTTTTGAAAATTCATTGTCTGTGCATGCTTGTGTTGATGCTTCTTCCGACCCTTGTTCAGAGTCATCTTCCGACCCTTGTTCAGACTCTTCTTCCGACCCTTGTTCAGACCCTTGTTCAGAGTCATCTTCCGACCCTTGTTCAGACTCTTCTTCAGACCCTTGTTCAGACCCTTGTTCAGACCCTTGTTCAGACCCTTGTTCAGACCCTTGTTCAGACCCTTGTTCAGACTCTTGTTCGGACTCTTTTTTTGACTCTTGTTCAGACTCTTGTAAAGGACTAGGAACAACAACATCAGGAACAATAACATCAGGAACAACAACATCAGGAACAACAACATCAGGAACAACAACATCAGGAACAACAACATCAGGAACAATAGGCACATTCTTTTTAGGTTTTAATCGACAATAGGTAGTTTTGCCTCGCACAACAACAGAACAATCTTTATTTATTCCACACGCGTTTTCAGACAAACCTTTACACGTCGACATGATTAGTATAAACTATATTCATTTAATAATTTATGCACATTAGAAATTAATTGTTTTTTTTCTAAATTGTAAGGTCTAATATTTTCTAAACATTTCTGAAATGATTTCCACTCAATCTTACTTACTTCTGTTTTTTGATAATTCAATGTGTCATCATTAATTTCATCCATATACGCCAAAAAATATTTGTGTTTATAAGATTTATGATTTGTCCCAATAAATGTTTCTTCGAAAGGCAACACATTTTGAATAACACAAATAGTTTCACAGTATATGCCAGTTTCTTCTTTAAATTCTCTCAATGCACATTCCAAATCCTTCTCACGATTATTCCGGCGTCCTTTCGGAAATTCCCATTCAGTTTCTCTCCACCCCGTTTTACTTTTATTAACAATCATTTCAAGTGTTACAATCTCATCATTCACAACAACCCCGCTTTTTATCAAATCAAATTTTTTACTAGATATGATTTCTTCATTTAAATATTGATTGTTTGAAACATTTCCCCACATTAAATTCCATAATTCATTAAATGAAAGTGTCAATATTCTCTCTTTTTCAGAAAGAGACATTTCATCAATAATGCTTTGTATATGTTCAATGTTATAAGGTGAATATTTCCCTCTAATAAAATCTATATATCCAAAACTATCCTTTCGTCGAATCATCAAAAATTCATTGATTCCATTTTTTTTTCTAAATAAGATAATTCCATAACTCATAATAGGGTATTTACAATTGTGGAACAAGTGTCCACATTTTTTACAATTATTGCATACATTCATATAATATGTTAGATTCATCATCTTTTTATATGAATTTAAGTTATATGGCACTAAACGGAAACATACATCTTTCTCAAAAAAGCGACAGTGTTTTAAATCCGGAAATTTGGGGAAAATGGTACTGGGGTTTTTTACATACGATTGCTATTTCATACCCATCTTATCCAAATGCTGTAACCAAGAAAAAATATTATGAATTGATTCAAAATTTTCATATATTTTTGCCTATAGAACATATTTCAACCAATTTTTCAAAATTAATAGAAACATATCCAGTTGCACCATACTTGGATACACGCGAAACATTTATCAAATGGGTGCATTTTATTCACAACAAAATAAATGAAAAAATGGAAAAACCTACAATATCATTACACGATTTTTATATTCAATATTATCAAAATTATAAACAAGACACTTTTAATTATAAACTCAGAGAGAAAGTCATTTATATAATAATAATTGTAATATTACTAACATTAATTTATTATCTATATAATAAATAAAGATGAAGGCAGGGAAAACAATTGCGTCCGGAGGTTTTGGTTGCGTTTTTAGACCTTCGTTAAAATGCAAATTAGCGAATGAGAGAGAACCTAACAAAATATCAAAATTAATGACAAGTAAACACGCATTGGCTGAATACAACGAAGTGACAATATTGAAAAATATATTGGATAAGATACCTAATTACACGAATTATTTTATTATTGATGGATTCACTATTTGTCAGCCAGACAAATTAACAAACGCTGATTTAATAGATTTTAAAAAATGTTCTGCATTGCCAAAAGACAACATTACCTTTTCCAATATTAACAAATCTCTCGATAAATTATTATTGGTTAATATTCCTGATGGAGGAGAAGCTATGGATGATTTTATATATAAGCATTCTACTTATCAAGAAATTATTGAAATAAATAAATCCGTGATAGATTTGTTTGTGTACGGAATTATTCCAATGAATAAATTAAATGTTTATCATAGCGACATTAAAGACTCTAATATTTTAATCTCTCGTAATAAAGATGATTCATTACACGCTAAACTCATTGATTGGGGATTGACTGTTATATATAATCCAAAAAATAAAGAAGACACGCCAGAAAATTGGAACGGTCGTCCATTTCAATTTAATGTGCCATTTTCAATAATTCTTTTTTCAGATAATTTTGAAAAACGATACACTGAATTTTTAAACAACACTCCTGGAAAAATAACACGCGCAAAATTAGTGCCGTTTATTTCGAATTATATTATTGAATGGAACGAAATACGAGGACCGGGTCATTTTAAATACATTACACACATATTTTTCATGTTTTTTGAAAAAGACCATCCACAAGAAATAGACAATGAAACTTTTTTTGAAAAAACATATACACTTCCTTATATTACTAATTATATTGTGAAAATTTTACTTGCGTTTAAACCAAAGGAATATTTGGACAAGGTCTTTGTAAAAAATGTGGATGTATGGGGATTGATGATGACATATTATCCAATTATGGAAATTATTTATGACAATTATAAAACCAGTTCTAAAAATGACATTAAAATTTTTAATTTTATTAAATCACTGTATTTGAATGTTTTGTATAAAAATGGTGACAAAGCCATTACTGTTTCCAAAATACTCAAAGAAATGAATAAATTTACCAACTTGTTTAAAAATTCAATCACTAAAACAATGCGAAAATATAAAAATAAAAATAAAATGTTAAGCAATAAATCAATGAAATCAACGAAATCTACCAAACACAACTCATCACGTAAATTAAAATATCTTGATTTCTAAAGTTATGTTTAGGCATTTCATCCGGTTTAATTTAATATGTAAATATAATAATAATGAAATTAGAATTATTTGTGTTGGGAGTTACTGCATTTCTTATATACAACACATATCACGATGGAAAATATTTGAAAATGATAATGTCTTGGAAAAAATATTATCAAATGGCGTTTTTTGGAGTGATTGGCATAAGTGTGTATTTATTGATGAAACGAAATCCTGCTCAAGGAAAAAATATGTTGTTATATGCAAACAATATGGTAAAATATATGCCTATTGATAAATCGTCCATTGATATGTTCTCTCCAATGTTTGATTTTACTAGCACATCAAGTTTAGATAATGACATTGGATATGGCGGCGGCAGTGGTGGTAATGCGAATGGAGAGAGAAGAATTATGAATTCAGGCAAAATGGGGACAAAACGCTCTGTAAGTGAAACGAAGAAAAAGTTTGTAGCATCACAACAACAATGGAAATGTGGCGAATGTAACAAACAATTGAATGCGTGGTTTGAAGTAGATCATAAAATACGATTAGATAATGGCGGAACAAATGAAGTGTCTAATTTAGTTGCTTTATGTCGAGAATGTCACGGATGCAAAACAGCAATGGAAAATTTGTAGTGTAGACAAAGTGTTTAGATAAAGAAAAGATAATGTTTTAATATATTAGATGAATGACAATGATGACAATGATGCTGAATTAGAAAAAGCAATGAAAGAAAGTCAAAAATTATATGACGACGAAAATGAGTTTGAACCGGGCAGTTGTAATGACCCTAAGGAATATTTGCAAAACAACGCCGATGGTAATTGTTTATTTGAAGCAATTTCTCAGATTTATTTTGAAAATGATTTCGAAATAGATAGAGATAAATTTGCGAGAGAAAATAAACAAGTTCAATTACAATTAAGAAAATTAACAGCATTATTTTTTAGCAGGTGCCAAGAAAATAAATATAAACAACACGCTTGTAATTTAGACCACACTTATTGTTTTAATGGAATGAACCCTACTGATAATATATATGGAGAAGAGATTGATTTATTATTATTATCTATATTATTCAAGTTTAAATTTAAGGTTATGGTAAATGCGGTGGATACTCATTACTTACAAACTATACCTAAATTTGAATCTATTGATTCAGAACCCTCAGAAAATAAATATGTATATACATTTTGCAATACAAAAAAAGGACTAAAATTACAAGAGAATGAACACGCACAATTTAATCATTGGGTATTAAAAAAACATAACACCCCTAAAAATAGAAGTTTTCAAGATAGATTGCGTGAGGCTACCGCAAGAGTTGATGATGATGATCAAGTACAAGTAATCTGTGCAAAAATTAATAGTTACAATGAACATTACTTGACATTATTGTCAGCCCCTGCACCATCATTATCAGCAGAATCAAAAGAAGAAGAAGAAAAAGAAGAAGTATCAGCTCCAGCTCCATCATCAGAACAAGAAGAAGAATCAGCACCACCGCCAAAACCACCACTGCCTGTAGAATCACCACCACCGCCACCGCCACAACCACCACAATCACCAGAATCACCAACATCACTTCCATCAGATTTACCATCAATACCAACTGAAGAAGAAGAAAATAAATTGTCTGTAAAATCTGTTGTTATATATATATTTGTAAACCAACTCCTTTTGATATGTATAAAGAATGATCAAGATTATAAAGATGAAGATTCCAATGAAACATATAAAGCACACGTTGTGCCAGTTGGAATATTTGACTCAACTGTTACGGATGATGATGCGTTTAATCAAACACTGGCACAAGCAGGATTTAAAATGCCTGACAAGTTTGATATACAAAACAGACGTCTTGAATACAATGATACAATTTATGTAAATCAAAAATCTTATTATTTATTTATAGATAATATTCCTGCGGGATATTTTGTTAACTCAGCGACAAATAATAATAAATTTTTTGATTATACTATATATCAAACCCATAGTTCTAGTTGTGCAGTATCATTAATCCCCCTTGTAGAAATTAGTGGTTTTGTTGTAAAATATAAAAATTATTACATTGAAACAGTGTCTAATAATAAAGATAAATTTATTAGACAAATAATCTTTAATTTAGATAACCCAAAAAACCCGACAACATCATTAACAAATGAACTAATTGTAATTCCAACACCAGGACCAACATCAGGAACAACCGTAAAACCAGCACCAGCATTAACATCAGCACCATCAATACCAGCACCAACATTAACACCAATGCCAACATTAAGACCAACGCCAACACCAAGACCAACACCATCATTAACACCAGCAAAAAAAGATGCAATATATAAAAAAGATAAATTAAATTCATTAAAAATTGAACAAGACATTAAACAACAAAAATTAAAAATGTTAAAACAAGAGCTAGATTCATTACGACTAAATGAAACAACAACGCTAACGCAAATCAATTCTTTGGAACAAATTTTAAAAAACGATGGATTAGCACCTGAAGTTTTAGGTAAAGGAACAGAGATGCAGAATACTCCTACCCAATTTAAAGCGAAACGAGAAGAAGCTGAGCGCAAACAACAAGAAGCAAAAGTTGAACAACAAAAACTAGAAGATACAATTAAACTTAAAAACCGTATAAATGAAGATTCTGACCCTGATTCTCGTTCTGGTGGACTAGAATTATTAGCATTTTCATTAAAAGAAAAAAATAAAGAAAAAGAAGATAGAGCAGAACTACAAGCAAAAATAAAAAAACAAACAGAAGAATTGAAACCATTATTTAAAGAATTACAAGAATTACAAGAACAAAAACAAAAACAAAAACAAGAACAAAAACAAGAATCTGATCAACCCGGTATAGAATTAACAGATACATATTCAAACGATTATAAAAACAAACTAGAAGTATTTTTACAAAATCAAAGTAGGTTAAAAGAAGATATTGACAGACAAGAAGAACTAAAAAAAGAAGAAGAATTGGAAAAACAAGAAGCCAAAGAAGCTCAAGAAAAAGTTGAAGAAGAAATCAAAGAAGAAGAAGAAAGAAAACAAGATGTTATAAGTGGTAAAATAAATGGTGACGAAGAAATACAATCTTTACAATCGAGTTTAGTTAATACTAGACAAAAAATAGAAGACACTTCAAATAAAATAGACGAATTAACAAAAGAAATAGATGAATTAACACAGCAAATAAAAGAGGCAGAAGGCGTCGCAAATATAGCAAGACAAAAGGCAGCACAAGAAGCTCAAGTAGCAAGACAAAAAGCATCACAAGACGCTCAAGTAGCAAATGTGTTATATTTGGAAGAAAAATTAAATAACACGATAAACTCTGTCTTGTTGCCATTGTCGGGAATAACAACAAAAACAAATTGGTTTCTATTTATCGCGTTTATCATAATAATTATTCTGTTATCAGTATTGCTGCATTACAACATTATAGAATATACCCCATTTTTAATAACAATGTGTTTTGTATTAGCCACACCAATCATTATTTATTTATTTACAGACAATAAAATAGATGCGAAACTAAGCCCGAAAATAAACAACAAAAATAAATATTACATGCTTTTTACCATTTTTATGATTTTTATGTCAATATGTGCATTAATATTATTATTAAATAATGGTAGTTTTCCAACAACTCCGATGCCAGGCGAATTTTCAGCCCAAGAAAATCAAACAAATTCAGAAATAGTGTTTTCAATCATTGCGTTTTTAATAGTATTAGGCTGCATATGCTGGTTTTTATTGAGCATGTCAGAATTCAAAGAATTATTTGAAGGTCTATATCAAATTTCCAATGTCTTATATGTCATCATATATATCATATTCTTAATAATCTTTTTCTATTTAACTTCAAAAGATACTCAAAACACATATGCCGCTATTATATTTCCAGTATTAATTTTGTTGGGAATGGCTTCTTTCATGTATTCTTTTAAACAATCGACTTTTTTCGGTTCAAAAATTAATGTCAACTATGAAAGAATAAAGTATTTTATTTTATTGTTGTCTCTAATTACCATCATTATCATTTTTTACACAATAAATCCAGGTGGATATATGACGAAATATTTTGGTCAAACATTTTCAGTTGCGATTGCAATGATGGTATTCGGATTTTTATTTTTGGTATTTTCAATCAATTTATCAGATAGCACTAGCACTAGCACTAGCACTAGCACCAAGACCTCTTCACTTATAAGCGTATTTAATAGAGACAAATTCGTCATATACAACATATTAGTATTTATCATTTTTATAATCATTGTAGTAGCAGGCATCGTATATTTTCCAGGTGGATTTGAAAATAATCCAATGTCTATATTAATAATTATATTATTATTGATAATTTTCACAGGATGGGTGCTATTTTTCGGAATTAAAATATTTACAAATGAAACGGAAAACTTGGTGCCATCATTAACATCCTTCTCGAATAAATCCGACGCAATGAAACGGATTCTTATAATGGTATTTGGACTGATATTTTCGTCCTTGTTAATTGTATGGTTAATTGGAACATTTCAAAATTTTACTAGTCGTTCTACTATAGCAGCAGGAATATTAAACACATTAATGATTATTTTTGTGTTAAGTCTTGTATATAAAATTTTAACAATTGGAACAAATTATATTAAAACTCCTACAAAATTTCAACAAGGCATTGACTTTGTTCTAAGTGTCATATTTTACATTCCGTGTTTAATTACATCGCCATTTGATTTTTTCTCATCCACATCCGCCACTTCATCATCAACTACAAAACCAAAAATAGTATATGAATATACCCCTACAATTAAAAACGCATTTGTTTTATTTGTAATGATTATTATATTGTGGATACTATCACTTATTTTGCCATTTATAGAAAAAAGAGTGAATTTACAAGGAGGAACACAAATCATATCAAATCCAATATCTACAAATAATGAATCAGTAGTTGCATCATATGAAAAATTAAATGGAAATAATGATTTACAATATCAATATGGAATGTCATTTTGGGTTTTTATCAATGCGTTTTCTCCTAGCACAAATTCCAATTACAATAAATTCACTTCATTATTAAATTATGGTGATAAACCAAATATTTTATATAATGGAAGCACAAACACATTGATGATAACTATGAAAAACAATGGTTTACAAAATAAATTAACAGATGTAGATGATAATAATAATAGAATTTTATATAAAGAAAAAAATGTTCTTCTTCAAAAATGGAACAATATTACATTGAATTATACCGGCGGCACACTGGACATATTTGTTAATGGAAAATTAGTAAAATCTGACATTGAGGTAATCCCATATATTACATTGGACAATTTAATAGTAGGAACAAATCACGGAATAGATGGAGGAATATGTAATTTAGTATATTTTACAAATCCATTGACAATTACTAATGTCTATTATTTATATGAAACATTGAAAAATACAACTCCTCCTTTTATCAAAACATTGTAATTATAAATATGAGAGAAATGTAGAAAATATATGATTAATATATAAATGGAATTGAAATCAATTATTTTTATAGTAGTTGTGATACTTGTTATTTACATTTTATTTAGATATATGTTTCAAGACATTAATACTTTACAACAAAATGTAGTCAATGGACAAAATTTAACCACAATACAAGCCTCCACTTTAGCAACAAATGGCACAACTGCGGCAACGAATAATTTTGCATATTCAATTTGGTTTTATGTAAATGATTGGAATTATCGTTACGGTGAACCAAAGGTTATTTATGGAAGAATGGGTAAATCTAGTGCTAATGGCGGCGGATCGATTGATAATATTAATGGACTAGACCCTTGTCCAGCTGTAGTATTAGGCGCAATTGAAAATAATTTGTCTATTGCATTGGGTTGCTATCCTGGTCTTGATTCAAACACAACTGCTACACCCATAACTGGACAAGCCACATCTGTTGTTCATACATGTAATGTAGCAAATGTGCCTATTCAAAAATGGGTGAATCTATTAATTAGCGTATATGGACGAACATTGGATGTATATATTGATGGCAAATTAGTCAAGACATGTTTATTGCCTGGAATCGCAATAGTCAATCAAAACGCTGATGT
>Ga0315292_10000209_pt1 | contig 24656 bp, 19 predicted proteins | sample YL17G13_0_MG_FD_204029 | JGI IMG/M metagenome (GOLD analysis project Ga0315292, IMG submission 204029) | Sediment microbial communities from Yellowstone Lake, YNP, Wyoming, USA - YL17G13_0 | ecosystem: Environmental > Aquatic > Freshwater > Lake > Sediment | place: USA: Wyoming | collected... | reverse complement strand
CCGTGCTCACCAACAAGTACGCCGAGGGCTATCCCGGCAAGCGCTATTACGGCGGGTGCGAATACGTCGACGTCGCCGAGCAGCTCGCGATCGACCGTGCGAAGAAGCTCTTCGGCGCTGCTTTTGCCAACGTCCAGCCGCATTCCGGTTCGCAGGCCAACGCCGCTGCGTTCCTCGCGCTGATGAAGCCGGGCGACACGCTGCTCGGCATGAGCCTCGATCACGGCGGCCACCTGACGCACGGCGCCAAGGTCAATTTCTCCGGCAAGATCTTCAACGCCGTGCAGTACGGGCTCGACCCGGCCACCGGCGCCATCGACTACGCGCAGGTCGAGCGCCTCGCGCACGAGCACAAGCCGAAGATGATCATCGCCGGTTTTTCCGCGTATTCGCGCATCCTCGATTTCCCGCGCTTCCGTGCGATCGCCGATGCCGTGGGCGCGTATTTCCTCTGCGACATGGCGCACGTCGCCGGCCTCGTCGCGGCGGGCGTTTACCCCAACCCGGTGCCTTACGCCGACGTCGTCACGACCACGACGCACAAGACGCTGCGCGGCCCGCGCGGCGGCCTGATCCTCGCGCGCGAGAACGACGAGATCACCAGGAAGCTCAACTCGATGATCTTCCCGGGCACACAGGGCGGTCCGCTGATGCACGTCATCGCGGCCAAGGCCGTTGCGTTCCTCGAGGCGATGCAGCCGGAGTTCGTCGATTACCAGAAGCAGGTCGTCGCCAACGCGCGCGAGATGTGCAAGGTCTTCGAGCAGCGTGGCATCAGGATCGTTTCCGGCGGCACCGACAACCACCTGTTCCTGGTCGACTTGTCCGACAAGGACATCAACGGCAAGGAAGCCGACGCCGCGCTGACCCGTGCCCACATCACGGTCAACAAGAACTCGGTACCGAACGATCCGCGCCCGCCGATGGTAACGAGCGGCATCCGCATCGGCACGCCTGCGGTCACGACGCGCGGCTTCAAGGAAGCCGAGGTCGCGCAGCTCGCGCATTGGATCGCTGACGTGCTCACCCACCCGAACGACGAGGCCGTGATCGCAAAGACGCGCGAGTCGGTCGAAGCGATCTGCCGCCGCTTCCCGGTCTACGGCGGCTGAGCGCGGGCTGAACGGGCAGCAGGGCAGGAGACCGTCCGGTGTACTGTCCCTTCTGCACGTTCGAGGAAACGAAAGTCATCGACTCCCGCCTGTCCGGCGAGGGTCAGCAGGTGCGCCGTCGCCGCGAATGCCTGCGTTGCGGCGAGCGTTTCACCACCTTCGAATCCGCCGAACTCGTCATGCCCCGCGTCGTGAAGAGCGACGCGACCCGCGAACCCTTCGACGAAGCAAAGCTGCGCTCGGGCATGGTGAAGGCGCTCGAGAAGCGGCCCGTGGCCATCGAAGCCATCGACGGTGCCGTGAACCACGTCTGTCACAAGCTGCGCACGCTCGGCGAGCGTGAGGTGCCGGCGCGGTTGATCGGCGAGCTCGTGATGGACGAGCTGCATCAGCTCGACGAAGTGGCCTACGTGCGCTTCGCCTCCGTCTATCGCAGCTTCCAGGACGTCGACGCATTCCGCGAGGAAATCGACAAGCTGCGGCACCGCCGGCCGCGTTCCGCCGAAGAACTGCAGCTGGGGCTCTGGACCGGCGCGGACGCGCCGCTGTCCGTGGCGCCGACGCCGGGCAATGGCAACGCCGGGCCGGGCAAGAAGTAGGCTGGATCCGACATGACCGCCAATACCGCTGCGATCGACCACGTCCACATGGCGCGAGCGCTGCAACTCGCGGCACGCGGCACGTACTCGACGGCGCCGAACCCGGCAGTGGGTTGCGTGCTGCTCGACGCACACGGCGCCGTGGCGGGCGAGGGCTGGCACCATCGCGCGGGCCAGCCGCACGCAGAGGTGTATGCGCTGCATGCGGCGTCCATACGAGCACGTGGCGGCACTGTGTATGTCACGCTCGAACCGTGCTCGCACCATGGACGCACGCCGCCCTGCACCGATGCCTTGATCGAGGCGGGGGTGCGCCGGGTCGTTGCGGCGATGCAGGATCCGAATCCGCGCGTTGCGGGCGAGGGCTTGCGCAAGCTCGCTGCCGCCGGCATCGTCACCGCCGTTGGCCTGCTCGAACGCGAAGCGCGCGAGCTGAATCGTGGCTTCGTCTCGCGCATGACGCGCGGACGGCCCTGGGTCACCGTCAAGCTCGGCAGCAGCGCCGACGGCCGCACCGCACTGGCCGATGGCTCCAGCCAGTGGATCACGTCGGAACCCGCACGCGCCGACGTGCAGTTGCTCCGGGCACGCGCCGCGGCGATTCTCACCGGGATCGGCACCGCGCTGGCGGACGACCCTGCGCTGACCGTGCGTGATAGGGCTCTCGACCTCGGTGGTCGCGTCCCACTGCGCGTAGTGCTCGATTCGCACGGACGACTCGAACCCGACCTGAAACTGGCGCGGGACGGGCTGCCGACGTTGGTGTTCAGTTCGAATGCAGGCGCACGCGCCCTTGCCCGGCTTGCTGAGGCGGAATCGTCGGCGCTGCAGGTCGAGACGCTGCCCGCCGATGCCGCGGGGCGAATCGACCTGAACGCGACACTGCGGCGCCTGGCCGCGCTCGAGTGCAACGAAGTGCTGGTGGAAGCCGGTCCGCGACTCGCGGGCAGCTTCGTGGCGGCCGGGCTCGCGGACGAAATCGTGCTGTACGTCGCGCCGACGATCCTCGGCGATCAGGCGCAGCCGTCCTTCGTGCTGCCGCAGCCGCTGCGCGTGCTGGCGGAGCGACCACAGTATTCCTATCACGACGTGCGACGAATCGGACCGGACCTCCGGCTGACGCTGCGTCCCGTGGAGACCCGACCTTAATGTTCACTGGAATCGTGCAGGGCGTTGGAACGGTGCGTGCGATCGAGCCGCGCGGCGGCGACGTCACCCTGGTGCTCGACACGGCCGGCGTGTCGCTCACCGACATCGAGCTCGGTGGCAGCGTCGCCGTGAGCGGCGTCTGCCTCACGGCCACCCGCTTCGACGCCTCGAGTTTCGCGGCGGACGTCTCGCGCGAGACCCTCTCGCTGACCACGATTGGCGACTGGGTTGTCGGCAGTCGCGTCAACCTGGAGAAGGCGCTGCTGGCCGGGCAGGCGCTTGGCGGTCACTACGTCACGGGACACGTGGACGGTGTGGGCGAGCTGGTCTCGCGCCACGACGATGCGCGCTCGGTGCGCATGGAATTCCGGGTCCCGCCCGAACTGGCGCGCTATGTCGCCCGCAAAGGTTCGATCTGCATCGACGGCGTCAGTCTCACGGTGAACGGCGCCAGGGGCGATCGGTTCGACGTGAACCTGGTGCCGCACACCCTGGAGGTCACGACGCTGGGCCGCCTGCAGCCTGGCAGCCGGGTGAACCTCGAAGTCGACATCATCGCGCGCTATGTCGAGCGGATGATGCATCCCGACCTGGACTGAGCCTCGCACCGGCCGGTCCGCCGCCGGACCCCGCCCCCTGTTAAACTGCGCGCCGCGAAGGCGGATCGGGCGCCGGCGTTGCTCGATGTAAACCGCTATAATTCAACGACCTAGGTGCTCTTTGTCATGCATGCCCTGAACACGATCGACGAGATCCTGGACGACATCCGACAGGGCCGGATGGTCGTGATCATGGATGACGAGGATCGCGAGAACGAAGGCGACCTGGTGATGGCCGCGACGAAGGTGCGTCCCGAGGACGTCAACTTCATGGCCCGGTACGGCCGCGGCTTGATCTGCCTCACGCTGACCCGTGACCGCTGCCGCCAGTTGCGGCTGCCGCTGATGGTCAGCGAGACGGACGCGGACCACACCACGAACTTCACGCTGTCGATCGAGGCGGCCGAAGGCGTCACGACCGGCATCTCGGCTTACGACCGCGCCCACACGATCCGCACGGCCGTGGCGGAAGCTGCCCGCGCCGAAGACCTGCGGCAGCCCGGCCACATCTTTCCGCTCATGGCGCAGCCCGGCGGCGTGCTCACTCGCGCGGGCCACACGGAAGCCGGTTGCGACCTGGCCCGTCTCGCCGGCGTCGCGCCCGCCGCGGTCATCGTCGAAATCCTGAACGAAGACGGCTCGATGGCGCGCCGTCCGGACCTCGAGAAATTCGCGCACGAGCACAACATCAAGATCGGCACGATCGCCGACCTGATCCGCTACCGGCTCGAGAAGGAGCGCTCCGTCGAGCGCATCGCCGAGCGGCAGATTGCGACCGAGTTCGGTCCCTTCCGCCTTGTCTGCTACGAAGACCACGTCAACAGCACGGTCCACCTCGCGCTCGTCCTCGGCAACCCCGAACTGGAGAAGGCGCCGCTGGTGCGCGTGCACCTCAAGGACACCGTCCGTGACCTCGTCGGCGCGATCGAGGAAGGGCACAGCTGGTCGCTGCGCGGTGCCATCGAGCGCGTGGCGCGGGAGGGCTCGGGCATCGTCGTGCTGTTGCGTCCGCACGAAAGCCCGCTCGAAATCGCCGAAGCCGTGCGCTCGAGCAATCCTGCCGCGGCGGCGGCGAGCCCGGCACGCGGCGCGCAGGTGTTGCGCACCTACGGCATCGGGGCGCAGATCCTGCGCGATCTCGGCGTGCGCACGATGCGCGTGCTGAGCGCGCCGAAGCAGATGCATGGCCTGTCGGCGTTCGGCCTCGAAGTCGCCGAATACGTGGATTGAGGAGCAGATTCGAGATGGACAACATCCGCACCCTGAACGGCGACGTCATCGCGCGCGACCTGCGCATCACGATCATCGCCTCGCGCTTCAACGACGCGATCGTCGAGAACCTCGTGCGCGGCGCGGTCGATGCGCTGCTGCGTCATGGCGCCAGTGAAAAACAGATCGAGATCATCCGCGTGCCGGGCGCTTACGACCTGCCGTTCGTCGCGCGCCGTGTCGCCGCGTCGAAGCGCTGTGACGCCATCGTCGCCCTGGGCGCGGTGATTCGCGGGGCCACGCCGCACTTCGATTACGTCTGCAGCCAGTGCGCCTCGGGGCTTGCGCGCGCAGCGGACGACACCGGCGTGCCGATCGCATTCGGCGTGCTCACGACCGACACCATCGAGCAGGCCGTCGAACGCGCCGGCACGAAAGCAGGCAACAAGGGTGCTGACGCCGCCCTCGTGGCGCTCGAGCTGGCCAACCTCATGCGTCGGCTGGACGTCTGACAATGGCGCGACCTCGCAGCGACCGTTCCGGACGAGCGCGCAGCCTGTCGCGCCGCCTCGCGCTGCAGGCGCTCTACCAATGGCAGATGACCGGCCAGTCGTTTGCGGAGCTGCGCAACCAGTACACCTCCGACGAAGGCTACCCGGAAGTCGACCCCGAGTATTTCCAGCAACTGCTGCAGGGCGTGGTCGAAGGCTCCGAGGCGCTCGACGCCCTGATCGGCGCCTGGCTCGATCGCCCGGTGACACAGCTCGACCCGGTCGAGCACGCGGTGCTGCTGATCGGAGTCGAAGAACTCCGCGTGCACGTCGAAGTGCCGTACAAGGTCGTGCTGAACGAATGCGTCGAGCTGGCGAAGAAGTTCGGCGCGACCGACGGCCACAAGTTCATCAATGCAGTGCTCGATCGCGCAGCGCGCCAGTTGCGCGCCGCGGAACAGCAGGCCACGGCGCGTCGCTCGCCGGGCAAGTAACCGCACCTCCCGCACCCCGGAGCACCCGTGCCCCTCGGTGAGTTCGATGTCATCGCACGCTATTTCTCGCGCAGTTCGCCGCGCAGCGACGTCCTGCTCGGCGTGGGCGACGACGCCGCATTGCTGATGCCGCCCCCGGGACAGGCCCTCGTCGCAGCAACCGACACGCTCGTCGAAGGCCGTCACTTCCTGCCTGGCACGCCCGCCGCAGCGATCGGTCACCAGGCCCTGGCCGTGAATCTGAGCGACCTGGCCGCCATGGGCGCCGAACCGGCGTGGGCGTTGCTTGCACTGTCGATGCCGAGCTCAGACGAGCGCTGGATAGCTGACTTCGCGGCCGGTCTGTACGCGCTGGCGGAACGCCACGGCGTCGCGCTCGTCGGTGGCGATACGGTCGCTGGCCCCTTGGTCGTCACGATCGAAGTGCTCGGATTCGTGCCGCCCGCTGCGGCTCTGCGGCGGTCGGGCGCGAGCGTGGGCGATCTCATCATCGTCTCCGGCGCCCCGGGCGTCGCCGCGGCCGGTCTCGAGGAACTGCAAGCGGGCCGTGCAACCTTCCAGTCGAAAGATGCGCGCGTGCGCCGTTTCCTGCGCGCCGAACCGCGGCTGGCCCTGGGGCGTGCGCTGCGTGGATTCGCCACCGCCGCGATGGACGTTTCCGATGGCCTGCTGGGCGATCTCGGCAAGCTCGCGCGAGCGAGCGGCGTGGGTGCGTGCATCGACCTCGAACGCCTGCCGGTGGCGCCCGAGCTGGCCGCTTACCCGCTGGCCGAACAGGAGCGCCTGGTGCTGCACGGCGGCGACGATTACGAGCTGCTGTTTACGTTGCCCGCGGATCACTTCGGGCACATCGCGCACCTGGCTGAGGCCGGTGGCTGCAGCCTGCGGTGCATCGGCTCGATGGTGCGGGGCGAAGGCGTCGAATGTCGTCGCGACGGAGCGCGCGTCGACGTCGCGGGGAAAGGCTATGACCACTTCGCCTCCTGAGTCCGGTCACAAGCGCGATCGCATGCCGGTCCCAGCCGCAGTGCTGCGCGATCCTGTCCACTTGCTCGCACTGGGGTTCGGCGCGGGACTCGCGCCCGTGGCGCCCGGCACGTTCGGTTCGATCGTCGGCCTGCTGTTCGGGCTGGCGGTCGCGCCTTTCGGCTTCTGGTTCGCCCTGGCGGTGACGATCGTCGTCACGGTCGCAGGAATCTGGATCTGTGGCGAAAGCGCGCGGAAGCTCGGTGTGCACGATCATTCCGCCATCGTGTGGGATGAAGTGGCCGGGATGATGCTCACTTTGCTGGCTGCGCCGACCACCTGGTGGGGAATAGCCATCGCTTTCGGGTTGTTCCGCCTGTTCGACGTGTGGAAACCCTGGCCGATCCGGGAGATCGATCACGGAATGCGCGGTGGACTGGGAATTATGCTCGACGACGTAATGGCTGCCCTGATGGCCGCCGTCCTGTTGTTGCTCATCAAGAAGTACACGTGACCGAAGCCAATTCCACCGCCAATGCCACCGATCGATCCGAGGCGGCGTCACCCGTGCATCCGCACGTGCAGACGCAGACCCTGATGATGGAATCGATGCCCGGCGCGCCCGAGCGCATCGGCAAGTATTACGTCGTGCACGAAGTGGGTCGCGGCAGCACCGGCACGGTGTTCCTCTCGCACGATCCGTTCTACGGCCGCGACGTCGCCATCAAGCTCTACCACGCCACCAGCAGCGACGATGCCGAAAGCCGCAACGCCCGCCGCATGTTCATGGGCGAAGCGAAGATGGTCGGCAAGCTGCAGCATCCGAACATCGTGCCGATCTTCGACGCGGGCGAGGAAGACGGTCGCCGCTACGTCGTCACGGAGCACGTGCACGGCGCGCGCACGCTGAGCGCGTACTGCCGCCCAGGCAGCCTGCTGCCGATCGACCAGGTCGTCTCCATCATGTACAAGTGCGCGAAGGCGCTGCACTACGCGCATTCGCGCGGTGTCGTCCATCGCGACATCAAACCGTCGAACATCCTGCTCACGCAGGACGGCGACGTGCGCATCGTCGATTTCGGCATCGCCCTCGTCGCGGACTCGGACGTCTCGCGGCTCGAAGGCGTCGCGGGCAGCCCGGCCTACATGTCGCCGGAGCAGGTGCAGGGCCTCGAGCTCGACGCTCGTTCCGACCTGTATTCGCTCGGCGCCGTGATGTACGAAATGCTCTGCGGACAGCGGCCGTTCCGTGCCGGCGCGCTGGGCAAGCTGCTGCGCCAGGTGGTGCAGTCCGAGGCCGAATCGCTGCGACTCGTTCGTCCCGAGATTCCCGAGGAGCTCGAGGACGTCGTCAAGCGCGCGCTGCAGAAAGAGCCGAACAACCGCTATCGCACGGGCACGGAGTTCGCCGCCGAGCTGACGCGCGTGCACCAGAAGCTGCGCGCTTCGCAGGCGGAGATCGACGACGAAGAGCGCTTTGCCGTGATGCGCAAGCTGCGCTTCTTCCACGATTTCTCGCACGGCGAGATTCGCGAAGTGATGCGCGCCGGGGTCTGGACCGACTGCCAGCCGGGCGAGCCCGTGCTGCGCCCAGGTGACATCGACGATCGGTTTTACATCGTGGTTTCGGGAACCGTGCGCCTGAGCCGCGGTGGCGACATCATCGGCCGCGTCCCTGCAGGCGGCTGCTTCGGTGAAGCCGGGTATTCCGAGGGTTCACGCCGGGACACGGTCGTCGAGGCTGAAAGCGCGGTGACGATGCTGAAAGTGACGGCGACGCTGCTCGAACAGTCGTCGGTCTCGTGCCAGTTGCGCTTCCACAAGGTGTTCCTGCGGGAGCTGATCGGGCGGCTGCAGCGGGGCAAGAAGTAGGGGTTAGGGGTTAGGGGATAGGGGTTAGTCGGAAGTGCGGCCCCACCTGCATCTGAAGAATCGAACCCCGGCTCGTACCGGCAGACAGATCAAATAAAGAGGGCGCCATTGGCGCCCTTTTTCTTGGTCATTCAGCTCGATCGATGGATTGCATGGCTGCAGATTGAGAATTGCGGGTGAAGTGGACGCTCATTTCCGACTAACCCCTATCCCCCAACCCCTAACCCCTCTCCTTGTCCTTCTCGATCAGCGCATACGCGCTGTGATTGTGGATCGACTCGAAGTTTTCGGCTTCGACCACGTAGGCCAGCACGCGCTCCTCGCCGTTCAGCCGCACCGCCACGTCACGGACGATGTCCTCGACGAACTTCGGATTGTCGTAGGCGCGCTCGGTCACGTACTTCTCGTCCGGGCGCTTGAGAATCCCGAACACTTCGCAGGACGCTTCCTGCTCGGCGATGTCGATCAGTTCCTCGATCCACACGTGCTCGCGCACGCGCGCCTTGATCGTGATGTGCGAACGCTGGTTGTGGGCGCCGTAATCCGAGATGCGCTTGGAGCACGGGCACAGGCTCGTCGCGGCGACGACCACGCGAATCCACATCTGCTCGGCGCCGTCGTGGATCTCGCCGATCAGGCTGGCGTCGTACTTGACGACGCTCTCCACCTTGGTGACCGGCGCCTGCTTCATGACGAAGTAGGGGAACGACATCTCGATGTGGCCGGAGGTCGCGTCGAGGCGTTCGGTCATTTCGGTGAGCATGGCGCGGAACGAGTCGACCGAGATCTCCCGCTCGTGCAGGTGCAGGATCTCGACGAACCGCGACATGTGCGTGCCCTTGAAGTTGTGGGGCAGCGCGACGTACATGTTGAAGTTGGCGACCGTGTGCTGGTCACCGCCCGACCGGTCGCGCACGCGCACCGGGTGGTACACGTCCTTGATGCCGACCTTGTTGATCGGGATCTGGCGCGAGTCGGCCCGTCCCTGGACGTCTTCGATGGGCGTCACGCTGGCGCTGCCCAGCGTTTCACTGATCGTTGAGGAGGGGCGGCTCATGTCGTGGTCCGGTCGGGGGATGCTGTCGTCCATTCGGATAGCGGCGGGGCGTGGATTCCCGCCGGGAATGGCGAGTATACGAGACTCTGTCCGGGCTTGCCGCGGGGCGGATTCCGTTGCGGAGGCTTCAGGAGGCCCGACTGGCGACGATCGGACGGGAGGGGCGGTGGTCCGCCCAGACCCGCTGGACCTGCTTTTCGAGGCCTGGCGTGTCGATTCCCGCCATCACCAGGCAATCTTCGCGCGAGCCGTGCTCGATGAACCGGTCCGGGATGCCGATGTGGTGAACCTGGGCCTCGACCCCGTGGGCGGCCAGGCACTCGCCGACGGCACTGCCCGCACCGCCGGCAATCACGTTCTCCTCGAGCGTGACGATGCACGAATGCGTGGCTGCGAGCCGGCAGATCGTGTCTTCGTCGAGCGGCTTCACGAAGCGCATGTTGACCAGCGTCGCGTCGAGTTTCTCGGCCAGCGCGACGCACGGCGCCACCATCGTGCCGAAGGCGAGCAGCAGCAGGCCCGAGCGACCCTCGCGGCGAATTTCGGCGCGGCCAACCGGTAGCGCAGTCATTGCCGCGACGAGCGGCGCGCCCGGGCCGGGTCCGCGCGGATAACGTACGGCCGCGGGTCCATCGAGGGTGACGGCGGTGTAGAGCATCTGCCGGCATTCATTCTCGTCGGCCGGCGCCATCACGACCAGGTTCGGGATGCAGCGCAGGAACGACAGGTCGAACGCGCCCTGATGCGTGGCGCCGTCGCCGCCCACTACTCCGCCGCGATCGATCGCGAACACGACCGGCAATTTCTGCAGAGCCACGTCGTGAATCAACTGGTCGTAGGCACGTTGCAGGAACGTCGAATAGATCGCGACTACCGGCCGCAGTCCTTCGCAGGCCATGCCGGCCGCGAGCGTGACGGCGTGCTGTTCGGCGATGGCGACGTCGAAATAGCGTGCGGGAAAACGCTTGGAGTACTCGACGAGTCCCGAGCCCTCGCGCATGGCGGGCGTGATGCCGACGATACGCGGATCGCGCTCGGCCATGTCGCAGAGCCACTGCCCGAACACCTGCGAGTACACCGGGCCCGTCGCTTTTTCCTTGAAGATCGTGCCGGCCTCTGGATCGAACGGACCCGGGCCGTGCCACTTGATCGGATCCGCTTCGGCAGGCGCGTAGCCTTTGCCCTTGCGCGTCACGACATGCAGGAACTGCGGGCCTTCGAGGTCGCGCAGGTTGGTGAGCGTTTTCACCAGCATGTCGAGATCGTGGCCGTCGATCGGGCCGAAGTAGTTGAAGCCCATCTCCTCGAACAACGTGCCGGGCAGCACCATGCCCTTGAAGTGCTCTTCGGAGCGGCGCGCGAGTTCCCACACGGTGGGCATGCGGCGCAGGATTTTCTTGCCGCCTTCGCGCAGCGCGGCGTAGGTCTTGCCGGAGAGCACGCGCGCAAAGTAATTCGACAGCGCGCCGACGTTCTCCGAGATCGACATGTCGTTGTCGTTCAGGATCACCAGTACGTTCGCGTCGAGCGCGCCCGCGTGGTTCAGCGCTTCGAAGGCCTGGCCGGCGGTGATTGCGCCATCGCCGATGACGGCGACCACGCGACGCTTCTCGCCCTTGCTCTTCGCGGCGAGCGCCATGCCGATGGCCGCGCTGATCGAGGTGCTCGAGTGGCCGACGCCGAACGTGTCGTACTCGCTTTCGAAGCGGCTCGGGAACGGCGCGAGCCCGCCCTTGTGCTTGATCGTCTGCAGCCGGTTGCGACGACCGGTCAGCACCTTGTGCGGGTAGGCCTGGTGGCCGACGTCCCAGACGAGGCGGTCGTGCGGCGTGTCGAAAACGTAATGCAGGGCGACCGTGAGCTCGACGGTGCCGAGGCCGGCCGCGAAATGGCCGCCCATCTGGCTGACGGTCTGGATCAGGAATTCGCGCAGTTCGCCGGCCAGCGGCACCAGTTTGGTCTCTGGCAACTGGCGGAGGTCGGACGGCGCCTCGATGCGCGTAAGCAACGGATAAAGATCGGGGCGCGACATTTCAGTAATTTTACACTGCCGCGGTACCGGACCGTCCGATTAACGGTTCCGAGTCAGCAGCCAGTGGGACAGGTCGTCCAGCGGGCTGTCCCGCCAGCCATGCGCGGCAAGCAGCCGGCTGGCCGCATCGTGCAACTGGAGCACGCGCGCGCGGGCAGCTTCCAGGCCGATGATCGCAGGGTAGGTGGGCATGCCGCGGGCTTCGTCGCTGCCCGGCGGTTTGCCGATGACCTGGACGTCGCCCTCGACGTCGAGGATGTCGTCCTGCACCTGGAAAGCCAGGCCTACGCAATCGCCGAAAACGCCCAGTGCCGACAGCTGGTCGGCATCGAGCCCCGAGCGACAATGTGCTGCCATCAGCACGCTTGCGCGAATGAGCGCACCGGTCTTCAGCGCGTGCAACCGCTCGAGATCGGCCACGGTGAGGGAGCCGCCTTCGGCCGCGAGGTCCAGCGCCTGGCCGCCGGCCATGCCGGCCGTGCCGCTCGCGACGGCGAGCGTGTCGATGATGCGCACGCGGATCGCGGCATCCGCCGGCAGTCCCGGATGCGCCGCCAGCAGATGAAACGCCAGTACCTGCAGCGAATCGCCGGCCAGGATCGCCGTCGCTTCGTCGAATTGTTTGTGGCAGGTGGGCCGGCCGCGGCGCAGGTCGTCGTCGTCCATCGCCGGCAGGTCGTCGTGCACCAGCGAATAACAGTGAATCAGCTCGACGGCACAGGCCGCCGCGTCCACCTGCTCCAGCGGTATGCCCAGCGTTGCCGCCGTCGCGTAAACGAGGGCCGGACGAATGCGCTTGCCGGGACCGAGAACGCTGTAACGCTGCGCGGCATGGAGCAGGGCCGGCACCTCTGTATCGGCAGGGAGCCACGCGTCGAGTTCGCGTTCGACCCGCAGGCGCCAGCGCTCGAGTGCCTGGGCCAGCGGCTCACGCGATGATGTGGTCGCCAGCTGCGAGGTCATGCGTCATCTGGCTCGAACGGCTCGGGTGCGGCCGTGGTCGATTTCTGCAGCAGGATTTCGACCTTTTGCTCGGCCTGCTTGAGCGAGGTCTGGCAGTCGCGGGCGAGGGCGACGCCGCGCTCGAAATGCTTGAGCGCGTCCTCCAGCGACAGGTCGCCGTGCTCGAGCTTGTCGACGGTCGCCTCGAGTTCGCCCAGGGCGCGCTCGAAGTCTGGGGGGGTGGCGGGCGTTTCAGTCACAGCGGGTAGGCCTCCGGAGGGTGGGAAGCCTTGCACAGGGGTTCGATGTGGTCAACGCGCTGCTTTCCGCATGGCTTTCTACCGTCTTGGCCGAAGGGCGCTTAATGCGGGTGGCGGCGGCATCCGGTTCGGACGTCTTCCGGACGAGCGGAAAGGCAGACACGCTCGTCCGGAAGACGTCCGAACCGAATGCTCGCGCGACCGCGCCTGAGCGCTTTCCAGCCAGGCGGCTGGAAAGCGCACGGCGCAAGCTGCGGCGGGACCCGGCAGCGAAAGGTAGCGTGCCGGCGCGCCAGTTGCGAAGGAGCGATGCGGATAATCCAACCGCGGCGTCCGCAGCGTACCGCTTGGTTCGGTGGTTCCTCCGGCGAGCGTGTCTGCCTTTCCGCTCGCCGGAGGAACCACCGGACCGGGCGCAACGATCATCGGAATCGTGAGGGACACGAGCCCCGCACTCGCGCCGTGCTCTGCTAGAATTCGCGCGCTTTTTACCACCCACGCGAGCCCGCGGACCGATCCAAGAATGAGCCAGTCCTACACCGCTCAAGACATCGAAGTCCTGAGCGGACTCGAGCCTGTCCGGCGTCGTCCGGGCATGTACACCGACACCAGTCGGCCCAACCACCTCGCTCACGAAGTCGTCGACAACAGCGTCGACGAGGCGCTCGCGGGTCATTGCAGCAAGATCGAAGTCACCGTCTACAAGGACGGGTCGCTCGAGGTCGTCGACGACGGCCGCGGCATGCCGGTGGACATCCACCCGAAAGAGAAGGTGAGCGGCGTCGAGCTGATCCTCACCCGGCTGCACGCGGGCGGAAAGTTCTCCGCTGACTCCGGTTACAAGTTTTCAGGCGGCCTGCACGGCGTGGGCGTCTCGGTGGTCAACGCGCTCTCGAAGCACCTCGAATGCTGGGTGCGCCGCGGCGGCAAGGAATACAACATCGCCTTCAAGAACGGGCAGGTGCATTCCAGGCTCGAGGTCGTCGGCGACGTCGGCAAGAGCAACACCGGCACCACGGTCCGCTTCTGGCCCGACACGTCGTATTTCGACGCCCCCGATTTCGCGCTGCCGAAGCTCAAGCACGTGCTCAAGGCCAAGGCCGTGCTGTGCCCGGGCCTGCGCGTGCGCTTCAGCGTCGAGAAGACCGGCGAGAAAGAAGAGTGGCTCTACACCGAGGGGCTGTCGCAGTACCTGCGCGAATCGCTCGAGTCCACCGAATGGCTGCCGGACGAGCCGTTCGTCGGCAAGGTCGAAGGCGAGCAGGAGGGCGTGGACTGGGCGGTCGTCTGGCGCACGGACGGCGGCACGCGGTTCGAAGAAAGCTACGTCAACCTGATCCCGACCGTGCAGGGCGGCACCCACGTCAACGGGTTCCGTCTCGGCTTGACGGAAGCGGTGCGTGAGTTCTGCGAGTTCCGCAACCTGCTGCCGCGTGGCCTCAAGCTGTCGCCCGAAGACGTCTGGGACGACACCAGCTACGTGCTCTCGATGAAGATGCGCGATCCGCAGTTCGCCGGACAGACCAAGGAACGGCTGTCGTCGCGCGAACCGGCTGCGTTCGTCTCGGGCATCGTCAAGGACCAGTTCGGGTTGTGGCTGAGCCAGCACCCGGAAGCGGGCGAGAAGATCGCCCAGCTCGCGATCGTCAATGCGCAGACGCGGTTGAAGGCGAGCCAGAAGATCGCGCGCAAGCGCGTGGTTGCAGGCCCGGCGTTGCCGGGCAAGCTCGCGGACTGCAGCAGCCAGGATCCGAAGCGGGCCGAGCTGTTCCTGGTCGAGGGCGACTCGGCAGGCGGCTCCGCCAAGCAGGCGCGCGATCGCGAGTTCCAGGCGGTGATGCCGCTGCGCGGCAAGATCCTGAACACGTGGGAAGTCGAGGCGGCCGACGTGCTGTCGTCGCAGGAAGTCCACGACATCACCGTGGCGATCGGGGTGGAGCCCGGTTCCGACGAGGTCAAGGACCTGCGTTACGACAAGATCTGCATCCTCGCCGACGCCGACTCCGACGGCCTCCACATCGCCACGCTGCTCTGCGCGCTGTTCCTGCGGCACTTCCGGCCGCTGGTGCTCGCGGGGCACGTTTACGTGGCGATGCCGCCGCTCTATCGCATCGACTACGGCAAGAACGTCGAGTACGCGCTCGACGACGCAGAACGCAACGGCATCCTCGAGCGCATCCGCACCGAGAACGCCCGTGCGAAACCGTCGGTCACGCGCTTCAAGGGCCTCGGCGAGATGAACCCGCTGCAGCTGCGCGAAACCACGATGGCGCGCGAGACGCGCCGGCTGGTCCAGCTCACGGTCGACGCCGCGGACAATGCCGATCAGCTCATGGACATGCTGCTCGCCAAGAAGCGCGCATCGGATCGTCGCGACTGGCTGGAGACGAAGGGCAACCTGGCCAGCGTCATCGCGGTCATCGATCCCACCAACGCGATCGCAGCCGAAGCAGCCGACCCGGTGGCGCCAGAGTAACGATGAGCAAGAGCAAAGACACCGATACGACCGCGACCCTCGATTTCGAGGGCGTCGAACGCCAGCCGCTGCGGACGTTCACCGAGCGTGCGTACCTCGAGTATTCGATGTACGTGATCCTCGATCGCGCGCTGCCGCACATCGGCGACGGCCTTAAACCCGTGCAGCGTCGCATCATCTACGCGATGAGCGAGCTCGGCCTCGCCGCCACCGCCAAGCCCAAGAAGTCCGCCCGCACGGTCGGCGACGTGATCGGCAAGTTCCATCCGCACGGCGACTCGGCCTGCTACGAGGCCATGGTGCTGATGGCGCAGCCGTTCTCGTACCGCTACCCGGTCGTGGAGGGCCAAGGCAACTTCGGCTCGCCGGACGACCCGAAGTCGTTCGCCGCGATGCGTTACACGGAGTCGAAGCTATCGCGCTACGCCGAAGTCCTGCTGTCCGAACTCGGCCAGGGCACCGTGGACTGGCAGCCCAACTTCGATGGTTCGCTCGACGAGCCCTGCCTGTTGCCCGCCCGCCTGCCCAACCTGTTGCTGAATGGTGCGATGGGCATCGCCGTGGGCATGTCCACCGATATTCCGCCGCACAACCTGCGCGAAGTCGCGGCCGCGTGCCTCCGCATGCTCGACGAGCCGAAGGCAACGACGGCGCAGCTCTGCGAGCACGTGCTCGGCCCGGATTTCCCGACGGGCGCGGAAATCATCACCCCGCGCGAGGAACTGCAGAAGATCTATGAAACCGGCAATGGCACTTTCCGTGCCCGCGCCCGGTTCGAGATGGAAGACGGCGAAATCATCGTGACGGAACTGCCGTACCAGGTCTCCGGCTCGAAGGTGCTCGAGCAGATCGCCGCGCAGATGCGTGCGAAGAAGCTGCCGATGATCGAGGACCTGCGCGACGAGTCCGATCATGAGCACCCGACGCGCCTCGTGATCACCCCGCGTTCCAACCGCGTCGACACCGAGCAGGTCATGGCGCACCTGTTTGCGACGACGGACCTCGAGCGCTCGTACCGTGTCAACCTGAACGTGATTGCACGCGACGGTCGCCCACGTGTGATGGGGCTGCGCGCGCTGCTCGAGGAGTGGCTGTCGTTCCGCGTCGATACCGTGACGCGACGGCTGCAGTACCGGCTCGAGAGGGTCAACGCGCGGCTGCACATCCTCGATGGCTTGCTGGTCGCGTACCTGAACCTCGACGAGGTCATCCGCATCGTCCGCACGGAGGACGAGCCGAAGGCCGCGTTGATCGCGCGTTTCCAGCTCTCCGAGGCGCAGGCCGAGGCCATCCTCGAAACGAAGCTGCGCCACCTCGCGCGGCTCGAGGAAATGAAGATCCGCGGCGAGCAGGACGAACTCGCCAGGGAGCGCGATGGCCTCGAGAAGCTGCTCGGCAGCAAGGCCAAGCTCAAGCGGCTGGTACGGGACGAGATCCAGGCCGACTCGCTGAAGTACGGCGATGACCGTCGCAGCAAGCTGGTGGCGCGTGCCGCCGCGCAGGCGATCGACGAGACCGAGCTCGTCGCGAGCGAGCCGACCACGGTGGTCCTGTCGAAGAGCGGCTGGGTTCGCGCGGCAAAGGGACACGAAATCGATCCGCGCACGCTCTCGTACAAGACGGGTGACGAGTACCGCGCCTTCGCCAAGGGCCGCAGCACGCAGTTCGCCGTGTTCCTCGACAGCACAGGCCGTGCGTACAGCCTGCTGGCGCATACGTTGCCCTCAGCGCGCGGGCAGGGTGAACCGTTGTCCGGCCGGCTCGACCCGCCGGACGGTGCAACGTTCCCGGGTGTCCTGATTGGCGACCCTGCGGACCGCTGGGTGCTCGCGAGCAGTGCGGGCTACGGCTTCGTCGTGAAGCTCGAGGACCTGCAAAGTCGCAATCGTGCCGGTAAGGCCGTACTCAACGTGCCGGATGGTTATGCGGCGATCGCGCCGACTGTCGTGCCGCCGGGCGATAAGCCGCTGCTCGCTGCCGTGAATTCGGAAGGGCGCCTGCTGACGTTCCCGGTCGCCGACCTGCCCGAACTGCCGCGCGGCAAGGGCAACAAGATCTTCGGCATCTCGACCAAGAAGACGCTGGTGGAGCCCGAGACGTTGCTCGCGATTGCGGCCGTCGCGCCGGGGCAGACGCTCAAGGTGCTCTGTGGCGACCGCACGATGGGGCTGTCGTACAAGGACCTGGCGGAGTACCGCGGCGAGCGCGGCCAGCGTGGTGCGGTGTTGCCTCGCGGGTGGCGCAAGGCGGAAGGACTCGAGGTCGAATAGGGGCCGCTGGCTCGGCAACGTCCGTGCCTTGCCGTCCCCGGACAGCGACCGGGTCGACGTGCCGACGATCATGCCCGCTTTTTTCAGCGTGCTCGTGATCCTCAGACCGTCTATCCGCCTCACTGATGCCTGTCGAACTTGACGTTACCCGTGAAGTGTCAAATTGTGTTGCGCTGCACGATATTCGTCTTTCAGCGGCAGGCGTATAAGAGTTCTCACGGCTCGCGTGGTCGCGCGACCCGGCAAATAACGAATCCAGGGGACAGCAACATGCGTTACGCCAGCCTCGTGCCGCTCGGCACGCTCATCGGGATTTCCTTCGCGCAAGCCGGCGCAAACCCGCCGGGCCAGGTCAAAGACGCAACCCTCGCGCTGCCGGGGCTGCACGGACCCTCGCGGATCCTGCGCGACGTCGACGGCATGCCACACATCTACGCGTTCGACGAACACGACGCGTTGTTCCTGCAGGGTTGGGTGCAGGCCCAGGATCGCCTGTTCCAGCTCGACGTATTGCGCCGCCAGGCCAGCGGCACGCTGGCGGAATTGCTTGGCATGGGCGCGCTATCGAGCGACATCGAATTGCGCACAATCGGCCTCGCGCGCGGCGCGGAGCGTTCGCTGGCGGCATTGTCGCCGCAGACGCGCGCCGGGTTGCAGGCGTACGCGGATGGCGTCAACGCCTGGACCCAGCGCAATCCGTTGCCGCTCCAGTACACCGCGCTCGAGCTGACGCAGTTCCGTCCGTGGACGGCGCTCGACTGCGCCATCATCGGCAAGGCGCTTGCCTTCCAGTTGTCGTTCGATCTCGACGATGGCGCAACGCGTGACTTCCAGACCTACGTCGCCAGGCTGGGACCGCAACTGGGGCAGGCGATGTTCTTCGGCGACACGTTCCGCGCCGCGCCGTTCGACAAGGCCTCGAGCATTCCCGACGCCACCGGCGCCGCGCCCTTCCTCGGCGGCCTCAGCAAAACGAGCGCGACGGCGGCGGCGAAGACCACGACCGAGTCGTCGATGGCAACCGTGTCGCCCGCGGCGCTCGATCCCGCCGTCGTGAAGGGCCTGCAAGCCCTGCGCAGTCGCTACGAAGCCGTACCGTTCCTCAAGAACACGCTGACGCGCACCGAGCAACAAATCGGCAGCAACGAATGGGCCGTGGCCGGCTGGCGCACCAAAGACGGCCGTCCCCTGGTCTCGAACGATCCGCACCTCAGCCTCGACCTGCCCGCCAACTTCTACCAGATCCACCTGAGCGCGCAGAAGGACGGGCTCGACGCGATCGGCAGCAGCGTGGCCGGCACACCGTGGGTCGTCCTCGGCCAGAACCAGAACGTCACCTGGGGTGAAACGACCACCGGCTTCGACGTCACCGACACCTACCTCGAACAACTGGTGCCGGATTCCACCTCGCCGAGCGGCGTCTCCTCGGTCTACCAGAACACGCTCGAGCACGTGATCCCAGTCCCCGTCACGTTCAAGGTCAACCGGATGGACGGCCTCGGTAACGGCGCGGACACCGTGGTCGCGTTGCCCCCCGGTGGCGGCATTCCAGCGGCGGTGCTGACGATTCCCCGTCGCAACAACGGGCCGATCGTCGCCGACCTCGGCGGCGGCAAGGTGATCAGCGTCCAGTACACGGGCTTCAGCGGCACGCGAGAGCTCGAGACCTTCCGTCTCCTCAATCACGCGCGCAATCTCGCCGAATTCAAGACGGCCCTGCAGTATTTCGACGTCGGCTCGCAGAACTTCATCTACGGCGACATCGCAGGCAACATCGGCTACTTCACCACCAGCGAAGTCCCGCTGCGCGAAGACCTGCAGGCCAACACCGTGAACGGTGCGCCACCCTGGTTCATCCGCAACGGCCAGGGCGGCAACGAATGGTTGAAGGATGCCAATCCTGACCCGTTCAACGGCACCGGCTACCTGTCCCTGCCGGAAGCCGAATTGCCGCAGACGGTCAATCCCAGGAATGGCTTCGTCGTCAACGCCAACAACGACACGTCCGGCGCGACGCTCGACAACAATCCGCTCAACCAGTTGCGTGTCGGCGGTCAGGGCATCTTCTTCCTCGGCTATTCGTTCGACTTCGGCACGCGTGCCGGTCGCATCACGCAGGCGCTCAACGAGCGCTTCGCCAAGGGCAAGGTCGACCGCAGCGACATGGAAGCCATCCAGGCGGACGTGACACTGCTCGACGCGGAGGTATTCACTCCGCTCATCCTGAATGCGTTTGGGAACGCCTCACAGCCAGGCGCGCCCGCGGCGTTGGCCGCCGTCGCGGCGGACGGCCGCGTCGCTGAGGCCATCGGCCGGCTGCAGGCCTGGAACTACACCACGCCGACGGGCGTCGCGACGGGCTACGACGCCGCGGACATCGATGGCGAACGGTTGCCGCCGTCCGCGGCTGAAGTCCAGCGCAGCATCGCGGCAACGATCTACTCCGTGTGGCGCGGACAGGCAATTCGCAACGGCGTGGACACCACGCTCAATGGCCTCGGCGTGCCAACCCCCGGTTCGGCCGAGGCCATGAAAGCGTTGCGCCACCTGGTCGAACGCGACGGTATCGGTCTGTCCACCGTCGACTTCTTCGGCTGGACTGCACCGCTGGGGCTGCCGCAGAAAGAGCAACGCCGCGATTACGTGCTGCTGAAGAGCCTGCAGGACGCGCTCGATCGACTGGCCGGTCCGAATTTCCAGGCCGCGTTCCAGGGTTCGGCCAACCAGAACGATTACCGCTGGGGCCGCTTGCACCGGATCGTGTTCGATGGAATCGCGGTCGGCGGGCCCTTCAGCATTCCCAATCCGCAGCTCGGTTTTCCGCCGTCATTCAATGACCTGACTGGGCTGGCGACGGACGGCGGCTTTGGCGTCGTCGACGCCTCTTCGCACAGTGCGCGTGCAGCCTCCTCGAACGATTTCATGTTCGGCTCCGGTCCGAACCGTCGCTACGTCGGCGTGCCGGGCACGGTGTCCGGATCGATCGAGGGCCGCACCGTGTTGCCCGGCGGCATGAGCGGCGTGCTGTCGAGTCCGTTCTACGCCAACCTGCTCGGCCGCTGGCTCACCAATGACACCTATGCGATGCGGCAGAACATGGGCGAGGTGATGCAGAACCTCCATAGCCAGCAGATGTTCAAGCCGGCCTCGCCGGGAAACAGCGGTAAGGTCACCAGTTCCGGCGCGACCAAGCCGAAGGCCGCGAAAGGCAACTGAAAGTGGTCGATCACCTCTCCCGGCTCGCCGGGAGAGGTGGTCACATCACGACCTGTTCCGGGCTGTTGACGAAATAGCCCTGGATGAACTCGATGCCGAGCTGCCAGAGCACGGCCATCGTGTTGGCGTCTTCGACGCGCTCGGCGATCGTGGTAACGCCGTGTTCGCGCGCGACGTCCACCAGCGCCTTCACGCGTTCCTGCAGCGGCCGGTCGTTGGCCAGGCCCTGCATCAGCGCGCCGTCGATCTTCACGTAATTGACAGGCAGGCGATGCAGCAGTGCGGCCGCATCGCCCGACGCGCCGAAATGCTCGACCGCAAATTCGACTCCGAGCGCCGACAGCAGGCCCTGCAGCGAACGCGCCTCGCGCGGCTGCTCGTGCACCATCTCCTCGGTGATCTCGAACACGATCTTGCTCGGCTCGACGCCCGATGCCCTGAGTTGCTGCTGCAGCCAGGCGCCGAGCGTCTGGTCGTGCATCGAATCGCGCGAGAGGCGCACGAAGACACGGTGGGGCTTCCTGGCTGCGCAGAAAGACATCGCGGCGCCGACGATCCAGCGGTCGATGTTCTTCATCAGGTCGGTGCGTTCAGCCGCGGCGAGGAACTCCGTCGGCAGGACTTCCTGGCCGGATTCGTCGAGCATGCGCACCAGCAGGTCGAACATCGGCCGGTCTTCGCCGACGAGGTTCGCGATCGGCTGCTGCACGAGCCGGAACCGGTTCGCCATCAGCGCGGCCTTGATCTGGTTGGCCCACGTGCGGTCCGCTTCGTCGATCTGCGGCTTGGTCCCCGCAGGTTCGCGATGCACGCAGCGGTCGCCACCGGCTGCGGTTGCCACGCGCTGTGCCGCAATCGCCGTCTCGAGCGCCTTCTGCAGCGGGCCGCCCTGCCCGAGCAGCGGAGCAGAGCCGATGCTGCAGGTGAGTTCCACGGCGGCGTCATCTGCCAGCAGCGGCTCTGCCGCGATGCGTTCCCGCAACTTGGCCAGCCATGCTTCCTGGTCGCGCGGGTTGCCACGCTCGACGAGCAGCGCGATGCCGTACGGCGCGACGCGACTTGCCAGGTCGCCGGGCTGCAGTTGTTGCTGCACGCGGCGTGAGAGGGCGTCGAGCACTTCCTCGGCAACGATCGGGCCGTAGTCCCGCTCGACATTGTCGAAGCTGTCCGGCGTCAGGTAGGCGACGGCGCGCAGGCCGGCCTTGAGCGGCAGTGCCGCGCGCGCCTTGGCGGTCTCGATGAACGCTGCACGACGCAACAGGCCCGTGCGCGAGTCGAGGCGCATCGCCTGCTCGAGCTGGTTGGCCAGCGTTTCCATGTCGCGCTTCTGCGTGGCGACGCGCAGGCGTACTGCGGGTTCACCCTCGAATTCGAAGCGCTCGAAGCTGAGTTCCAGTGTCTGCGAGCTGCCGCCGGGCTGCATCGCCATCAGGCTCAACGCATGACCTGCCCAGCGGCCCTGCGCCGCTGCGACCAGCGCGCCCTTCAGCGCGGCGTGGCTGCGGGCGTCGAACATGTCCATGAGCGGCTGGCCGAGCAGATCACTCGGATCGGGGTGCCCGAACAGTTCGCTCCAGGCCGGATTGACGTCGACGACAATGCCTTCCTGCACGTGCGCGATCGCGTCGGTCGAGCCCGTCATGAACGCACGCATCTGGTCGCGGTACTGACGGGCGGAGGCGAGCGTGCCATTCAGTGCATTGTCGAGCCGCGCGGCGTCGAGTTCCCGGGCGGCCACGGATTGCAGCCGGCCGCGGGCGGCCAGCGTTACGACGTCGGCGGCACCGAGTTCGAGGCCGCGAACGAGGTCCGCTTCGGTGAGCGAATCACGCACCACGAGGGCCGGCACGCGCACAGCGAGGCGCGAGCGTTGCTCCATAGCGCTTTCGAGCTCGTCGGCGTCCGAGACGCAGAAGAAAAGCAGCTGCGGCGAATTGGGCGGGCCGAGCGCGTCGGCAAGGTCGGCAAGGTCCCGCACCCACGTGCAGTGAACCACCTGACCCGCGTTGCGCAGGGTGCTGTTGATGATCTCGACGGGGTCCTGCTGCCTCGACAGGACGACCACTGGAATGGCGCTGGTTTCGCCCAATTTCCTACCCCGTTAGGCGCGGAGCGGGCCCTTCGGGCCTCCCGCGCACGTGTACTGTCAAATTCGCGGGGATCATAGCATCGGGGTCCGCGCCGCTAACGTGACGCAGGTGGCAGCATTGTCTTCGAGGTGGCTCCCGCAACCTCGCGCACCAGCTGCGGCACGGACTGGTTCAACAACGTGGTGCCCGCTGCCCGCAATGCGCCGAGTGCAGCCCGCACGTCGACAGCGCCACGCAATTCCTGCGCGTGATTCGCATGAATCACCACGACGCGCTGCAGGCGGCGCGACGAATTCCACACCGCGAGGAATTCGGCATCGATGCGTTCCGGCAGCACGACGGGCCGGTTCGACCCATTCGTCGCCCAGGCCAAGGCTTTCCGCCAGTTCCCGGGGATCGCAAACGCAGTCCCGCAGGGACTGTTGCCAACCGGTTGGGCTGAGGTGACGAAGAAGGGGGGTTGCAGGTAACATGTGCGGCTAGCCATAGGCAGCCGACTATTGTCGGTCCCTGCCGCTCCCGGTTCAACCGCATCAGTTCAAGCGCAGCACACCCATGTCCACTTACAGCACGAACGAATTCAAGTCCGGCCTCAAGATCATGATCGACGGCGATCCGTACGTGATCGTCGAGAACGAGTTCGTGAAGCCGGGCAAGGGACAGGCGTTCAACCGCGTCCGCATCCGCAACCTGAAGTCGGGCCGCACGCTCGAGCGCAACATGAAGTCCGGCGACACCGTCGAAGGCGCCGACATCCAGGAATCGGAGATGCAGTATCTCTACAGCGACGGCGATTTCTGGCACTTCATGGTCCCGGATAACTTCGAGCAGCACACGGCCGGCAAGGAAGCGATGGGCGACTCGGCCAAGTGGCTGAAGGACGGCACGATGTGCACGGTCATGCTGTGGAACGGCGTGCCGCTGTCGGTGAATGCTCCGGCTCACGCCGAACTCAAGATCGTCGAGACCGATCCGGGCGTGCGTGGCGACACCGCGACGGGCGGCCAGAAGCCGGCAAAGCTCGAGACGGGCGCCGTGGTGCGCGTGCCGCTGTTCCTGAACGAAGGCGAAGTCATCCGCGTCGACACGCGGACGGGCGAATACCTGTCGCGGGCGAAGAGTTGACGCGGTGGCGAATGCCGCCGGGGCAAGGGGATAGGGGTTGGTCGGAACGACACCCCCGTCTTTCACCGTGTCGGTGACACTGAAATCTGTTGACAACAAAGGAAGGCAAGTCATGACCGAGGTACCTAGGGCGGTTCTGGCAGGCTCAGCGACGGCTGCATTCGTGGCGACAGCCCTCATCGCCAGCACCGCCCAGGCCGGCGGGCTGCTGCTCTACGAATTCGGCACGGCCGAGCCCGGACTCGCCGCGGCGGGCTATGCCGCGCGTGCGCAGGACGCATCGACGGCGTTCACGAACCCGGCCGGCATGACGCGCCTCGACGGCACGCAGGTGCTCGTCGGCGGCCAACTGATGTGGCTGAACACGCAGTTCGCGATCGATGGCGCCACCTCGCCCGGCCTGGGCAGTGGCGACGGCGGCCGCGCCATCGGCTCGAACGGGTACGTCCCGGGCGGCGGCGCCTTCCTGACGCATCGCGTGTCGCCCGATCTCGCGCTGGGCTTCGCCGTGGCGGGCAACTTCGGCTCCATGCTGGACTACGACGACGACTGGGTGGGTCGCTACCGCGTGCAGGTCGGCGACCTCGTCGGCGTATCCGTCATGCCATCGATCGCGTATCGCGTGAACGACAAGCTGTCGCTCGGCGCGGGCGTCAATGCAATGTACGGCATTTTCGACCAGAAGGTAGCGATCAAC
>Ga0315292_10000207_pt1 | contig 24815 bp, 15 predicted proteins | sample YL17G13_0_MG_FD_204029 | JGI IMG/M metagenome (GOLD analysis project Ga0315292, IMG submission 204029) | Sediment microbial communities from Yellowstone Lake, YNP, Wyoming, USA - YL17G13_0 | ecosystem: Environmental > Aquatic > Freshwater > Lake > Sediment | place: USA: Wyoming | collected... | reverse complement strand
TGTGCGGGTGTTGGACACCGTGGTGACGCTGCCGCCGAACGTGTTGGTGGGCTTCACCGGGGCCACCGGGGCCAAGACCGACCAACACGCCGTCCGCAACGTCACCATCACCAGGGCCTGACACCTCCTGGCGTGGCACTGCCCCGAGTTGAACTGACTCCGTAGCCAACCCGTGGGGAAGACCCGTCTCGATGACTGGTGCCCCCTGCGTGAGGCCGCGGTCAGGGCGCACACGAAGATCAGCACGTGCACATCGTTGATCTGGCTGCTGTCCCCGCCCTCGTCGAACCTCTCGCCTCCGGTCGACGCAGCGAGTCCGGCTCGGATACACCCCGCGTCGTGGCGAGCGGGAATTTCGCCACCCCCCTGCCGTTGCTGCGCGCTGTCGACGCCGGGTTGTCCGGGTATCGGCTCCACATGCTCAACGCGCATGGGGAAATCCCGTCGCACGAGGGCGTCATCCATGAGACGGCATTCGTCGGCCCAGCCATGCGCCGCTCGGTCGGTCTGTCCTACGTGCCCGCGCGACTGTCCCTGCTCCCGCTTCTCTTCCGCAGCGCGCTGCCTCCCGACATCGTCGTCGTTCACACCTCCATGCCGCGTGACGGTTCGGTGTCCCTGGGCGTCGAGACGAATGTGCTTCCCGCTGCCATCGAGTCGGTACGGGCGCGCGGGGGACTCGTGCTGGCGCAGATGAATCCGGCAATGCCCTACACCTTCGGTGATGCCGAGATACCGATGGAGTCGGTGGACTACGCCGTAGAGGTGGACGAGCCGCTGCTCCAGTCTGTGCCCACCACCCCCGATGACGCCTCCCGACGGATCGGCGAGCAGGTTGCCGCCCGTATTCCTGATGGGGCCACCATCCAACTGGGGATCGGGCTGGTTCCCGACTCCACGTTGCCCGGTCTCGCCGGTCGGCGCGACCTTCGGCTGTGGTCGGAGACTTTCAGCGACGGCGTCCTCGAGTTGGACCGCGCCGGGGCCCTCGATCCCGACACCCCCCTGGTCTCGTCGTTCATCTTCGGATCTGAGCAGTTGTACAGGTGGGTGGACCGCAACCCGCGAATCCGCGTGATGCGTACCGAATTCACCAACGACCCGGCCCGCATCTGCGCGCATCCGAACTTCGTGTCCATCAACTCGGCGCTGGAGGTCGACCTATTCGTACAGGCCAACGCCTCTCGCATCAACAACCGCATCTACTCCGGGTTCGGGGGGCAGAACGACTTCTTGGTCGGAGCGCTGCACTCACCGGGCGGACAAGCGTTCATCGCCCTGCGTTCTTGGCACCCCAAGGCGGACGTCTCCTCGATCATCCCGCTACTCGGGGAACCGGCCACGTCGTTCCAGGCCAGTGCCGTGGTCACCGAACAAGGGCTGGCCCAGGTCTGGGGCTGCGACCAGAGCGAGCAAGCCGCGCGACTCATCCGACACGCTGCGCACCCCGATGTGCGCGAAGAACTGGAGGAGGAGGCACGCGCACTCGGTCTGTGAGCGATCGCGTGAGCGCGCCATGCATGCCGCGAACTCGGCCCTATCGCGAGCACAGCCGCCACCGTCGCCTGTTCCGGAGTCCCCGGAATCGCTTGCAGGACGGGGACTTTGAGCGGAGCGGGTGACGGGAATCGAACCCGCACTGTCAGCTTGGGAAGCTGATGTTCTGCCATTGAACTACACCCGCACGGCACCTGGAACGCGATCGCGCTGTTCCTCGCGGCGCGCCCAGTCACTGGTCGGTGATTATGCCCTAGTCGTTCGGTCGGCAGGATGGCCTCGTGCCGGAACGCCAGAGCGTCCCAGAACTCATCTTCGGAGAGGCGCTACGGGCGCGTCCCCGTGGCATCACAACGGTCGGTCTTGCGCTGCGCATCGCGGTGGCGAGCACCGTCTCGTACTTCCTGGCGCGTCAGGTGTCGGGCAGCACGTTTGTGTTGTTCGCTCCGATCACGACGCTGTTGGTTGTTCAGGCATCGCCTTTCGCCACGATCGGTGCAAGTCTGCAACGCGTCCTGGGCACCGGACTCGGCGTGCTACTCGCAACGATCTACGTTCAACTGGTCCCCGTAAACGCGCTCACGTTCTTCGCGGCGGTGTTCGCGGCGCTTCTCGTGGCCCGCACTCTTCCGGTGTCCTTGGCGGCTCAACTACAGATCCCCGTGGCAGTCGTGTTCGTGCTCGCTCTGGGGAGCGGCGGCCTGCAGCAGGACCTTTGGCGGGTCATCGATGTCGCCATCGGTGGGCTAGTGGGAATTGTGGCCGTCTACCTGTTGCCGTCGCGCCCTCGGTTGGAGGCCATTGAGGCCGCGTGCGAGGACTACCGAGTGGCGCTTCAGGTGCAGTTGCGAGCCATCGGCGGCGAAGTCGGCTCGCTGTCAGTTTCGTTGTCCGACCGAGAGAAGCATGCGTTCGCCGCATCGTCCCGCGCGCTGCGGGAGAAGTCGCGAGTCACTCGGGACGAGTACGTCGCCGCCGTCGAATCGCTTCGTTTCCATCCGCGGGCGCGGCGCGAGGCGATCCGACTCGAGGAGATCGGATCGCAGGTCTCCTGGTTGACGAGTCTGGCGATCCAAGTACGAGCGCTCTCCGGGGCGTCGGATCGTATGTACGACCACGGGGGCGTCCCACCGGCACTGAGCGCCGCAGTTACGCGGGAACTGATGGATTCATGCGCGGACCTGATCGGCGCGGTCGACAGAGGTGACGCCCATGCGTACGCCGATTCCGACGCAATTCGTGCCCGTATTCATCAGGCGCTCGACACGATCGCGGAAGGGGTGGCGGTCACCGACGTGTTGCAGAGCCTGAGCCTGTTGGGGCGTCTCGACTTCCTGTGCGAGTCGATCGTGCGTCTTCTCGGCGCTGACGACGCTGACAGTGCCAGCGACGACGACGGTGACAGCGACGACGACGGTGACAGCGACGCCGACCAACCGGGGACAGTCGAAGGCTCGACCGATGAGGTCGCGGGCCGGTCGGGGCAGCCTCGGTCCGGCAGCGAAGACCGGTAGCCTCGCGACCGTGCTGCTCTCTGATCGCGACATCCGTGCTGAGCTCGAAGTCGGACGCGTTGTTCTGGACCCGTACGACCCTGTGATGGTTCAGCCATCGAGTGTCGACGTACGTCTGGACCGCTTCTTCCGGGTATTCGAGAACCACCGCTATCCCCACATCGATCCTTCGATCGAGCAGCCCGACCTCACCCGGCTCGTGGAGCCCGACGGGGACGAGCCGTTCATCCTGCATCCCGGGGAGTTCGCGCTCGCCTCGACGTTCGAGGTGATCACCCTTCCCGACGACGTGGCTGGCCGGCTGGAGGGCAAGTCGTCGCTTGGGCGCTTGGGTCTGCTCACACACTCGACCGCGGGTTTCATCGATCCCGGATTCAGTGGGCACGTCACGTTGGAGTTGTCCAACGTGGCGACATTGCCCATCAAGTTGTGGCCGGGCATGAAGATCGGCCAGTTGTGCCTCTTCCGACTCTCGTCACCGGCTGAGCACCCCTACGGGTCGTCCGTGTACGGCTCGCGCTACCAGGGTCAGCGCGGACCCACGCCGAGTAAGTCGTTCAAGGACTTCTACCGAACGATCGTCTGACCTCCCAGCCCCACCCGCCCGTTCGGGCCTAAGTCAGGCTTGTCGCTCCACGGAGATCGACTCCGGGCCCCGTACCGTGAACCGATGACGTCGGCGAGTCCGTCGTCCTATTGGCGTGTCGACGCGTCGGCCCAACGGCCGTGGTCGTCGAGGCGGTCGCGATCTAGTCGAGAGGACGGTGCGTGGCCCTTCATCCGAGTCAGGTGATCGCGCGCCCCATGCCTCACGACGCGGCGTACGCGCCCAGTCCGACCTGGTCCGGACCTGGTGCCGCTGCCGTTCGCCAAGACCAAGAGATCGCCCGGACTCGCGAAGCCGCGGAGCGAGCCATACGCACGACCCGGGAATCCGGCGCGGATCGAGCGACCCGTGTTCAAACGGGGCGTGTTCAGACCGGGCGTGTTCGGACGGGGCGTGTTCAGAGGTCGCGTCCCGAGACGACGAGTCGGGGGACGAACTACCGCCCTGACATCGATGGCCTGCGCGCGGTCGCGGTTCTTGCGGTCGTGCTCTTCCACGCCGGCGTTCCATTCTTGACCGGGGGGTATGTCGGGGTCGATGTCTTCTACGTGCTGTCGGGGTTCTTGATCACGGGTTTGCTCGTCGGCGAACTCCAGCGAACCGGCACGGTCTCCCTGGTCTCCTTCTATGCGCGGCGCATTCGCCGCCTGCTTCCCGCATCGGTGCTCGTGCTCACGGTCACCGCTGCACTTTCGGCAGTCCTGCTTCCGCCTTTGTCGCGCGCCGACGTCAGCGGTGACGTCGTTTCGGCTGCTCTCTACGTCTCCAACTGGCACTTCGCGGCCCAGGCCACCGATTACTTGTCGGCCGACATGACGCCGAGTCCCGTTCTGCACTTCTGGTCACTCGGGGTGGAGGAACAGTTCTATTTGGTGTGGCCCGCGCTGTTGCTACTCGCCTGGCGAGGGACAGTCTCTCGCGGCGGGCATGTGCGACGGCCGCGCTTGCTCGCGGGAGTTGTCGTCGCCATCGTCGTGGCAGTCATCCTGTCCTTCATCCTGTCGTTGAAACTCACCGCGTCCGCGCAACCATGGGCCTTTTTCGGATCCCCTACCCGTGGGTGGGAGTTGGGAGCGGGCGCGCTGGTCGCGATCCTCGGAAGTTCGCCGTCTCTCCTGCGCTTCCCGATACGGGCCTGGTTGGGCTGGATAGGACTTGGCCTCATCCTCTTTGCCTGTGTTCGGTTGAACGGCGAAACGGCGTATCCCGGAACCGCAGCGCTGCTTCCCGTACTCGGGGCCTGTGCCCTGCTTCTGGGCGGTGCGCCGTCATGGCGTCGGACCGAACAAGTCGATGCGACCCAGGATCTCCCCGGCCCCGCCTCGCTGTTGGCCCACAAGTCACTGCGGTTCATCGGGACGGTGTCCTACTCCTGGTACCTCTGGCACTGGCCGCTTCTGGTGCTGCCAGCTGCGTACCTCGCGCCCGAACCGATGACATCGGCCCAGAAGGCGTTGGCAGTTGTGGCGTCATTCGGGCTGGCCGTCGCGACGTACTACCTGATCGAGAACCCCGTACGGTTCATGCCGGTACTCGTTCGCCGGCCGCGACTGGCGTTGAGTTTTGGCGCCGTGCTGACCGTCTCCGCTGTGTTGGCGGGCGTAGCGCTGGGCATCAACGCGAAGAGCGCTAACGATGTGGAGCAGGCGGAGTCACAAGCACCGATCAGTGCAGGTGGAGCAGTTGGCGGCGCAGCCGACGGAGCCGCTACGGCAGCGGTTCCAGTTCGAGGTGTGACGCCGTCTCCCGCGGCCGCGCGAGATGACTTGCCGGTCATCTATGCCGATGGGTGCAATCTGGAATACACCGGAGTGGTCAGCCCGCCCTGTGTCTATGGTGATCCGAACGGCACAAAGAGGGTCGTGCTGTTCGGGGATTCGCATGCGGCCCAATGGTTCCCAGCGGTCAACCAGGTAGCTCAGAACCGCAAGTGGACCCTGGTGTCGTTGACAAAGGCCGGCTGTCCGGCCTCAGAGGTCACGGTGCTGTTCCGCAACGACGGAACTCCCTACAAGGATTGCGACACATGGCGCGCGGGCGCTATCAATCGGATCGTGAAGAACGAACATCCCGATCTGATCGTGATTTCGCAGCGGGTCGACTACGAGGTCCTCAGTAGCTCTGGCGGGCGCCTGAGCACGACAGCGGCGATCCCTGATGTCGCGTCGGGGTTGCGCAAGACAGTGAAACGATTCGCCGCCCTGGGCATCCCCGTGGTCGTGATCCGGGACAACCCGCGCGCGGCGTTGGATGTGCCGGTCTGTGTGTCACGCGACACGCTGAATACGGCTCGTTGCGAGTTCGATCGAGAGAAGAGCCTGCCCTCGGACCAGGCGCTTCTCGCGAAGGTCGTCGGAATCAAGGGTGTGCACGTCGTGGATCTGGACAGCACCATCTGTCCGCCCAAGCCCCGCTGCCCGGTGGTCAGCAACGGGATCCTCATGTATCGGGATGACGACCACATGACCGCGACGTACTCGACGTCCCTTGCGCCGCGCCTGGATGCCGCGATCCCACAGATCTGAGGCACCATGCTCTCGTGGTGGTAGAGGAATCGGCGGTGACAGTCTCGACGCGGACTCGCTCGAGTTCATCGGCTCGTCCGCGCCACAGCGATTTCCGCGCTGACATCGAGGGCCTGCGGGCCGTCGCGATCTTGACGGTCTTGGCGTATCACGCCGGACTGCCCATCATGGGCGGCGGCTTCGTCGGGGTGGATGTCTTCTTCGTGATCTCCGGATTCCTCATCACCGGCCTGCTCGTCTCGGAGATGCGGGCCACTGGTACGGCGTCGGTCGCTCGCTTCTACGCGCGCCGGATCAAACGGCTGCTTCCGTCCATCGGGGTCGTCCTGATCGCCGTGTGCGTCCTGTCCTACATCGTGCTGTCGCCGTTTCGGCGGGCCACAGTGGGCGTCGATGTCATCGCGTCCGGACTCTTCGTCGCCAACTGGCATTTCGGCGCGCAAGCCGTCGACTACTTGGGGGCGCAAGAAGCCACGAGTCCGGTCCTGCACATGTGGTCCCTTGCGGTTGAAGAGCAGTTCTACGTCGTCTGGCCATTCGTGTTGCTTGCGCTCACCCGCGTCCGCCGCCGTACCGGTGGTGATCTGACCAGGCCGTTGCTCGTCGGACTAGGTGCCGTCTTCGTACCTTCGCTGCTGTGGTCGTTGCATCAGACTCAAGCGGCTCCCGGCTGGGCGTACTTCAGTTCGCTAACGCGCGCCTGGGAACTCGCGTTGGGCGGCGGGCTGGCAATGATCGTCCCGCTGTGCCGACGGATACCGCTTCCCGGGGCCGTGACACTGGGCTGGGTCGGCCTGGGTGCGGTGCTGTGGTCAGCCGTTGCGATATCTGCTGACACGCCGTACCCGGGGACGGCCGCACTCGTGCCTACGTTCGGAACCGCTGCGTTGCTCGTCGCCGGAGTCGCAGCGGGAGGCTCCGGGGCGAGTCGGCTCATCTCGGTTGCCCCAATGCGTCACATCGGTCGCATGTCGTACGCCTGGTACCTCTGGCACTGGCCGCTATTGGTTCTGGCCGCCGCTTGGGTGGGCCACGAACTGTCGGTGGCCGCGGGGGTCACGGTTGTGGCTCTGTCGTACCTACCGACGTTGGTGATGCATCGGTACGTCGAGCAGCCCTTCCGGCATTCGTCAGCACTGGTGACCTGGCCCAAGCGCGCCTTCCTGCTTGCCGTCGTTGTCATAGTGAGTGTGGTTGCCGGGGGCTTGTTCCTGCGTGCGAGCGAGCCATCCCTTGCCACACCGGCTGCCGGCACCGTGCTGGGCGCTCAGTCCTTGCCAACGGCGTCAGCACCTCGACCGAGCGGCCAGGGTGCGGTTTCGCCGCCGACCGTCAAACCCTCGCTGCAGACGAGCGTGACCGCGCTGATACCAGCGTTGGCTGACGCGCGCGCCGACCTACCGACGACGTACGCCGATGGATGTCACCGTGCCTTCAGTGACACAAGCGTCGATGGATGTGTCTTCGGGAAGGTCAACGGTTCCAAGAGCATCGTCCTTTTCGGTGATTCGCATGCGGCGCAGTGGTTCCCCGCCGTACGAGCAGTTGCAGATGCCCACGGATGGCGGCTTGTGTCGTTGACGAAGCGGGGCTGTCCCGCAGCTGATGTGACGCCGAACAATTCGACTGTCAAGCGCGAGTACACCGAGTGCCCGGCCTGGCGGGCGAACGCACTGGCCCGAATCGCCAAGGAGCACCCGGATGTTGTCGTGACGACGGGTATCACCGGCTATGCCATGACGATCAATGGGGCTCGAAATGACGGAGCCGCTGCGGAGGAACTGCTGCGCAAGGGTTGGGTGCGCACACTCCAGAAGCTAGTGCCGATGACGACTCAAGTGATCGCACTACGGGACACACCGGAGCTGGGGCGAGATCCGGTTGACTGCGTGTCGGCCAATCTGGACCGCCTTGATCGATGCGCGCGTCCACGGAGTGCGGCGCTTCCCGATCACCTGCCCCTTGACGACGCGGCTCGTGCTGTTGCCCACGTCGACTTCGTCGACCTAAGCGATGCGTTCTGCATCGGCGGCGTCTGTCCTTCTGTTATCGGCAACGTGCTCGTGTACCGGGACTCCGACCACATCACTGCGACCTACTCACGAACGCTCGCGGCGCGCTTATCGGCCGTGCTCTCCCCATTACTCGCCTAGGACCCGCTCGTCGACCATGATCAATTCGGACTAGGGGTTTAGGGGTTAGGGGATTGGGTTTGGCGCGATCGAGTCGAGGAGCAGGGTTGCTACGTCGAGCACCTCGACCTGCGTCGCGCGGGAACCCGCGCCGCCTTCCTGAGCCCGAACCGTTACTCCGTCGTTGAGCATCACGTTGCAGAAGGGGCAGCCCACTGCGATCTTCGTCGCGCCGGTGTCCAACGCCTCGTCGGTACGGTTGAGGTTGACCCGCGAGCCGATGCGCTCCTCCATCCACATGCGCGCGCCACCGGCACCACAGCAGAATGACGTGTCCTTGGACCGGTCCATCTCGGTCAGGGTCACGCCCGGTACGGCGGCCACCAAATCGCGCGGCGGTGTGTAGATCTTGTTGTGCCGGCCCAGATAGCAGGGGTCGTGGTACGTCACCTGTTCATCGACCTTCTTGATCGGCGTGAGGCGACCGTCGGCGACGAGGGTTGAGAGCAGCTGGGTGTGGTGAACAACCTCGTAGTTGCCGCCGAGTTGTGGGTACTCGCGTCCAAGCGTGTTCAGGCAGTGTGGGCACGTCACGACGATCTTGCGTGTCTTGATCTCGTTGAGCACCTCGATGTTCTGCATCGCCTGCATCTGGAAGAGGAACTCGTTGCCCGCGCGCCGAGCCGGATCACCCGTACAGGTCTCGCCCTCCCCGAGCACCATGAACTGGACGCCTGCGGTATTCAGCAACTCAGCGACAGCCTTCGTGGTCTTCTTCGCGCGATCCTCGAACGCGCCCGCGCAACCGACCCAGAACAAGTAGTCGACGTCATCGGGAATGGCTTCCTCGTCCGCCATCCCGAAGACGCGTACGTCGAAGTCGACCTCTTCGATCCAGGCGTTGCGTCCCGAGGCATTCATGCCCCATGGATTGCCCTTGCGCTCGATGTTGTTGAACAGGCCGCCGAGCTCGGTGGGGAACTCCGAGTCGATCATCACCCGATTGCGCCGCATGTCGACGATGTGATCGATGTGCTCGATGTCGACCGGGCACTGATTCACACACGCACCGCACGTTGTGCAGGACCACAGCACATCTTCGTCGATGACGGCGTTGTCCTCGGCGCGAGATCCCACGAGCGGGCGGTCAACCTCGGCCAGTGCGTGTGCCGACAACTTCGCGCGCGCCTCGTCGTCCAGGGTCTCGCCGCCTGCGAGGACATACGGCGCCTTGGCGAAGAGATGATCTCGCAGGTCCATGATCAACAGTTTGGGTGAGAGCGGCTTCTCGGTGTTCCACGCCGGACATTGCGACTGGCAGCGCCCACACTCGGTGCAGGTCGCGAGGTCGAGGGCGCCCTTCCAGGTGAAGTCCTCGATTCGGCCGCGGCCGAACACCGCATCGTCGGCAGGATCCTCGAAGTCGATCTTGTCCCTTCCCGAGTACATCGCCAGCAGCGGCCCGAGGGCGTTGGGCCGTCGTGAGAAGAAGACGTTGATGGGCGCCATGAAGATGTGCAGGTGCTTGCTATAGAGCACGATCACCAAGAAGGCGAAGATCACGCCGAGTTGGAGCAGGATTCCGATGGTCTCGAGTGACTGGTTGATGTCGCCGTCGGGAAGAAGCGCCGCCACCCACTTGGAGGCGAATGCGCCGTTCGGGTAGGGGAAGACGCCCGTGTTGATTTGTGCGCCTCGGTAGAAGAGCAACGTCCAGACGACCATGAAGATCATCAACAGGACGAGCCACGCAGCGCCGGTGTGCGACCCGTAGAAACGCGACGCACGCCCGAGCTTCTTGGGGTTCTGCACGATGCGGATCACCGTGAAGATCGCCAATCCGACGAGGACCAGCACCGCGAACAAGTCTTCGGCGAATGCGACGACGGTCCAGTGACCGATGACCGGAATCGCAAAGTCGTCCTTGAAGAGGGCGCCGTACGACTCGAGGATCGTGAGTCCGAGGACGAGGAAGCCCCAGAAAGCGAAGACGTGTGCGATGCCCGGAACTGTCCACTTGAGCAACTTGCGCTGGCCGAGCACCTCGGTGAACTCGGCCTCGACGCGTTGGCCAGGGACATCCGTTCGACCGACTGCGGGCTGGCCCGAGGTGATGATGCGGTACAGAGTCCAGCCCCGGCGCCCCGCGATCGCAAGTGCGACCACGGTCATGAGCAATCCGATGGCGAGACGAACGGACACTTGTCCTCCATGGCCGTCAGGGGCGTAGACGAGCGAGGGCATCGACCGAGGGCGACGCTAGCGAATGGGTGTCGGGTCGGCATGGTCGCCCTGACGGAGCAATGCGAGGAACCCGAATGGTTGCCCGTACGTCTTGGTGGCAGGAACCTCGTTACGCACGACGTAGGGTGAGGCCACTGCCGTGGTCCCGCCTGGGCGTGGCGTCCGTGAAGTGCTGCCCCGAGGAGGATGTCGGTGAGGCGCCGTACGTCTGCATCCGTGGCGTTGGTAGCGATTCTGGGTCTCGTAGTGGGGACCACAGCTGCTTCGACCTCTGCCGCAGGTGCCGCGGCCGGTGACCCAGGTTCTCGATCACATGTGACCAGGTCGGCCCACCCCGGTGGCGTGGAGATCTCCCGTGATCGTCGAGGTCGCGTGTCCAACCTCTCGACCGATCCACTGCGCCCTATCACGGTGCCCGACGCGACACTCGCTGCGCAGGTACACCCGGCCGCACTGGCAGCTGCCCGAGCGCACGTTCGAGTGCTGTCGGCCTCCCTGGGTGTGACGGATCCAGCGAGGAACCTGGCGACAGACTCGGTACGCTCGCTCGCCGGTGCGCGATCGGTCGTCCGATTGACCCAGAAGATCAACGGCGTGGAGGCTTTCGCCGCGCGCGTGGTCGTAGGCCTTGACTCGGCGGGTTCGCTGCAGAGCGTCGCCTCCCGATTGGCGACCACGCCCGCGTCGATGTCAGCCAAGGTCTCAGCAACCGCAGCGGCGACCATTGCGCGAGCGACGATCGCCGTGGGCTCACAGGCCAATCTGACGACGACGTCGTCGTCCTACGTCAAGCGGTCCGTTCTCGATCCGACCGTGCTGGGACTCTCGACGGGTGCAAGTCGGCTGACCTGGCGGGTCGGAGTCACGTCGACCAAGTCCTTGGAATCGAGCGGCGATGTCTTCGTCGATGCGGCCACCGGCAAGGTGCTATTGACCATTCCGTGGGCGAAGGCCGCACTCAACCGACTCGTTTGTGATCGAAACACGCTGTCACCAGAGTTCCTGGATCAAGCGCTCTGTTCACAGTTCGTACCAGTCAGCCGTACCGAGGGCGGGCTCGCTTCGGGCAATCTGGATGTCGACACCGCCTACAGTCAACTCGGACGCGCATCGGTGTTCTATCAGGGCAAATTGGGTGTCGACCTCACCAACACGGTCGGGTCGTCGGACGCGGGCCTGTTCGGTAGCGGTAGTGCCATCAAGTTCCTCAGGGCATCAACGCGCGCCTGCATCACAGGTGAGACCGACGTCTGTCCGATGGACAACGCATTCTTTGCCGGTGCCCAGAACGATTTCGGGCAGTTCATCGGCGGCGCCATGTTCTTCGGACAAGGGTACGCCGCCGGTGATGACATCGTCGCTCATGAGCTGACGCACGGAGTCACCGACGCGACGAGTGAGTTGCTCTACGAGAACGAGAGCGGCGCGATCAACGAGTCAATGTCCGACGTCTTCGGCGAGCTCGTCGACCAGGCCAATGACGATGGAGCCGCTGACCAAGCCGCTGACGCGTCGTGGCAACTCGCCGAGGATCTTCCCATCGGGCCTATCCGCAGCATGAGCAATCCCACGCTGTACCTCGGCGGGATCCGCCAGCCCGACAAGATGTCATCGCCCTATTGGTACACCGGCGCGAATGACGCGAAGCACGACAACGGCGGGGTGCACTACAACAGCGGTGTCGGGAACAAGACCGCATACCTGATCGGACACGGTGGCACCTTCAACGGTGTCACCGTCGATGGACTCGGAATCGATCAGGGATCAGGACAAGCGGCCGGCATCCAGAAGATGGCGGCGTTGTACTGGGACGTCGAGAACCACCTTCTACCTGGCGCTTCGTACGCCGATCTGGGTCGTCAACTTGCTCAGTCGGCTGCACAGCTCGGCTGGACCGGCGCAGATCTGCAGACGGTGAAGAAGGCTGTGAGCGCCACCGAGCTGAACAAGTTGGCAACGTCAGCGAGCGTGTCAGCAACGAGGGTCAAGGCCGGGACCAGGATCAGGGTTACCGTGAAGACGACCACGCTGCGCGGCGCAGCTGCCTCAGGTGTCGCGGTGCGTCTCTACCGCCGGGACTACCGCACGTCGACCTACACGCTGTACGACTGGAGGAAGACCGGTTCGACGGGCACCTACTCGTGGTACGTCACACCGCCGGCAACAACGCGCTACTACGCGACGATCGCGCCGGGACAGGTCGGCAGCGGCCCGAGTCGGTATACGAGTCCAGTCGTGGTCAACGCGGTGGTGTCAGCCGGAGCGAGGACCCAGGTGGCCAAGGGCCGATATCTCAGAGTGAGTGGAAAGGTGTCGCCAGCCGGTGGTCAGTTGTTGCTCCAAAGGATTCGTGGCAGCAGTTGGGTGACGATCGCGCGAGCCCTGACGTACACCACCGGCTACTACTACTTCCGGGTGAAGTTCAACGTGAGCGGCTATCAGTACCTCCGAGTCGTCGACATCGGAACCTCATGGCACGGGACCGGTGTGAGTCGCACCCTCAAGACGCGGGTCGTCTGACGCCCGAAGACCGGTAACTAGCCCGGCAGGGTGAGCCCGGTGGGCTGTCCGGTTATGGCAGGTGCGCCGTACGGGGGATGAAACCGAGGCTGTCGCAAGCGAGACCGTATTCGGGTCGATTCGAGGACCAGGTCTCCTTCCCACGTTGTCGACGAGTCGATGCGCGGGCCGACGTGAGGAATCTCGGGTGCGTTGTCGTCGCGGTGTCTTTCTACCGATCGTTATCGTCGTCGCGGTTGGCCTCGCCCTACCCACTGCTGCCGCAGGATCGACGCGCGCTCCCGTCGTGCACCCCTCCCACACCGGGTCTACCTCCCACACCGGGTCTACCTCCCACACCTCCCCCGCCGCATTGGCTGCGATGAAGGTGCCCCAGGCTGCGCTAGGGGCAGCTCAGGCGCCCCAAGGAATCGCTCCACCGGCGCGCGGCGTGGCGAGCCTTCATGGGCTACGGCGAATTGACGCGACGACGTCACGGCAGAACGCCGACAAGATCGGAAACCTGTACGGCAGTGGCCCGATCTATGCGACGCCGCCGAGTCCGACGCTGGGTGTCGGTCCGACCCGAGTCATCGAAGCAGTCAACGGCAGCGTTTCCTACTACGACCGAACGACCGGGGGCGGACTCAACCGTGAGTCGTTGGATGTGTTTGCCGGCTACGCCGGAAACGAAATCGCCTCCTCGCCACAGGTCTTCTACGACGTACGTAGCGCCCGCTGGTTCGTGACTGTGGCGTTCACCGAGTACGACAACGCCAAGGCGTTCATCGGCAGTCGCGTGGTGATCCTGGTCTCCAAGAACAACGCGCCTTCGAGCATGGCGGACTTTGTTGCTCACGACGTTTCGTCCACGACCGCGGCGATCTTGGACGAGCCGCTCCTGATCGTCACGTCGGACAAGGTTGTCGTGCGAACCAACTCGTTCGACTCGAGCACCCTTGCACCGGTGGGGACCGATCTACTGATCATGAATCTGTCAGGTCTCGTGCCTGCTGACCCCAACAATCCGCCGCCGCTGGCGATTGCGGACAACTCTCTGAGCATTCCGCACGAAGGGATGGCGGTGGCATCGTCCTACGGCTCTGCCGCTGGCGACGCTGCTGCCTATCTCACGTACTGGCAGACATCTGGTTCGTCGCCGACGGCGAACCTCGGCGTCATCGGCATCACCGGCACAACGATTCCCTACACCGTGACGGACTCGACCGTCCCTGTGCCAGTGGGTGGAGCCCCGGTTCCTCCGACCGATGTCGCGGCGCTGGCTCCGGCGTCAACGGGCACGGTGCCGATCTACGGTGGCGACTTCCAGCCGGTTTCGGCCGTCGCACGTGGCCCGGTGCTGTGGTCTGCGTCCATCGTGACGTGTACGCCCGACGGCGACTCCACGGCGCGTAGTTGTGTTCGTCTGGTGGGTACCACCACCGGCACAACGCCCACGCTGTCCGTCGACGAGACGTACTCGCGGTTGGGCTCGAATCTGTGGGCCCCGGCGATCACCCTGGATTCAACGAGTCAGGTGCACTTGACCGCGAATCTGCTCGACGCAGGGTCAACGGTGGGTGTGATCCACGATGTTCGCGCCGCGGATGGGTCCTGGCTCGCTGCGCCGCTGGTGCGGTGGTCCGGTGCCACGTACCACCCGCTGACCGGAGTCGACGACGTCGCGTCGGGAGCCACGTCCTTGTTCTGGAGTGCCCGTGCCGCGGTCGTCCCCGACCCCGACCCCACCAGCACCGACGTCTGGACCGCAGCGCAGACAGTGGCGCCTTACGCGGCGGCGACGTATCCCGACGGGGGCAATTGGGCGGACTCGGTGTGGCGCGTCGGGGCTGGGCGCAGCGTGTCCGCCGCGGCTCTGACCCGGACGCCGCCCGTGGTGACGTACGGGGGTTGGAGCAAGCTCGCCTCGGCCGTCTATGTCTCGGGTACCGGTGTTGGTCGCAATTGGCCGGTACGCCTGGAGAGCCGTGCGCACGGCATCGGCGCCTACGTTCCGGCTGCGTACTCCAACAGCACGACCGCAGGTGCGTTCGCCTACATGGTGAGGCCAGCGCTGAACACCGACTACCGGATCGCGGTCCTGGACCCAGTGACCGGCGCCCCGTGGGCGTACTCCGGAGCGGCCGTCGTCAGCGTGAAGTGGTCCGCAACGGTCAAGGCATCGGCCACCAAGCGCCTGCACGGATCGAAGATCACCTTCACCGGCAAGGTCAGCCCGACGACCCGGATGACCGTGTATCTCCAGCGCCTCTACAAGGGCCGTTGGTACGGCGCCGGCTCGGCCAAGACGAATTCCGCGTCCGTCTACGGTGTGAGCGCGGTTCTGGCCAAGGGGCTTTGGTACTACCGCCTCTATGCGCCGGCCTACGCCAACCATCTGGCGGCCTACAGCGTCAGCGTCCGAGTCACCGGGACGTAAGTCGACGGAGGTGAGGAACCGGACCGGCTCCCGCCTCCCTCACCACCCCGATCTGAACCAAAGAGACCTCTCAGAGTGGCGCGCGCCGCTCTCGAGAGGTCTCTTGGCTCCCGGCCGGAGTCGGGAATGGAAGGCCGACCGCCTGAGTTGAACGACTTGAGTCATATCGACTCAATTGATCTGCGCTTGAGTTGACAGCATTGTCGAGTCGAGGCTTGGATCGACCCAAGTCAGAACACCTGCCAGCACTACCTATCAGCACGGAGGACACCTTCATGAGCCGAGTCGTCGGTATCGACCTGGGCACCACCAACTCTTGCGTCGCCGTCCTCGAGGGCGGCGAGCCGACCGTCATCGCCAACGCCGAGGGCGCCCGGACCACCCCGTCGATCGTGGCATTCGCGCGCAATGGCGAGGTCCTCGTGGGTGAGGTGGCCAAGCGCCAGGCAGTCACCAACGTCGAGCGGACCATTCGCTCGGTCAAGCGGCACATCGGTACGCAGTGGACCGTCGACATCGACGGCAAGGCGTACAACCCCCAGGAGATCAGCGCTCGGGTGCTGCAGAAGCTCAAGCGCGACGCCGAGGCGTATCTCGGCGAGTCGGTGACCGATGCGGTAATCACCGTCCCGGCGTACTTCAACGACGCCCAGCGGCAGGCAACCAAGGAGGCCGGCGAGATCGCGGGTCTCAATGTCCTGCGCATCATCAACGAGCCCACCGCCGCGGCGTTGGCCTACGGCCTGGACAAGGGCGACACCGAGCACACCATCTTGGTGTTCGACCTCGGTGGCGGCACCTTCGACGTCTCGCTGTTGGAAATCGGTGAGGGGATCGTCGAGGTCAAGTCCACCAGCGGTGACAACCACCTCGGCGGTGACGACTGGGATCAGAAAGTCGTCGACCACCTCGTCGCCTCGTTCAAGAACGCCCATGGCATCGACTTGTCCAAGGACAAGATGGCGATGCAGCGCATCCGTGAAGCGGCGGAGAAGGCCAAGATCGAGTTGTCCAGTTCGCAGCAGACTTCGATCAACCTGCCGTACATCACCGTTGATGCAGACAAGAACCCGCTGTTCCTCGACGAGACGTTGACGCGCGCGCAGTTCCAGCAGCTGACGACGGACTTGCTCGACCGATGCAAGGCTCCGTTCGCTCAGGTGATCAAGGACGCGGGAATCGCGGTCAAGGACATCGACCACGTCGTCCTCGTCGGTGGTTCGACGCGCATGCCCGCCGTCACCGACTTGGTACGCGAGCTGACTGCTGGCAAGGAGCCCAACAAGGGTGTCAACCCCGACGAGGTCGTCGCAGTTGGCGCTGCCCTGCAGGGTGGTGTTCTCAAGGGCGAGGTCAAGGACGTGCTCCTGCTGGACGTCACGCCGCTTTCGCTGGGTCTGGAGACCAAGGGCGGCATCATGACCAAGCTCATCGAGCGAAACACCACGATCCCGACGAAGCGCTCTGAGACCTTCACAACCGCCGATGACAATCAGCCCTCGGTCCTTATTCAGGTGTTCCAGGGCGAGCGCGAGATGGCGGCGTACAACAAGAAGCTCGGAACCTTCGAACTGACCGGCCTTCCGCCGGCGCCGCAGGGTGTACCGAAGATCGAAGTCACCTTCGACATCGACGCCAACGGCATCGTGCACGTGTCCGCGAAGGACATGGGTACGGGCAAGGAGCAGTCGATGACGATCACCGGCGGTTCCGCGCTTCCCAAGGACGAGATCGATCGGATGATGAAAGATGCCGAAGCGCACGCCGAGGAGGACCGCAAGCGCCGTGAGGAAGCCGAAGTCCGCAACTCCGCGGAGGCCCTCGTGTGGCAGACGGACAAGTTCCTGAAGGACAACGATGAGAAGATCCCCGCTGACGCGAGGTCCAATGTCGACGGTCCGCTCGCAGATCTGAAGAAGGCTCTCGAGGGAGACGACATCGAGGCCATCAAGCAACACGCTGAGGCGCTGGCGATGGCGAGTCAATCGCTAGGAACCGCGATGTACGCCGAACCGTCGGCAGAGGCACCGACGTCGTCGGACAGCGAGACCGTGGACGACGATGTTGTGGACGCCGAAATCGTTGACGATGAAGGCGACGAGAAGTGAGTTCGCCTGACCGATCAACCCCGGACGACAACGGTGAAGGCGTCAAGATCACCGACAAACGTCGTCTCGACCCGGTGACCGGCCTGCTTCGTACCCCCGCGGCCGGCGCCGACGAGATCGAGGTCGACGTGACGGCGGTCGATCTGGGTGAGTCGAGAATCGATCCACTTCGCGTCGAGTTGGCCGAGCGCACCGAGGATCTGCAACGTTTGCAGGCCGAGTACGCCAACTATCGGCGTCGGGTGGAGCGCGATCGCGATCTGTCGCGTGAACAAGCGATTGCAGCCACCTTGGCCGAGCTGTTGCCTGTGCTCGACGACATCGGCCGTGCGCGTACTCACAGCGAACTCGAAGGCGGCTTCCGTTCGGTGGGTGAGGCACTTGAGACGACCGTGTCGCGACTCGGACTCAAGTCCTATGGCGTCGCGGGCGATCCGTTCGATCCCGCGATCCACGAAGCCATCAGTCACGACGTTTCGGCCGATGTCACCGAACCGACGTGTGCGGAGATCTACCAGCCCGGTTACCGCTACGGCGAACGAGTCATCCGTGCTGCCGTTGTCAGCGTCGTCGATCCGCAGTGATGGGTGCAGATGAGTACTCAGGATTGGATCGAGAAGGACTTCTACGCCGAACTCGGTGTCGCAAAGGACGCTGACCAGGCCACGGTCAAGAAGTCATACCGCAAACTCGCCAAGAAGTATCACCCCGATAGCACCAAAGGCGACTCGAAAGCCGAGGAGAAATTCAAGACCGTCTCAGAGGCTTACGACGTCATCTCGGACCCGAAGAAGCGCGCGGAGTACGACGAAGCACGTGCGTTGTTCGCCCAGGGTGGGAGGCGTTTCACCGGCCCTGGGGCTGGCGGAGGCAGTGGAAACTTCGGTAGCAGTGGGTTCGGAGACATCTTCGGGGGCAGCGGCGGTCTGGGCGATGTGCTCGGCGGGATGTTCGGACGTGGCACAACGACGCGCGGGCCCCGACGCGGTGCTGACATCGACAGTGAAGTCACCCTCGGGTTTGCCGATGCACTCGCTGGCGTCACGCTGCCACTGCGATTGAGTACGGAAGCGGCTTGCGCGGTGTGTCATGGGACCGGGGCCAAAGCAGGGACGACTCCCCGCGTGTGTGCGGTGTGTCAAGGTGCAGGTGAGCTGACCCGTAACGCTGGTGGTTTCGCCTTCCCGGAACCGTGTCGCGAATGTCGTGGGCGCGGCATGGTCGTCGACGAGCCGTGTGCGCAATGTCACGGCAGCGGTCGTGGCCAGAGCATTCGCACGGTGTCGGCTCGGTTGCCGGCGGGTGTACGCGATGGCCAACGAATTCGACTGAAAGGCAAGGGTGCACCGGGGGAACGCGGCGGCCCTGCCGGCGATCTGTATGTGACTGTGCGAGTCACTCCGCACCCGGTGTTCGGGCGAGAAGGCGACAACCTCACGGTCACGTTGCCGGTCTCCTTCGACGAGGTAGTACTAGGTGCTGACGTGAAGGTGCCGGTCATGACTGGAGGGACCGTGACCGTCAAAGTGCCTGCCGGGAGCGCATCGGGCCGAGTTCTTCGAGTTCGGGGTCGTGGAGCCACCCGGCGGGACGGCACGCACGGAGACTTGCTCGTCACGCTCGACGTCGTCGTACCAGCGCATCTCAGCGATCAAGCGCGCGAAGCGGTTGAAGCGTTCCGCGGAGCCAATGACCACCTTGACCCGCGCGCTGAACTCCTGGCCCGCGCCTCCAGCGCGCCGCAGGTTGCGAAGGCAGCGAAGGCTGCTGGTGCGCAAGGAGGGAAGCCATGAGTAGTCCTATCGGTCGTGAACCCAACGTCGATGAACGTTCTCCGGTCTACGTCATCTCTATCGCCGCCCAGTTGGCCGGCATGCATCCGCAGACGCTGCGGCAGTACGACCGATTGGGACTCGTCTCACCAGGAAGATCTGGCGGCCGCAATCGGTTGTACTCCATGTATGACGTCGCGCGACTTCTCGAAGTGGCGAGACTCTCCGCAGAGGGTGTGAATCTGGCCGGTATAGCGCGCGTCCTCGAACTCGAAGCAGAGATCGACCGCCTTCGCGATCGCCTCGCTGAAGTGCACACCAACACCGAATCGCTTCGCGGCAAGTTGAGGCACGAGAACCAGACCCGCAACGCGACGGCCTTGGTGGTGTGGCGACCGCAACGCAAGGGCCCGACGAACTAGGGACGGAGCAAGGAGATGGGACCGTCGAGTTACCTCAAGGCAGGCGACTTCGGTGCATTGCGACAGGTGATCAGCGCTCTCCGCCGGCGCGGCGCAACGCGAACTTCCGGAACCGGTCCACCGTGGTCATTCTCGCGACCAGACCGACAGGTGCCAGGACTGAAGCCCGCTTCAGCATCAGGTACCGGTGGTAGTAGCGAACGAACTCCCGGTCTTTGGTGAAGAGTGCGATGGATACGAATGGGTGGGGAACGATCAGGGCCGCTCCAGCCGCGCGGAGTCGGGCTGGCGGCCATGTGGATACGTGGGTCTCGTGGACGTTGCCGTACATCTCGCCTTGGGGGAAGTCCCCCCGGGGCGACGTGATGACAACGGTCCTTGACACTCGCAGGAGGTCGCGGAGCAACTCGTCGCCTCGCGGATCAGGAAGGTGCTCGATCACGTCGAGGGCTATGGCTAGGTCGAACGCCCGGCCCTCCATCTCCGGGAGGATCGCCAACGCATCCCCGACGTGTATGCGGTCGTAGATCGTTCGCTGCACGTCGGTCAGATAGCCCTCAAATATCTCGATACCCTCAAGGTGGAGTCCCTCGTCCGCGAACGGACCCGATTCGTCGACGTACTGTCTGGCCAGTAGACCGTAGAGACCGTTGCCAACGCCGACATCGAGAATGCTCGAGGGCTGCAATCGCACCATGAGATCCACCAGGATCTCGATCTGTTCGAACCTGCTCCCCGGCACGCATCGCTCCCTACGTTCGCTCTCCGCCGCGATCGCCACTCGGGAGCTGGGCCGAAGCGTAGCGGTTGGGTCGGCCGGGGCTCGCTACGAAGTGAAACGAGTGAGAAAGGGATATCGGATGAACTTGCCGCTGACAACACGCAGTCAAGAGGCGTTGGGCGCTGCCGTACGCGGTGCTGCCGCCGCGGGTAATCCGCATGTCGAGGCGATCCACCTGCTGCACGCATTGCTCTCGCAGCCGGAGGGAATCGCCGAAGCGCTCCTCACCGCCTCAGGCGCTGATCGTGCTGGTCTGCTCGAACTCGCCAACGCTGAACTGCAGAAGATCCCGGCCGCGTCCGGAGGCACGGTCGAGAGTCCGCAGTTGTCGAATGGGTTGCAGCGTGCGCTCGCTTCCGCCGAGGAAACAGCACGGATGCGCAAGGACGAGTACGTCTCGACCGAACACCTGCTGCTGGGGCTCGCGTCTCAACAGGGTTCCGACGTCGCGAATTTGTTGGCCCGCGAGGGTGCAACGGCCACCGCACTCGTGGATGCGCTTGAGCGCGTGCGCGGTGCGGCGCGGGTCACATCCGCTGACCCGGAGGGGACCTTCGAAGCGCTGGAGAAATTCGGGGTTGATCTGACCGAACGAGCTCGCCGAGGTGAGATCGACCCGGTGATCGGGCGTGACACGGAGATCCGTCGCGTCGTTCAGGTGTTGTCGCGGCGTACCAAGAACAACCCGGTGCTCATCGGTGAACCAGGCGTTGGCAAGACCGCGGTCGTCGAAGGTCTTGCCCAGCGCATCGTGTCCGGCGATGTTCCACAGTCGCTGAAAGGGAAGCGTCTGGTCGCACTGGATCTGGGTGCCATGCTGGCGGGAGCCAAGTATCGCGGCGAGTTCGAGGAACGGCTCAAGGCTGTCCTCGACGAGATCAAGTCCTCAGAGGGCCAGGTCCTCACATTCATCGACGAGTTGCACACAGTGGTTGGCGCAGGCGCCACCGGTGATTCGGCGATGGACGCGGGCAACATGCTGAAACCGATGCTGGCTCGTGGTGAATTGCGCATGGTGGGTGCCACGACCCTCGACGAGTTCCGTGATCACATCGAGAAGGATCCCGCGCTCGAACGACGTTTCCAGCAAGTCCTCGTGGGTGAGCCTTCTGTGGAAGACACGATCGGGATCCTTCGTGGCATCAAGGGTAAGTACGAGGCTCATCACAAGGTCGTGATCAGCGACGCTGCCATCGTGGCCGCAGCCACGCTGTCGGATCGCTACATCACGTCGCGATTTCTGCCCGACAAGGCGATCGACTTGGTCGATGAAGCCGCGTCTCGGCTGAGGATGGAGATCGATTCGTCTCCGGTCGAGATCGATCAGCTTCAGCGGAACGTGGACCGCCTCCGCATGGAGGAGATGGCGCTGTCGCGCGAAACTGATCCAGCGAGTGTGGCCAGGCTGGAGAAGTTGCGCGCTGATCTTGCCGACCTCGAGGAGGAGTTGCTGGCACTTCGGGCGACCTGGGAGCAGGAGAAGGCCGGGCTTGATCGAGTCGGTGACGTGAAGATCCGGATCGACGAGCTGCGCTCGTTGGCCGAGCGAGCCCAACGCGACGGCGACTTCGAGCAAGCCTCGCGCATCATGTACGCAGAGCTCCCCGCGCTGGAAGCCGAACTCGAAGCGGCGTCGTCCGCGACGAATCAGCGCAGCGCAATGGTCAAGGAAGAAGTGGGCCCGGACGATGTGGCCGAGGTTGTGTCTGCGTGGACTGGTATCCCGGCGGGACGACTTGCAGAGGGAGAGTCGGCCAAGTTGTTGCATCTCGACGACCTCCTCGGGCAGCGAGTTGTTGGCCAGCAGGACGCGATCCGGGCAGTCAGTGACGCAGTACGTCGCGCCCGCGCGGGGGTATCCGACCCCGATCGCCCGACGGGTTCGTTCCTCTTTCTCGGACCGACTGGGGTCGGGAAGACCGAGCTCGCCAAGGCGTTGGCGGATGTTCTCTTTGACGATGAACGGGCAATAGTTCGCATCGACATGAGCGAATATGGCGAGAAGCACTCGGTGGCACGTCTCGTCGGCGCACCCCCCGGATATGTCGGGTACGAGGAGGGTGGGCAGCTCACGGAAGCCGTACGCCGTCGGCCGTACACCGTGATCCTGCTCGACGAAGTCGAGAAGGCGCACCCAGAGGTCTTCGACATTCTGCTGCAGGTCCTCGACGACGGCCGGCTCACCGATGGCCATGGTCGGACAGTGGACTTCCGCAACGCCATCGTGATCCTGACGTCGAATCTGGGATCGCACATCCTCATCGACCAGTTGCTCGACGAAGACAAGAAGCGTGACGCCGTTCTGGACTTGGTGCGCATTTCGTTCAAGCCGGAGTTCATCAACCGGCTCGACGACATGGTTGTGTTCCATCCATTGACGACGAGCGACCTCGACCGCATTGTGGAGCTGCAGATCGCGTCACTTGCATCTCGTCTTGCCGACCGTCGCATCGACCTCGCCGTACGGCCGGCTGCGCGCGATTGGTTGGTACTGCGGGGCTACGACCCGGACTACGGCGCCCGACCACTTCGTCGGTTGATTCAAACCACGATTGGCGACGTGCTTGCGAAGGCGATCCTGAGTGGTGAGGTTGTCGACGGGCAGGAGGTGGTCATCGACATCGCTCCCGACCAGGAGTCGTTGATGATCAGCTCCACAGAGCGGGACCGCCCCTAAGAGCGACTGCGTTTCCGACGAGGGTCACATCCGTCCCGAGCGCCCCGGCCGAGGCTGAGTCGATCTTCTTCGCGTTGCCGCCGCCCAGATAGAGACGGTCCCAGAAGAAGACGCGTCGCAATTGAGCGATGACTGCGACAACGCGATGGCACCATTCGGGAGTGCCCACCAACCTGCGTTGATGGGCGCCCAGCCATTGGTCAAGAGTCACATCTGTGCGCGCCCATGCTTGAGAGATCTCGATCTTCGGCAGCAAGGCACCGTCATTGAAGAGAGCGAAGCCAACTCCGGTGCCCAGGGTGATCACCACTTCGAAACCACTGCCCGCGATCACACCGGCGCCGGCTAGTTCAGCGTCATTCACGACGCGGGTAGGGATGCCGAGACGAGATGCGAGTGCGGACTGCGCGTCGAAGTCGCGCCAGTCGCGTACGAGATCCTCTCTCGTTGACGAGAATGGACCGGATTCGGTGACGTAGTGCGGAGTGAAGCGCACGATTCCATGCCGAATCATTCCGGGGATTCCGACACTCGCGCGGTGTGAGTCACGCTCCAGCGCAATGCGCATGTTGGCGATGAGGTCCACGAAATCGCCTGGTGGAAGGGGATAGGGAGTGGGGATTCGCAGCCGCGGGACCAACAACTCGCCCTGTTCATCCACAACAGAGGCCTTGATCCCCCCTCCGCCACAGTCGACGGTGAACGTGTTGATGGTCGACTCCATCAGCCTCGGCTCCCGAAGCTCTTGAGCAGTCGGCCAATCGCTTCGTCGAGAACAGCATCGCGCTTGCAGAAGGTCCAGCGGACGTACGGATCCCCGATATGGCTATCGCAGAACGCTTGGACAGGTATCGCTGCGACACCGGCGCGGGTCAGCGCGTCCTCGCAGAAGTCCGCACCTGTTGCGAATCCCAATGGGCGTACGTCGGTCGCGATGAAGTATGTGCCGAAGGTGCTCGACGGCGCTAAACCGCATCCGGACAAACCAGCCGCGAGCCGGTCGCGTCGACGTTGCAGATCGGTGGCCATCTCGACGAAGTACGAATCCGGCAGGGCAAGGGCCTCGACGATGGCCCACTGGAATGGCCCGCTGGACACGTACGACAGGTGCTGGCGAACCGTCCGGACGGCGGCGATGAGATCGGGAGGACCACTGGCCCAGCCGACCTTCCAACCGGTGAGCGAGAACGACTTTCCGGCCGACCCGACCGTGATGGTGCGCTCCCACATGCCGGGCAGCGTCGCAATCGGTCGGTGGTGCACGCCGTCGAACACGAGATGTTCGTAAGCCTCATCGGACAAGACGATCAAGTCATGTTCCCGGGCGATGGCTGCGATTCGGTCGAGTTCGTGGCCCGAGAGCATCGAGCCGGTCGGGTTGTGCGGTGAGTTGATGACGATCAGCCGGGTCCGCGATGTGGTCCGCGCGTCCAGTGCGTCAAGGTCAACCGAGAAACGGCCGGAATCCATAGTCATCGGGATCGTGATCCGCGTCCCTCTCGCCAGATCGATCGCCGCGGCGTACAGGTCGAAGTACGGCTCGACGACTATCACCTCATCGCCCTCGTCCACGAGCGCAAGGATGGCCGCGACAAGG
>Ga0315292_10000206_pt1 | contig 24880 bp, 23 predicted proteins | sample YL17G13_0_MG_FD_204029 | JGI IMG/M metagenome (GOLD analysis project Ga0315292, IMG submission 204029) | Sediment microbial communities from Yellowstone Lake, YNP, Wyoming, USA - YL17G13_0 | ecosystem: Environmental > Aquatic > Freshwater > Lake > Sediment | place: USA: Wyoming | collected... | reverse complement strand
ACAGCTTGCGCTGCGCCTTGGTGGTCGCGTCGCGGACCAGGCGCCAGTTGCGGATCACGTACTCATGGATCTCGGCGCGGATCCAGTGGATCGCAAAACTCACGAGGCGCACGCCCATGTCCGGGTCGAAACGCTTGACCGCTTTCATCAGGCCGACATTGCCTTCCTGGATCAGGTCGGCGACCGGCAGCCCGTAGCCCATGTAGCCGCGCGCGACATGCACGACGAAACGCAGGTGTGAAAGCACGAGCAGGCGCGCCGCTTCCAGGTCTTTATGGTCATGGAAGCGCTTCGCGAGCTCGAGTTCTTCCTCGCGGCTCAGCACGGGAATGCTCGAGACGCGCTCGATATAGGCATCCAGGCTGCCGACCGGGCCGTCGAACGCCAGCGACTGACTCTTCAGGACAAGTGCGTTACCAGTCATGGGCTTGTGAACCTCCGTACCACGATTTTAGCAGTCACACTAATAGAGTGCTAATCACTGCAGAGGTTCACCACTCCACAAAGGATTAATACAAGCAGAATCAGCTAGTTAAGCGCGTGGTACCGTTCCCAGACGGACGGTAACTGTGACTGCGTGCAGGGCATTTTGTCAGCGCCCATCGCCCATGGGGCCAGCTTGTCCGGGGCCAAGTAATTCAAGATCGTGTCCGTCACTGATCGCCTGTGACCAACAGGCCTGCGCCGATGATCAGAACTGCCGGAACTTTCACTGGTTCATCCATGCCGGCCATGGCAGTGGCAGGCTCGTTCCCCGGCGATGCGCGGTTCCAGACTTCGCGCGCCCGGATTCGGCTTTTCCTGCTTCAGCACCTGGGACTCGAGCTGAAGCCGGTAGGGCAAGCGACCGTAAAGGTATTCCGCAAATAGCCTGGCGCTGAGCTGCTGCTGGTCGAGTTAACCCACGTGTTCACGGTGATTGTCGAGGAGTTAGTCGGACAGCTACATATCTTTACGACGAGATCCTTCGACGTGACGCCGCTTCCAACGTTGAGGGAATTGAACTGCGCGGCCGGATCATAGGTCGTCGGTGAAATACCCTGCGCAAGACGATGACCGTCCTCTTTCGCAGACGGGGATAGTGACCAATAGACCCTTTCTCCCTCCGCCCGCACGGCTCTGATGAAATTTAATCTGATCGTCGCGTCATACCCCCATTCATAGCATTTTGTTCCGCATCTGCCCGCAGTGGGAAATGTGATGGACTTTATTGCATTCGGGCCCCTGATTGTCAGGCGCGCAAGTGTCGCAGTGGTTCCTGAGATTTTGTAAGCGTATGTCCCAGGCAAGTTCTTCATGAAGACAAACGGCTGCCCTTTATCGTAGAGAAGCAGTTCGCCCGTGCTTTCGGCCTGGGCTGTCGGGAACCTCAGCGCTATGACCGCACTCGTAGAAGTCGAGCTGGAGACGACGGCTGTTGTGCCGTAAACCCACCCGGAAAGCACAACGCCGGCATTTCCTATATTTGTGCCGTTCAGGGTCACCGTCGCTTCGGTAAAGTAATTAGAAAGCTGGACATTAGCGGGTTGACTGAAGCTGCCTGCTCGAACAACGTAGATGTCCAAGGTAGCGCGCACTGTTCTTTCCCATTGCCCAAGCACGTTTTGCCTGTACGTCACAAGCGTGAGCCTCTTGCTGCCGGGAGTCGCAGTGGGAGTCATGGACAACGCGAGAGTCAGCGACTTCAGGGGAAAATGCTTCTCGAGCTTGTTCACTGTCATGCCTGTTCCGAGGCCTTCGACCTTGTCCACCCAGTCCATCCATTCACCCTTCAGCTCATAAGTCGTCGTCTTGCCTTGAAGAAAAGGAATCACCGTCTTCTTGAAATCGCTGGTGGCAACAGCACCGCTGATCCATTCGATGTCTGCGCTTGCCGGCATGGCCAGCAAGAACAGCCACATGAATGCGATCTGGTACAGTTTCTTGTTCATTGTGTTTCCCTTTTGGCTAACAAAGATGAGAACGCTGGAAGGTTTCAGTCACTCCACAGTGATCGCGCGCCACTCGCTGCTCGCAACCGTCCGCCCGTTGCCGTCCAGCGCCACCACGCGCCAACTCACATCCGTCTCACCACCCTTCAACATCCAGGGTGGCGAGCTATACGAGTTGCTGCTCGCCGGCACGATCGCGGATAACAGTTCGCCACTCTGACCGCGAATTTCCACACGGTAGATGGCGGCGCGCGTGTCGGCCAACCACGAGAACGTCACAGGCATTCCGGCAGGCAGCGTCACGCCTGTACCTGGCAGCAACAGCGGCAGACTTCCTTCGGTAAGCGCCTCCTGCGCCGCCGCAAATGCCTCGGGCGTGCCCCGATAGAATCGCAGAACCGGCATCGGAAAACCCGCAACACCGCCACTGACAGCGACACCGTCGAGGGTGTTCGAATTGCCTTCCTTATCCGCACTCGCTTCGACGCGCAACAGGATCTTGTAGGGCCCGTCCACGAGCGCCGCCACCTTGCCCGGATCAGGCCCGGCGAGCACGAACTGCCCGGTTGGCGGCAGGAAGACGTCGAAGCGCTCGATCAGCGAAAAACGCCGCTGGGTACCGCGCTGTTCCACTGGGAGCGTGGCCTCGGTCAGCAGGTCTTCGACGGTCGGCTCGGCATCCCCAGGTTGAGCGATCTCCCATCGACCCTGCAGGCGGCCCGCGCCGTTGTAGCTGATCTGCGCCTGCCAGGGCGGAAGCTCGGCGTCGCGGTCGATGAAGTACACGGGACGCTCGCCCTCGGGCGTATCGAAATAGAGGTTAACCGCCGTTAGTGCCAGCGGTACGCGCGCACCGCCTCCCGCCATGCGGCAGGTGACCGTCACGAAAGTGTCGTTGACGCCATCCGAGAAATGGCGAACGTAGAAGAAATCGGAAGGCTGGCCCGCCTGGGCTGCCTGATAGGCGCGGCGCGCGACCGACGCGGGGATGGTCATGATATCGGTCAGGTTGCTGATGCCACCTGTGCCGCTGCGGCGCGACAGGTCATTGCGCAGCGGCAGTTGGCCGAAGATTGTGCCCGGTACGCACGGATTGACGGACGAAACTGCAACTGTCGTCACCGCACCGCACCAGAACGCTTCGACCGAGGATTCGTTTGGGCCCAGATTCTGGAACGTGAGAAATATTGTTGTCACGCCCGAACTGTTGACGTTTACCCCGTTGGGATTCACGGCGCTTACGGCAAATGCCGGGGCGCTCAACATCGTGAGCAGCGCCCCGACCCAAATCCGCTTCGTCCAGATAGCGTACATTGCCGCCCCGCTACTACAGACTGATGGAGAAACCGCCGGTCAAGGTCCAACTGCTGCCCAAGGACGCAAGATCGAACAAGTTGTCGACATTTTCCTGGCGTTGGGCTGAATACCGGATGAACAGCTGGCCGGGCAGCTTGCGCGACGCGAACCCGGGCAGCTCAAAGCGCCAGCTCAGGTCGGTATCCAGCGTGTATGCCTCGCCGGTCGCGGTGTCGCGGCTGTCGTCGGACTCGGTCCAGGCATAGTTGCCGCGCAGGCTGAGCGTGTCGGTGATGCGCCAGTCGACTCCGAACAAGTAGCTGTCCGTGGTACGGGTGATCGCCTGCTCGACATCCTCGGCGTCGCCGAAGTTGGCGCCGAGGTTGAACGTCACCGCGGCACCGATCGGCAATCCCAGGTTGAGGCCATGACCGGTGTTGCGGAAATCCGCCTGCGCGCGGCCCGGTTGACGATTATCCTGGTCACCTAACGAGAAGTTGTAGCTGAATGAGGCCACACCGAGCGCCCATGACACGGACAGATCGTGGTTCTCGGTGACCTGATCCGGTACGTGGCTTGCCGGGTCGAAGCTGGGCGGCAGGTTCGTGCCGTACTGGTGCGTGTATACGTAGCTGTGCGACAGGTACTGCGGCCACCACCAGCGCGGCTTGTCGTCGTTGCTCAACATGGACTGCAGCGGCAGCGAGATGCCCACGTTCGTCGACTCAGTCTTGGTCTTGAGGATGGTCGGGATGTCGTCCAGATTGTCCTCTGCACGCCTGTGCTGCACGTTGACGGATAACTGGCCCACCATGCCGGAAAGACTCAGAGCATTCGATTCTTGATCCGCTGCGACGCTGGCGCCGACGCTCTTGTACAGAGGATCGGTACGATCGTGTCGAAATCCAAGCGTCATTGACATGCCGACATCACCGAAGACGTGTTTGTCTTTCAGCAGATCGAAGGAGAGGTCGAGCGTCCTTGCGCTGTTGGTCGTCTCACGCACCGGCACGAGATCCACACCTTGCGCGAGGAACGGGTCGTCGGGATTGGTGTACCGGCTGCTCGCATAGTCCAGGCTGGCGCGAAGCCTGCCACCGGCACTCGAGCCGGAAAGCCGGATTCCGTAGCCCTGGTTCTTTTCCGCATCGGGGACCTGGCCGGCATTGAAATCGAGCTGCGACAGAACTTCTGCGTCGAGAAGCATGAAGTCAACGCGGAGACCGCCGGGGCGATTCGCTAGCAGTTCGTAGCCCAGCGTCATTGCCGCGATGTAGTTGTCGCTCGAGTTGAGCCCCAGCAACTGGTCGTAGCCGACGATGCGTTGCGCATTCTGCGCGGTCGCGCCAACTTCGAGCCGCTGCGTCGGTCGCAGAGCATAGGACAGGCCGCGATTGCTGAGCCCGGAGAGCAGCAATGGCTGATTACCAAAGCTGACGTGCCCCAGCGACAACTGCTGACTGCCGTGGCGCAGTTCGACCAGATAGTCACTGAGATCGACTTTGGGCGCATCGGAACCCTCCTCGGCATACCGCAGCGCTTCCTGGCCAAAGCTGCTGCCGACAATGTTCCAGGAGGTGCGGATTTCGAGGTCGTCGCGTGCGTGACGCGTGACCAGCCCGGCCTGTCCGGCGAGGTCGTTGAATGTCGGCCGTGCAGACGGGCTCGCGCTGCCGCTGACGCCCTCGTCATACTGCGACTTCTGAGTCAACTCGACGCGTGGCTGCCATTCGGCCTCCTCGTAGCCGCTGGCTGTGAGCACCTGAACGGGGATCCGCGCCAACTCGTCCCAACTGGCCTGGTCACGGACGAGATAGACGACCAATTCATGTGGTCCGGGAGGCAAGGGCTGCAACTTGGCCGCATAGGTGTAGCGGCCGCGCTGATCCCGCCGGAATAGTCCCGTGACATCCGTGGTACCGAGGAAGAAGGCTAACCGCCCCTCGGTAGCGTCGGGCAGATCGGCGAACTCGATCACCCAGGGACCGCCGGGACGAACCGGTCGACCGTCCCCGGGAACCGGCACGGCAATTTGCGCAGCCGTCGCCGGCGCCGCAATGACGAACGCCGCCACGAGCAGGACCGAGAGCGGTCCCCGGTTGTCCCTTGTCATGCCCCCCCCCTGGCAGCCATAGTGGGCGCGCGCCGGGACATGGACAAGCAAAGATTCCCGCAAGCGAGCATTCCCAGGGTCGCGATGCGTCTTTGTACGCCTATTGGACTGGTTGGTTCCGGCGACCCCGATGCTACTGTCAGCCGTCAGTCACGTTAACGTCAAGTTTGTGGTCCAGGGCGGCTCTCGTCTAAATTGCTGAGGTCAGGTGTCCCACGTCACATTGGCACGGGGGGAGGGCGGGCGCAAATGTAGCCGAGCCCGCTGATTCCCGGCTGGTTAGAGATGGGCAGGCGCATTATGTAGACGTCGATGCCGATCGGGACCGTTCCGTCCGGACAGGAGACTTCCTCCCGCGTGGCGGAACCGGGGACAGCAGTGGCCCCCGTGATGCTGAACCATCCGTAGCCGTAGTAGGGGAACGGGATGCACCTGATGGTGGGGCGATTGAGGAACGTGTCGTTGACTACCGACCGGCTTGCGGAAAAGCGCAGCGGGACATGGTCCAAACCACAACTCTCGTCGAAGTCGGATCCGCCAGTCCAGCCGACAATCCCTAATGGCACATCGGCGCAGAGGAGACCGATGGCGTCGAGCCACAATCCTGACTTTCCGTGGAGCCCCTTCACGATCGTCCCCTGCGGGCATTCGAGTCGCCTCATCTCGCGGCTGGTGGTGCCGAATACTGCCGGCCGCACCTCCGCCGTGCTGAAGTCGCTGAGAGTACTGGCGATGGCGATAGCGACGTTGTTCTGCTCGTTGGATTCAACGATGGCGTTTTCTGGGTCCACGCTTGCCGAGAAGGAGACGTCGTGCCCCGAAGTAGCGGTGAGCGGCAGCCGGGTCACGATCTTGATCACCACGGTCTGTCCGGGACTCAGCACAGGAATCGTACACGTCACCGTCGTTCCCGAACGCGAGCAAGCGAGATTGAACGGAACGCCGACGGTGGCCGAACCGAATTCCAGGTTCTCCGAGATCGTGTTTCGCACGACGATGCCGCCCGCTGGCTGGCCACCGTCGTTCTTGACCGCCACGGTGTAGGTCTGTTGTTACCCCGCCGTGATCGGGTTGAAGGACTGGGCGACCGAGGGGTTGAGATCGGCGGGCACGTAGGCGTCGATCGTGTCGCGGGCCACACTGGAGGTCACCGACGATCCGCGCATCTGGAGGCAGACGACCTTCGAGCCGGCAGTGGTGAGCCCGGCCAGGGTTGGGACCGGGCTGCTCGAGTAGCTTCGAAACGCGGCCGCATCGAAGGAGCTGCCGCACTCACCGGCCTTGTACTCGCGCGGCGCCTGGCCGCTGGTCGTCGCATTGAGAGAGACCGGGCTACCGGTCGGGATCGAGGCGGCGCCCCCCTGGAGGCTGAACGAGTTGATATTCAGGAACGTGAAGTCGGCGACGACGGGGGGCGCGGCGAGGAAGCTAACGCTGCTGGCTAAGCGGTTGTTTCTCAAGTTTGAATCAGTGAAGAATGTTGTGGTACCCGGCGCGACGAGCGTGGCGCGATACTCCCAGGTGCCGAGCGGGGGACTTGGATCGACGCCCGTGATCGTTTTCACCTGGGAGGGGCAGAAAGCGCCAAGGGCGGTCCGGTAGACCTCGGTCGATACAGTGGCGCTGGTCGACGTGCCGGGGGTGACGCGCTCGACGCGCAGGTCGGCCGCACGCGAAGGGCCACCGAGTCCCGCGTGCCTGACGGTGAACGTCATCGAGTAAGGAGAGCCGGCGGTCCCGCCGGCCCACGGCTCCGGCGACGTCAGCACCAGATCCGCGTTCGGGTGGAAGCAGCTGGGAAGTCGGAGCTTGAGATCGGTATCGGCCGTGGGGATGACCTGCGTGGTGGCCTGCGCCAGACAGGTCGCGGCGCTGGCAGTGACCTGATAGGTGTTGCCGGTGGGGAGGGTGAACGTGCTCCGGCCGGCAAGGTCGGCGGTCTGTGTCTGGTCGAAGCCTTTTGCCGTGACGCGCACGGTGGCGCCCGGCACCGCGACCGAGCCTCCGGCGCAGGTCGAGAAGGCGACGTCTTCGACATCGACTTTGAGCGCGACGGGCGCTGCAAACGACTGCGAGCGGGCCGTTCCCCAGCGACCGATGTCATTGTCCTCGGTGTCGCCGACCTGCCGGGCGACGATGCGGACGTAATACCTGCCGGGACCAGGCACATCGATCGTGCGGGAGCCTGAAATCCCGGTTTCGGTTCCCTTCAGGAGGGCGGCAGGATCGGGCGCCTGCGGATCGGCGAACGGGGCGTCTTTCTTGATCTCCCAGGCGATCCGGTCGGCACAAGCGCCGATCGGCCCCGTCTTGTTCTCCCTGGATCGCGCTGATTTTTCGCCGCGATTGCCGCGTAGCCTACTCCCAATTATCTGAAAGACCCCAAATTCCGCTGCCGATCAGGCCCGCGGTTCGATACGCCGAAGATGAAACGCGGCGGCCAGCCAGGCGCCCAGCAAGCCGAGAACCGCACCGCCACCAATGACTACGAGATGCTCCCGCGCCGCAAGGCCAGACAGCGCGAATACTGCCCCATAGGCCGCAGCCACACGCGCCACCGGCGCCTCGAGAATGGCAAGGCCTGTCGCGATCAATGCGACAGCCAACAATCCGCCGGCGAGCCCCTGCCAGAAGCCCGAATACAGGAATGGCCTGCGCACGAAGGCATCGCTGCCGCCGACCAGCTTGGTGACTTCGATTTCCGTGCGGCGCCCGTTGATCTCAAGCCGGATGGTGTTGCCGACGATCGCGAGCACGCCGAGTGCCAGCACCGCAGCGGCCAGCACGACGATCTGGCGCAATGCGTCCAGGATCGCGTGCAGGCGCCGCACCCAGGCCGCATCGGCCTCGACCAGATCGACTTCCGGAAGTTGGCGCAGCTCGGCGGCGAGTGCCTCGATAGCAGTCGCCGAATCCTGGCCCTCGGCCGGCCGCAACTTGACGACCCACGGCAGCGGATTTTCCGTGAGCGCCTCCAGCGCCTCCCCGATGCCGGACAGTTTGCGGAATTCGACCAGCCCCTCGTCGGGACTCACGAGCACCGCTTCGCCCACGTCGTCGCGCGCCTTGATCGCGCGCGTAACCTTGCGTGCCTGCTCGGCCGTGGTCGGAAGGCGCAGGTAGACGGACAGTTGCACGGTGTCGCCGAGACCGGCGGTCACGGCGCGCGCATTGGCAACGACCAGGTAAAGCGCGGCAGGCAGCGCGAGCGCAATGCCGATCACCGCGACCGTCAGTGCGGTCGCCAGCGGCTGGCGCGCGAGACGGCCGAGCGAGCCGACCAGCGTCTGCGCGTGGCGTTCGAACCAGGTCGACGCGGCGCCGCCAAGCGATCGCGGGCCGACCGGCCGGACATTCCGGAGTTCTTCAGGCAGCGACATAAGGGTTGCTCGCGAGCCGGCCCTGCTCGATGTGAATGCGCCGCACGGGAAACCGGCCGAGCAGGTGTACATCGTGGGTCGCGACGATGACGGTGACGCCGACCGCGTTAAAGCGCTGGAACAGGTTCATGACCTCGAGCGCGAGGTCGGGGTCGAGGTTGCCGGTCGGTTCATCCGCAATCAGCACCGGTGGCTTGGTGATGACGGCGCGCGCGATGCCGACGCGCTGCTGCTCGCCAGCGGACAGCTCGAGTGGAAAGGACCGTTCCTTGCCGAGCAGGCCGACCTGGTCGAGCGCGGCGCGCACGCGCTTGTCCATCTCGCGGCGCGGCACGCCGGCTATCGCGAGCGGCAGCGCGACATTGTCGTAGACGGGCTTGTCGTCCAGCAGGCGGTGATCCTGGAATACCACCCCGACCTGGCGGCGAAAGGCGGGGATGGCGCCCGGCCGCAGCGAGCCGGTATTGCGGCCATTGACGATGACCTGGCCGCGTGTCGGACGCTCCAGCAATGCGATCAGGCGCAGCACGGTGCTCTTGCCGGCACCCGAATGGCCGGTCAGGAATGTCATCTCGCCGGCGGCAAGCTCGAATGACAGCTCGGAGAGGGCCTCCCGGCCATTCGGATAACGCTTGAATACGCGATCGAATCGGATCACTGGACATTCCCGGGTGCAGCGCGCAAGAGCCCGTCGACATAGGCGCCTGCGTTGAAGATACCGAAATCCTCCGGCTGTTCGCCAACACCGACATACCGGATCGGCAGCCCGAAGCGCTGCGCGATCGCGATGACAATACCCCCCTTGGCGGTGCCGTCCAGTTTTGTGACGGCGATGCCGGTGACGCCGATCGCCCGATGGAACTGCTCAGCCTGCCGCAAGGCGTTTTGGCCGAGGCCCGCATCCAGGACCAGCAGGACCTCATGGGGGGCATCGGGGTCGAGGCGCTTCAGGACCCGCGCCACCTTTGAAAGCTCGTCCATCAGGTGCGATTGAGTGTGCAGCCGGCCGGCGGTGTCGGCGATCAGCACGTCGATGCCGCGGGCACGCGCGGATTGCAGCGCGTCGAACACGACGGCGGCGGGGTCGGCTCCGGCTGCCTGGGAAATCATCGGCACAGCCGCACGTTCAGCCCAGACGGCCAGTTGTTCGACGGCGGCTGCGCGGAAGGTGTCGCCCGCCGCCAGCATGACCGAGAGTCCTTCGGCCCGGAGCCTGTGGGCGAGCTTGCCGATCGTCGTCGTCTTGCCCGAGCCATTGACGCCGACTACCAGGATCACGAATGGTTTTCGGGAGCGATCGATTTCGAGCGGCCGTTCGACAGGCTTAAGAATCGCCAGCAGCGCCTTGTGCAGCGCTCCCTGCAATGCGGCGGCATCCGCGAGCTCGCTGCGTGCCACGGCACGGCGCAGGTCCGCAAGCACTGCGGCCGTCGTCTCGACGCCGATGTCAGCGGCCAGCAGCCTCGTCTCGAGTTCCTCGAGCAGCGCGTCGTCGATCTGCCGTCCGGGCAGCAGGTCCGCGACCCAGGAAGCGCCACGATTGACCCTGGCGCGCAGGCGGGCGAGAAAGCCGCCCTCAGCGGAATTTCCGCCAGCCCGATCTGCAGATTTCGCGCGTGAGTCGAACATGCGGGGTCCTGGATGCGAGTCGCGGATTGTAACGAAAAAGGGGACCGCCCCCGTTTGCAGGGCCTGGAAAAAACAGAGGCCGCTTACGCGGCCCCTGTGTCAATCATGCAAGTCCCCTGTGCACTTACGGTGCTATCACTGTGCCATCCGTGATCACAATGTTGCCGCCGTCGGACAGGAAGAAATCCGCTATCTCCCTTTGCAGCTCGAATGTAGCCTGTGGCGACGGTCCGGGATCGAGCAGCGAATTGTGGATGCCCTGCGAGAATGGAACGTAACCGCCGTTGGTGCCGGACACCACATTGACGCCGACCGAATTCACGCGCGCGACCCCCGTTACGCCAACGGTATTGATCAGGCGCTGGGTCGAACTGACCGGCACCGTCTGGTCGGTCAGGAACCCACCCACGCCGCCTTCGAACACGGACAGGAAGACCGAGCGGCCAACTCCGGGCGGACCGGCGATGGTTGGCGCGTAGTTGACGACGTCTGCCGAGTCGAAAGCTGCCTGCAGATTGCGGAAGAATGTCCGGTACAAGGTCGTGTTCGGCGGGATTCCCTGTGCGGCCAGAAGCGCGTTGATAATGGGTCGATAGGTGACCGATTCCTGGATCACTTGCGTCAACATCACTGCGGCACTGGGTAGCGCCGAGGCCTTGACCTCCGCCCCGAGCAGCCCGAGCAGGTTGCCGGCATGCGTGCCGCCGAGGGAATAGCCGATGACATGAATCCGGTTACCGTCGAAATCAGGACCGGGATTCGTCGCCGGATCGACGTCAATCGTCGGGATGGTACGAATCAGCGCGATGTTATCGGCGACACCCTGGCGCGCGTTGTCACGCTGTACCAGCCCGTTGCTCAGGTTCAGGAAATTGACACCGGTTGTGTCCACTAGACCATCCGGCCCCGGGACCCCCAATTGCCCATTGACCTGAAAGTCGAGATTGAACGTACGCTCGATCGGCGTCTGGGCGAACGGCTGGGCGTACGCGGCCGACGACGGCGTGATGCCATGCAGCGGCAGGTCAACGGCGACGGTCGCGAAGCCGCGCGACGCCATCGTGTCTGCGACGAGCAGCGCATCAGTCCGGTCGCGCGGGAATCCGTGAATCCATACCACGACCGGCCACCCGGCGACTGGCTTGACGCCGACATTGGGCACCGCGATCAGCATCGGAATGTCGAGAGCTGTCGTTGGGGCGGGCACTGGATTGAACCGCGTCAGGTTGCGGCTTGCGGGGTCGATGCCTGGAACCGGCGACGGACCAGCAGCCTGCCACGGTTTCGTCAATACAGCGGTCGGGTTTGCCGGCGTCGGCACGCTGAGGAAGTAGGCAATATTCAGCGTGCCGTTATATAAGTTGACGATGCCCGGCAGGCCCAAGAAAGCCGTCGTGTTGAAGGGTGGGCTGGAGGCCGTGACCGTGTACGGCCGCGCGGTCATTGTCGCTGCGAGGAAACCAAGCGTGTCGCGGATCGACTGCGTCGAGAAGCTCCAGGAAGCGATGACATTATTTGGCGCGATGGCCAGCCCGCCAGGCAGTGAGGCACCGATGCGCAGGTGCGCCCAGGTCAGGCGGCAGATGCCGTTGAAGGTCGCATTCGTCAGCGGCGCGCAGGTCGGCAGTGGCAGGCCGGCAACGATGTCGGCAATCGCCGTATTGCGGATGGTCAGGTACTCGGTGTCCGGTGTTGCGGCCTGGGCCGTGGTATTCAGCACGCCATTCGACACCAGCACCAGGTAGCCGTTATTGGTCGCGCCGGTCGAGCCGATCAGCGGCCGCAGTGGCCTGATCAACATCGTGGCGCCGGCGGCATCGATGTCCGGCGATACACTGATGGAGTAGTCGACCCCCGGTTGCAATATGCCGAGCACCCCGGTCGTCGCCTTGGTGGCGTTGTCGATCGATACGCGGATCACGCGCACGTTCGCGGCGAGTGACGCCGCACTGATCGGGCCGGAAAATCGCAGCGTGATGTCGGCGGTCGTTGAATACCCGTCGAGCGCATTCACCGAGGAGAAATGCGGCGTGAACGCAGCAATCGACGACGGCAGATTCAGCGTGCCGTCGGTCGTGCCGCTGAAATAGAGATCGGTGGGATAGGGCAGCACGCCGGCGCTTGGCTGGAACAGGGCCTTGAAGCTGCCGACACCCGCCGGCGGTGATCCGGGATTTCCGTTGCCGGAAGTCGGATCGGTCGCACCGATTCCGTCATCCCCCGAACTGGAGCAGCCTCCGAGAATCAAGCCGGCGACGAGCGCAGTGGCGGCGTAACGAATTCTCATGTCGGAGACTCCGGCAAAGTGTTGTCCGCGATCAGGGCGCGTATCATCGCGCTCGTTTGTTTCGAGCCAGCCTACGCTTGGCCTGAATCGTCATGCAAGTCTACGGGATCGGCGGCGCTGGATGCGCCGGATTCACGGCAGGCCAACGGACAATGCACTGCAAAAAGCCAAATGAGCTGCGAATCATCGGTGGCGAATGGCGCGGGCGCCGCATCCACTTTCCGCGACGGCCCGGCATCCGGCCCACGCCGGACCGGGTCCGCGAAACCCTGTTCAACTGGCTTGCTCCAGTCGTTCAAGGAAGCCTTTGCCTGGATTTGTTCGCGGGCAGCGGCGCGCTGGGACTCGAGGCCCTGTCCCGCGGCGCAGCTACCGCGACCTTCATCGAGTCCGATCGGCTTAGCGCGGAAGGGCTGCGCGAGACCATTTCGACGCTGGCGCCCGATCGCGCGGTCGTCTTGCAGGCCGATGCACTCAGATGGCTCGAGGGGCCGCCGCAACGCTTTGACGTGGTATTCCTCGACCCGCCATTCGCAACCGGCCTGCTGGCCGAAGCCCTTCGAAGGCTGGACTCCGGCGGCTGGCTTTCGCCGGGTGCCTATGTGTACCTGGAATTGCCCGCAAAGGATGGTGCACCGGCACTGCCTGCGGGCTGGACCCTGCACCGGTCGGGCAAGGCAGGTGCGGTCGGTTATCATCTGGCACTCAAGTGAATCCGAAACGCATCGCCGTCTATCCCGGCACCTTCGATCCGGTCACCAATGGTCACGAGGACCTGGTGCGGCGCGCGGCCGGCATATTTGACCGCGTCGTCGTCGGCATCGCCGCGAATCCCTACAAGGCGCCTCTCTTTTCGCTGGATGAGCGGGTCGACCTCGCGCGCCGCGTCGTCGGCGACCTGTCGAATGTCACTGTCGTTGGCTATGCGGGCCTGACCGTCGATTTCGCGCGCGAGCAGGGCAGCCAGATCGTGATCCGCGGACTGCGCGCCGTATCCGACTTCGAGTTCGAGTTCCAGCTGGCGAACATGAGCCGTCACCTGGCCCCGGATGTGGACTATGTCTTCCTGACTCCGAAGGAGCAGTTCACCTTCATCTCGTCGACGATGGTTCGCGAGATCGCGATGCTGGGCGGCGACATCTCACACTTCGTGGATCCGATCGTCGTCGAAGCGCTCACCCGGCGCCGCGCTGAAATGCGGCCGTCGGCCTGAGGATCGCTTCGCCCTAGCGTTGGCAGTGCGGGCACCAGTAGGTGCTGCGCTGGCCCTGGACGTATTGCCGGATCGTCGTCCGGCATTTTCTGCAGGGCTTGCCTGCACGCTCGTAAACGAAAAGCTTCGTGCCGAAATATCCCGGCATGCCTGCGGGATCTACGTAGTCACGCAAGGTCGTGCCGCCAGCACCGATCGCTTCGGTCAGCACCTCGCGGATTCTCATGACGAGAATGGCCATGCGTTCGCGGCTGACCTTGCCGGCCGCAAGCCCGGGCTTGATGCCTGCGCGAAACAGGGCCTCGCTTGCATAGATGTTGCCGACGCCGACGACGGAGCGGGAATCCATGATGAAGGCCTTGATGGAGGCCCGCCGGCCCCGCGCATGGCGCCACAGTGCCTCACTGTTGAAATCGCCGGACAAGGGCTCGACGGCAAGACCTGCGAGAAGCCTGTGACGCAACGGATCGCCCGCCGTGAACAACAGCGAGCCGAATCGGCGCGGATCGTTGAATCTCAGGCAGCGCCCGGAATCGAGCACGATGTCCACGTGGTCGTGCGCCAGCGGCGGCGCGCCTGCATCCATCACGCGCAGGCTGCCGGACATGCCGAGGTGCAGGATTGCCGTGCCGGTGTCGGTCGCGATCAGCAGGTACTTCGCGCGCCGGCCGACAGACTGGACCGTCGAGCCGCGAAGCTGCGCGGGGAGGGTGCGCGATACAGGCCAGCGGAGGCGCCGGTCGCGCACCACGACCTGCTCGATGCGGTGGCCGACGAGCCAGGGCTCGATGCCCCGGCGCGTCGTCTCCACCTCCGGCAGTTCCGGCATCCTTGCCGGCCCGGACTTAGAACCGTGACTTGATTGAAACGCCGACGATTCGGGGTTCGTTGTCGAATCCGGTCAGGTTGTTGAAATCTATGGCGCCCTTGACGTTTTCCTCGTCGGTGATGTTTCGCCCGAAAAGTGCCACTTCCCACTTCCCGCCATCACGCGAGTAACCGATGCGTGCGCCGCCTTCGAAAGTACCGTCGCTGAAGGATTCGGCTGACTCGTAGATGAAGAACTGGGTCTTCCCCTGGAAGGCCCAGTCGGTCGAGAAGAAGAACTCGCTGTTGTCTGCCATCGGTATTCCATAGCGTGCCGTGACGGTCGCGATGTATTCCGGAGCCTGCGTAAAGGAGTTGCCATCGACCAGGACGGGGCCGCTTGTGTCAAGAGGATCGACAAGAGGATCGAGCACTGTGCAAAGCCTCGAGCCGCAAGGAGCGACTGCGAGGGTCTTGTCCTTGATCTCGGTATCGGTGTAGCTCAAGCCCAGCGTCACCAGGAAATTGTCGGTGACGATGAATTCGCCGTCAAGATCGAAACCCATCCCCGTGCCCTTGTCGGCGTTGATCAACAGCACACCGTTGCTGGCCCCGCCGATGGCCGAGAGCTGCTGGTCCTTGATCTCGTAATAGAAGACCGAACCGTTCAGCCGTACGCGGTCGCCGGCGAGTTGTGACTTGAATCCCGCCTCGATCGAGGTGATGGTTTCGGACTTGGCAGTTGAGGGCGCTCCGGGAACGAAAAATGCTATGTCACGGCCCTGGATTGTGGGCGCGCGAAAGCCCGTCGCCAGACGTCCATACACGTTGAACCGGTCGTTGACCCTGTACAGCGCGCTCAGATCACCCGTGACTTGCGAATCGGACACATCGGTGTGTGGCGGTGCGAAAGTGTTCGGTGAACTGTCGATGTCAAGGTCCTTCTGGTCGTCCGTGTAACGCGCGCCGCCGGTCAGGGTGAGCGCGTCGGTCACGTCGTAGCTGACATGGCCAAAGACGGCCCAAGCCGTATTCTTGTGAGTCAACGTCGTTGGCGGTGCAAAGAATGCATTGGTCGTCACCGAAAACTTCGAGTCGAAATAGAAGGCGCCTGCCTGCCAGAACAAACGGTCGCTTGCCTGCGATGCGAAGCGAATTTCCTGGGTGAACTGATCGAGATCGTCGATGCCGTCTTGAGTCACGGAAGCGAACGGGATAAAGCCTGGGTAGGTGACGGCGTCGACACCGGTAAAGGGAAAGAAACAATCCGTTGTGCCTGAAGTGAGGCCGGGAGGAACCGGAGAGCCCAGAGGGGCGCAAACGCCGCCGTCGATGTCGCCGAGGCTGCGGCTTTTCGTCGTCTCGTACGCTGAAACTGACGTGAGGGTGATATTGCCGCCGAACTTGAAGTCGAGCTTCAGCGATCCGCCAAGGCCCTCGGCGCTCTGCGGATTATTGTTGCCCTGGTCGTAGGAAACGCTGTCGCGATCGTAGTTGGAATTGAAGCCATCGCTGCCGGGGCCGAGGACGTTGGCGCGAAAAATGGCCGCCGTGCCGTCGATGTCGCGGCCATGGATATTCAGAAGCGCACTGAAGTTGTCGGATGGCTCGATGAGGAGCTGGGCACGGTAGGCATACTCGTCAAAGCCTCCCATTGCATCCTTTTGGCCGGTGAAAGTGTTGTCGATCCAGTCCGCCCGCTCGTGATAGATCGCGGAGACGCGCGCAGAAACGGTATCGCTCAATCCACCGCCCACAGCGCCTTCAATGGTGGTGGAGCCGAGCTCGCCATAGCTCAAGGTGAAATCGCCGCCGAATTCCTGGCTCGGCTTCCTGGTGTCGAACTTGACGACACCCGCGGGAGTATTGCGGCCGAACAGGGTGCCCTGGGGGCCGCGCAGGACTTCGACCCGCTCGAGGTCGAACAACGGGAAACTCTTGAGAACAACGTTTTCCAGGACCACATCGTCCACGATGATCGACACGGGCTGTGACGCGGCCAGGTCAAAGTCCGAATTGCCGAGGCCGCGGATGTAGAATCTCGGCGCGAGCCTGCCATTGGATGACTCGGCGTACAGGCCCGGAACCTGCGCCGCGAGGGCCAGGATGTCGCTGCCGCCCTCGAACAGGGAGTTGAGGCGTTCGCCCTCGAGCGGTGAAACCGAAATCGGCACTTCCTGGATGTTTTCAACCCGGCGCTCGGCGGTGACCATGACGTCTTCGAGCACCGTTGGTGTCTGCGCCCAGGCGGCAGGCAGCGGCAATGCCATGGCAATTGCGGCGGTGAGGCTGCGACGGGCAAGCCTGCTATACGCGAGGCCCGCGCCATTATCTGCGTTACCCATTTTCTAACTCCCCTTGGAACTGGCGCGAACCGGGATATCCGGGCGCAGTGTTTTCAGTGGAGTTTAGCCCAAAACCTACTTGATCTTCGATTCCTTGTAGGGCACGTGCTTGCGGACCACCGGATCGAACTTGCTGATCTCCATCTTTTCAGGATGCAGGCGCTTGTTCTTGGTGGTCGTATAGAAGTGGCCGGTTCCGGCCGATGAGACGAGTTTGATCTTGTCGCGCATGGCAGTTCCTCAGACGTGGGTGCCGGCGGCGCGCAATTCGGCGAGCACGACATCGATGCCCCGCTTCTCGATCGTGCGCAGGCCGCGGGTCGACAGCCGAAGCCTGACCCAGCGACCCTCGCTCTCGACCCAGAAGCGCTGGGCATGCAGATTCGGCAGGAAACGCCGGCGCTTCTTGATATTCGAGTGCGACACCGTGTTGCCGCTCCTGGGCCGCTTGCCGGTGACCTGACAGACTTGGGACATGACCTGGACTCCGCTGGCTAAGCTACCCGTAAGAGAGCCGCATATTAGACCAGCCGGGGGCCGCAGCCGTCAAATCAGGCTTTGGCGGTCAAATCAGGCCTTTTTCCGCGAGGGAAGTACAGTTTCCGTCGCCGATGATCAGGTGATCCAGCAGCCGGATCTCGACCAGTGCCAGGGCGTCGCGCAGGCGCGTCGTGATGATTTCATCGGCCTGACTAGGCTCGGCGACTCCGGAGGGATGGTTGTGGGCCAGGATCACCGCAGTCGCATTGCGGGACAGCGCCTGCTTGACGACTTCGCGCGGGTGCACGCTGGCACCGTCCACCGTGCCGCGAAACAACTCCTCGCAGTTGATCAGCCGGTGCCGGCTGTCCAGGAACAGGCAGCAGAAAACCTCATGTTCCCGGTCGCGCAGCCGCGCAATCAGGTATTCGCGGACGGCGCGCGGGCTCTGCAGCACGGGTCCGGCCCGCAGGCGTTCCAGGTAATGGCGGCGCACGATTTCGAGCGCGGCCTGCAATTCGGCCCAACGCGTGGGGCCCACACCGCGCTGGCTGCAAAGCGCATTTCGCTCCGCCGACAGGACGCTCCGCAGCGAGCCGAAGCGGGCGAGCAGTGAGCGCGCGACATCGAGCGCCGTCATTCCGCGCGTGCCGTGACGCAGCCAGATCGCAAGCAGTTCCGCCTCGGTCAGCGCTCCGGATCCAAACTGCAACAGCTTTTCGCGCGGCCTTTCGGCCAGCGGCCAGTCCTTGATCTGCATGCGAACCTCCCGGAGGCAGTCTGCTGCCACGCGCGCCGTGCCGCGGGTCGCAAATGGCGCAGGTTGCGGGAGTAAGGGGCGTGGCCGGGCGATCCGGGACATGACTCCAGAACCGGCGGTTATCCCTCGTTGGCGCGGATACCGGCCCGCGGGGATAATCGGCCCATGGACAAGCCGAGGCCACGCCCGGTGCGGATCCTGCTCGGCGTGACCGGGGGGATCGCCGCCTACAAGAGTCCGGACCTGGTCCGGCGCCTGCGGGAGCGCGGGGCCGAGGTCCAGGTTGTCATGACGGGAGGCGCCGGGCGATTCATCACGGCCCTGACCCTGCAGGCGGTGTCCGGGCGGCCGGTGCGGGAGGCGCTATGGGACGAGGCAGCCGAAGCGGCGATGGGCCACATCGAACTCGCGCGCTGGGCAGACGCGGTGCTGGTCGCGCCGGCGACCGCTGATTTCCTGGCGAGGCTCACCCACGGACACGCGGACGACCTGCTCTCGACGCTTTGCCTGGCGACAGCGGCGCCCCTTTATCTTGCGCCGGCGATGAATCAGCAGATGTGGGCGAATCCTGCGACGTCCACCAATGTGGCGCTGTTGGAGGATCGCGGCGTCACGATCCTCGGGCCCGGCGAGGGCGATCAGGCCTGTGGCGAAACTGGCCCCGGGCGCATGCTCGAGCCGGAACAGCTCGCTGAGCTCACGCTGTCGCGCTTTTCCACAAACCGCGTGCTCGCGGGACAAAGGGTCGTTGTCAGCGCAGGCCCGACCCGCGAGCGTCTGGATCCGGTGCGATTCATCAGCAACCGCAGCTCCGGGAAAATGGGCTACGCCGTGGCACAGGCGGCCCGGGACGCCGGGGCAACCGTCGTCCTGGTCAGCGGCCCGGTGGGCATCGACCCGCCGCCAGGCGTCGAATTCGTGGCTGTCGAGAGCGCCCAGCAGATGTACGACGCGGTGCACCGCGCCCTTGCCGCCGCCGACATCTACATCGGCGCCGCTGCGGTCGCCGACTACCAGGCGCCGGCGGTCGCGGCGCAGAAGATCAAGAAATCGTCGGACAAGATGCAGCTCGAGCTCGTCAGGGCGCCGGACATCCTTGCATCCGTAGCGGCGCTCACAAGCGGCAGGCCGTTTGTCGTCGGATTCGCGGCTGAGACCGAGAATGTCGAGGAAAACGCGCGCGTGAAGCTCGTGCGCAAGCGGGTGGACATGATCGCGGCAAACCGGGTCGGCGACGGGATCGCATTCGATTGCGACGACAACGCACTGCTCGTCCTCTGGGCGGGCGGCCGCGAGGAAATCGCAAGCTGCGGCAAGCCCGAGCTTGCTCGCCGGCTGGTGGCGCTCATTGCAGAGGTCCGCGGCTTGCGAAAGCGCGCAGGCGCCGTCGCAGCGGTCCACGGCTGATCGGGCGCATGACAGCGGCCCGGCGGCTCATGATCCGCGTCCTCGATCCGCGCGTCGGGGGCGAGATCCCGCTGCCCGCCTATGCGACGGATGGATCGGCGGGTCTCGACCTGCGTGCCTGCCTGGATGCGCCCATCACACTGGAACCGGGTCAGACCCATCTGGTGCCGACCGGATTTGCAATCCACCTGGAGGATCCTGAACTTGCCGCGGTCTTGCTTCCGCGCTCCGGCCTGGGCCACAAGCACGGCATCGTGCTCGGCAATCTGGTCGGGCTGATCGACTCCGACTACCAGGGTCAGGTAATGGTTTCGGTCTGGAACCGAGGCAACCACCCATTCACGATTGCACCCGGTGAGCGGATCGCCCAGATGATTATCGTTCCGGTGGTTCAGGTCGAACTCGAGGTCGTTTCGGAGTTCCACGAATCCGCGCGCGGTACGGGCGGATTCGGAAGCTCGGGCCGATAGGGAAGCACAGCTCAGCGCGGCGCGATCGCCCTCAGTTCCGTGAAGCGCTTGATGTCCGCCCCGAAGTTCGTGCGGATGGTTTCGCGTTCGAGGCGCTTCTTCTCCAGGTTCTGCTGCTGCGTCCCGATGTCGGATGTCGAGCGTTGCAGGTCGAGCGCGAGCTCCTCGGGCAGCGGCTTGGCGCTCGGCTTCTTGCTGCGCGGCAGAAAAAGCGAAGCCTGCTTTTCGAATTTCGCATGTTTCGCCCGCAGATTCGCGAGCGACTGTTCCTGGATGGTCAACTGCGCTTCGATGAGCTCGAGGCGCCGGTCACGTAATACTTCGATTTCTTCCACCGACTGGTAGACCTGAAGCAGGGTCCGATCGCGCTGCTTCTGATTCTGGATGTCCTTGGCCGCCTTGTCCGCCACAGCCTTGGCGCTCGCCTCCTCAGGAGTCACGATGCCTTCTTCGTGGCCCACGGGCACGCCTTGGCGGTTCAACACGTCACGATCCTGCTCGGCGTATTCCGGCGGAATGCTGTCGCCGTAGTGCACCTGGCCGTTCTTGTCGACCCAGCGGTAGAGTTTTTGAGCGTCATCGGATACCGCATGGGCGACGCCCGCCAGCAAGGCGAGCATCAGCGCAGGCAACAATACTCTTGTCGACCAGGTCATCATCCGGGGCACCTCTGACGACATATTCTGCCCCCTTACGGAGCGGCCGACCGTAAGTACGTCACGCTTCGCCGTCGACACCATAGCGCGACCGGTAGTTCCGCAGACCAGCAAGGTCATCAGGCCGTCCGGCCGTCTCCAGGTGCTCGATGATGTCACCGAGTGTGATGATTCTAATGACCGGGATGCTGAACGTGGTCTGAACCTCCTGCACCGCTGACAAGGCGCTCTGGCCCCGCTCCTGGCGATCCAGCGCCAGCACGACACCCGCCGGTATTGCGCCGGCCGCGCGAATGATGTCGATGGACTCGCGAATGGCCGTCCCGGCAGTGATGACATCGTCGACGATCAGCACGCGCCCCGCCAATGGTGCCCCGATCAGGTTGCCGCCTTCGCCGTGCAACTTGGCCTCCTTGCGGTTGAATGCGACGGGCACATTGCGCCCGTGCCTGGCGGCGAGGGCGATTGCAGCCGCCGTCGCGAGCGGGATGCCCTTGTACGCGGGCCCGAACAGCATGTCGAAGCCCAAGCCTGAGTCGATGATCGCCTGCGCATAGCAGGCGCCGAGTGTACCAAGGGCGAAGCCGTCGCTAATGAACCCGGCATTGAAGAAGTACGGGCTCACGCGGCCCGACTTCAGCGTGAACTGCCCGAAGCGCAGCACCTGCCGCGCAAGGATCAGTTCAATGAACTCCTTTTGATGGGTGCGTATCATGGCGCATTGGTCGCGGAGCCAGCATGCGCATCCTCACGCTCAACTGCAACGGCATCCGCTCCGCGGCCCGCAAGGGCTTGTTCGACTGGCTGCCCTCGCAATCACCGGATGTCGTCTGCCTGCAGGAGACCAGGGCGCAGGAGCACCAACTCGAAGATGAGGGATTCCGGCCGGCCGGCTATCACTGTCACTACTTCGACGCCGAACGCAAGGGCTATAGCGGCGTCGCCGCATTTTCAAAGGCGAAACCCGACCGGGTGGTCCGCGGTATCGGTGTGCCGGAATTCGATGGCGAAGGCCGATACCTCGAGCTGCAATTCGGGTCGCTGTCCGTCGTGTCGCTGTATCTGCCCTCGGGCTCGTCAGGTCCGGAGCGCCAGTCCTCGAAATTCCGTTTCCTCGACGTTTTCCTTCCGTACCTGAAACGCCTCGGGCGGCGCAAGCGGCAGTACGTCCTTTGCGGCGACTTCAATATCGCGCACCAGCAGATCGACCTGAAGAACTGGCGCTCGAACCAGAAGAATTCAGGATTCCTGCCGGAGGAGCGGGCCTGGCTCGACCGGTTGTTCGGCGAGCTGGGTTGGGTCGACGCATTTCGCGAGGTCGACCCGCGGCCCGAGCAATACACCTGGTGGTCCAATCGCGGCCAGGCACGGGCCAGGAATGTCGGTTGGCGAATCGACTATCAGATCGTCAGTGGCTCGCTGGCGGGCAAGGCGCGCTCAGCTTCGATCTACAAGGATGCGTGGTTCTCCGACCACGCCCCCCTGACGATGGACTACGAGCTTTGACCGAGACCCTGAAACCGGCCGGAACGGATCCGCCGCGCGGGTGGTGGCAGGCGCTTGGCGTGTACGGCAAGCCCACCGTGCTGTCGATGCTGTTTCTGGGATTCTCGGCAGGGCTGCCGTTCTACCTGGTGTTTCAGACCCTTTCGGCCTGGCTGCGCCAGGAAGGGATCGAGCGCGCGACGATCGGTATGCTTGCGTGGGTCGGACTCGTCTATGCGATCAAGTTCCTGTGGTCGCCGGTCGTGGATCGCGCCCGCATCCCGCTGCTGTTCAGGTGGCTCGGACGGCGGCGCAGCTGGATGCTGCTGGCGCAGCTTGGCATCGTGCTCGGACTCGCCAATCTGGCGACCAGCGATCCGTCCACCGGCGTGATGCAGATAGCGCTGGGCGCACTCTTTCTCGCGTTCTGTTCCGCAACCCAGGATATTGCAGTCGATGCGTGGCGCATTGAGTCGGCACCGGTCGAGATGCAGGGCGCGATGGCCGCGGCGTATCAGATCGGTTATCGCGCCGCCCTGATCACTGGCGGCGCCGGCGCACTCGGCCTTGCCCAGGGCTACGGCTGGACGACCAGCTACGCGATCATGGCAGCACTTGCAGGCATCGGAATCGTCACGACGCTATTCGTGCGCGAGCCGCAGGTGCGCGTCTCGGACGAAGCGGTCGAGCGGGAAGCGCGGGTCGTCGACTGGCTGGAGCGAAAGGCGCACTGGCCGGGCTCGCTGCGGGAACTCGGTGCCACATTCATCGGTGCAGTGATCTGCCCACTCACGGATTTTTTTTCGCGCTACGGCGGGGGCCTCGCGATCGTGACCCTGCTGCTGATCGGCACCTACCGCCTGACCGAATTCACGATGGGCTCGATGGCGAATCCGTTCTATATCGATCATGGCTACACGCTTGGCCAGATTGCGACGATCGTGAAAGCCTATGGGCTTCCGGTTTCAATGCTCGGGGTCGTGCTGGGCGGCGTCGTGATCGCGAAATTCGGCTTGCGTCGCGCTCTGTTTCTTGGCAGCGGCCTGATCATCGCGTCGAATCTGGGATTCTCGCTTCTCGCTACGACGACAACGCCGACCCTCATCGGGCTGGCGCTTGTGAACAGCCTCGACAACCTGGCCCAGGGCGTCCATGGCACGGCGCTCATCGCGTTTCTATCGAGTCTCACGAGCAGCCGGTACACGGCGACTCAATACGCGCTCTTCTCGTCGCTCTATGCGCTGCCTGGCAAACTGCTCGAAGGCACATCCGGATTCGTCGTGGACGCCATCGGATACCCGACGTTTTTTGTGTACACCGCGGCGCTCAGCATTCCAGGTCTCGTGCTGCTGGTCTGGCTGCTGCGCACGGGTGTTCTCGACGGGCGCCCGGTGGTCGCGGCAGGCAAGGGAAAGGTGGATTCCGATGATTGAAGAAATGCTGAAGTTCCTCGTGCTTTTCTTTGTCATCGTCGAACCCATCACGCTGGTGCCATTGTTCGCTGGCCTGACCGAAGGCGCCGACGAGCAATTCCGCCGCCGCATGGCGCTGAAGGCCGTGATCGTGTCGGGCATCGTGCTGCTGCTATTCGCACTGGGTGGCGCGTGGTTCCTGCACATGATGAACATCAGCATCGATGCCTTTCGCATCGCCGGCGGCGTGATGCTGTTCCTGATCGCGCTCGAAATGGTGTTCGCGCGCGAGTCCGGCACGCGCGTGACCACCGAGGAAAAGAACGAGAGCAGGAAACGCACGGACATCTCGGTATTCCCGCTGGCGTTCCCTTTCATCGCGGGACCCGGCGCGATTGCGATCGTGCTGCTGACATTCGGCGCGTCGCGGGATGACGTGCTGCTTTCGTTCGGATTGTTCGGTGTCGTCGTGCTGGTGCTCGCGATCACCTATGCACTCATGCGCTTGACCCCGACCGTCATGCGGGTGATGGGTATCACGGGCGCACATGTCGTCAGCCGGCTCGCGGGTGTCGTGCTCGCGGCGCTCGCCGTGCAGTTCATCATCGACGGGCTCGCCGGCGCCTTCGGCGGCATCTAGCCGCGACCGGTAAATCCGGCCCGCATCGACATCGAGAGCAGCGATCGATCTGCGCCGCCTTATCGGCGGGCGCGCCGCTGCCGTCGAATCGCAGGATACCGGCGAGACCACACATGGCTGGAGGTTCAGCACCTTGCGGGAAGGGCGCAAGCCCCGATCATGGGCGACCCCGCTTTTCGCGATGATTCGCAAGGCCGTGGTATCGTAAGCGCGTCCTTTCCTGAACGCTGCGCCATGCCCCGACAAAGTTCCGCCCCGCGCCGCTGGCTCGCGGGGACCATCCTATCGCTGATCGGCTTCGTGCTGGCCGTGCTGACGACCGAGGTCCTGACTCGCGTCTTCTTCGACGAGCCGGTGCAGCCGCGCTTCGTCGTGGATTCGGGCTACGGCGTACGCTGGAACCAGGCGCGCGTGGACACGCGCCACTACGTGCCGAAGGAATACGAGGTGCGGGTCACCACGAACTCGGTCGGCATGCGGGGACCACGCGAGTACGCGATGGAAAAAGCGACCGGCACGCGGCGCATCGTGCTCTTCGGCGACTCGTTCACGTTCGGCTTCGGCGTCGA
>Ga0315292_10000204_pt1 | contig 25023 bp, 19 predicted proteins | sample YL17G13_0_MG_FD_204029 | JGI IMG/M metagenome (GOLD analysis project Ga0315292, IMG submission 204029) | Sediment microbial communities from Yellowstone Lake, YNP, Wyoming, USA - YL17G13_0 | ecosystem: Environmental > Aquatic > Freshwater > Lake > Sediment | place: USA: Wyoming | collected... | reverse complement strand
TCCTGAAAAATCGTCCAGCTCCTCTTTTGTTGGCAGATGGCCTGCAAGTAACAGGAAAACAGTTTCATCAAAACCATGCCGGTTTTCCTTCTGAAACCCTGCTGCGATTTCTTCAATTTCAATACCCCTGTATAACAATCTCCCCGGTATGGCAACAACCTTACCCTCTTCCCTCTTATATCCAACAACATCGCAGATATTGGATAATCCGACAAGGACGCCGGTTCCATCGGTGTTACGAAGCCCTCGCTTGACATCATACTTTTCAAATAAGGTGTTTTCTATCTGGAACGATTTTCTAATCGGATTTTCCAGGTTTGAAAAGAAATTATCATCATTCATTTGAATTGGTTTTTATGAATTAGTAATTCTGAATATTTGCAATAATTGCATCAGCAAACTCAGAAGTTTTTAAAAGTTTTGCCTTATCCATCAGCCGGTGGAAATCATACGTAACAAGTTTGTCCTGAATTGTCTTTTCAAGTCCGGAATAAATCTTCTCTGCGACCTCAGACCAGCCGATATATTCAAACATAAGTGCACCGGAGAGGATCACCGATCCAGGATTGACTTTGTCCTGATCAGCATATTTCGGTGCAGTTCCGTGAGTTGCTTCGAAAATGGCATGGCCTGTTTCAAAATTAATGTTTGCTCCGGGAGCGATGCCTATTCCCCCGACAATAGCTGCGAGAGCGTCAGAGATATAATCACCATTTAGATTTAAGGTTGCAATAACGGAGTATTCTGCAGGTCTCGTCAGAATCTGCTGCAAAAAAGCATCAGCTATTACATCCTTGATGATGACTTTCCCTTCCGACTCAGCTTGATGTAATGCAGCATCTGCAGACTTTTCACCATTTTCCCGTACAATCTTTTTATGCTGGTTCCAGGTAAACACCTCATCTATAAATTCTCTTTCAGCAAGTGCATAACCCCATTTCATAAAGGCACCCTCTGTAAATTTCATTATATTGCCTTTATGTACCAGGGTTACTGAAGGAAGTTTTCTGGTAACTGCAAATTTAATTGCCTGCCTTACAAGTCTTTCTGTACCTTCAACTGAAACAGGTTTGATACCGATGGAAGAGGTTTCGGGGAATCTGATCTTTTTTACACCCATTTCCTCTGACAGAAATTTCTTTATTTTATCTGCTTCGGGTGTCCCGTTCATATATTCGATCCCGGCATAAATGTCTTCAGTGTTTTCCCTGAAAATATGCATATTAACCTTCTCAGGATTTTTAACGGGACTTGGGACTCCCACAAAATATCTTACCGGCCGGTAGCAGGTATATAAATCCAGTTCCTGCCTCAACGCGACATTCAGTGAACGCATTCCTTCCCCTACAGGAGTTGTCAAAGGGCCCTTGATTCCCACCAGAAATGTTTTAAAAGCTGTCAGGGTCTCTTCAGGGAGCCAGTTCCCGGTTGTATTGAAAGATTTTTCTCCTGCCAGAACCTCTTTCCAGACAACTTTCTTTTTGTCGTTGAAAGCACTCTCAACTGCAGCATCAAAAATTCTGACTGAGGCTTTCCAGATATCCCTGCCTGTTCCATCACCTTCAATGAATGGGATTATTGGAAAGTCTGGTGTCAGTAATTTACCACTTTCACTTCTTATCTTTTCACCGTTCATAATTATTTGATTTATATTTCATTGTCTGGTTTAAATACAGATATTATCTAAACATCTTTCACCTGACCTGCTTCCCTTATAAGGTTTAATGCGCTTCCGGCCCTGAACCAACCTATTTGTGCTTCATTATATGTATGTTTTGCATAAATGACTTCCTCTTCTCCGTTTTCATGGTTAAGGATAATCATAATTTTACTCCCGGGAGCAAAATCATTTAAACCGGTAATCCCGATCTTATCTTTTTCCAGAATTTTCATATAATCATTCTTGTCTTCAAATGTCAGAGCCAGAACGCCCTGCTTTTTCAGGTTTGTTTCATGGATCCTGGCAAATGATTTTACAAGAACTGCCTTTACATTCAAATATCTTGGTTCCATTGCTGCATGTTCACGCGATGAACCCTCTCCGAAATTCTCCTCACCAACTACCACTGACCCGATTCCGGATATCTTATATGATCGTGCAACGGCAGGAACCGCTTCAAAATTCCAAGTAAGATGGTTAAGTACGCTGTTAGTCTGATTGCTGAAAAAATTCAGAGCTCCAATCATATAGTTATCAGAAATATTATTGAGATGCCCCCTGTATTTCAGCCAGAAACCTGCCATTGAAATATGATCTGTTGTGCATTTGCCCTTAACTTTAATAAGAAGAGGTAAACCAGCAAAGTCGTTACCGTCCCATACTTTAAAAGGTTGTAAAGCCTGCAGCCTTTCAGAACCGGGATCTATTTTCACAACAACTTTCGTTTTGTCTGCAGAAGGTTCCTGAAGGCCCTCTGAAATCTTTCCGAATCCTTCCGGAGGAAGCTGATAACCGGCTGGTTCACTGAGTTTTACTTTTTCACCCAAAGTGTTGGTCAGATTATCTGTCAGCGGGTTGAATGTAAGGTCACCTGCAATTGCAAGTGCCGTAACGATTTCGGGTGAAGCAACAAAAGCATGTGTATTCGGATTGCCATCAGTTCGTTTGGCAAAATTTCTGTTAAAAGAATGAACAATTGTATTAACCTCTTTCTTATCTGCTCCTTCACGATCCCACTGCCCAATGCAGGGACCACACGCATTTGCAAAGGTCCGTCCCCCTATTTTTTCAAAAGACTCAAGCAGTTTGTCCCTTTCAGCAATCTCCCTTATCAGCTCTGATCCAGGGGTTACAGTAAATTTCGCTTTCGCCACAAGCTTTTTTTCAATGGCATCACGGGCAACAGAAGCAGCCCTGGATATATCCTCATATGAAGAATTTGTGCATGAACCGATAAGTCCTACCTCAACTTTTAAAGGCCAGCCTTTTTCAAGGGCAATCTCTTTCATCATCGAAATAGGTGTTGCCAGGTCAGGTGTAAAAGGACCGTTGATATAAGGTTCCAGTTCTGAAAGATTCATCTCTATAACCTGATCAAAGTATTTCCCGGGATCAGCATAAACTTCAGGATCGCCGGTAAGATGATTTTTCAACTTCCCTGCCAATTCCGAAATTTCACTCCTGCCAGTCGCAGCCAGGTATTCAGCCATAGCTTCGTCATAACCGAAAATTGAACAGGTGGCTCCAACTTCAGCTCCCATATTACAGATTGTAGCTTTGCCGGTACAGGAAATCGATTCTGCTCCATCTCCGAAATATTCAATAACAGATCCTGTTCCGCCATTTACTGTCAAAAGCCCGGCGACCTTCAGAATAACATCCTTAGCTGAAGTCCATCCATTTAATCTTCCCGTGAGCTTTACTCCGATAAGTCTAGGAAATTTAAGTTCCCAACCCATACCCGTCATTACATCCACGGCGTCAGCACCACCGACACCTATAGCGATCATACCAAGTCCGCCGGCATTTACGGTATGTGAATCTGTTCCTATCATCATTCCACCCGGGAAAGCGTAATTCTCAAGTACAATCTGATGGATTATCCCCGAACCTGGTTTCCAGAAATCGATGTTATACTTATCGGAGACTGAACTCAGGAAATCGTACACTTCTCTGTTAGTGATAATGGCTGTATCGAGGTCAGCTGAGGAACCCGATCGGGCCGTAATAAGATGGTCGCAGTGAACTGATGCAGGAACGGCGGATTCTTCTTTTCCAGTCATCATGAACTGAAGCAATGCCATCTGAGCGGTAGCATCCTGCATAGCTACACGATCGGGCAAAAACTCGGTATAGTCAGTTCCTCTCCTGAAGGAAATATATTTTTGATTGCTGTATAAATGAGTGTAAAGAATTTTTTCACTCAGGGTCAGCGCCCTGCCAAGATCTTTTCTTACATCGGAAATTCTTAATGGCAAACTGTCATAATAGGATTTAATCACACCAGGAACTGATATCATCTTAATATGTTTTGAATGGGGTGGTTAAATTAATAAAAAGTTGGCTTCCCCGCTATTATGTTATATGGATTACAGGTATTTTTTCCTCAGCACTATTCCGGGTATCAGATATCTCCTGTTGCAAGACAAGATCCGATTCAAACATATCCTTATTAAACCTATATTTATTATCAAGGTATCCCATAAGTTTTAAGGTATCCTCAAATGCATTGCCAAGGCATGTAGATGCGCCTGGCGAGGGTGTAATGTTAAAGATGATCTTTTCGCCTACTATTTTCGCCTCACCCATTTCAAGTTTTTTTGTCGAGTTGTTAATTATCTGCGGGCGGGTTCCTCCAACTTTTCTCGCAAACTTAATTTCTTTTGCCTTTATTTCAGGAACAATTTTTTTGATCTCTTTTAAAAATAGTTTTTTTCCCAGAGAAGGAATATCGTATAAGACATTTTTAAGAAGATAGTTGAAAATTATTTTATCTGACGAAATTTTAAAAATGCTTAGAATAGGTTTTATGCTGAGGCCAAAAGTTTTCCAGTATTCAAAGAACGTGGCAGGATTGTATCTCTCAAGCAATAATATCGGTTTTGCAGTCGGACCAAACCTTGTAATATTCTCATCATTAACTTCCGGATCACCATGAATAGCAGCAAAAGGAAGTTTTGCGACCTGCATTGTGTAGACTTTTCCGGTAAGAACCTTAGGGCCTGTATAAAAACTGCCTGCCATGGAAAGAATTGAGAAGTTCTTTCCATAACCAAGCGATTTTGCAATCATCAGACTGTGACTTCCTGCTGTAACAACCACTGCTGAGGCTTCATACTCGCCATTGTTTGTAATAAGCCTGAAACCTTCGCTGGTTTTTAATATCTTTAATAACCTTGTTGAAAGCAAGATAGAAGCTGATGGATTTTCTTTCTTTGCATTTTGAGCAAATGAGTGACTTAACTTGGCAAAATCAACGGTATAACCATCCTCTGTAATTAAGGCCAGCAATTCCTGATCAGGATTCCTGCCTTTCAATATTCTTGGTTCGATCCTTCCAATTTCTTCTTTCCCTATCATTTTCAGTTTCGGAAAGAGGAGGCCAAAAGGAGCATATCTTTCCCGCAATGTATTTACCTGATCTTTCCCCACAGCCAGAACCATCTTAGGGACTTTTATAAAAAGCTTCTCTGAAGGATTTTTGGTCTTTTCAGATTCAAGATATCTCATAACCATATCAGCACTATGCTTTACTTTTTTAGCCTTTTCCAGAGTGTAATTGGTCTCAATATCTCCAAAATGGAGAGTCTGGCTATTCATTGCGGCTGCTGTATTTACAAGACCAAGATCGCTGTATTTTTCTATCAGGGCGATGTTTTTTACATCAGTATACCTGCTTAAAGTATATAAAAGAGCCGTTCCGCTGACACCTCCTCCGACAATCATAACATCATATTTCATAGTAAAAAGAATTAAACCTGCTTACTTCTTTAATAACTTACTCTAAATAAATTAATTAGCTTGAAACAAAAAAGAGAATCCAACCGCTTTGAATTGTCTAATAAACATATAACTGCGCTGCTTAATAATTTCAAAACATGACAAATGTCATGTTGTAAACAAATATAGGTTGGTTTTGTTTAATAAGACTTTGAGATTCTTCATTTTTTAGAATAAAAAAGGCAGACCAGAAGTCTGCCCTGATTTTCATCATTTGCTGATTTTTAAACTGTTTTAAGGACATCCCAGACAAATGCCCGGATCCCCACTTCTTCGTTAATTGAATCAATCTTCTTTATTTTATTAAGCACAGTATCTACAAGCTCATCCTCGACAATAGTGAGTACACTTTTGTTTATCTCAGGCCATGCGTGTGTTCCGAGATGAGGAACACCTGTATTTGTTCCCCTCCCCTGAACATTTTCCCATAAAGAATAACCTTTGATTCCCAGCTTATCCATAAGATACTCCACCCTTTCGGTGTGAGCCTGATTGTATATAATCATAATTGCTTTCATTCCTTGTGATTTAGATTATTTTTATTTATTTTTTATCCTTTCCGTTACCGTTACCATTACCATTCATAAAGTCGAAACCTGAATAGGCGGCCAGGTTTTTATTTCTCTCTCCATGTTTTGAAAAGATCGCATAAACCACAGGTACTATAACAAGTGTAACTAATGTTGAAAAGACCAGACCCCCGATAACAGCAATACCCATAGGCCTCCAGAGTTCCGAACCCGAACCTGTGCTGATCGAGAGCGGAACCATAGCAAGTATAGTAGTGGCTGAGGTCATTAGTACAGGTCTCAACCGTGATTTTCCGGATATTAAAATCGCTTTATATAATTCGTTCCCTCTCTCGCGCATCAGGTTGATAAAGTCAACAAGGACAATAGCATTCTTAACAACAATACCAATGAGCAGCACAGCACCTATGCCAGAAATGACGCTAAGTGTTGTTTTGGTGAAGAAAAGTGCAATAGCCACACCTGAAAAAGCAAACGGAATGGAGAACATAATTATAAAAGGCATTTTCAACGACTCAAACTGGGATGCCATTACAAGGTATACAAGTATAAGGCTGACCACTATCAGAAGAGCAAGATCCATAAACGCTTCCATCTGCTCCTTTATTGCACCGGAGATCTGAACCATGATTCCGGCAGGTTTCGGAGTCTCATCAATTGCTTTCTGGACATCCTTCTGAATATCCGTCAACGATCTCTTAAATGGTGTAAAAGAGACTCTTACAACCCTTTCTTTGCGCTTCCGCTCAATGCTTGGTGGAGCCCAGTATTCCTTTATCTGTGCAAACTCACCGAGTCTGATTAACTGGCCCTGAGCATTGGCAATTGCTATATTTTCGATATCGGTGAGAGTACTTATTGCACTCTTTTTAAATCTTACAATCACGTCATATTCATCACCAGCCTGCCGAAGCTGTGTTGCCACCAGTCCGTCAACCCTGTTCCTTATGGCAGTGGCTGCCAACGCGGTATTGAGCCCATTGGCACTCATTTTTTCCTGGTCAAATATTATTTGCAGCTCAGGTTTTGACTTGTCACGGCTTATCGATACGTCTTTCGTTCCCTCTATTTTTCCTATTTTTTCTGCAAGCTCCCTGGCTACTATGTTGGAAGCTGTAATATCATACCCATAAACTTCAACATCAACCGAGTTTCCTCCGAAAGAACCCATATTCTGACTTGTCGTAACCTGCAAATCAACTATTTCAGGGAACTTCGCAAAGTCAGCTCTCATTTCCTCTGCAATATCCCAGACACTTCTTGTCCTTTCCTCAATTGGTACAAGACTGAAGGTGTAATCAATAGTATGTGTCCCTCCGGCATTGAACATAGAGGCCCATCCTCCCTGGTCATCATATCCTGATGTTGTTGAAATAATTGTGATTTCGGGATATTTTGCCTTCACCAGACTATCGAGCATATCTGCTATTCGTATTGTGTTTTCCACTCTGGTTCCTGTCTGTAACTCAACTGATGCATATACTGCCGATTCATCAGCCTGAGGAAAGAATTCAGTGTCAATTGAGGTAAAAAGCCCCATCGACAGTACAAAGACAACTATTGCAAATATTGACACGAAGGTTTTATGATGCAGAGCCCAGCTAAGTGTATTTTCATACAACAGGTCAAACTTGTCAAGCCATTTCCTTATACTGCCATCATAAGTAAAAAAAGGTGCGTCTTCTTTTATTGGTCTGTATTTCAGCAACATGGCACTTAACGATGGAGTTAGAGTTAGTGCCGCAACCATTGAAGTAATTATGGTTACAGTAACACTCAGCCCGAGCTGTTTGAAAAGAACTCCTGTAAGACCCTCAACAAATGTAAGCGGGAAGAAAACAGCAACCACGGTAAGTGTGGTAACAATAACAGCCAGCCATACCTCATTGGTTGCATAAATAGCAGCTTCCCTTGGCCGGCTTCCCCTTTCGATATGTTTTGTGATATTTTCGAGAACAACGATTGCATCATCAACAACCATCCCTATGGCAATGGAAAGTGATACAAGAGAAATAATATTAATTGATGCGTCCGATATAAACAGATAAATAAATGCAACAATCAGCGAAACAGGAATTGTAAGTATAACAATAAATGTTGCGCGCCATCGTCCAAGGAAAAAGAGTACAACCAGTATAACAAAAATGGCCGCATACAACAGTGTTTCAGTAAGGTTATTAATAGAATCCCTGATAAACGAGGCGCTGGAGAAAAGCAGTTCAACCTTAATATCGGGCGGAAGGTCTTTTTTCAGTTCTTCAAGGGTTTGTTCAATTTCGCGGGTCACTTTGACAGTATTTCCTCCCGACTGTTTCTGGACAAAGAGTCCCATTCCCTTGACTCCATTTATCTTTGTATCAAGTTTAGATTCCCTGATAGTGTCGCGTACTTCTGCTATATCTTTAAGGTATACGGTATTTCCATTAAAATTGCTAACCACAATATTCATGAGAGCATCACTCTCGGGGAATTCTCCCTGGATTCTCAGTGGATAGTCTGTCTGTCCCATTTCAAGGTATCCGGCAGGCATGTTCATGTTTTCTGCCCTGAGTACACCTCCTATTTGTTCGATTGTAATATTATATGCCTCCATTTTCCTTGGATCGATATCCACATAGATCCTTCTGCCCGGAACCCCTGATAGTGACACATTACCTACTCCATCAATCCTGTTAAGCGGATTAACTATTTTCTCATCAAGGATCTTTTCAAGACCTGAATAACTTTCATTGGCTGTAATAGCATAAAAGATAATAGGCATCATGCTTGAATTGAATTTGATGATAGTCGGATCCTCTGATCCTTCAGGCAGTATCCTGGTAACAAAGTTCAGGTTGCTTCGGATATCATTCATGGCTTCATCGAGATTAGAACCATACTCGAAGTTGAGGAAGATTACTGATAATCCATCACTCGAGGTTGAGGTAAGCTCCTTCAGGTTACTTACTGAATTCAGGACATCCTCGAGAGGACGGGTCACATTACTTTCAATATCTGATGCACTGGCACCCGGATATGTTGTAAGAACTGTCACAAAAGGAAGTTCTATCTCGGGATATAGATCGACCGGCAATCTGACAAGTGAGTAAAATCCGATAACCATCAATGCTACGAAGATCAGAATGGTTGTTACTGGTCGTTTTACGGAAGAGCTGTATATACTCATTTTATTAAAATTGAGAATCTTAAAACTAATTAACTGTACTGATTTTATCGCCTGTTACAAGACGTGCCTGTCCTTCAGTAACAAGCCTGTCTCCTTCACTGAGATTATCTGATATGATCTCAAGCTGATCATCAAACCTTTTACCTATCAATACTTCAATACGTTTTGCAACATCTTGATCAACAACAAAAACGTACCTGATATTGGTTCCCTCCTGAATAAGGACCGTACTGGCAGGTACAACAAAAGTTTCAACCTCACCAAGATCCATGGAAACCCTGATGAACATGCCGGGTTTAAGAAGGTCGTTCCTGTTAGGCAATTCAATTTCAGCAATAAATGACCTGGTAGCAGAATTGATAGTTGGGGATTTCCTGAAAACTTTACCGGTAAAAGATTCTCCCTTGTAAACATCAGCTGTAATTGCAGCTTTCATACCATTTTTTATCAGAGGATAGTACTGTTCAGAGATGTTTACATTCACTTTCAGCGGATTGATCTGCATGATTGTAACGATAGCCGATCTGCCTGTCATTGTTGTAGGCGTTCCCGAATACATCTCACCATCTTCAAAGTATTTTCCTGTAATTACTCCTGTGAAAGGAGCTTTCATGAGGGTATTTTGCCCCATGAAGTCAACATTTGTTTTAAGAACATCGTATTGTGTTTTCATCTGATCATAGTCCTGCTGTCTTGCACTGCCAACGCTTAAAAGAGTATCCAGTCTCCTCAGATCCTTCTCCAGATTGGTGAGTTGCAGCTTAAGCTGATAAAGCTGGGAACGGTCCATAAGAAAAAGTCTCTCTCCTTTTACCACCCTGTCGCCGGTCTCAACATAAATCTTTTCTATTCTGCCAGGCATTGATGGAGCCATATTTACTTCCTCAAATGGTAAAACAGTTGCCGTATAGTCGATTGTCCTGGAAATTTTTGTTTTTGAAATTGTTATAAACTTTACAGGAATTGTCTCCTTTTCAACAGCTGGTGTTCCGGGAAGAGCACTTGTTGATTCATTGTTTTTCTTGGATGAGCAGGCTGAAAGAATCAGAGAGCTTATCAATATTACCGAAATTGTCTTTAAGTATTTCATTATTTTATTCTTTATTATTTCAGGATTAATTACAAATTATTTAAGAGTTTATCTAAAGCAACCTTGGTCTGAAGAAGGTTCAGAAGAGCCGTAACATAATTATTTTCAGCCTGCAGATAGAGTCCGTTTGCCTGTGTAAGGTCGAGACTTGAAGCCATGCCCTGCTTATACTTGTTTTGAGTGCTGGCATATACTCTTTCTGAAACTGTTACATTCTCTTTCTGACTTATATACTGAAGGTTTGCATTCACCAGGTTGTACCTGAACTGTTTTTCCTGCAACAGAAGCTGGTCTGTAACCATGTCCTTGGTGGTTTTTGCCCTTTCAAGGTTTATTTTAGCTTTCTTTATTGAGGCATGCCTCTGTCCGCTTGCAAAAATCGGTATTGAAAGCTGAAGTCCGGCCATTGAATTATCAAACCATTGTAAACTGGAAATTTCATCACCCATACCATTTGTTCCGACATCATAAAATCCTGCCAGGGTCGGAAGAACAGAAGCTTTCTGCGACTTCAGTGCAAGAAAAGACATGAGTTCCTGCCCTTCGACAAGCCGGTAATCAATATTCTGTTTAAGATCAAATTCCTGTGCCATTAATGCTTCAACATTTATTTCATTAGTAAGGTTATCAAGTGTTTCGGTAAGAGTAATTTTGGTGCTTGGTGGCACTCCAAGCTGAAACCTCAGAAGATTATAATTCAGTTCTATTGTGCGTTCAAGCGAACTTTTGCTGTTCTCCACCATATTAACATTTGAGACCATCTGGTCAACATCAGTTGCTTCAGCCATACCAGCTGCGAACATTGCCCTTGTCGATTTAAGAGTCTCCGTCAGATTTAAAATATTTCTGTCCAGAATATCAAGAGATTTTTCCGCAACCAGGATCAGAAAATAGGCTGAACTCACCGATTCCTTTGTATCAAGCTCTGTCTTTTCTAGGCTCGCCTCACTTAGTTTCTGTGCGAGCTTTGTTGTCTCGATGCCAATGTATAACGGAGCATTAAAAATCAACATGTTTGCCGTAATCGAAGCACTTGAATTGAACTCCGATCCAAAAGTAACAGGTACTTTTTCTCCTGGCTTACCGAAAAAATCTCCAGGTAGCAATGTTGTCATAAGTTTCAGGTTATCAATAAATGATCCTGATGCATTCACCTGAGGCAGTGCAGCTGAAATAGTTTCCCATACGGCTGCTTTGGATGCCTGAACATCTGATCTTGCCACCATAACCATCTTGTTTTTCAATATTGCATAATCCTGGGCTTCCCTGAGCGAAAGGGTCAACTCACTGACACCTTGCTGAGCTTTCAAAACACTCCCGATAAAAAAAAGGAAAAGTGCTGTTGCTGTTAAAAACTTACTTTTCATGTAATTTGATTTATTCTTCATCTTATTAAAAAATATTACTGTTTGCTATTTATTTTCGTTATTCAGATAAAAGTTGATAAGTTTAAGACCTTTGGGGGTAGATATGCCCCTCAGGTAATTGATGTATAGATTCATTATTACATTTTTATTAAGGTAGTCATCTCCGGAAAAGCCCTCTTTGTCATTTGACAATTTTACTACTTCAAGCATGCATTTATTTGTAATCTCAACATCAATATCATCCCTGAAGACACCTTCTTTAATTCCTCTTAAAATGATTTCTGAATTATTCGAATAATACGGGAGATCCTTCATTTCTTCAGGATTATCAAGAAGACTACCGTGGAATCTCTTAATATCCAATTGAAAAGCCGGCGACATCTTTTGGAAATGATCCATCATTGAATCAATCATTTTGAAAATTGCCTGTATAACATTCTCAGATTCATTAAGAATTTTTTTCATTAAATCATATTGCTTCCACGACATCATCTTCAGAACCCCTTTTAAAAGTTCGTCCTTGTCGCTGAACACCTCATAGATTGTTCTTTTTGACATACCAAGCCTCTCTGCAAGCATATCCATTGTTACTGCCCTGATGCCGTACATCCTGAACATATTTGCTGCTTCCTCGATTATTTTCTGCTGGTAATCCATATTTAAATATTTGTTGCCGCAAAAATGAGAAAACTTTTTAAGTTTACAAAGTTTTTTTCCGCTTAATTCCTGTTAAATTCGATAAAAAGGCGAAATTTACCGGTGAATAACAAAAGGCGTAAAGGCGTAAAGGCGCAAAGGCGGAAAATAGCAGATATCCCGTTGAACCGTTGCGCCATTGTGCCATTGCTCAGTTTAACCCATCGTAACAACCATGGCCAGATCACAAACAATTTACCAGGTCGATGCTTTCACATCCGAACCGTTCAGTGGTAACCCGGCAGGTGTATGTATACTTGAAACTCAGATGCCCGATACCTGGATGCAAAATATTGCTACTGAATTACATGTATCTGAAACAGCCTTTATTTCTGCCGGCAGGGAAGGGTATGACATCAGATTCTTCACACCCGAATCAGAAGTTCCATTATGTGGACATGCTACTCTTTCCTCAGCCCATATAATGTTCGAGAGAGGTATTGCGCGAAGGGATGATGAAATCCATTTTTCCTCAAAGGCCGGTAAACTTAAAGTCCGGTATTCAGACGGCTGGATTATAATGAATTTCCCTTCATATCGTCTCAGTCAGGTTCCTGTTCCTGACGACATAGCAAAGTACACCGGTATCATTCCTGAAGAATTATACCGTACAGATCATGGTTGGATATTAGCCCTCCTGAATAAGGAAGAAGAGCTTTTAAAACTCAATCCGGATTTTAAAGCTATGAAAAACTCGGAATATGGCGACCTGATTGTTACTTCACCTTCATCTGATCCCGATTTTGATTTTTGTGTCCGGTGTTTTGCACCTGCCCTTGGCATTGACGAGGATCCGGTTACTGGTTCTGCACAATGTGCCCTTGTGCCTTTCTGGCACAGTAAAACCGGCAAGACAGATTTTGTATCGCATCAGGTTTCCAGAAGAGGTGGAATATTAAAGGGCTCACTCCTTGACAGCAGAATTGAGATCGCCGGTCAGGCAAAAACGGTATTCAGAGCTGATTTGTTTGTCTGAAATTCCTTAAACTGATTGATAATTCAATTAAATTCGCATACTAAACCTGTGAAACATGCCAATTCTTCTTGTTGCCCTGGGAATAATAATCCTTCTGCTGCTGATTATTGTTTTTAAAATCAATGCTTTCATTTCCTTCATTATCGTTGCAATTTTGCTTGGGATCGCTGAAGGAATGCCGCTGGCAAAGGTCATCAGTTCAGTTCAGCAGGGGATAGGAGAAACACTTGGACTTCTGGTACTCATCCTTGGATTCGGGGGCATGCTTGGCAAGATAATCGCTGAAAGCGGGGCGGCACAGAAAATAGCAACCAGGATGACAGCTTTATTTGGATTAAAGAATATTCAGTGGGCTCTTGTTGTTACAGGATTTATTGTTGGAATCCCGATGTTTTACAATGTCGGATTTGTTGTTCTGATACCTCTTGTATTTACTGTTGCAGCTTCCACCGGCCTTTCGCTGATGTATGTCGGAATACCGCTTCTGGCTTCACTATCAGTAACACATGGATTTCTGCCGCCGCACCCATCTCCCACTGCTATTGCAACTATGTTCGGTGCTGATATGGGCAAAACCATGGGATACGGTATCATTGTAAGCATACCCGCAATAGTAATCGCAGGTCCATTATTTTCACGAACCCTGAAAAGAATAAAAGCCAGTCCGATAAAGGAATTTGTAAATCCCCGGATCCTTAAGAATGAAGAAATGCCCGGAATCTGGACCAGTGTGCTTGCCACACTTCTTCCGGTTATCCTTATTGGATCAGCTTCTGTTTCTTCTTTTGTATTTCCGGAGGGAAATAAAATAAGGACTATCCTTGGGTTCCTTGGCGATCCTGTAGTTGCAATGCTTCTGTCATTATTATCGGCAGTTTACTTCCTGGGCTTAAAGAGGGGGAAAAAAATGACTGAAATTATGGACTCCATCGCCCATTCTGTCGGGAGCATTACGATGGTGCTTTTAATTATTGCAGGGGCAGGTGGTTTCAAACAGGTTCTTGTTAACAGCGGGGTGAGTGAGAATATTGCAGAATTATTGAATAAATCGTCAATTTCTCCTTTGCTTCTTGCATGGATCATCTCGGCTTTACTCCGGATATGTGTGGGATCAGCCACCGTTGCCGGGCTTACTACTGCGAGTATATTGCTGCCTCTGGCAGTCAATGGTACTGTTAACAAGGAATTGTTTGTGCTTTCAATAGGTGCTGGAAGCCTTATGCTCTCACATGTGAATGATACCGGTTTTTGGATGTTCAAAGAGTATTTTAACCTGAGCGTGAAAGATACTTTTCTTTCATGGAGCATTATGGAAACTCTGGTTAGCATTATAGGACTTGCAGGTGTTTTGATACTTAACCTCATTGTCTGAAAATCTTATAAGAGAGTTGAATCTTCTGTCTTAAAGTTATTTCGGTTTTTTCCAGATAAATCAAAATAATATTATGATGAAAAATAATCCTGATTTGAGAATTGCTCAGCTTAACCTCGATCTGCCACCTTCTCCGAAGCCAATGGGTGTCTATAAACCTGTTCTTGTCAGTGGAAATTTCCTTTATGTTTCCGGTCAGGGACCATTGAGATCTGACGGCACTCTGATAAAGGGGAGATTGGGAGCTGATTTGAAACTCGAGGATGGCAAACTGGCTGCCAGGCAGGTCGGGCTGACAATGCTCTCAACAATCAAGGCCCATTTTGGAGATCTGGGGAAAATCCATAGACTTGTAAAAGTACTGGGTATGGTAAACAGCACCCCTGATTTTGATCAGCATCCGGCTGTCATTAACGGATTTAGTGAACTTATGGCTGAAGTTTTCGGAGAAGACAACGGGATAGGTGTAAGAAGTGCTGTCGGGATGATGCTCCCTGGTAATATCGCAGTTGAGATTGAAGCTATGTTTGAACTTTATACCTGAATAATATGAATAGTATACCTCAACCTGAGGATACCTGGTACAGGATCAGTAATGACAATGATATAAGTTCCCCTGCACTGCTTGTTTATCCCGACCGCATAGAGAATAACATCAGGAAGATGATTTCAATTGCAGGTAATGCGGAAGTTTTAAGGCCGCATGTAAAAACCCACAAAACTCCCGAAATAATTAGGTTACAGCTTAAGCACGGCATCAGCAGATTTAAGTGTGCTACCATATCAGAAGTTGAGATGGTTGCAGAATGTGGTGCAAAGGATATCCTGCTTGCTTACCAGCCTGTAGGCCCTAACATTTCAAGGTTATTCAATCTCAGGAAAAAATTTCCCGGAACAAAAATATCCTGTATTGCTGACTGCAGGGAAATTATAGAGAAATTATCAGAGGCAGCCGGCTCAGATAACTCAGAAATTAGCATCTATCTCGATTTAAATGTTGGAATGAACCGGACAGGTATTGAACCAGGCAAAAATGCAGCTGACCTTTTCAGGATTATGACCGTTTTACCAAATGTTAAGGTGGAAGGGCTCCATGTTTATGACGGACATATACATGAAAAAGATTTTCAGTTAAGGAAGAAAATCTGTGATGACGCATTTGCTCAGGTTCAAAAACTGGTTTCTGATATTAAAGAATTTTATCACAAGCCGGTAAAAATCGTTGCCGGAGGAACTCCAACATTCCCTGTTCATGCTTTGAGGACTGGGATTGAAACAAGTCCGGGTACCTGTCTTTTATGGGACTATGGTTACAGCTCATCCTTCAGTGATATGGATTTCATGCAGGCAGCTCTCCTTTTGATTAGGATTATCAGCAAACCCCGGCAAGATCTTGTCTGCCTCGATCTTGGTCATAAGGCGCTGGCTTCTGAAATGCCGCATCCCAGGGTTAAAATCTTTGAAATGGAGAATTATGAGGTCGTTTCTCATAATGAAGAACATATGGTTCTGAGGACTCAACAAGCATCAAGCCTGAATGTTGGTGATGTTTTATATGGTATCCCTTATCATATATGTCCCACAGTTGACAGGTATGACTATGTTTCGGTTGTCAGGGATAATAAAGTTTCAGAACAATGGAAGGTTGAAGCAAGAAATAGAACATTAACAATTTAATGCCTCCTTTAAAGAATGAGAAGCAATCAGTTTATTGTTGACGGACATCTGGACCTTGCCATGAATGCATTGGAATGGAACAGAGATCTGAGATGGATGGTTAGCGATATCCGCAATAATGAGAATGGGATGAATGATAAGCCCGACAGGTGTAAAGGAACAGTCAGCTTTCCTGCTATGCGTGACGGAAATGTTTTTCTTTGTCTGGCCACACAAATAGCCAGATATGTGAAGCCCGGAAGCAGGATACCAGGATGGAACTCCCCTGAGCAGGCCTGGGCACAGTCACAGGGACAGCTTGCATGGTACAGGGAAATGGAAGATGCGGGAGAGATTGTCCAGATCAGGAATTCGGAACAGCTCGAAAAGCATATCAGGCACTGGGAAAATACTCAAAAAAAGTCCCCGGTTGGATATGTGCTTAGTCTAGAAGGCGCCGATTCAATAGTTTCCCTGAAACACCTCGAAAAAGCTTTCGGGTATGGGCTGAGGGTGATTGGTCTTTCTCATTACGGACCTGGTATTTATGCCAATGGTACAGATTCGACCGGAGGTCTAAGCGTGAAGGGGAGAGATCTCCTTAAAGAAATCGGGCGACTTGGTATTATACTTGATGCAAGCCACCTTTGCGATGACAGCTTCAGGGAAGCAATGACCCTTTTTGATGGTCCGGTTCTGGCCAGTCACAATAACTGCCGGACTTTTGTACCTCACAACAGACAGTTTTCTGATGTGCAGATAAAGGAACTTATATCGAGGAGAGCGGTCATTGGTATAGCCCTTGATGCATGGATGCTCGTTCCGGATTGGGAACATGGTATCTCCACACCTCAAAACAGAAACGTTACACTTAACCTTGTTTTAAATAATATTGATCATATATGTCAGTTGTCAGGCAGTTCGCAATATGTTGCAATCGGATCAGATCTCGACGGTGCTTTTGGCACCGAACAATCACCTGTTGAGATTGACACAATAGCTGATTTGCAGAAAATCCCTCTCCTTCTTTCTGAGAACGGTTACAGTGAAACCGACATAAAAAACATATTGTCAGACAATTGGATCAGGTTCCTCAAAAGAAACCTGGGTAAGGATTAAAAGCGAACAATTTCAAATCTTCTTTGTTAATAACTTAAAACTTTATTATGAACATGCAGGATGCTTTTCAAAACCTTAACTGGCTGGCAATTATTGTTTCAGCAGCCAGTGCTTTTGCGCTTGGATCACTTTGGTATTCTCCACTTATGTTTGCAAAAAGGTGGATGAAAGAGAGCGGAGTTACTGAAGAATCGGCGAAGAATGCCAATATGTTCAGGATGTTTGGACTTGCATTTATTCTTTCATTTATTGCATCCTTTTTCCTTGCAATGTTTATCGGATCCAATGCCGGAGCAGGATTTGGAGCGATGGCAGGATTCATGGCAGGCCTGGGGTGGGTATTTACTTTTATGGCAATCATTTATCTGTTTGAAAGAAAAACAATGGCTCACTTCCTGATAAATTCACTTTACAGCGTTGCTGCACTTACATTAATGGGATTCATAATAGGGATCTGGCAGTAATATAAGGCGTAATGGCTTAAAGGCGTAAAGGTTCAAAGGTGGGAAGTACATAAGCCGTTTTGCCGTTGCGCCCTTATCTGTAAAGATGTACAAATCCTCTGTACTCCTTACTGTCATATTCTATATCATCCCATCCCAGAGCTTTTATTATATAGAAATAGACACCCGGACTTGCCTTTGCTGAACTGTTTCCTACGGAACCATCCCACCCGTCCCATTCCTTCAAAATAGGCCCTTCACCATAAAAACTGTAAACCTTAACACCACTCCGGCTGAAAATATCCACTCTGATATATTTTAAAGATTTTTTACTAACCATAAATACGTCGTTTATACCATCACCGTTTGGAGTGAATACATTCGGAATTTCCAGTAATGATTCATCCACAACAATCTTATCGAATCTCATGGAATCGATGCAATGAAGTTCACTTTCAATGATCAGGTTAACCGAGTATTCACCAGGGATATAATATGTATGTGGCATAGGGTTACTCAGCGTTGAAACAGAATCATCACCAAAGTCCCACCTGTAAACAAATCCCCTCACCGACTTATCGGTGAATGTTACCTCAAGGGGAGCCTCTCCGCCTGAAGGATCAACAGAAAAATCAGCATTGACATGTATTGATTCATAAAAAAAGGAGGAGACACTGCTGCATGTGAAGCTGTCAGTAACCTCCAGTTTATATGTGACATCCACAAGGGGTGGATCGAAAGTCTGCGGATTAAGTTCAATATCAGGATAAGGTATTGAGGAGGGTGGGTCAGAAGACCAGAGAAATCTAAAATTGTCAGGCAATGGTATTCTCTGACCGGTGGCAGGATCGCTATAGAAAAAAGTATCAATTGCCGCAATCCCTTTCAATGCGACATAATCGCAGGTCCTGTTCTGAAGCGATGCCAGGGCATAAGGTTTGTCGGTAAATATCCACCCTGTAAGACTGGTATTATATCCTGCCCCATTGGATATAGTTACTCTGTATCCTCCTTCATCCAGATTATTAATTGCCGAACTCATAACTCCTGTTTCAGTTATGATAAAATCTGTAAAGCCTTTAGCAGTCTCGTTCCATTTATACCAGGAGAAATTGAAAGGTCCGGTGCCTCCCGGACTTACAGCAGAAAGATTCCCTTTTACATTGCCTGAGGAATTGCAATAAACAAACACCTGATCTCTTGTGCCGGGCGCAGACGGATAAGAAGTATACCTTACTGTTGTCATGCCGGGTGCGGTCAGCTGTCCAAAGATTGCAGCCGGTATTAACATGGTTGATAAGAGAAAAACAAAACGCACAGGCAATCTGATATTTCTATAATTAACGGATTTTTATCGATGATTGTATAAAATTATGCAAGTATAATAAAATCTATGGAGAGTTCAATCGAGATGAAAGACCTCCTCCATATTTGCCCACCACTCTCCATCTTTCCGGTTGGGATCAGGAACCTGCATAGGTTCCATAATTGCCCACCACTCGAGCGTTTTCGGATCTGCGGCCATTTTTTTCATATCAGCGGCAAAATCTGTTCCGGTATATTCAAAATAGGCGTAAAGCATTCCATCTTTATGAAAGATTGAATAGTTCTTTATGTTACACTTCCTGATCATATCAAGAATTTCAGGCCATACTACTGCATGATATTTCCTGTAACTTTTAAAATGCTCAGGTCTTACTCCGATAACCTGTCCGAATCTTTTCATATTGAAATTTTTTAAGATTAAATTCATTAATATGCTTGCAAGGCATAATTTGAAAACCTGATACAAGTTTACTAAAATTAGATTGATTCTTGTGTCAGCGTGCTATTTGCAAGTCTTTTCTACTATTCACTGTTAATAAGTTTTATGTTTAAATATTAAACACTTCAGTTCACTGAGAATGTATTTATTAAATTTGCCTCATCCTGTTAAGCTGTAATTATTTAACAAATGACCCATAATTACCTGAACGACCTGAACGAGGCTCAGCGACTTGCAGTTATCAATACTGAAGGTCCGGCACTTGTTATTGCAGGCGCAGGTTCAGGAAAAACAAGGGTTTTAACTTACAGGATAGTTCATCTCCTTCAAAAAGGTATTCCGGCTAACAGGATACTTGCCCTGACTTTTACAAACAAGGCAGCCAGGGAGATGAAAGAGAGGATATCCACAATTGTCGATCCTGAAGTTGCAAGATATCTCTGGATGGGTACTTTTCATTCAATTTTCGCCAGAATTCTCAGGATCGAAGGATCAAGACTCGGATACAAATCGAATTTCACGATTTATGATTCTTCCGATTCAAAAAGTCTTGTCAGAACAATAATAAAAGAGCTGAACCTTGACGACAACCTTTATAAGCCGGGAGTGATTGCATCAAGGATTTCAACAGCAAAGAATAATCTTGTCACAGCCAGCATATATGCTTCAGATCCAGTTATGCAGGAATATGATAAGTCGAGCCGGATGCCATTATTATCAGATATATACAGGACTTACTCTTCAAGGTGTTTCAAGGCCAATGCAATGGATTTTGATGATCTGCTTCTGAACACAAATATCCTTTTCCGTGATTTTCCCGAAGTTCTGGCAGCCTACCAGGAAAAATACATGTATGTACTTGTTGATGAATATCAGGATACAAACTATTCACAGTATCTGATCATCAAAAAACTGGCTGCAGCGCGTAAGAATATCTGTGTTGTGGGCGATGATGCGCAAAGTATCTATTCATTCAGAGGAGCAAGAATCGAAAATATCCTTGAGTTCAAGAATGATTATTCCGGTTATCAGCTTTTTAAACTTGAGCAGAATTACAGGTCAACTCAGACAATCGTAAATGCGGCCAATGCTATTATTGCCAATAATGGTGGCCAGATCCATAAAAAAGTATATTCAGAAAATGAGCCTGGTGAAAGGATACAGGTGATTCAGTCACTTACCGATTCTGAAGAAGGATTCAATATTTCCTCAGATATTTTTGACAGAAGATATTCAAGACAACTCAACTGGTCAGATTTTGCAATCCTGTACAGGACCAATGCCCAGTCAAGGATTTTTGAAGAGACACTAAGAAAGAAAAACATTCCATATAAAATATATGGAGGCCTCTCATTTTACGAGCGTAAAGAGATAAAAGACATACTTGCATATTTCCGGATGGTTATCAATCCTGAAGATGAGGAGTCTTTTAAAAGAACAGTCAATTACCCGAAAAGAGGCCTGGGCGACAGTACAGTTCAGAAAATCCTGGAACTTGCAGGACAGATGAATATGACCCCATGGCAAATAATAACTGAGAATACAGCTAACAGTAATTATTTCAATTCGGGAACTGTTAAGAAATTAACAGCATACTCTGATCTTATAAAGACTTTCAGATCCAATTCGGGAGAGGCTGTTGCCTATACAAAGGCCAGAGAGATAGCAATGGGTTCGGGGATAATGAAAGAACTGAGGGAAGGAAAATCACCTGAGGAGGTGAGCAGGTATGAAAACCTTCAGGAGCTTCTGAACGGGATAAAGATCTTTACTGAGGCAGCAGAAACCAACGGGGAACCGGCTACATTGGAAGCCTATATGGCCAATGTTGCTTTGCTTACCGACCAGGATAAAGATAATGAGGAGGACAGGGATAAAGTCACTTTGATGACAATGCACTCCGCCAAAGGACTGGAATTTAAACATGTGTTTATTGCGGGGATGGAGGATACACTCTTCCCTTCACCGTTATCGTCAGTTAATCCTAAGGAGCTTGAGGAAGAGAGACGCCTTTTTTATGTAGCGGTTACCCGTGCTCAAAAGACTGCTACGCTCAGCTACGCCCTTAACAGGTACAAATGGGGTAATCTGGAAAGAAGCGGTCCCAGCAGATTCCTTCGCGAAATGGACCAGAAGTTCCTTGATTACCCCCAGACAGGAGGAAAACCATTTCATCCCGGAAACCGTTTTGAGAACAAACCTCAGTCGATCAGAGAGGATCAGGATCCTTATATTTCCAGGGTAGGGTTGAAAAGAGTAACCAGCAGGACAAATCCATCCACAATTCTTTCAGATACCATTAATCTTCAGGTATTTAATGAAGGAGATAAAGTACAGCATGAAAGATTTGGCAATGGGAAAATTATAAGTATCGAAGGGCAACCCCCAAATACAACAGCAACAGTTGAATTTGAAAACAATGGAAGGAAGAAACTGCTTCTGAGATTTGCCAAGCTAAAGAAACTAACTACCTGAAACGCCATTTATCAACCCCCTAAATCCCCCAAATGGGGGACTTTTATATCTTATAAGCCCCCCAATTGGGGGGTTGGGGGGTTACTTCTTCCCGGCCTGACCGAAATTCATTTTAATAAAAGAATACCCGACAGTTGAAATGGAATGCCTGAAGCTATCATTTATCTCCCTGGTTTCCATTTTCATTTCAAGTTTGTTATTCTTGTCATATACCTCAGTGGCAAGCATCATTGAATTTTCAAATCCCGGATAATTATAATATGTGGGCATACCAGCTTTTCCCCAGTTCTTCTTATCAGCTTTTATCTTAACGTCTTTTGTCATCCAGGCATTTGAATAGCCGTCGTTATCAGGCTCTACTATTTTGTACTCATCACAATTATATCCGGCAATTACCCTTGAATTTCCGGTTTTGGTTATAACAGGCTTCTTTACTTCATCTGTTTTCTGATTTTTTGTCTGTGCGGCAAGTGTTGAGTCATCAGGTATTGTGGATATAATACCTGTCTTTGAGTCTTCCCCCTGCATCAGGATCATGAAACATCTGTTTTCACCGTCAAAAATAAACTGTGTGGGAACTGAGGCTTCTTTTTTCTCAGGATCTTCTATCCTGACTTCAATACCCGCATCCGGAGTATTCGAATTGAAATAGGTAAAATAGTCTGATTTAGTCACATCCTTTTTATCATAAGTCTCCATCTGCATGAAAATACGACCTGTGAAATCGTACTCATCTTTGTGTTTTATATCAGTTTTCCCACCCAGAATACCGCCCAATCCTCTTGATCTGCCCTCTGTTTTCTGGTCATCCTGTTGATTTTCCTGGTTTTTGTTTACTGCTGAATCAGCTTTTGTCTGAGCATCTTTATTTATTGCTTTATTGATCCTGTTCCTCAGGGAACTCCCGACCTGTGCATTGGAGAAATTGAAGAATACCAGGCTAAAAGTCAGGGCCAGTAATAATGATTTGGTTTTCATATCATGGATATTTTGTTGAATAGTAAAGTTAGCTAAAACAGAAATAAACACCCGGATTATCTCAAAAAAAATCCTTCTCTTAAGAAAAAGGTAAGGCTGTATCTTAATGATTTCTGATACAGCCTTGTAGAAGAACAAAAGGGTGTGGCATTTGATTCTTTATGCAGCTACTTCTTCAACCGGTTTTTCCTTTTCAAGTAAAACTGACTGATACAAAGCTGCAAATGAACTTGATATCCAAATTATTGCAGGAAATACACCAACAAACATGAGTGCCAGACCGAAAATAAAAATAAAGAATGATGTTAATCCCATAAGGAAGATTGTCCATCCATGTCCTCTGGTCAGTTTCCAGCTAAGTTCGACAGCCTCTATCGGATCGAGCTTCTTATCCATAACTATATATGAGACGAATACAAGCCGGCAGGCAATTATTATTCCCGGAACGACAAGTGCAAAAAATCCCAGTACGGTAAGAGCCACAACAAGAAGATTAGCCAGGATAATGTAGAGATAATTTTCCCAGAAACCCTTAATAAGATACTCAAAATCTGGTTTTATCTTCCTGGCTGCCTGGACAAATATCATATCTCCTCCATATTTGACAACCGGAGCTGCGAGAAATGTATATGCAAGGGCTATCAGCCCTAGGAATACCCCAAGCATGCCAAGTGCACCAAGTGAGAATAACTGTCCGAAATCATTGCCAAAAAATTCACCCCAGTCATGGTGGAATTTTGGTAAATCATTGAGGTTAAACTTAAAATCAAAAAGCTTTAAAGGTGCAGTTAAAATTCCGAGCACAAAAACAACCAGCAATAACCTCAGGAAATTATCACGCATAACCTGAAACCCTGTCCCGAAACTGTTTCCATAACCTGGAACCAGTTTGTAATTTTTTTCATTTTCCATTGCAGTAATTTTTAAATCAGTTGATCCGTAATTAATTGATGAATCAAAAGTAAATCATGTTTTTTACACAGGATCAATACTATAGTAGTGATTTTTTAAAATCCTACTTAAGTTCAGATATCAATACTTAAGTAGTGGTATGCTTATTGCGGAATTGCGGAATTGCAGAAAAAATATAAAATTCAAAATCGTCAATCCGGAATCCGGAATAATCTCAATACCTTTATATCATGTTAAAGATCGTGGTTTATCTTATTTTTATAATATCAGTAGCCCTGTCGGCTATTGGAATAATACTTTCCTCACGCCTCAGGAATAAATACAGGTCAGAAATTTTTTCAACACTTTTGTATTTCCAGGTCTTTATCTGCACGTTTGGATTTTATGGCATCTGGGGCCAGGTAGCGATCAAATCACTTCTTTCGGAGTTTGTCTCTTCAGATGTTCTGTCAAGATTATCTGATATTGCAATTCTGCTCGGGATACCATTCCTGGTTTTTGCATGGCTTATGCTCATCAGGTTCTCCGGAAGCCTGTCGGGCAGGAAGGGAAACAAATGGTTCGTTTTATGGTTCCTTTTAATCAACTTCTCCATTCTGGTAGCCTTAGGTTATTTTACAACAAGAACCGAATCTTTTAATACAAACCGGGTTATTAAGGAATACTATATAGCAATGAATCTGATATATTTTTTCATAGCAGCTTATCTTATTCATTTTCCATGGAGAGGCAAACCAATAATTCATGATCATGACAGAAGGATCGTTGCACCTTCCCTATTCCTTATAATGATTTTACAATGCGTGCCGCTTTTTTTCTATACAACACAAAACTGGGTGGCAGCTATTTTTATTTTCGCATTTTTTCTGGGAAATATTTTTCTGCCGGTTTATTTCAGTTATGGCACACTTATTTCAGCATTTGGAGATGAGCCGGGAAATAATATCCCTTATGAGGAATTCTGCACAAGGTTTGACATTTCACCCAGGGAATCAGACGTAATCAGGGAAATATGTAATGGCCTCAGCAATAAAGAGA